>Ga0154912_116_pt5 | contig 69992 bp, 77 predicted proteins | sample RifCSPhighO2_01_FD_105881 | JGI IMG/M metagenome (GOLD analysis project Ga0154912, IMG submission 105881) | Caulobacterales bacterium RIFCSPHIGHO2_01_FULL_70_19 | reverse complement strand
GACCCGCCGCTGCGCGGCCTTCCTCGCCCTGCCGACGAACGCCGATCTCGGCCTGCAGCTGGCCTGGGAGACCGCCGACCTGCTGTGGCGCTGGGCCGGAGACACCGCCACCGACTGGAACCACTATTCCAAGCGCGCCATCCTCTCCGGGATCCTGGTCCCCGCGCTGACCCTGCGCTGGTTCGACGGCCAGGACGCCGCCGAGGCCTTCGTCGCGCGCCGCATCGACAACGTCATGGCCTTCGAGAAGTGGAAGGCCGGCAAGGACTTCGACGCCCCGCTGCGGAAGGTCACCGACGCGCTGGCGCGGCTGCGGTACGGGGCGCGCAGCGAAGCCGGCTAGAGCGGCTTCACCCGGTTCACGTGGCCCATCTTGCGGCCCGGCCGGGCCTCGGCCTTGCCGTACAGGTGCAGGCGGGCGTCCGGCGCGGCGGACAGCTCGCGCCACCGGTCGACCTCGTCGCCGAGCAGGTTGGTCATCTCGACCCGGGCGTGGGCGGCGGTCGGGCCCAGCGGCCAGCCGGCGATGGCGCGGATATGCTGTTCGAACTGGTCGCAGGCGCAGCCGTCCTGGGTCCAGTGGCCGGTGTTGTGCACCCGCGGGGCGATCTCGTTGACCCGCAGCTCGCCGCCGCCGAGGTCGAACAGCTCGACGCCCAGCACCCCGACGTAGTCGAGGCCGTTGAGGATGGCTTCGGCGATCTCCACCGCCCGGGCGGCCGTGCCGTCGTCGACCGTCGCCGGCGCCACGGTGGTGCGCAGCACGCCGCCCTCGTGCACGTTCTCGCCCAGCGGATAGACGGCAATGGATCCGTCGCGACCGCGCGCGGCGATCACCGACAGCTCGCGCACGAAGGCCGCCTTCGCCTCCAGCACGGCGGGCCGTCCCCCGATGGCGTTCCAGGCGTCGGCCGCTTCGCCGGCGGCCCGCACCCAGACCTGGCCCTTGCCGTCGTAGCCCTCGCGCCGGGTCTTCAGCAGGGCGGGGAGGCCCAGCTTGCCGAGGCCGGCGACCAGGTCGTCGAGGCTGTCGACGGGGACGAAGTCCACCGTCGTGGCGCCGACGCCGTTGAGGAAGGTCTTTTCCTCGACCCGGTCCTGCGCGACCGCCAGCGCCTTCGGACCGGGCGAGACCGTCGCCCCGCCCTCGACCAGCCGCTCGACCGAGGCCGCCGGCACATTCTCGAATTCGAAGGTCACCGCCTGCGCCACCCGACCCAGCACGGTCAGGGCCGTCGGGTCGTCATAGGCGGCGACCAGCTGGCCCTGGGACACGCGGCCCGCCGGGCAGTTTTCCTCGGGATCGAGGATGACGACGTTGAAGCCCAGCCGGGCGGCCGCCTGGCTGAGCATCCGGCCCAGCTGGCCGCCGCCGAGGATGCCGATCGTCGAGCCGGGGGGCAGGGGAGGGGTGCTCACTCAGTCCTCGACCGTCTCGTGCACCGCCTCGGTCTGGGCGGCGCGAAAGGCGGCCAGCCGCCCGGCCAGGGCTTCGTCCGACAGCGCGAGGATCTGGGCCGCGAGGATGCCGGCGTTCTTCGCCCCCGCCTCGCCGATGGCGAGGGTGGCCACGGGCACGCCGCCCGGCATCTGGGCGATCGATAGCAAGCTGTCCATGCCCTTGAGCGCCTTGGACTCGACGGGCACGCCGAGCACCGGCAGCTCCGTCATCGAGGCGGCCATGCCCGGCAGGTGGGCCGCGCCGCCGGCCCCGGCGATGACGACCCGGTATCCCGCGGCGCGGGCGCCCGTGGCGAAGTCGAACAGACGCCTGGGGGTGCGGTGGGCGCTGACCACCTTCGCGTCCCAGGCCACGCCCAGTCGGTCCAGGGCGTCGGCGGCGTGCTTCATCGTCGGCCAGTCCGAACGGCTGCCCATGATGATCGCCACCGGCGGGGTCTCGGTCGCCATGCCCTTGGCCCTCCTCGCGGAAAGCGGCGCGATACAGGACTCGCGTTGCGCCCGCAACCGACGGCGTTAGGCTCGCCCTTGGCCGGGCGTGCTGAGTCGCCGGCCGGGGAGCGCCTTCCGACCGTGAGCCACGCGGCCGCCATCGACCCGTTCGCCGAGATCGAGCGCCTGCGCGCCGAGGTCGAGGCCCTGCGCCGCCGCGCCGAAGCCGCCGAGGCGGCCGCGGATCACGACGTCCTGACGCCGGCGCTGAACCGCCGCGGCTTCGTGGCGGCCATGAAGAGCGCCATGGCCTACTGCCAGCGCCACGCGGTGCCGGCGGTGCTGCTCTACCTCGACCTCGACGGCTTCAAGGGCGTCAACGACCGGCTCGGCCACGCCGCAGGCGACGCCGCCCTGGTCCACGTGGCCGGACTGATGCTGGCCAACCTGCGCGAATCCGACGCCGTCGGCCGGCTGGGGGGCGACGAGTTCGGCCTGCTTATGCTCAACGCCGGCCTCGAGGAGGGCCGCGACAAGGCGCGCAAGCTGGCCGCCGCGCTCGAGGCCGAGCCCTTCCTCTGGGAGGGGGAGGCCGCCGGCCTCGGCGGTTCGTTCGGCGTCCGCGCCTTCGCTGGCCACACCGACCCGGAAGTCTGGCTGGCCGAGGCCGACGCCGCCATGTGGGTGCGCAAGAAGGGCCGCTGAGCGCGACGTCAGGCGATGATGTCGGGCAGGATGATCGCCTCGATCTTCACGATCTCGTCGCGCAGCACGAGCTTCTTGCGCTTCAGCCGGGCGATCATCAGCTGATCGGGGATCGGCATCCGTCCCAGCGCCTCGATCGAGGCGTCGAGGTCCGCGTGCTCCTGCTGCAGCTCCTTCAGTCGGGCGTGCAGCGCCTTTTCAGCCTCGCTGAGAATCGGATCGTCGTCGTTCATGTCGGCCCCGGAGCGCGCCGCTTATAACGCGCCGCCGGTCACGCCGGAAGGCGCTCGGCGAGGAGGTTGAGCGCCGTCCGGGGCGTCACCGGCGACCACTGCCGCGAAACGGCGACGAGGGCCGGCAGAACCGGCTGCGGCGGGCCGGAGGGGGCCGGCGAAATGCGCTCGAGAGCGGCGAGGAGACGTCGTTCGATGTCGAGCTCGACCGCCTGCACCTGCGTCCGCACCGCCTCACGATCCTCGTCGTCGATGTCGGGGATCCGAATCTTCAGCGCCCGTCTGACCCCGCGCAGCGGCAGCACCACCCCATCCTGCCAGACGCGGGCCGTGTCGCAGGCGGCCTCGATGTCGTCCGCGGCGAGGCTCCGGCCGGTGGCGGCGGTCCAGGCCGCCCACAGCAACAGCGGGATGTTCTGGCCCTGGGCGTCCTGCAGGTCGAGGCAGGCCGCCTCGACGCCGGGCGCCCGCCAGGCCCGCAGCGACCAGTCCCAAAGGTTCATGCCTCGGCCGCCCCGCGCAGGCCGTCCCAGCGCTTCACCGCGCTCCAGTCCAGCCCGAACACGTCCAGCGCCCGGCCCACGGACTGGTCGACCATTTCGGCGACCGTGTCCGGCTTCGCGTAGAAGGCCGGCAGGGGCGGGGCGATCACCGCCCCCATCTCTGCGAGCGCGGTCATGGTGCGCAGATGGCCGAGGTGCAGCGGCGTCTCGCGCACCATCAGCACCAGCGGCCGCCGCTCCTTCAGCGCGACGTCGGCGGCGCGGGTCAGCAGCGTCGAGGTCACGCCGGTGGCGATCTCGCCCATGGTCCGCACCGAGCACGGGGCGACGATCATGCCCATGGTCCGGAACGAGCCGGAGGCGATCGCGGCGCCCACGTCGTTCAGCCGGTGCGTCACGTCGGCGCGGCCGGTCAGGTCGTCGGGCGAGAGATCGGTCTCCTGCGACAGGGTCAGCAGGGCGGCGCGGCTGACGACCAGATGGCTCTCGATCCCGAGTTCGCGCAGGGCGTCCAGCGCCCGCACGCCGTAGATCACGCCCGAGGCGCCCGAGATCCCCACCACCAGCCGCCGCGGCGCGTGCGGTACGGCTCCGTTCACATCTTCGGCCAATTGGGGCTCCAGGCTGTCCGGGTCCGGAAGGCCGCCCGCCTCACCGGAAAGTGATTCCACAGGCGGTCTGGCCGGGCGCTCACTCTAGTGGTCCCTTAGACATGGAGGCGCAAGCCATGACCATAGACGCTCGTATCCGCGAACTGGGAAATCGTCACCGTATGCTGGACCAGACCATCCAGCAGGAGATGACCCACCCGTCCGCGGACCCGCTTCGCGTCAGGGAGTTGAAGCAGCAGAAGCTTCGTTTGAAGGAACAGATCACCAGTCTGGAGGCCCGGGCTCACTAGCCGGCCTCCCGAAGAACGGAAGCGGCCCCGGAGAGCGATCTCCGGGGCCGTCGTCTTTCAGTCCCTGGAGCCGAACACCGACTCCGCCGTCGGCTCGGCCCCGCGGCGCACCCGCTCCTCGGGGACGAACTCCGGCTCGGCCGGGATTTCATCCACGGCGTCGGCGGGCTGAAGCGTCGCGCCGCCCTTCTTGGCGTCGTCGCGCGCCTTCTTCTCGGCGGCCTTCTTCACGATGTCGTCCAGCTGCAGCTGGCCGACGAGCCCTAGCGTGACAGGGTCGACCGGCTTGATGTTGGCGCTGTTCCAGTGGGTCCGGTTGCGCACGCTCTCGATGGTCGCCTTGGTGGTGCCGAGCAGCTTGGAGATCTGGGCGTCGGTCACCTCGGGGTGGTTGCGCACGAACCAGGCGATGGCGTCCGGCCGGTCCTGGCGGCGCGAGACCGGGGTGTACTTCGGGGCCGGCTTGGCCTGCTTGAGCAGCTCGGCGTGACGGCTGACGACGGCCTGCATGCGGTAGTTCGGATCGGCCTGCGCCTTGTCGAGCTCCTCGCGGGTCAGCTGACCGCCGGTGATGGGATCGACGCCGCGGATGTCGCGGGCCACGTCGCCGTCGGCGATGCCGCGCACCTCCAGCGGGTGCAGGCCGCAGAAGGCGGCGATCTGCTCGAAGGTGAGCGAGGTGTTGTCGACCAGCCAGACCGCGGTGGCCTTGGGCATCAGGATGTCGGTCATGGACGTCTTCGCTTCTTGTTTGTGCCCGCGCTCGCGGGTTCCGGATACGACGGCGCCCGACCTTTCGGCCGGGCGCTGAAGCACTCGATATAGGCGCATTCTTCGCAAAAAGAAACGATGGCCGACAACACCGTACAGCCAAGGTTCATCCGTGAAGCTGAACAGTGAGCCCATCGACGCGTTCCAGCGTCCAGGTGAATCACGGAGGGTCCCATGTTGATCGAGAGTCTCGCCGCCGTGGCGATGGTCGCCAGCCCGGGCGCGGCGACGCAGGAATGGGAAGGGGGCGCCCGGGTGGCGCCGCGCGGAAGCTACCGCGACAGCTGCAGCGGCGAATACGTCAATCGCGGGCGGCTGTACGCCGACTGCCGCGACCGCAGCGGCCGGGTGCGCGGAACGTCGATCGAGCTGAATCGCTGCGGCGACTACGAAATCCGCAACGACGACGGCCGCCTGGTCTGCGGCCCCTGGCGCGGCGATTTCGAGGATCGCCCCGACCGCCCTGACCGGCCGGACCGGCCCGGACGTCCCGGCCGGCCGGGCGGTGACTGGGGGCGCGGCGCCTCGGTGACCGTCTATCGCGACGCGCTCTATCGCGGCGGGTCGACGACCTTCCGGGGCGAGGTCGCCAATCTGCGCGAGACCGGCTTCAACGACGTGATCAGCTCCATGCAGCTGCGTGGAACCTGGGAGGTGTGCACCGACGCCTACTTCCGCGGGACCTGCCGCACCTTCAGCGAGGACGTCTGGAACCTGCAGCAGCACGGCATCAACGACCGCATCTCCTCGTTGAGGCCGCTGCGGCGCAGCGATCGCTGGTAGGCCGCTAGACGGTCAGCACGATCTTGCCGACGTGGCCGCCCGCCTCCAGCCGGAGGTGGGCGGCGGCGGCCTGTTCGAGCGGGAAGGTCGCATCGACCGGCGGGCGCACCGCGCCCGACTCCACCCAGGGCCAGGCCCGGGCCTCGACCGCCGCGATCAGCCGCGCCTTCTCCCCGGCGGAGCGGCCGCGCAGGGTCGAGCCCGTAAGCACCAGGCGCTTCATCATCAGACGGGCGAGGTCGATCTCGGCCCGGGCGCCCGTGAGGGTGGCGATCACCACCCAGCGGCCCATCGGCTTCAGCGCCTCCTGGTTGAGCCGGGCGTATTCGGCCCCGACCATGTCGAGGACCACATCCACCCCGCCGAACTCGCCGATCGCGGCGGCCATGTCGTCGGAGAGGGCGTCGAGGCTGAGGTCGGCTCCGAGCCGACGCGCCGCGGCGGCCTTGGCGGCGCCGCGGGAGGTGGCGATGACGCGGGCCCCCGCCGCCCTCGCCATCTGGATCGCGGTGACGCCGATGCCGCTGGTCGCGCCGTGCACCAGCAGGGTCTCGCCCGGCTGCAGCGCGCCGGCCTCGAAGACGTTGGCGAACACGGTGCAGACGGTCTCGGGCAGGGCCGCCGCCTGCACGAAGTCCAGACCGGCCGGGATCGGCAGGGCGTGGCGCGCATCGACCACGGCGTACTCGGCATAGCCCCCGCCGCCGAGCAGCGCGCAGACGCGATCGCCGATCCGCCAGCGCTCCACGCCGGGCCCGACCCTGTCGATCTCGCCCGCGACCTCGAGCCCGAGCACGTCGGAAGCGCCAGGCGGCGGCGGGTACCGGCCCGCCCTTTGCAGGAGATCAGGGCGGTTCACGCCGGCCGCGTGCACCCGGATGCGAATCTCGCCCGGCCCCGGCTCGGGGTCGGGACGTTGGACGATCTGCAACGCCTCCGCAGGCCCCTGGCCGCCTTCAATCCCGATCGTCCGCATCCCTTCGCCCCGTTCTTGCATTCGTCCGTGTCCGGGCGTTCAGATAGGCGGCGGCGACCCCGCTGGCCATGCAAGGAGGCGATGATGTTCGAGGATCTGGAGCCGCGGCCGGCGCGAGACGCATCGCTGGCCGCCCTGGTTCGGGAGGATCTCGACGCCTGGTCGGTCGAGGATCTGAAGGAGCGCATCACGCTGCTGGAGGGCGAGATCGCGCGCTCCCGCGCGGCCATCGAGGGCAAGTCCTCGCAGCGCAACGCGGCCGACGCCCTGTTCAACTTCCGCAGTTGAAGAATTCCCCCGTCGCGCCTCTGGCACGGCCGTTGCACCGGGATGCGGGCGGCGCGCAATCCTGTCGCTCGTGATACGGATGTGCGCAATCCATGAGTCTGGCTGAGTTGATGTCGAACCAAGACCCCGTCCTGGAGCCCTCGGGCCGGAGCCGCGCCGCCGTGGTGGAGGATTTCGCCCGATCGGAGCTGTTCGATCGCACCTTCCGGGAGGGGATGGAGCTGGTCGAGGAGACCGCCGCCTATCTCGACGGAGACGGTCGCCGGGAATCCAAGCTGCTGTCGCGTGCGGCGGCGCTCGCCTACGCCGGCGAGAGCATGAAGCTGACCACGCGCCTGATGCAGATCGCCTCATGGCTGCTGGTCCAGCGGGCCGTGCGGGAGGGCGACATGACCGCCGCCGCCGCTTGCGAACCGCGCTACCGACTGGCGGACCGCCGGGTCGAGAGCGAGCCCACCCATCCGGAGCTGCCGATCGCGCTGATCGAGTACCTTGTGCGGTCCGAGAAGCTGTACGACCGGGCGCGGCACCTCGACCGGCGCATGTATCTGGATGCGCCGGAGGAAGAGGCGGTCAATCCCGTGCAGAGCCAGCTGGACCGGCTGGCGGCGGCGTTCAGGGGCTGAACCTTACGGCCCGACGTCGTCGGCGTCGCGGCCATGGCCGTCGTCGACGGGCTTCGGCAGGCTGACGGCGATGCCCAGCGCCTCGGCCAGTTTTTCGTCGCGGCTGTAGACGTCCTCCCGGAAGGCGACGCGGCCCTGGCCGTCCACGAAGGCGGTCCAGTAGAGCAGGCGGACGGTGATCTCGCGCCCGGTCTGGATGCGCTTGGTCTCGCGCGTGGCCTGGGCCTCGTCGAACTGGGCCAGCAGCTCGGGATTCGGCGACAGCAGCAGGCGGGCGAACTCGACGGCGTCCTGGACCCGGACGCAGCCGTGGCTGCGCTGTCGCATCGCCAGGTTGAAGGCGGCCTTGCCCGGCGTGTCGTGCAGGAAGATGGCGTAGCTGTCGCGCAGCTCGAACTTCACATAGCCGAGCGCCGCGTTCGGACCGGCCCGCTGGATGACCTGGCCGTTCGAAATGTACATGTTCTGGCTGGCCAGATAGCCGGGGCCGCGCGGCAGGATCTCGTTGCGGGCGATGGAGGCCGGGACGTACCAGGGCGGGTTGGCCACCACGGAGGCGAACTGCTTCTCGAGGCTGGGCGTCTGGTTTCGCGCCGTTCCGACGATGACCCGGCTCGAATGCACCGGGCGGGCGTCCTTCCAGTAGACCATGATCGCCGCGGCGGTGTTCACCTCGATCCGCTCGGGCGCCACATCGCGCTTGAGCCAGCGGCGGCGCTCGAGGTTCAGGGCGATCTGGCGGGCGCGGTCCTCCGCGGAGGCGGACAGGGAGCGCTGGGTGCCGGTTCCGATGCGGGCGTCGGCGGCGAGGCCGTGGCGGGTCTGGAAGCTTCGGACGCCGGCCTGCAACTCGGGCCCGTAGACGTCCCCCAGGGCCGCCAGCCGGGCGCCGGCGGCGGCGTCGAGGTCCCCCTCGGCGACGAGACGCTGGATCAGGACCGGCACGCGCGGATCGCTGTCGCCGGGCTCGATGTTGGCCCCGATGCGGAAGGCCGGCCAGCCGCCGTTCTGCTGGATCAGGCGGCGGTAGCGCACATAGCCGGCGGACAGGTTGGAGTAGCCGATGTCGGTGGGCGCGAGAGCCTCGAGCCAGTCCACCAGCCGGTCGCCCGCCAGAGCGTCGTTCAGGCCGACCGGCAGGTCGACCCGGTTCTTCTGCATCTCCCACAGGTCCTCGACCGTCTCCGGCCGCACCCGGCCTTCGGCGAGGACGCGCGCATAGGTCAGGGCGGCGGCCGTCGTGGCCATCTCCAGCGCCGCCGGGTCGCCGCCGTTGCGGTCCAGCGAGCCGAAGAAGTCGTCGCGCGACAGGCCGTGCCGCTCGGCCCGGGCGGCCGCCGCCATGAGGGCGCGACGCCGCGGCTCGTTCCACACCGGCCGCCAGCCGTTCATTTCGTAGAAGGCGCGCACGTCCGGCTGCAGGGTGGCGGGCAGACGGGCGAGCCGGTCGTTGAAGCTGTCGTAGAAGGCGATGGCGGCGGGATCGCGCGTCTGCGCCTGCGCGGACAGGCCCACAGCGGAAGCGAGGGCCGCCGTCGCCGCGCCCAGACCCAATTGCCGTCGGTTCATCACGCTCGCTCTTCGTCCGTCTTTCGCCGCACGGACACCACGCCCACGCCCCGAAAACCCAACGCTGCGAATGTTATCGGCGTTCCGGGCAAACAGAAAGGCGCCGGTCCGGGGACCGACGCCTTCGTGATCGTGTTGCCGCAGCGGTGTGGCGGGAAAGCCAGACCTGAAGCGGTCCTACTTCTTGATGAAGCCGGCGAACTTGTTGTTGAAGCGCGACACGCGGCCGCCGCGGTCCATCAGCTGCTGGTTGCCGCCGGTCCACGCCGGGTGCGTCAGCGGATCGATGTCGAGGTTCAGCGTCGCGCCTTCCTTCTGGTAGGTCGAGCGCGTCTGATACGTGGTGCCATCCGTCATCGTGACCGTGATGAAGTGATAGTCCGGGTGGATGTCCGCCTTCATTGTCGTCGTTCCGTCTCTGCGCGGTGACGATGCCGACCGTCCATGCGCGAAAAATGAGAAACCCGCCGGGGGCGGCGGGAATGAGCGGCGGCGTTTACACCGGGGGGCTTTCCGGGGCAAGAGGCGCCCGATGACCGATCCCACCGCCTCCGCCGCCGACCCCGCCGACCTGCGCGGCCGACCGGGCGCCGGCGCGCTGCTGGCGGAGCAGATGGCCGACGCCGGCGCCCGCCGCGAGAAGCGGCGCGACATCCGGCCCCTGGCCCGCCTGCTGCCCTACGCGCTGAGGCACAGGGGCTATCTGGTCCTGGCCGGCTTCTGGCTGGTGATGTCCACGACGGCGTCGCTGGGCCTCACCGCCGCGGCGCGCGGCGCGATCGACCACGGCTTCGCGGATGAAGGCGCGCGGCTGAACCTGTGGTTCCTGCTGCTCGGCGCGGTGGCCCTGTTCCTCGGCGTCGCCACCGCCGTGCGCTATTTCTACGTCACCAAGACCGGCGAACGGGTGGTGGCCGACCTGCGCAAGGGCCTGTTCGACCGGGTGCTGACCCTCGACCCCGCCTTCTACGCCCGCATGCGCACCGGGGAGGTGTTGTCGCGGCTGACCACCGACATCGCCCTGGTCGAGACGCTGATGACCACCTCGATCTCCTATGCGGTGCGGAATTTCCTGACGCTGGTGGGCGGGACCATCCTGCTGTTCGTGGTCAGCCCGAAGCTGACCGGACTCGTCCTGCTCATCGTGCCGCTGCTGCTGGGCCCCCTGTTCCTGTTCGGCCGGCAGGTGCGCAAGCTGACGGTGGCGACCCAGGACCGGTTCGCCCAGGCGGTCGGCTTCGCCGGCGAGAGCGTGGACGCCATTGAAACCGTTCAGGCCTTCGGCCGTGTGGCCAGCGCCGTCTCGCGGTTCGGCGAGGCGGTCGAGGCCGCCTTCGCCGCCTCGCTGGTGCGGATGCGCGCCCGGGCCCTGATGACGGCCATGATCATCGTGGTGATGTTCGGCGGGGTGACGCTGGTGCTGTGGCTGGGCGCCATGGACGTGATCGCCGGGCGGATGAGCCCGGGCGCCCTGCTGCAGTTCGTCCTGCTGTCGGTCTTCGCGGCCGGCGCGGTCGGAGCGCTGGGAGAGAGCTGGGGCGACGTCCAGAAGGCCGCCGGCGCGATGGAGCGCATCGACGAGCTGATGCGGAGCGAGTCGGCCATCGCCGCGCCCGCCCGCCCGAAGCCGCTGCCGAGTCCGCCGGTGGGCGAGGTGTCGATGGCCGGCGTGCACTTCAGCTATCCGGGACGCCCCGACCTGCCGGCGCTGAAAGGCTTCTCCCTGACCGTCCGGCCCGGCGAGACCGTTGCGCTCGTCGGCCCGTCGGGGGCGGGCAAGAGCACCGTGTTCCGGCTGCTGCTGCGCTTCTACGATCCGCAGTCCGGCGTCGTCGCCGTCGACGGCGTGGATGTGCGCGAGGCTGATCCGACCCAGGTGCGCAGCCGCTTCGCCTGGGTGTCGCAGGAGGCGCCGCTGTTCTCGGGTTCGTCGTCCGAGAACATCCGCTTCGGCCGCGAGACCGCCAGCGACGAAGAGGTGCGCGCCGCCGCCGCCGAGGCCCAGGCGCTGGGCTTCATCGAAGCGCTGCCGGAAGGCTTCGAAACGCCCCTGGGCGAGCGTGGCAAGAGCCTCTCGGGCGGCCAGCGCCAGCGGCTGGCGATCGCGCGGGCGCTGGTGCGCGACGCGCCCATCCTGCTGCTCGACGAAGCCACCTCCGCGCTGGACGCCGAGAGCGAGCGGCTGGTGCAGGCGGCGCTCGATCAGGCGATGGAGGCGCGCACCACCCTGGTCATCGCGCACCGCCTCGCGACCGTGCTGCGCGCCGACCGCATCGTGGTCATGGAGGACGGTCGGGTGGCGGAGGAGGGGACCCACGCCTCCCTCCTCGCCGCCGGAGGGCTCTACGCCCGCCTGGCGAAGCTGCAGTTCCGCGACGACTGATCCGGCCTCAGCCCGCCGCCATCACCCCGCAGGCGACGCGGTCCCCGGCGCCGCCGATCGGCTGGCTGCGGTGATCGTCGGCGTTTGCGTGGATGACGAGGGCGGAGCCGTCCGCGTCCCACAGCCACTGGCCCGGCCCCTCGGAGGCGATCCGGGCGCGGGTGGTGAAGATCTCCGCGCGCACCCGGCCCTGGGCGTCGGCATGAATGTTGGGCAGGTCGCCGTCGTCCGGCCCGTCCGCGTTCAGCAGGCCGTGCGGGGACCTGGCCGCGGCATGGTTGATGTGAGCTCCGGCCGAGGTGAAGGGGGCGGCGCACTGACCGGTGGCGTGGATGTGAACCCCGTGCCAGCCGGGGGTCAGACCCTCCGCCTCGATCCGGATCAGCAGGCCGGTCGGTCCCTGGGTCAGGACGGCCCGACCGATGTTCACGCCGGCGGCGTTCACCAGGGTCGCTTCGCCGAAGTCGCCGGTCGTGGCGCGGCCCGGACCGGCTGGTCCCGAGGTGCTGGCGCAGGCTCCGAGGGCGAGCGCGCCGACGGCGGCGGCGAGGGTGGACTGGCGGCTGGCGCGCATGGCGTGAACTCCCGGTCTGACGGGGCCAGACGCGCGGCTTCGCTTTGCCACGGGGGCCCCCCGATGCTAGAAACGGAACAGCGGATCACGTTCCGATTCCGGCCATTTAAAGCCTGATTTCCTTGACCGACGACAGCTATCAGAACGCCGCGCCTCCCGGCGGCGGCGACATTTCCACCATTACGATCGAGGACGAGCTCAGGAAGTCGTACCTCGACTATGCGATGAGCGTCATCGTCAGCCGCGCCCTGCCGGACGCGCGCGACGGTCTCAAGCCGGTGCACCGGCGCATCCTGTACTCGATGCACGACCTGAAGATGACGCCGGACAAATCGTATTCGAAGTGCGCGCGCGTGGTCGGCGACGTGCTGGGCCGGTTCCACCCGCACGGCGACGCCTCGGTCTACATGGCGCTGGTGCGCATGGCCCAGCCCTTCTCGATGGGACTGATGCTGGTCGACGGCCAGGGCAATTTCGGCTCGGTCGACGGCGATATGCCGGCGTCGATGCGATACACCGAGTGCCGGATGGCGCCCGCGGCGACGGCCCTGCTGACGGACATCGACAAGGACACCGTCGATTTCCAGCCCAACTACGACGAGAAGGAGCTGGAGCCGGTCGTCCTGCCCAGCCGGATCCCGAACCTGCTGGTCAACGGCGCCGGCGGCATCGCCGTCGGCATGGCCACCAACATCCCGCCGCACAACCTCGGCGAGGTGATCGACGGCGCGGTGGCCCTGCTCGACAACCCCGACCTGCCCGAGGACGCCCTGCTGGAGCTGGTGCCGGGTCCGGACTTCCCGACCGGCGGCGAGATCATGGGGCGCACCGGCGCCCGCAACGCGCTGCGCGACGGCCGCGGCTCGGTGATCGTGCGCGGCAAGGCGACGATCGAGACGATCCGCAAGGATCGCGAGGCGATCGTCGTCACCGAGCTGCCCTACCAGGTGAACAAGCAGACGCTGATCGAGCGTATCGTCGAGCTGGTCCGCGAGAAGAAGATCGACGGCATCGCCGACGTCCGCGACGAGTCGGACCGCGACGGCATGCGGATGGTGGTCGAGCTGAAGCGCGACGCCTCGGGCGACGTGGTGCTCAACCAGCTGTGGCGCTTCACCGCCCTGCAGAGCTCGTTCGGCGTCAACATGCTGGCGCTGAACCATGGCCGGCCCGAGCAGATGGGGCTGCGCCAGCTGCTGGAGGCCTTCCTCGAGTTCCGGGAAGAGGTGGTCGTCCGCCGCACCAAGTACGAACTGGCCAAGGCCCGCGACCGCGGCCACGTGCTGGTCGGCCTCGCCGTGGCCGTGGCCAACATCGACGAGGTGATCCACATCATCCGCTCCTCGGCCGACCCGACCGAGGCCCGCGAGCGCCTGCAGGCGAAGTCGTGGCCGGTCGGCGACATGATGGCCCTGATCGAACTGATCGCGGATCCGCGCTCGGCCCTGGTCGACGGCGACAAGCTGAACCTGACCGACGAGCAGGCCCGCGCCATCCTGGCCCTGACGCTGTCCCGCCTCACCGGCCTCGGTCGCGACGACATCTTCGGCGAGGCGCGGAGCCTGGCCGAGACCATCCAGTCGCACCTGACCCTGCTGTCGGACCGGGCCAACATCCTGGCGGTGATCCGCGAGGACCTGCTGAAGGTGAAGGACGAATTCGCCGTGCCACGCCGCACGGTCATCGGCGAGGGCGACGCCGAGATGGAGGACGAGGACCTGATCCCGCGCGAGGACATGGTCGTCACCGTCACCCACGGCGGCTACGTCAAGCGCGTGGCGCTGAACGCCTACCGGACCCAGCACCGCGGCGGCAAGGGACGCTCGGGCGTGGCGATGAAGGAGGACGACGCCGTCGTCGGCGTGTTCTCGGCCTCGACCCACACCCCGGTGCTGTTCTTCGCCACCAACGGCAAGGCCTACAAGCTGAAGACCTGGCGTCTGCCGCTGGGCAATCCGCAGTCGCGCGGCAAGGCCTTCGTCAACCTGCTGCCGATCGAGCCGGGCGACAGCATCATGAACGTGCTGCCCCTGCCTGAGGACGAGGCCGACTGGGCGAACTACGACATCATGTTCGCCACCCGCTCGGGCGACGTGCGCCGCAACAAGCTGTCGGACTTCGCCACCGTCAACCGGGCCGGCAAGATCGCCATGAAGCTGGAGGACGGCGACCGCATGGTGGGCGTGGCCCTGTGCACTGCCGAAGACGACGTCATGCTGACCACGGCGCTGGGGCGCGCGATCCGGTTCAAGGCCGACGACGTGCGCGTCTTCAAGGGACGCGATTCGACCGGGGTGCGCGGCGTGCGCCTGCAGGAAGGCGACGAGGTCATCTCCATGGCGGTGCTCGGCCGGGTCGACGCCACGCCCGAGGAGCGGGCCGCCTACATCAAGCACGCCAACGCCATGCGGCGCGCGGCGGGCGAGGCCGAGGACGAGGCGCCTTCGACGGACGCCGACGACGAGGCCGCCGGCGACGCCGTGCTGTCTGTGGAGCGCATCGCCGAACTGGGCGCGGCCGAGCAGTTCATCCTGACGGTCACGGAAACGGGCTTCGGCAAGCGCTCGTCGGCCTATGAGTACCGGCGCACCGGCCGCGGCGGCCAGGGTCTGACCGCCCACGGCCTCGGCGGGCGCGCGGGACATCGCCTGGCGGCGGCCTTCCCGGTCGACGAGTCCGACGAACTGCTGCTGGTCACCTCCGGCGGGCAGATGATCCGCACCCCGGTGAGCCAGGTCCGCATCGTGGGCCGCGCCAGCCAGGGGGTGACCATCTTCCGCACCGCCGAGGGCGAGCGGGTGGTCTCGGTCGAACGCCTGCCCGACAGCGGCGGCGGCGAGGACGCCGGCGCTGACGAAGCCGGAGAGGGCGGCGAGGACTGACCGTGCCCGCCGGCGACCTCCGCATCGACGGGGCGCCGGCGACGGCCGGGGATCTCGCCCACATCGCCCTCGTCAACTACGGGGCCTACACCTCCTTCCGGGTCGAGGAAGGCGCGGTGCGGGGGCTGGATCTCCATCTCGCCCGGCTTGAGGCGTCTGCCGTCGAACTGTTCGGAGAGGCCGTCGGCGAGGACCGGCTGCGGGGTCTGATGCGGGCGGCGGCGGCTGACCGGCCGGACTGCTGGCTCCGCGTCAGCCTGTTCTCGCCGGACATCGGACCGCGCACGCCGGACTGGACAGGCGCGCCGAGAGTCATGACGGCGGTGTTTCCCCCGCCGCCGCCGCTGGCCGACTCGCTGCGGCTGGATGTCCAGCGGTACAGTCGCAGGGCGCCGCATCTGAAGCACGCCGCCACGTTCGACCTGATCCACGCCCGCCGGCTGGCCAAGGGATCGGGCTTCGACGACGCCGTGTTCGTGGACGAGGCGGGGCGGATTTCCGAAGGCAGTCTGTGGAACATCGGCTTCATCGAGGGCGACCGGGTGGTCTGGCCGGATGCGCCGATGCTCGCCGGAGTCGGACAGGCGCTGATCCGCCGGGGGCTGGCCGGGGCAGGACTGGGCGACCGGGTTGAACCCCTCGGCCTGCGCGACCTGCCCAGATTCGAAGCCGCCTTCATCTGCAACAGCGCCACGCCGGCCTGCCCGGTCGTCGCCGTCGGACGCCATGAACTCGCGCTCCGGCCCGATCTGATCGAGCGTGTGCGCACAGCCTGGGCCTCCAACCCGCCCCAGCCGATCTAGGCCGCTCGGTCACCGCCTGCTAAACCCGGCCGAGCGGCGGGGAGAACTGTATGCGCATCGGGCTCTATCCCGGCACCTTCGATCCCATCACCAATGGGCACATGGACATCATCGGCCGGGCCGTGAAGCTGGTCGACCGGCTGGTCATCGGCGTGGCGCGCAACGACGACAAGGGCCCGCTGTTCACCACCGACCAGCGGGTCGAGATGGTGCGGGCGGAGGTGCGGCGGTTCGGTTCCCAGGTCGAGGTGCGCGCCTTCTCCAGCCTGCTGATGCATTTCGCCGAGGAACTGGACGCCACCGTGATCGTGCGCGGCCTGCGCGCGGTCGCCGACTTCGAATACGAGTTCCAGATGACGGCGATGAACCAGCGCCTCAATGCCGACATCGAGACGGTCTTCCTGATGGCAGACCCGCGGCACCAGGCGATCGCCTCGCGGCTGGTCAAGGAGATCGCCCGGCTGGGCGGCGACATCGAGAGTTTCGTCAGCCCGGCGGTCGCGGCCGCGGTGCTGGACAGGGTCAAGGCCTGAACATGCGAGCATTGTGGATTGCGGCTGCTGCGGCGGCGATGACGGCGGGAGCGCCGGCGGCGGCCCAGGACTGGCGTCCGGTGGCGCCGGAGAACCTGCTGGTCATCGACACGGCGAAGGGCCGGATCGTCGCCGAGCTGGACCCGCGGATCGCGCCGCGGGCCGTCGAGCGCATCCGCACCCTGGCCGACCAGGGATTTTACGACGGCCTCGCGTTCCACCGGGTGATTCCGGAATTCATGGCCCAGACCGGAGATCCTCTCGGCACCGGCGCCGGCGGCAGCGAGCTGCCGGACATCCAGGGTGAGTTCGGCTTCCGCAGGGGCCGGGCCGATCCCTTCGTTCGGATCGGGGACCCGACGGCGAACGGTCTGCAGCGGGGCCTCATCGGCTCGATGGCGGTGACCACCCAGCCGGACGCCCAGATGATGGTGACCGCGGACTTCAAGGCCTCGGCGACGGCGTTGTTCTGTCCCGGCGTGCTGGGGATGGCGCGCAACGGCGACCCGGACAGCGCCAACAGCCAGTTCTTCATCATGACCGGGCGCAATGCGAACCTCGACGGCGCCTACGCGCCGTTCGGCCGGGTGCTGGCCGGGCTGGAGGTCGTGCGGGCGCTGAAGAGCGGCTCCGAGGCGGAGGACGGGCGGGTTGTCGATCCCGACGTCATGACCCGGGTCCGCACCGCCGCCGCCCTGCCGGAGGCCGAGCGCCCGGCGGTCCGGGTCCAGGCCCCGGCGAGCGCCGCCTTCCTCGCGGAGGTGGAGCGTGTCCGGGCCGCAGAGGGTTCGCGTCTCGACGTCTGCAGCGTGCAGCCGGCGGTCGAGGTCGCAGACTGACGAGGTAGTCCGGGGAGGGGACCATGAGATCGTTGTTCGCCATCGCCGCCACGCTGCTTGCGGCCGGCGCGGTTTCGGCCCAGGAGACCCCGGCCGCGCCGCCGCCGCCGCCGCCGCCGACGTCGGAGACGACCATCGCCGAAACCGACTGGCGGGCCGTGCCGCCGGCCAACCTGTTGGTGATCGACACCACCAAGGGCCGGATCCTGGTGGAGCTGCTGCCCGAGGTCGCGCCGCAGCACGTGGAGCGCATTCGTCTTCTGGCGCGCGCCGGATTCTACGACGGACTGGCCTGGCACCGGGTCATCGACTGGTTCATGGCCCAGACGGGCGATCCGCTGGGCAACGGCGAGGGGCAGAGCTACCACCCCGACCTGCCGGCCGAGTTCACGTTCCGCCGCGACCCGTCGATGCCCTTCGCCGCCGTGGCCGAGCCGCAGGGCGCGCGCGTCGGCTTCCTGCAGTCGCTGCCCGTCCAGACCCAGCCGGACTCCGCCTTCGCCCAGACGGCGGACGGCAAGGTGCACGGCTGGGGCCTCTACTGCCCCGGCGTCGCGGGGATGGCGCGGGACGAGGACCCGGACACCGCCAACAGCCAGTTCTTCATCATGCGCCAGGCCTATCCGGCGCTCGACAAGCGCTACACCGTCTGGGGAATGACGGTGGGCGGCCTCGACGTGGTGCGGGCCCTGCAGGTCGGCGACGGCGACAACGGCATGATGGCGGCGGCGACGCCGGACCGGATGACCCGCGTGCGCCTCGCCGCCGACCTGCCGGAGGCGGAGCGTCCGGGCGTCGAGGTGCTGTCCCCGGCTTCGGCGCGTTTCCGGGCGCTGGTCGAGGAGGCGCGGGCGGCGAAGGGCGCGGACTTCTCGGTTTGCGACGTGACCTTGCCGACCCAGGCGAGGCCTGGAGCCTGACGGGTTGTCGATCGGGAGCGAACTTGCGAAGCTGACCTTGCCCAACCTGGAAGACGCACCTTGAAGCTCTCTGCTCCCGTCTGCCTCTCCTTGATCGCCCTGGCGGCGTCTTCGTGCGCCCCGGTCCCGCAAACGGCCGGGCTTCCCTGCGCCGGGCCGCGCCAGAGCGCCGAGTGCATCGAGGCGCGACGGCTGTCGGCGCTGGGGCTGACGCCGCGCCCCCACGAGATGACCAGGCGGGAGCGCGGCGAACTGGCCAACGACCGGCTGGAACGGGAACTGGACTACGCCCGCAATCGCCCGGACGAGCAGCCGCGCTAGTCCTCCCGCCTGCCGCCTCGCCGCCGGCGGCGGCGGGGTTTCCGATCCTCGCGCATGCGCCGCAGCAGCAGGCCTTCCCTCAGGCCGCGGTCGGCCACCCGGACCCGCTCCGAGGGCCAGGCGCGCTGCACGGCCGCCATGATCGCCGCGCCGGCCAGAACCAGGTCGGCGCGATCGGGACCGATGCAGGATTCGGCGGCGCGGCCGACGGGGCCCATGGCCTTGAGCCGTTCGGCGGCCGCCTCGCAGTCGGCCCGCGTCATCCACAGGCCGTCGACCAGGTTGCGCTGGTAACGGCGCAGGCCAAGGTGAATGCCCGCGAGGCTGGTGATCGCCCCTGACGTGCCGACGAGGTGCCCCCGCCCGCTCGCGAACAGCCCCCGCAGGGCGTCGTCGACCGGAGCGCCGGCGATGGCCGCGGACATGTCGGCGACCATGGCCTCGTACCAGACCGCATGGGCCGCTGCGCCGCCGCCGGTCGGCTCCGGGTGGCGCTCGGCGAGGGTGACGACGCCGATCGGGGCCGACATCCAGCCCTCGGAAACGAAGCCGGACGCCGAGCGGCGCAGCCAGCTGAGTTCGGTGGAGCCGCCGCCGACGTCGACCACCAGGACGGCTTCGGCCGCCGGATCGAACAGGTTCAGGCAGCCCTCGACCGACAGCCGCGCCTCCTCGATCGGGTCGATGACCCGCAGACGCAGGCCGGTGCCGGCCCGGACCCGTTCGATGAAGCCGGCGCCGTTGTCGGCCTGGCGGCACGCCTGGGTGGCCACGGCCATCAGACGGTCCGGTTCGACCCCGCGACGGACCAGGCGTTCGCTGCACAGCGTCAGCGCCTCGTAGGCGCGTTCCATGGCGGCCTCGTCGAGTCGCCCGGTGCGCGACAGGCCTTCGCCCAGCCGGACGATGCGGCTGAAGGAATCGACGACGCGGAAGCCGTCGCGGGCCGGCCTGGCGATCAGCAGGCGGCAATTGTTGGTCCCCAGGTCGAGCGCGCCATAGAGCGGCGCCTCGCGACCTGTCGCCCCTGATCCGGCGTGCGCGCCATCCCGGGCGCGCGGGCCGTCGGACCGGCGAGGCTGGGACCGGAGGCGGCGCGCGCCGCCGGCGGTCTCCGGCATAGGCCGAGCTTTCATGGTGGGCGGTCCGAAGCGGCGCCCGTCTCCACCAGCCTAGACCGCCGCCCGCGCCCGCGCCAACCGCTGCTGACGCGAAAATGAACGGGACCGAAAGGGCGGCGCTCAGACTCGGCGGCGCAGAATGGGCCCATGATGACCCCGACCTCCGCCCGCTTCGCCCTCGGCCATGTCGTCCGCCACCGCGACGCCGCCTTCCGCGGCGTGGTCGTGGACGTCGATCCGACCTTCGCCGGCGCCCCCGGCGACACCGGCGACATCTCTCCGGACCAGCCCTTCTACCAGGTGCTGGCGCTGGGCGAGGGCGGCGGCTTCATCGCCTACGCCCCCGAGGATGCGCTGGAGCCGGATCCGGAGATCAGGGGCCTGTCGCGGGTCGACGAGCGGCGCTTCTTCACGGTCGACGCCCGCGGCCGGCACGCGCCCCGGGCCCACGCCATCCACTAGGCGGCTGGCGCGGTCGTCGCCGGGAGCCTAGACTGGCGGCAAAGGCCGACAGAGCCTGACGAGGAGCGCCCATGTCCGATTTCGAGCACGTCTTCGAGAGCCCGCCGGAAGGGGCCGCCGCCGACTGGACCATTCCCCAGGACTGGCGGGCCTACACCGAGACCGAGCACCGGACGTGGGACACCCTGTATGCGCGGCAGATGAAGATCCTGCCGGGGCGGGCCGCCGACGTCTTCTTCCGCGGCCTCGAGGCGCTGGACCTGAACACCGGCGGCATTCCCGACTTCGCGCTGATGAACCCCAAGCTGGAGGCGCTGACCGGCTGGACCGTGGTCTGCGTGCCGGGCCTGGTGCCGGACGAGGTCTTTTTCGACCATCTCGCCAACCGCCGCTTCCCGTCGGGCCAGTTCATCCGCAAGCCGGACCAGCTGGACTACCTGCAGGAGCCGGACATCTTCCACGACGTGTTCGGCCATGTGCCGATGCTGACCGATCCGGACTTCGCCGCCTACATGGAAGCCTACGGCAAGGGCGGGCAGCGCGCGGCCAGGCTGGGCATGCTGCCGAACCTCGCCCGGCTCTACTGGTACACGGTCGAGTTCGGCCTGATGCAGGACGCCGGCGGGCTCCGGATCTACGGGGCCGGGATCGTGTCTTCGGCGACGGAGAGCGTTTTCGCCCTCGAGGATCCGTCGCCGAACCGCCTGGGCTTCGACCTCGAGCGGGTCATGAAGACCCTCTACCGGATCGACGACTTCCAGCAGGTCTATTTCGTCATCGAGTCGCTGGACCAGCTGAAGCGGGACACCCTTCAGGACTTCGGCCCGATCTACGAGCGGCTGCAGGGCGCCGCGCCGATCCCGATCGACGCCATCCTTCCCACCGACCGGGTGTTCACCCGCGGCACCCAGGCGTACGCGAACAAGGGCGGGCGGTTCGCGGCCTGACCGGCGTCAGCCCTTCAGCGCCCGGCCGGCCACCACGGCCGCCGAGCCGAACTTCTCGCGCAGACGGTCGATGGCGGTCTCCGTCTTGAGGGCCCGCGCCTCGGCGCTCTCGAACAGGGCCGTCGGAGAGGCGACCGCCTCCACGATCTCGGCCATGCCGATGCCGATCAGCCGGTAGGGGCGGCCGAGCTCCGGCCGGAGCAGGTCGCGTCCGGCGGCGAACAGGGCGCGGGCGGTCTGGACCGGCTCGGGCAGGGTGACGCGGCGGGTGACGATCCGGAAGTCGGTGCGGCGCAGCTTGAGCACGATCACCCGGCTGGCGACGCCGTCGCGGCGCGCCTTGGCCGCCAGCTTCTCGCACAGGGGCCAGAGCTCGGCCTCGAGGTCCGCGGCGGCGGTCAGGTCCTCGTTGAAGGTGGTCTCGGCGCTCATCCCCTTGCGCTCGTGGCCGGGATCGACGGTGCGGGCGTCGCGGCCGTGGGCGAGGTCATGCAGCCGCAGACCATGTTCGCCGTAGCGGCGGACGAGGTCCCGCACGTCGGCGGCGGCGAGGTCGCCGACCGTGGCGTAGCCGTCGCTCTGCAGGCTCCGGCCGAAGACGGGGCCGACGCCGGGCAGGACGCGGACGGACTTGGGGGCCAGCAGGGCGGGGGCTTCGGAGCCGATGACCGAGAAGCCGCGCGGCTTGTCGAGCTCGGAGGCGATCTTGGCGAGGAAGCGGTTGGGTGCAAGCCCGATGGAGACGGTCAGACCGGTTTCGCGCTCGATGCGTTGCTGCAGCCGGACCAGCTGCAGCGCCGGCGGACCGCCGTTGAGGCGCTCGGTGCCGGCGAGGTCGATCCACGCCTCGTCCAGCGACAGGGTCTGGACCAGCGGGGTGAGTTCGCGCACGGCCCCGAAGATCTGGGCGCTGGCCGCCTTGTACTTGGCGAAGTCGGGCTTGATGACGACGGCGTCGGGACAGGCTTTTAGCGCCTTGAACATCGGCTGGGCCGAGCCGACGCCGTAGAGGCGGGCGATGTAGCAGGCGGTGGTGACGACCCCGCGTCTGCCGCCGCCGACGATGACCGGGACATCGCGCAACTCGGGCCGGTCGCGCTTCTCGACCGAGGCGTAGAAGGCGTCGCAGTCGAGGTGGGCGATGGTCAGGGAGGCCAGTTCCTCATGCGCGACTATGCGGCGCGAGTCGCAGGCCGGGCAGCGCTCGACGGTCCGGTCATCGGGGCGGAGGCAGTCGCGGCAGATGGATTTCATCGCGGGCGGATTGTGCCCGATGGGGCGGCGGGTGGGGAGCGGAATCGTGGCCGGTTCCGGTCCGCCGCGATGCGGCCGAGGCAGCTGGTTCATCACGAAGAACACGAAGGACTCACAAGGGACACGAAGGGGCCGGCGCCTTCTGCGGCGCCCGAAGGGCGACGCCTTCGATCTGATTGCGGGCCTGCGGCCCCCGGGCGCAGGGGACGGTCTCGTTCTCTTCGAGCTCTTCGTGCCCCCTTCGTGTTCTTCGTGATGAACCAGCGGTGTCGGCCATCTGCGCCGGCCTCCATGGCTTCACGCCAACTTAAGAGACCGTCCGCCAGACTGCGTCGGATAAGGAAGCCTCCCGCGCGTCGCGCACAGAGGGGCGGACGGGCCGGGTGTCGATGTCGAAGAAAGTCCTCATCGTCGAGGATAACGAGCTGAACATGAAGCTCTTTCATGATCTGCTCGATTCCCAGGGCTATGAGACGCTGCAGACCCGCGAGGGGCTGCAGGCGCTGGCCCTGGCGCGCCAGCACCGCCCCGACCTGATCCTGATGGACATTCAGCTGCCGGAGATCTCCGGGCTGGAGGTCACCAAGTGGCTGAAGGACGACGAGGAGCTGAACCACATCCCCGTCGTGGCCGTGACCGCCTTCGCCATGAAGGGGGACGAGGAGCGCATCCGCCAGGGGGGCTGCGAGGCCTATATCTCGAAGCCGATCTCGGTGGCCCATTTCCTCGAGACGGTGAGAAAGCACCTCGGGGTCGCCGCATGACGGCGCGGATCCTCGTCGTCGACGACGTGGAGCCGAACGTCCGGCTGCTCGAGGCCAAGCTGACCCTCGAGTACTACGAGGTGCTGACCGCTCCGGACGGGGCGACGGCGCTGCAGGTCGCCGCCGACGAGCGCCCGGACCTGATCCTGCTCGACGTGATGATGCCGGGCATGGACGGGTTCGAGACCTGCCGGCGGCTCAAGGCCGACCCGGTGACGCGCCATATCCCGGTCGTGCTGGTGACGGCGCTGGACGGGCGCGAGGACAAGATGAAGGGCCTCGAGGCAGGGGCCGACGACTTCATCACCAAGCCTATCGACGACGTCATCCTGTTCGCCCGGGTGAAGTCGCTGGTGCGGCTCAAGGCGGTGATGGACGAACTGCGCGAGCGCGAGGAGAGTGGACGCCGCTTCGGGGTCGACACCGACGGGGCCGGTCGGCTTCGCGCCTCGGGCGGCCGCGTGCTGGTGGTCGACGACAATGCGCGCCAGGCCGAGAAGATCGCCCGGCAGCTGGCGGCCGAGCACCGCCCCGTGGCCGAGCCCGACCCTTCGGCGGCGCTGATCGCCGCCCGCGGACCGGTGGACCTGATCATCGTCAACGTCTCGAGTTCGGAGTTCGACGGCCTGCGCTTCGTGGCCCAGCTCCGCTCGACCGAGGCGACCCGGCGCACGCCCATCCTCGGGGTGGTCGACCCGGCCGACCGGCCGCGGCTGGTCAAGGCGCTGGAGCTGGGGGTCAACGACATCCTGCCCCGGCCCGTCGACACCGAGGAGCTCGAGGCGCGGGCGCGCACCCAGATCCGGCGCAAGCGCTACGCCGACTTCCTGCGCCAGAAGCTGGACTACAGCCTCGAGATGGCCGTCACCGACGCCCTGACGGGACTGCACAACCGTCGCTACATGGCCGGGCAGCTGCAGGCGCTGGTGGGCCGCGCCGGCCAGGGCGGCGACCAGGTGTCCGTGCTGGTCATGGACATCGACCACTTCAAGGCGGTCAACGACGGCTTCGGCCACGACGCCGGCGACGAGGTGCTGCGCGAGTTCGCGGTGCGGCTGGCCACCAATGTGCGGGCTATCGACCTGCCGTGCCGGCTCGGCGGCGAGGAGTTCGTGGTGGTCATGCCGGGGGCTCCGCTGGAGGCAGCGCACCGGGTCGCCGAGCGCATCCGCCGGGACGTCGCCGAGACGCCGTTCCCGATCATGGGCGGAGCCGAGAGCCTGTCGATCACGGTCTCCATCGGCGTGGCGTGGAGCGACGGCGCCGGCGGCGACACGCCGGAAGCCCTGCTGAAGCGGGCTGACGAGGGCGTGTACGAGGCCAAGAGCCGGGGACGGAACCAGGTGATCGCGCGGGCGGCGTAGGTCTTTGCCGCAGCCTCTGGCGCGAGTAGGGTCGAGCAATGCGGACGAGACGACTGCCGGCGGCCCTGAGCCTCGTCCTGGGGCTCCAGGCCTGCGCCTCCGTGGATCCGGTCGGCGAATGCCGGACGAGAGCGGCGAATCTCGGCCTCGCGCTCGGGCCCCTGGATCCGGCGCGGTCGGAGCTGATCCTCGTGACCCGTCGCGACCAGGCCGAAGAGGCCGTCTTCGTCTATAACTGGCCCGCCGCCGAGGGGCGGCCGCCCGTCGCCTGCGACGTGCGCCGGGGGCGCGTGAGCGCGATCAGGCTCGACGGGGCCCGGGTCTGGCCCTGACGACAGCGATCGGGCGGGCGGCGGCGCCTCCGCCGCAACGAAAAACGCCCGGCTATCACTGGCCGGGCGCTTCGAAATTCTTCAGGCGATCAAGCGCTTACTTGATCTTGCCTTCCTTGAAGTCGACGTGCTTCTTCACGACCGGGTCGTACTTACGGACGACCATCTTCTCGGTCATGGTGCGGGCGTTCTTCTTGGTGACGTAGAAGAAGCCGGTGTCCGCCGTGGAGTTCAGGCGGATCTTGATGGATGCCGGTTTGGCCATCGGGAATTACCTTTGCGACGGCGAAAGCCGCTGAAATGAGAGGCGCGGAACATACTCAGGCGCGGCCCGAAGTCAACGGGCGGATGGCCGCCTTGAGCGTAGCCGCCGCGCGGTCCACTGTCGCGCCATGAAAACCCCGATGTTCGTGGCGGCCGCCGTTCTGGCCGTGGCCCTGTCCGCCTGCGCCACCTCGCCGGAGCCGGCGCATCCGCCGGACGCCTTCATGGCCCGGCTGCAGGCCCTGTGCGGCCAGCGCTTCGAGGGTCGGGTGGTGTCCACCGACGCGGCCGACGCGGACTACCGGGACCGGCGGCTGGTCATGCACGTGCGCGACTGCGCGCCCGACGAGGTCGGCATTCCGTTCGCGGTGGGCGAGGATCGCTCGCGCCGCTGGGTGGTGACGCGGACGGGCGCGGGCCTGCGGCTCAAGCACGATCACCGCGACCCGCAGGGCGAGGTGCATGGCTATCACATGTACGGCGGCGACACCGCCGGACCGGGCACGGCGACGCGGCAGGAGTTCCCGGTCGACGCCGAATCGATCGCCCAGTTCCGCGCCGGCGGGGCCGAGGTCTCGACCACCAACGTCTGGGCCATGGAGGTCCATCCGGGCGAGATGTTCGCCTACGAGCTGCGCCGGCCGTCGGGGCGGTTCTTCCGGGTCGAGTTCGATCTGACCCGGCCGGTCGCCGAATAATCAGCGGTCGCGCAGCTCCTTCAGCAGCGCCTCGGCGTCGTCCCAGCGCCGGAACACGTCGGCGGCGTCGCCGGTGACGCAGCCGGCGTCCCAGCGCAGCTGCTGGTCTTCGTGGCCGTCCTGCGACCAGGTGACCGTGCCGTAGGGACCGTCGGCGATGACCCGCTGGCATTCGAACGGCACGCCTTCGTAGGGGCGGAACAGCTCGCGCAGGCGGTCGAACTCCGCCTCGGAGACGGGGAAGACCTCGCTCCTGCCGTCGGCCTGGGACCAGCGGCCCTCGCCCCCGCGGGGGATCGACCATTCCTGCACCGTCCGGCCCCAGTAGAGGCTGGTGAAAGTGAGGCGGTCGGGATCGGGCAGGACCGGCAGGGGCGGCGGGACGTGACGGGCCTCGCCCATCTCCTCCATGGCGTAGTAGGCGCGGCTCAGGGACCGCCCGGCGGCGCGGGCGGCGTCGGTGTAGCAGAGGCCCTCGTGCGGTCGGCGGTTTTCGATCCCGGCCTCGCGAAAGACGAGATAACCGTTGCTCCCCCGGTAGTCGGGATCGTCGCAGCGCAGCCCCTCATCGCGGTAGGGGCGCATCAGCCGGGCGATGCGCCGGTAGTCCTCCCGGGTGACGGAAAAGGTGTAGTCCTCGCGCTCGCTGGTGCGGAAGCGGGCGGTCCCGCCGTCCTCGATCGACCAGAACATCGAGTCCGGATGGTAGACGACCTCGATCCGGTCCGGCGGCGGCTCCTGCGCGGCGGCGACAGTTCCATGGGCGAAGAGGCTCGCCAGGCTCGCGAGGCCGATGAGCGCTTTGCGCATGCCGTGTCCCTCCAGTGCCGGTCCAGTAGAGCCCGGTCGGGAGCCGGGCACAACCGCGCCGGGGGGAGCGTCAGGGATGGTCAGTCCTGGTGGACGATCTGGTGGCGGCCGCGGACCATGCGGACGAAGGGCAGCGGGCGGTCCGGCTCCTCCAGACGCGCGCGCACCTCGCCGAGCACGAAGCGGGTGATGGCCGGCAGGTCGAGGTCGGCGGTCTCGTCCAGCGCGATCCAGGCGATCTCGTCCAACTCGCCGCAGCCGGCGGTGGGCTCGGGGTGCAGCAGGGCGGCGGCGTCGGCCATGAAGAAGCGGGCGTCGAAGCGCCGGGTGCGGCCCGGCGGGGTGACGGCTCGGGCGATGTAGGCGAGGGCGGCGAGGTCGGGCAACGCGCCTTCCGCGCGGAACGCACGCCATGCCCCGGCGACCGAAACGACAGGGGCGGGATCGGCGAGCAGCAGCCCAGTCTCCTCGAAGGTCTCGCGCACTGCGGCGAGGGCGAGGGCGCGGGCGCGCCGGGCCGGGACCTCGCGGGCGAGACGGGCGGCGTCCGCGCCGCGAAGCTCGGTGGCCGCGGCGGCGCTGAAGTCGCCGCGCTCGATGCGTCCGCCGGGGAAGACCCACTTGGAGGCCATGAAGACGTGACCGGGGGCGCGGCGCCCCATCAGCACCTCCGGCCGGCCGCGGCGGGATCGGGTCAGGACCAGGGTGGCGGCGTCCTTCGGTCGTTGGCGGCCGCCGGTGCGCGGCGCGTCGGCGAGATCCTGGGCCGCGTCGAAGGGCTGATTCACCGCCGCTTGCCCTTCCGCACCCCCTTCAGTCCGCCTGAGGGCTTGGCGCCGTCGCGGGGGCGGGGGCCGCCGCGCTTCGGGTAGCCGCCGCCCTTCGGTCCGCGGGCGCGCAGGCCGAGGCGGGGGGCGGGGGCGTTCGGATCGCGCGGATCCGGCTCGGACAGCATCTCGAACAGCAGGCCGCCGGTGACGGGGGTGGCCTCGACGAGGCGGACCTCGACCGAGCGGCCCAGGGTCCAGCGCCGGCCGGTGCGCTCGCCGACCAGGGCGTGGCTGCGGTCGTCGTGGGTGAAATACTCGTCGCCGAGGGTCGAGACGGGCACGAGGCCGTCGGCGCCGGTTTCCGCAAGCCGCACGAACAGGCCGAAGCGGGTCACGCCGGTGATGCGGCCCGGGAAGGTCGCGCCGACCCGGTCCTCGAGGAAGGCGGCGATGTAGCGGTCCATCGCGTCGCGCTCGGCGGCCATGGAGCGGCGCTCGGTCTGGGTGACCTGTTCGGCGAGGGTCGCCAGCTCGGCGATCTCGCGGTCGGTCAGGCCGTCCTTGCCGAGGTTCAGCGCCCGGATCAGACCGCGGTGGACGATCAGATCGGAGTAGCGGCGGATCGGCGAGGTGAAGTGGGCGTAGCGGTCCAGATTGAGCCCGAAGTGGCCGATGTTCTCGGGGCTGTAGATGGCCTGCATCTGGGTGCGCAGCACGACCTCGTTGACCACCTCGGCGTGCGGGCCGTCACGGGTCTCGTCGAGCAGGCGGTTGAAGCGCTTCGTGGTCGCCGGTTCCCCCTTGGCCCAGGGCTTGCCGATGGTCTGCAGGAAGTCGGCGAGGTTGAAGATCTTCTCCTGGCTCGGCGCCTCGTGCACCCGGTAAATCAGCGGGGTGCGCTTCTGCTCCAGCGTCTCGGCGGCGCAGACGTTGGCCTGGATCATCATCTCCTCGATGAGCCGGTGAGCCTCCAGCGACTTGCGCGGCTCGATGGCGCCGATGCCGCCGCCGGGGTCCATCAGCACCTTGCGCTCGGCGCTCTCGATCAGCAGCGGGCTGCGCTTCAGCCGGCCCTTGAGCATGGCGTGATAGGCGTTCCACAGCGGATAGAGGATCCGGTCCATGATCGGGCCGGTGATGTCGTCCGGCTGGCCGTCGATGGCGCCCTGGGCCTGCTCGTAGCTGAGGCTGGCGTGCGAGCGCATCAGGCCGCGCACGAAGCGGTGCGACAGCTTGCGGCCATCCTTGTCGAAGACCATGCGCACCGCGAGGCAGGCGCGGTTCTCGCCCTCCTTCAGGCTGCACAGACCGTTGGACAGCACCTCCGGGAGCATGGGTTCGACGCGGTCGGGGAAGTAGGTGGAATTGCCCTTGGCGCGGGCCTCGCGGTCCAGGGCCGTGCCGACGCGGACGTAGGCGGCGACGTCGGCGATGGCCACCCAGACGACCCAGCCGCCCTCGTTCTTCGGGTCGTCGTCGCGATGGGCGTGGACGGCGTCGTCGTGGTCGCGGGCGTCGGCGGGGTCGATGGTGATCAGCGGCAGGTCGCGCAGGTCCTCGCGGCCCTTGAGGGAGGGCAGCTCCTGGTCCTGCGCCTCGGCCTCGACGGCTTCGGAGAATCCGGTCGGGACGCCATGGGCGTGGATGGCGATCAGGGAGGCGGCGCGAGGATCGTCCTCGCGGCCGATGGTCTCAAGGATCTTGCCGCGCTTCGGGCCGTAGCGGTGCTCGCCCTTCTCGATGGCGGCCAGCACCAGGTCGCCGTCCTTCAGGCCCTCCGCCTGGGCGTGGGGCACCAGGAGAACGTCCTTCGAGCGGCGGTCGACCGGCTCGACGCGCACCTCGCGGTTGGACTTGCGGATCACGCCGAGCACCCGGTTGCTCCCCGCGTCGAGCCGCTTGATCAGCCGCGCCTCCCAGCCGTCCTCGCCGCGCTGGAACTTGCACAGCAGGCGGTCGCCCAGGCCCGGGGCGGGACCGGCCCGACCCTCCCGATCCGGGACCAGCAGGGCGCGCGGCGCATCCTCCGAGGCCTCCACCAGGCGCACGTAGATTTCGCCGTCCACGTCGCGCTCGACCACGTCGGCGACGCCGACCGCCGGCAGGGCCCCGGCTTCGGAGAAGCCTTTGCGGCCGCGCTTGCCCAGCCGGCCCTCGGCCTCGAGTTCGCGGATCATCTCGCGCAGGGCCCGACGGTCGCCGCCCTTCAGACCGAAGTGGCGGGCGATGTCGCCCTTCTCGGCCGATCCGGCGTCGCGCAGGAAGGCGAGAAGGGTCTCGCGGTCGGGGAGGCCGGCGGGCGGCCGCTTTGGGGATCTGGTCATTCAGTCTTTCACAACGCGGAAGCGTCGGCGGGGTTGAGGCAGGGCAGGCCAAGGGCAGCCGCGGCGCGGGCCATGCCGCGGTCGAGTGTGACGAGGGTGGCTTCGAGACGCGCCGCCGCAGCGATGTGAATGGCGTCGGGCGCCCGTAATCCCAGGCCGGGAAAGCGGACAAATTGGCGAGCTCGCTCGACGTCGATGGAAGTGATCGGGCGAACCTCGGCGAACGCCGCCGCCCATGCGTCGAGTTCCTCAAAAAGCAGCGTCGCGTCGGCGATCGTCCGGGAGCGCGTGCGCACAAGGCGCGAAACCGCAGCAGAGCATTCAGTCAGGACGAGATCGCTGGCCAGAGGAGGCGTCGGCGAGTTTCTGACGAACGGATCCACACGGTCGCTCGTCGCCTCGTCGTTGAGCGCGGCGATCACAACGCTGGCGTCGAGGTAGACGATCACTCGGGATCGCCGTCTCGCATGGCGCGGATCAATTCTACGGCGGACATGTCCAGAGGGGGGCGCTGGCGGCGGCGCTTGACGAACTCGTCGTATAGCGCCCGGCGTTCTTCCGGCGTCATCTTCGGCTCTCGTCGAGACGTCGCCTTCAATTCGGCGACCGGTTTGCCGTGCCGGGTGATGGTGATGCTCTCGCCCTTCTCGACCCGTTCGAGCAGATGGGTGAACTTGTTCTTCGCTTCCGCAACGCCGTAAACGGCCATGGCGGCCTCCCGTTCTGGCCATAAAATATAGCCAGAGCGCACCCTGCGCGCCAGTCGGGTTGTTCCGCCGCCGAGCCGCGCCTAGCTTCCGGGCCAAACCGCCGGAGTGAATTGATGACCCTCGCCCCCGCCCCGGTCCTGACCGGCCCGACCGGCTCGCTGCTTGACCTGATCGGCAAGACGCCCATGGTGGAGGTGACGCGGATGGACACCGGGCCTTGCCGGCTGTTCCTCAAACTCGAGTCGCAGAACCCCGGCGGGTCGATCAAGGACCGTATCGCCCTGTCGATGATCGAGGCGGCCGAGCGCGAAGGTTTCCTGAAGCCCGGCGGGACGATCGTCGAGGCCACGGCCGGCAACACCGGGCTGGCGCTGACGCTGGTTGGACAGGCCAAGGGCTACAAGGTCCTGCTTGTCATCCCGGACAAGATGTCCAAGGAAAAGATTCAACACATCAGAGCGATGGGGGCGGACGTTCGTCTGACACGTTCGGACGTCCCGCACGGACACCCCGAATACTACACCGACATGGCCGAGCGGCTGGCGCAGCAGATACCGGGGGGCTTCTACGTCAACCAGTTCGCCAACGACGCCAACTCCGAGGCCCACTTCCGCAGCACCGGACCCGAGATCTGGGAGCAGATGGGCGGCGACATCGACGCCTTCGTGGCCGGCATCGGCTCGGGCGGCACCATCACCGGCATCGCGCGGTACCTGCAGTCGAAGGGATCGAAGGCGGAGATCGTCCTCGCCGACCCGGTGGGATCGACGCTGGCCGGACTGGTCAACGAGGGCGTGCCCGGGCCGGAAGGCAGCTACACCGTCGAAGGCATCGGCCAGAACTTCGTGCCCGAAACCGCCGATATGAGCCTGATCGACAAGGCCTATTCCATTCCGGACGCCGAGGCCGTCGCCACCGTGCGCGAGCTGCTCCTGAAGGAGGGCGTCCTGGCGGGGTCGTCGTCCGGAACGCTGATCGCCGCCGCCCTGCGCTGGTGCCGCGAGCAGACGGAGCCGAAGCGGGTGGTGACCTTCGTCTGCGACACCGGGGCCAAGTACCTGTCGAAGGTCTACAACGACGCCTGGCTGGCCGATCACGGCCTGACCGAACGCGAGCTGCACGGCGACCTCTCGGATCTGATCACCCGCAAGTACGAGAACGGCGACGTGGTGGTGATCGGGCCCGACGACACGCTCGACACCGCCTTCAAGCGCATGAAGGGCGCCGACGTGTCGCAGCTGCCCGTCATTGAGGAGGGGCGGCTGGTCGGCATTCTGGACGAGAGCGACATCGTCCATGTGATGGACACGGACGAGATCACCCGCGCGGAGCGCTTCGCCCGCCCGGTGCGGTCGGCCATGACCCGCGAGCTGGACACGGTGCAGGTGGGGGAGCCGCTGGACGCCCTCATCCCGCTGTTCGATCGCGACCGGGTGGCGATCGTCCTGGACGGGGAGAAATTCGTCGGCCTGATCACGCGGACCGACCTGATCAACCACCTGAGCCTGAACCGCTAGACCATGAAGGCCGCGCTCTTCGCCCTGGCGCTCCTGGTCGCTTCTGGAAGCGGGGCCCGGGCGCAGGTGCAGCCGGCCTGTCCCGGGGACGTTCCGCACGCCGCGACCCGCGAACAGGTCGAGTACGATAGCGGCGGACGCACCGTCCGCGGGTTGATCTACCGGCCGCGAAGCCCGAACGGCGCGGGAGTGGTCCTGTTGCACGGCGCCCGCGGCCTCGGAGCCGACGCAGCCCGCTTCGATCCGCACGCCATCCAGCTGGCCTCGCGCGGCTATCATGTGCTGGTTCCGAACTACTACGACGCCCGGCCGGGACGGGAGCGGCGTAGCGGCAGCGACATGCGGGTCTGGCGACGGGCGGCGGCCGACGGCGCGGCCTTCCTGGGCGGGCAGCCCGGGGCCGACCCGGCCCGCATCGCCAGCTGGGGGTATTCGCTCGGCGGATTTCTGTCGGGCGAGGCGACGATGGAAAGCGGAAACCTCGCCGCGGCGGTGTCGCTGGCCGGGGGAACCGACGTGGGCGAGCCCGGGCGCGCCCGGCGCGAGGTCCCGATCCTGCTGATCCACGCGCGACGGGATCCGGTGATCTCGCCCGCCTCGACCCGCCAGTGGGGCGAGGGGCTGAGCCGTCGCGGCGCGGCGGTCGAGGTGCACGAACTCGACTGGGACGGACACGGCTTCGATGGGCCGACCTGGTGCGCCATCTTCGAAGCCAGCGGGGCGTTTCTTGACCGCACCGTGGGAGCCCGCCGGTGACGGCGGCGGCGCTCTTGCTGGCCGGTCTGCTGGCCGCGACCCCTCCGGCTCCGGCGCAGGTCCAGGTGGGCGTGCCGGGCTGCGCCGACGACGTGGCGGTGCGGGCCTCGCGGGAGGCGATCTCATTCGAAAGCCGCGGCCGGACGATCCGCGCCTACCACTATGTTCCGCGCGGGGTCCCGAATGGCGCCGGGCTGGTGATGCTCCACGGCGGGACCGGGTTCGAGATGAATGCGATCCTGTTCGACGCCCACGCCATCCAGCTCGCCTCGCGCGGCTACCACGTCATCCTGCCGGCCTACTTCGACGCGGCAAGGCCCGACGCCCGCCGCCGCACGGTGACCGCGCGGGCGTGGCGGCAGGCGGCGCTGGACGCGGTCGCCGAGCTGGCCCGCCGCTCGGACGCGGCGCCCGGACGGATCGCCCTGTGGGGCTATTCGCGCGGGGCCGCCGTGGCCGCGCACGCCGCGACGGCGCCGGGGAGCGGCGCGCGGTCGGCGATCCTGGCGGCCGGCGGCGGATCGGTGGAGGAGAGCGTCGCCGGACGCGATCTGTCGGTCCTGCTGCTGCACGCCCGGCGAGACGAAGCCGTGCCCGCGCGGGCGACCCTCGGCCTCGCGGAGGACCTGCGGGACGCGGGCGCCGCGGTGGAGGTGCAGGCGCTCGACTTCGACGGGCATCAGTACGACCTGCCGACCTAGTGCGACGTCTTCGCCCGCACGCGACTTTTTCTCGAGACGGACAGGGAGGAGACCCATGGACCGGCGTAGCCTGCTGCTCGCCGCCGCCGCGGCGGCGCTTCCCGGAGCGGCGCGGGCGCAGCAGCCCGCCGAACCGACCTACGAGGGGATGACCTTCGACAGCCACGGCAAGCCGATCCGGGCCATTCACTACCGGCCCGCGGGGCCCGGTCGGCGGGCGGCGATCGTCATGATGCACGGCTCCGGCGGCCGGATTCGCAACGCCGGACCATGGCACGAACTGGCCATGCGCTTCGCCGGCGACGGCTATGAGGTGCTGACCCCGCTCTACACCGACGCCTTTCCCGACGACGGCGTCCGCCCGCAACGGATGATGGAGGCCTGGCGGGACGTCGGCGAGCATGCGATCGACTGGTTCATCGCCCGCGGCGTCGACCGGCGGCGGACGGGGATGTTCGGCTATTCGCTGGGATCCTACGTGGCCGTCGACGGGGCTCTGGGCAACAGCCGCGCCGCCGCTGCGATCGGCCTGGCCGGGGGCGTCGACGTCTACACGCCCCGCCGGCCGCGCCGGCGGATACCGGTGCTGATCATCCGGGCCGGGAACGACACGCACGTGCTGCCGCGCAACACCGCCGCCTGGGTCGAGTTTCTGCGGGAGAACGACATCCCGGTCGACGTCGAGGTGATAGACGGGGCCGGGCACCTTCTCACGCCGCCGGAGTGGGCCGAGGTTTTCGCCCGTTCCGCCGCCTTCTACGCCGGCAACATCGGCCGCCCCGAGGATTGATGATGAGCACCTTGAAGAACAGCCAGGGTTTCTCCACCCGCGCCATCCACGCCGGTCAGCGGCCGGACCCCACCACCGGGGCGGTGATGACGCCGATCTACGCCACCTCGACCTACGCCCAGGAGAGCCCGGGCGTGAACAAGGGCTACGAGTACGCCCGGGGCAAGAATCCGACGCGAGAGGCTTTCGAAGCCTGTCTCGCCGATCTCGAGGGCGGGGTGCAGGGTTTCGCCTTCGCCTCGGGCATGGCCGCGACGGCGACGGCGCTGGAGCTGCTGGACGCCGGTTCGCACATCGTCACCGGGGACGACCTGTACGGCGGCAGCTGGCGACTGTTCGAGCGGGTGAGACGGCGCTCCATGGGACTGGACTTCGCCTACGTCGACCTGTCCGACCTCGCCGCCGTGGAGGCGGCGATCACGCCGAAGACGCGGATGATCTGGGCCGAGACGCCGACCAATCCGCTGATGAAGCTGGCCGACATCGAGGGGCTGTCCCGGATCGCGAAGGCGCGCGGGCTGAAGCTGGTGGTCGACAACACCTTCGCCACGCCGTGGAGCCAGCAGCCCCTGTCGCTCGGCGCCGATATCGTCATGCACTCGGCGACGAAGTACCTGAACGGCCACTCCGACATCATCGGCGGCGCGCTGGTCACGGCCGACCCGGAGATCGCCAAGGAGCTGAAGTTCCTGCAGAACTCCGTCGGCGGCGTGATGGGGCCGTTCGACGCCTTCCTCGCCAACCGGGGGCTGAAAACCCTGGGCCTGCGCATGAGGGCGCACAACGAGAACGCGCTTGCGGTGGCGCGCTGGCTGGAGACCCGCAGGGGGATCGCGAAGGTCATCTACCCGGGCCTGATCAGCCATCCGCAGCATGAACTGGCGGCGCGGCAGATGAACGGCCGTTTCGGCGGCATGGTCACGGCCTTGATCGACGGCGACCTGTCGCGAACGAGGCAGGTGCTGGAGCGGGTGCAGGTGTTCACCCTGGCGGAGTCGCTGGGCGGGGTGGAGAGTCTGGTCAACCACCCGGCGATCATGACGCACGCCTCGGTGCCGAAGGAGGTGCGCGAGGCCGGCGGGGTGACGGAGAACCTGATCCGTCTGTCGGTGGGGGTCGAGGACCTCGACGATCTGATCGCCGACCTCGACCGGGCGCTCGGGTGAAGCCGATGTTTTCGCTGGATGATCTGCTGGCTCCGATCGGCCGCCGACAGTTCGACGACGAGTTCAACGACCGCCAGCCCCTGTACATCCCCGCCGAGGCGGGCGGGCCGAAGCGGGCGCTGCTGGACTGGGCGGGGTTCAACCGGCTGCTCGATCAGGCTTCGAACTGGACCGCCCAGAGTCTCAAGCTGGTTCACAACGGCGAGCCGATCCCCCCCGAGACCTATTGCGTGCAGGTGCAAACCCAGTCCGGAAGCGCCTACCGGCCGTCGCCCGCGCGGGTGCAGACGCTGCTCGCCAGCGGAGCCAGCCTGGTCGCCGGGGACGTGCACGCCCTCACCCCGGAGCTGTCCGCGGCGTCCCGCGCCCTCGCCGAGCACTTCGCAGGCCTGTGCTGTGCGAACGTCTACTGTTCATTCGGCGGCGTGCAGGCGTTCAACACCCATTTCGACCCCCACCACGTGCTCGCCGTGCAGGTGGAGGGCGAGAAGACCTGGCGGCTGTACGCCAACCGCGCCGATGCGCCCGTCGAGCTGCCGCAGGGCGTGAACGATCCAAGAGAATGGTTCGCCGCCCATCGAGGCCCGCTGAAGAAGGAGCTGCGGATGCGTCCCGGGGACGTGCTGTACCTGCCGCGGGGCTGGTATCATGACGCCTTGGCCACGGAGGGCGCGTCGTTGCACGTCACCTTCGGGATCACGCCCCTGTACGGCCGCATCCTGTTCCGGCTGCTCGAGTCGGCGGCGATGCAGGATCCGGCCTTCCGGGCCTGGCTGCGGCCGGCGCGCGAGGACGGCGGCGCCGGGCTACGGGACCAGCTGAAGGATCTGGGGCAGCGGCTGGCCCGGCTGACGGCCCAGCCGGCGTTTCTGGACGAGGTCGCAATGGCGCAGGAGCGCCTGATCCCGAGAGATCCGGCCTACGACCTGCCGAACCGCACCCGGCTGACCTACTACCGACCGACCGGCCTGCTGGGGCCGGCGGTGGAGGGGCCGGGGCGGATCGCGCTGGAATGGGCCCTGGGCCAGCGGCAGGTGGCGCTGGAAGACATGATCGCCCAGTTCGACTTCATCCCGCCGGACGCCCTGCGCGAGGCCATCGAGGCGGCGGAGGCGGCCGGAGCGCTGACGCGGGCGCCCTAGGCGGCGCTCTTCGCCGGCAGGGCGGTCTGATGGCCCGTGACCGGCACGACCTTCTTCTTCACCGGCGCGCGCTTCTTGGGGGCGGCGGCGGGGGCGAGGGCGGCGCGACGGGAGATCTCGGCGTCGATGATCGGAATGATCTCCGACGCGGCGCCGGCCTTGACGGTCGAGGCGTCGCCGGACAGCCGTTCGGCGTTGGCGCGCAGGGCCTTGAGGTCGGCGTCGCTCATCGCGGGCACCATTTCGGCGAGGGGGGTCATGGTCGTCTCCGGGACGGTGGCGGGCTTCAGGGCCGGCGCGCGAGGCGCCAGCCCTTCAGCTGATTGAAGGCGATCTCGACGACCACCCGGTCGCCCACCAGGGGCACGGCGGTCGCCCGGCCGAAGGACGGCAGGACCGTCACGACGTGGCCGTTGTCGAGCCGCACCCGGCGCAGCCCCAGCGGCAACAGACTCACGATCTCGCCGTCGAAGGCGATGGCGCGGGAGTCGCCGGGGGGGACTGTACCGGGGGCGGACATCGGATCAGTCGGCGGTGCGCAGGCGGCCCGCCGATTCCTTGCCCGAACGAGCGTCGCGTTCGACTTCGTACGAGATCTTCTGGTTTTCGCTGAGCATGCCCAGGTCGGACGTTTCCACCGCCGAGGCGTGGACGAAGACGTCCTTGCCGCCGTCATCAGGGGCGATGAAGCCATAGCCCTTGGTGGAATTGTACCATTTTACAGTGCCGGTCGCCATTTTCAGGACCTCCGTAAGCGTTGACCGCAGGGAGAATCCCCTGGTCGGTCTGTCGGGTCTGAAGGGATCGGCTTTGGACCTCGTGCGCGATGCAAAGGGCAGCAGCGTTTCGCAGTGAGATCGACGAGAAGGAGATGGGGGCGCGAGGGCTGATGCGCAAGGGGCGCCTCAGATGTGAAAACGGCGGCGGAAGCTTTCGCCCCGCCGCCGCAGATTCTCCATCGCCGGCCGCAGCCGGCGAGGCGGCCTTAGCCCTCGACCTTCAGCTGACCGGCCGATTCCTTGCCGGAACGGCGATCGCGCTCGATCTCGTACGAGATCTTCTGGTTTTCATCGAGGCCGCGCAGGCCCGCGCCTTCGACGGCGGAGATGTGGACGAAGACGTCCTTGCCGCCGTCATCCGGCTGGATGAAGCCGTAGCCCTTGGTGGAGTTGAACCATTTCACGGTGCCGGTAGCCATTTTCAGACCTCCTTCTGGCGTTGGCCGCAGGGAACAGCCCCTTGCGGCCTGTCGGGTCTGAATGGGAGCGGCTGGACCTCGGGCGAAAGCAGAGGGGTGGCGTTTCGCAGAGAGATCGACGCAGCCCTTGTGCACGGGTCCTGCGGCCGAAGCAAGGCGGTCGCTCAGTCCACCGGCTGTGCGCCCGTGGGCGGAACGTAGTGCTGCTGGCACAGCTTGCGCAGGTCAGCCGTCAGCGAGGGGCCGTAGAGGGCGTCCTGGATGCGGTCGTAGCCCTCGGAGGAGAGCGCCTGCTTGATGTCGGAAACGGTGCGGCAGCGGCCCTCGCGCGCCAGCGCATAGGCGCGTTCAAGGGTTGTGGGTCGAAGATTGGACATACCCCAAGATAGGCTCGGGCGTGCCCGATTGCGAGATCAGAAGGCGAAGCTGATCCCGGCCACGAGGGCGTCGGCGTACTGCTCCCCCGGATTCTCCACATCGGTGCCGTGCCAGCGCAGGTCCAGCTCGACGGCGCGGGTCAGGGCGTAGCTGACGCCGATGTTGTAGCCGGTGTAGTCGACGCTGGTCTCCTGCTCGCGACGGCCGATGGCGGCCGACCCCGAGAGCTTGTCCGTGAAGTCCCAGCCGACGCGCGCTTCGTACCACGTCCAGGCGCGGCTCGAACCGGTGCTGTCGGGCGAATGCTGGACGCGCAGGCGGCCGCTGGCGGGGCCGATCGACCGCTTCATATCGGCGGTGAACTCCCAGGAATCGTCGTCAGTCCCCGGGTTCGCGTCGACCTGCCACTTGTGCTTGACGTTGAGGTCGAAGTCGAAACCGGCGAACTGCGGCCGGACGCCGCCGCTCAGGGCCACCTCGAGATCGGAGCCCGAGCTGTCGATCGTCTCGAACGAGGGCCCGGCGTAGAACAGTCCGTCGTCGCTCTCCCACTCGGCCTCGCCCCAGACGAACGGATCGCCGTTGGTCTTGGAAGCCTCCTTCGAGCGGTTGTCGGTCGCAGCGCCGAAGGCGAAGGACCAGTTGTCCGCATCCTGGGCGGCGGCGGCCGGCGCGAGGGCGAGCAGGGCGGTCGCGGCGGCGACGGTCGTCAGGGTGCGGAGCATGAATCGGCCTCGTTCGTGGACGAGGCCGCTCTAGAGACGCTTTTTGTCGAATTCATCACAGGCTTGCGAATATTCGTCCTGCAGGCGGGTCACCAGGTCGCGGACGGGCAGGATGTCGTGGACGGCCCCGGCGCCCTGCCCGGCGGACCAGACGGTCTTCCACGCCTTGGCCTCCTCGCCCATGTCCAGCTTGTGTTCCGGCAGGGACTTGGGGTCGATGCCGTTCTCGACCAGCGACGGGGTCAGGAAGTTGGCCGGAATGCCCGAGACCGCTGGCGTGTAGGTGATGTCCATCGAGCCGGCCTCGACGATCATCTCCTTGTAGTGCGGCTGGGCCTGGCTTTCCGTCGTGGCGATGAAGCGGGTGCCCATGTAGGCGAAGTCGGCGCCCATCATCAGGGCGGCGGCGACGTCGCGGCCCGTCGACAGGCAGCCGGACAGGATGATGGTCCCGTCGAAGAAGCCGCGCACCTCCTCGACCAGGGCGAAGGGGTTGACCACCCCGGCGTGCCCGCCGGCGCCGTTGGCGACGAGGATCAGGCCGTCGACCCCGGCCTGGGCGGCCTTCCGCGCATGTCGCACATTGGCGATGTCGTGGAAGACCACGCCGCCGTAGCCATGCACCGCCTCGACCACGTCGCGGACCGCGCCCAGCGAGGTGATGACCAGCGGCACCTGCTCCTCGACCGTCACCTGCATGTCGGCCAGCAGCCGCGGGTTGGTCGGGTGGACGATGTGGTTGACGCCGAAGGCCGCGGCGTCGGGGTTGCGGCGCGCCTTGATGTCCCGCAGCCACTCCCGGTAGCCCTCCGTGGTGCGCTGGTTCAGCGACGGGAAGGTGCCGATCACGCCGGCGTTGCAGGCCTCGACGACGAGATCCGGCCCGGAAACCAGGAACATCGGCGCGGCGATCACCGGCAGCTTCAGGCCGGGCTGGAGGGATGCCGGTATCGTCATGGTGGTCGCCCCGCGTTGTCTTTCGCTACGGATAGCGGGCTGACGGCGCGGAAGGCAAATCCTCCGGGCGAACCCGGCCTCGGGCAGGAGAGGTGGGCGCCTGTATTTACCCGGGTAGAAAGGCCGTGTATATCACCCGGGTGAAAAGGAGGGCCGGATGACATCCCAGGAGCGAAGGGCCCTCGTCGCGGCCTACAAGGAGCGCAAGACCGTCGCCGGCGTGTTCGCGGTGCTGTGCACGGCGACGGGCGAGGCGTGGGTCGGTCAGAGCCGCCACATCGACACAGAGCAGAACGGGTTGTGGTTCACGCTGCGGCTGGGCACCTCGCCCTTCCGCAGCCTCCAGGCGGCGTGGAACGCGCACACGGAAGCGGATTTCCGGTTCGAACAGCTGGATCGGCTGCCGGAAGACGCCTCGCCGCTGGCCCGCGACATGGAGCTGAAGGCGCGGGCGGCGCGCTGGACCACGCGACTGGGAGCCCGCGCGCTCTAGCGGGCCGGCCCCCGCCCTTTGAAAACCACAGGGCATGGCCCTAATGGCTGCAATCCTTATCGCCGGCCTCCGGCCGCTTCGGGCTGACACTCCATGACCACCGACACCTCCGGCCTGCACCAGCTGGGCCAGATGACCCCCGCGCCGACCAGTCCGGAAACCGCCGTGCTGGAACGGGTGCCGAACCCGCACGCGGACACCCTGTATCTGGCCCGCTTCACGGCGCCGGAGTTCACCAGTCTGTGCCCGGTGACGGGCCAGCCCGACTTCGCCCACCTCGTCATCGACTATGCGCCGGGCGAGTGGCTGGTGGAGTCCAAGTCGCTGAAGCTGTTCCTGACCAGTTTCCGCAACCACGGCGCCTTCCACGAGGACTGCACCGTGGCCATCGGCAAGCGGCTGGTCGACCTGCTGCACCCGAAGTGGCTGCGCATCGGCGGCTACTGGTACCCGCGCGGCGGCATCCCGATCGACGTCTTCTGGCAGACGGGCCCGGCCCCGGAGGGCCTGTGGCTGCCGGACCAGGGCGTGCCGACGTACCGCGGGCGGGGGTAGGAGCTTCCTCACCCTGAAGCAGGAATTGCTCAGCTTCTCCTCATGACCGGCGGCGGTTGAGCCGTCCATGCCTTGCCGCGAGCCCGGAACCCCGGGGCCTGTCCGCTGGCGAGGGAAAGCCGCATGCGAATCCTGCTGATCAACGTCCCGCACCCGGCCATCGGCAGTCGGATTCCTAAGGAGCAATTGCCGCCGCTGGGCCTGCTGGCGGTGGGCGGACCGCTGATCGACGACGGGCATGAGGTGTCGCTGCTCGACGGCGAGCTCGGGCCCATGCCGCTCGACCGACTGGTCGACGAGGCGGTTCGGCGGGCGCCGGAGGCCGTCCTGTTCGGCCATTCGGGTTCGTCCTCGGGGCATCCGATCATCGCCGAAGTGGCGCGGCGCGTGAGAGCGCGCCTTCCGGCGGTCACGATCGTCTACGGCGGGGTGCACCCGACCTACTTCTGGCGAGAGATCCTCGCGGCCGAGCCTTGGGTGGACTTCATCGTGAGGGGCGAGGGGGAGGAGACTGCGCGGCGGCTGGCGGCGACGCTCAGCGGCGGCGGCGAGATCGGCGGGATTCCCGGGTTGGCCTTCCGGCGGAACGGCGCAGCCGTCGCGACTCCCGCAGCCTTGGTCATTCAAAACCTCGATGACTATCGCGTCGGCTGGGAGCTGATCGACACCGCCCGATACGGCTACTGGGGCGGCAAGCGGGCGGTGGTTATCCAGTTTTCGCGGGGCTGTCCGCATCTCTGCAACTACTGCGGCCAGAGGGGCTTCTGGACCCGCTGGCGACACCGCGACCCCGAGCGGCTGGCCGACGAGATCGCCTGGCTGCACCGCGAGCACGGGGTGGAGGTGTTCAACTTCGCCGACGAGAATCCGAGCGCCGGACGCAAGCCGTGGCTGGACTTCCTTCGCGCCGTCATCGCGCGGGATCTGGACATCACCCTGGTCGGCTCGACCCGGGCCGGGGACATCGTGCGGGATCGCAACGAGCTCCACCTCTACAAGCAGGCCGGCTTTGAACGCTTCCTGATGGGGATGGAAACCACGGACGAACAGACCCTGAAGCTGATCCGGAAAGGCGCGGCGCCGTCGGTCGACCGCGAGGCCATCCGCCTGTTGCGTCGGCACGGCATCCTGTCGATGGCGACCTGGGTGGCGGGGTTCGACGAGCAGACCGACCGCGACTTCTGGCAGGGGCTGCGGCAGCTGATCGACTACGATCCAGACCAGGTGCAGATGCTCTACGTCACGCCGCACCGCTGGACCCCCTATTACCGGCTGGCGGAGGATCGGGAGGTCATCCAGCCTGACCTGCGGCGGTGGGACTACAAGCATCAGGTGCTGGCGATGAAGCGAATGCCGGCCTGGCGGGTGTTCCTGTGGGTCAAATTCATGGAGGTTACCTGCCAGGTGCGCCCGCGCGCCCTGAGGCGGCTGATCTGGCGGCGGGACGCGAAGATCCGCCACGCCACGCGCTGGTACTATCGCATGGGCCGGCGGGTCTGGTTCCACGAGATCCTGAGCTTCTTCTTCCGCGACCAGCGGGTGTCGGACGGCCGGACCGTGGCCGATCACCTCGGCGCCGTGCAGGATCACGAGGAGGAAGCCTCGACCGTGGCGCGACGTCGGTCCGTGGTCAGGCCGGCCGCGGAGGAAGCTGCGATCCAGGCATGACCCGACGCGCACCGGCAAGATGACCGAACCCCGCCGCCTCCCGCTCGAGCTGTGGGGCCGTCACTGGCTCGGCCGGCTGCAGCTCCGGGCCGATCGCCGCGCGTGGAGCCGGTACGGGTTCGAGTTCCTGATGTTCGGGACCAAGCAGGGCTGGGCCTGCCTGTTTGGCGGGGCGATGCTGGCGCTGCTGATCGCGACGAAGCTCTGGTGGCCCGAGGCGGCGCCGATGGCGCGCTACGACTTTCTGGTGCTGGGGGCGGTGGCGATCCAGGCGGCCATGCTGGCGCTGAAGCTGGAGAGCTGGGAGGAGGCGAGGGTGATCCTCGTCTTCCACGTCGTCGGCACGATCATGGAGCTGTTCAAGACCGCAGCCGGGTCGTGGATCTATCCCGAGCCCTCGCTGCTGCGGATCGGGGAGGTGCCCCTGTTCTCGGGCTTCATGTACGCGGCGGTGGGCAGCTACATCGCCCGCATCTGGCGCATCTTCGACATTCGTTTTCGCCGCTATCCGCCGCTGTGGACGACCTGGGTGCTGGCGGCGGCCATCTACGTCAACTTCTTCGCCCACCACTGGCTGCCGGACATCCGCCTGGGTCTGTTCGCCCTGACGGCGGTGCTGTTCGGGCGCGGCCTGTTCTACTTCACCCCGGACCGGCGACGGCGCTCGATGCCGTTCCTGCCGGGGTTCCTTCTGGTGGCCCTGTTCATCTGGTTCGCCGAGAACCTGGGCACCTGGGCCAACGCCTGGATCTATCCGGGCCAGGATGACGGCTGGGAGCCGGTGTCGCTCGCCAAGCTGGGCAGCTGGTTCCTGCTGATGATGATCAGCGTGGTGCTGGTGTCGCTGGTGCATCGGCCGGAGGAGGAGCCTTCCCCTTCGCCGCGCGCGTGATAGACCGCCGGGCACGGGAGGCCGCATGACCACAACAAGCACCGACGTCGTCATCCTCGGCGGGGGCCATAACGGCCTCGTCTGCGCCTTCTATCTGGCGAAGGCCGGGCTGAAGGTGACCGTGCTGGAGCGGCGGCATGTGGTCGGCGGGGCGGCGGTGACGGAGGAATTCCATCCGGGGTTCCGCAACTCGACCGCCAGCTACACCGTCAGCCTGCTGAACCCGAAGGTCATCGCCGACATGGAGCTGGCCCGGCACGGGCTGACGGTGGTCGAGCGGAAGGTCTCCAACTTCCTGCCGCTGGAGGACGGCCGCCACCTGCTGGCGGGCGAGGGGCGCACCCAGGCGGAGGTGGCGAAATTCTCGGCCCGGGACGCGGAGCGGCTGCCCGAGTACGAGCGGCGGCTGGAGGTGGTGGCGGCGATCCTGCGCGACTGGATCCTGAAGGCGCCGCCGAACGTGGTCGAGGGCGGCTGGATGGCCATGCTGCCGGAACTGCTGAAGGCCGGCGGGCTGGGCCGGCAGGCGGCGGGGCTGGACACGCAGGGGCGGCGCGACCTGCTGGACCTGTTCGCCAAGTCGGCCGGCGACTGGCTGGACGGCTGGTTCGAAAGCGATCCGATCAAGGCGCTGTTCGGCTTCGACAGCGTCGTCGGCAACTACGCCAGCCCCTACACCCCGGGCTCGGCCTATGTGCTGCTGCATCACGTGTTCGGCGAGGTGAACGGCCGGAAGGGGGTCTGGGGCCACGCCCTCGGCGGCATGGGCGCGATCACCCAGGCGATGGCGAGAGCCTGCGCCGAACAGGGCGTCGAGGTGCGGCTGGAGGCGCCGGTCGCCGAGGTGCTGACCGAGAAGGGCCGGGCGGTCGGGGCGGTGACGGAGGCGGGAGACGTGGTGCGGGCGCGGGCGGTGGTGTCGAACCTGCATCCGCGGCTGCTGTTCGAGCGGTTCGTCGACGACGCCGTGGTCCCGGCGGACTTCCGCGAGCGGATCGGGAACTACCAGTCGGGCTCGGGCACCTTCCGGATGAATGTGGCCCTGTCGGAGCTGCCGAATTTCACCAGCCTGCCGGGGCAGGGGGATCACCTGACCGCCGGCATCATCATGGCCCCGTCGCTGGCCTATATGGACCGGGCCCATGCCGAGGCGCGCCTGAACGGCTGGTCGTCGAAACCGATCGTCGAAATGCTGATCCCCTCGACCCTGGACGACAGCCTGGCGCCGCCCGGACAGCATGTCGCCAGCCTGTTCTGCCAGCACGTCGATCCGACGCTGGGCGACGCGCATCGCGACACGGTGGCGGATCTGATGATCGAGACGGTCGACGCCCATGCGCCGGGCTTCAAGGCCTCGGTCCTCGGGCGGCTGGCCTTGGGGCCGCGCGATCTGGAGCGGCGCTTCGGCCTGGTCGGCGGCGATATCTTCCACGGGCGGCTGACGCTGGACCAGCTGTTCAGCGCGCGGCCGGTGCTGGGCTGCGCCGACTGCCGGATGCCGGTGCCGGGGCTCTATCTGTGCGGTTCCGGCGCGCACCCGGGCGGCGGGGTCACCGGTGCCCCGGGACACAATGCGGCGCAGGCGATCCTGAAGGATCTGGGCCCCCGGCGGTAGGCGGCAGCCGGCAGCGGTCTGCGGCCAGACGCACGGTCTCTTCCGATCCGGAAGAGGGGACCCGGGGCCGCCGCCGCAGGCTTCCTGCCCGCCCGATGCGTGGCGCCTGGCGCCTACACGTTCTCGACGCCCATCGCCTTCATCAGCGCGTCGCGCACGGCCGCCTCCGTGAACGGCTTCTGGATGGTCGGGTGGCCGCGCCACTGGTCGGGCAGGCCGCCCTCGCCGTAGCCGGTGGAAAAGACGAAGGGCACGCCGCTGCGGTGCAGGGCTTCGGCCACCGGAAACACCTGGCGGCCGGCGACGTTGACGTCCAGCAGCGCGGCGTCCAGCCGTTCGCCGTCCGTCGCCAGCGCCAGGCCGTCGTCCACGGTAGCCGCCGGGCCCACTGCCGTGCAGCCCATGTCTTCAAGGATGGTTTCCAGCAGCATGGCGACGAGGGACTCGTCCTCGACCACCAGGATTCGCCGACCGGCCAGCGCCTCGCTCATGCAACCCTCCCACGGTCCAGGGGGACCGAAAACTCCGCACTGAAACCAGCGACTGCGTAGTCGAGTTCAACGGCGCCGGACAGATCATGGCGAACGTTGCGTTCGATGAGCCGGCTGCCGAAGCCCTTGCGCGTCGGCGCGGCCGCCGGGGGGCCGCCGCGCTCTCGCCAGGACAGGTGCAGCATAGGCTTCTTCAGGTCCGAGACCGCCCAGTCGACCAGCACCTGCCCTTCGGGCACCGAGAGGGCGCCGTACTTGGCCGCGTTGGTGGCCAGCTCATGGAAGATCATGCCGAAGGAGAGGGCCGGGGAGGGCTCCAGCGCCACCGGGGGCCCGTTCAGGCTGATGCGGTGCGGCCCGTGCGCCTCGGTCTCGTGTTCGAGGATCGCGCGCAGGCTGGCGCCCTCCCAGTGGCTCCGGGTGAGGAGGTCGTGGGTGTGCGAGAGGGCCAGCAGTCGGGCCTGGAAGCTCTCGGCGAAGCCGCGCGGGTCCGTGTGCGAGCGCGCGGTCTGCATGGCGATCGACTGCACAGTGGCCAGGGTGTTCTTCACCCGATGATTCAGCTCGTCGATCATCAGTTTCTGACGTTCGGCCGCGTGAACGGTGCCGGTGACGTCGTGGCCCTGGACGAACATGCCGATCACCGATCCGCTGTCGTCGCGGATGGGCTGGAAGATGAAGTCGAGCCAGACCGTCTCCAGCGGCGCATTGGGCGCGCGCTGCAGTTCGACCCGGCTGGCGCGACCCTCGTGCGGCTCGCCCGTGGCGTAGACGGAGTCGAGGAAGGCGATGAAGCCCTGCCCCTCGACCTCGGGCAGGGCTTCCCGAACCGGCTTGCCGGTGATCGGCCGGTGGCCGATCAGCTGCGAATAGGCGGCGTTGTGCATCTGGAACACGTGGTCGGGGCCGGACAGGACGGCGACGAAGCCGGGCGCCTGCATGAACATCTCCAGCAACCGGTTGCGCTCGGTCTCGAGCTGCCGGTTGGCCTGCTGCACGTGTTCGGCCCGTTGCAGCACATTGCCGCTGAGAATGGAGTCCAGCGCCCGCTTCCGGTCGACGCCCGCCACACGGCGGCGCAGCTGCTCCAGCTCGGTGATGTCGGTGGTGTGCTGGAGGATGTAGGCGATGCGCCCGTCGGCGTCGTGGATCGGCGTGTGGGTGGCCGACCAGAACCGCTCCTCCAGCACGCGCTCGCCATTCGCAGCGCGCCGGGGCACGGCATAGCGGATCAGGGCCAGATGATCGCGCCGGTTGTCCTTGAGCACACGTTCGAACGAGGCCCGCAGCTGCCGGGCGTTCGAGCGGCCCTCGTCGCCGGGGCCGGCGTCGAAGACATCGAAGATCGGCTTCCCGAGCAGATCCTCGCGACTGACCTCCAGGGCGGCCAGGTAGGCCTGGTTCATGCCCGCGTACCGCAGGTCGGGCGTGAGCAGCATGTAGGGATTTGGAGAGGCGTCGAACGCGGCGGCGAGGTCCGCATCGATGGCTCCCGATTTCGCAAGTTCTTTCAAGTGCGGCCCCGCCCCTACAGCTACGCTAACGCGAGAACCGCCGTCCGGTTCTCCTGCGGCGTAAATTGGCTTGGGCGGAGAAGTGGTTATCGTGGCTGCATGTTTCTGACCAGCCTGATCGTCGTCCTGATGAGCCTCACGCCGCCCGCCGCCGCCGATATCCACGCCGTCGGGGCGGACGTCGGCGAGGGGCCGGTGGTCGGGCGGGTCAGCGACGGGGTGGCGTCGTTCAAGGGCCTGCCCTACGCCGCACCGCCCGTGGGCGATCTGCGCTGGCGGCCGCCGCAGCCCGCGCAGCGGTGGACTGCGCCGCGCGACGCCTCCCGCCCGGGAGCGATCTGCATCCAGCCCCCGGCCAACGGAGACAACGGCGTCGGCCCCCTGCCGATGAGCGAGGATTGCCTGACGCTGAACGTCTGGACTCCGGTCGGACGGGAGGGGCCGCTGCCGGTGATGGTCTGGATCCATGGCGGGGGGCTGAACAACGGCTCGGGGACAGCCGCGCTGTACGACGGGACGAACCTGGCGAAGCGCGGCGTCGTGGTGGTGACGCTGAACTACCGCCTCGGGCGGCTGGGCTTCTTCGACCATCCGGCGCTGGCGGCGGAGCGGGCGCCCGGTGAACCCGCGGCCAACTACGGGATGATGGACGTCGTCGCGGCCCTGCGGTGGGTCAGGGACAATGCGCCGGCGTTCGGCGGCGACTCCGGCAATGTGACCATCTTCGGCGAGTCAGCCGGCGGCGCCCTGGTGACGCGGCTGATGATCTCGCCCGAGGCGCGGGGGCTGTTCCACCGGGCGGTGGTGCAGTCCGGCCTGGGAAGGGACGAGGGCACGCCCCTGGATGCGCCGCGGCGCGACGGCGGCCCCTCCATGCGGGCGCGGGGGCAGGCGTTGGCGGCGGCTCATGGCGCGACGTCCGCCGACGGGTTGCGCGCCATCCCGGCCGAGGCCTTGCTGCGGCCGGCCCCGAACTTCTACGGCGGCGACCTGCTGGTGCGCGACGGGACCTATGTAAGCGAGGACGTCGAGGCCGTCTTCGCCGGCGGTCGCGAAGCGCCCGTACCCCTGATCATCGGGACCAACAGCGCCGAATTCTGGTGGATGAAGCCGTCGGACCTGACCCCCTATGGCGCGATCGACGACGCGATGACGGACGAGGAGCGGGCGGCCTTTCGCAGGGCCTACGGCGGGCAGGACGGCTACGACCAATTCGTGTTGAGCGACCTGGTGTTCAACGAGCCGGCGCGTCATCTGGCGCGCTTGCATGCGCGGAACGGCCATCCGACGTATCTGTACCGGTTCGACGTGGTCTCGGCGGCGATGCCGGAGCCGCACGCGGGCGCGACGCACGCCTCGGAGCGGCAGTATGTCTTCGACAACCTGAACGCCTCGCCGTGGCCGACGGCGGAGATGGACCAGCGACAGGCGGACCAGATGGCCGGGTACTGGACCACCTTCGCGTCGACGGGCGACCCGAACGGCGGGATGCGCCAGGCTTGGCCCGAGTTCGGGGCCGAGCCGGACCGCCTGCTCGAGTTCACCAACGAGGGGCCGGTGGTGAAGGCCGTGCCCTTTGCGGAGCGGCTGGACCTGATCGAGGCCTATTACGCGCGAATCCGGTAAGGCCGGTGCGCGCGACCTACAGCGTATCCAGCACCGCCCCGTTTGACTTGATGACCTCCGCGTAGAGCAGCCCGGAGTCCTTGATGGTCCGCTCCTGGGTGGCGAAGTTCACGTGCACGATGCCGAAGCGCTTGGAGTAGCCCAGCGACCATTCGAGGTTGTCGAGCAGCGACCAGGCCATATAGCCGCGCAGGTCGACGCCCTTGCCGATGGCGTCGTGCATCGCCTTCAGATGGGTCTGCAGATAGTGGACCCGCATCGGGTCGTGGATGCGCCCGTCGATCGCGTGAGGCGGGTCGTACCAGGCCGAGCCGTTCTCGGTGACCATCAGCGGCAGCTTCCCGCCGGTCTGCTCGGACAGCCAGACCAGGGTGTCGGTGAACGCCGGCGGATAGACCTCCCAGCCGGTCTCGGTATGGGCGTGCTGGACCTGCTTCACCGGGCGCGAGCGGGTCGGCCAGGCGCCGGGCGCGTTCTCCGGCACGGACCGCGTGTACCAGTTCAGCCCCATCCAGTCGGTCGGCTCGGCGATGAGGTCGAAGTCCTCCTTCGGGAACTCGCGCCAGGCCTCTCCGTAGACGTCCTTCAGCTCCTCGGGATAGCCGCGCCCCATCAGCGGGTCGAGGAACCAGCGGTTCATCTGCGCCTCGGCGCGGCGGCGGGCGGCCTCGTCCTCGGGGCGATCGCTGGCCGGGTACTTCGGCTCGATGTTCAGGACGATGCCGATCTGGCCCTCGCCCACCTCACGGAAGCGGCGCACGGCGGCGCCGTGGGCGCGCAGCACGTTGTGGCCGGCGATCACCGCCTCGAAGGCCGAGCGGTGGCCGGGAGCCAGGGCGCCGTGCAGATAGCCGCCGTCGACGATGACCCACGGCTCGTTGATGGTGCCCCAGGTCTTCACCCGCCCCTTGAACTTCTCGAACATGACCTGGCCGTAGTCGGCGAACCAGTCGGCGATGTCGGGATTCAGCCAGCCGCCACGGTCGTCCAGCGCCGCCGGCAGGTCCCAGTGATAGAGGGTGCACAGCGGTTCGATGCCGGCCTCGAGCAGGCCGTCGACGAGGCGGTCGTAGAAGTCGAGGCCCTTCGCATTGATGGCGCCCCGGCCCTCCGGAATCACCCGGCTCCAGCTGACGGAGAAGCGGTAGGCCTGCAGGTTCAGGCGCTTCATCAGCTCGATGTCTTCGCGCCACCGGTGGTAGTGGTCGCAGGCCACGTCGCCGGTGTCGCCGTCCTTCATGTTGCCCGGGGTGTGGCTGAAGCGGTCCCAGATCGACTCGCCCGCGCCGTCGGCCATCGACGCACCCTCGATCTGATAGGCGGCGGTCGCGGCGCCCCACAGAAAACCCTCAGGAAACTGATAGCTGCGGGTGATTTCTGAGGTCATGGACAAGAATCTCTACAACTGGAGGCAGAACGCGGCGGCGGGGGAGCGCGGGCTGTGGGTACGCCTGTGTCCGGCTGACCACAACCGCGGTGTGGCCAAACTAGGGCACTTGCACGGTACATGACCAGTGTGTCATGTAATCGGTTACACGGAGCTTACGGACGGACCCGCGGCAAGCGGGCCGGCACCGGCGCCGGCAGGGAGCCGATCCTTTGTCACACATCTCGACGCAGTCCAGCAGCGCGGTCCTGCTGACATGAAGCCCGCCACGATTCGCGATGTCGCGCGGCGCGCGGACGTCTCGGTCGCGTCGGTTTCCCGTGTCCTGACCGGAGCCGGCGCCGTGACCGAAGCCACCCGCAAGAGGGTGATGGAGGCGATCGAGGCGCTGCAATACGTGCCCCACTCGGGCGCCCGCAGCCTGTCGACGAGCAAGACCAACACTGTCGGGGTGATCCTGCCCGACCTGTTCGGGGAGTACTTCTCCGAGCTGATCCGCGGCATGGATCTGGCCGCCCGGTCGCTGGGCTATCACCTGATCGTGTCGTCGTCCCACGACGATGCCGAGGAGGCCTCCGCCGCCATCCGATCGATGCGCGGTCGGGTCGACGGACTGATCGTGCTGTCGCCGCACCTCGGCGCGGCCAATCTGGCCGCCAGCCTCGCCGGCCGCCTGCCGGTGCTGCTGATGAACGGCGGGGCCGACGCCGGACGGCCGTCGATCGTCGTCGACAACCACGGCGGGGCGGTGGCCGCGGTCGAGCATCTGATCGCCACCGGGCGTCGCCGGATCGCCCACATCGCCGGACCGACGGGGAACCTGGAGGCCGAGGCCCGTCTGGCCGGCTATCTGGAGGCCATGGCCGCCGCGGGCCTGCCGACGACGGTGGTCGACGGCGCCTTCACCAAGGCGTCGGGCCACGAGGCCGGGGTGCAACTGGCCGCCATGAGGCCACGGCCCGACGGCGTCTTCGCCGCGAACGACAACATGGCGATCGGAGCCATGCTGGCGCTCCAGGAGGCGGGAGTGCGCGTGCCCGAGGACCTGGCCATCGTCGGCTTCGACGACGTGCCGCTCGCGGGGCTGGTTCACCCGGGCCTGACCACGCTCAGGATCAACATCGCCGAGATGGGCCGCAGCGCCCTCGAACGGCTGGTCAATCTCATCCAATCCGCAGGCGCGGCCGACGCCGACGCCGCCTGCGAGGTCGTCCGACCCGAGCTGGTCGTCCGACCTTCCACCAATCCGGCGACCCAGAACCCGACCCGGGCAAGCCGCGCCAGCGCGGCGGCCGCCGTTCCGCTTTCAGAGGGGGAGAACCCGTAATGACCCGCAAGTCCAAGCTCTATCTGGGGGCGGCTTCCGCCCTCGCCGTGGCGATCTCGCTGGCGGCCGCCGGCGGTGTTTCCGCCCAGGTGACCACGTCGACGATCCGCGGCGCCGTCACCGAGGGCGCGGCGGCCGAGGCCGGAGCGCAGATCGTCGCTCGCGACGTGGCCACGGGCTTCACCACGCGGACCACCGCCAACAGCAGCGGCGGCTATGTGCTGTCGGGCCTGCGGCCGGGGACCTATGAGATCACCGCGACGACCGCCGACGGTCAGTCGACCAGCGACGTCGTCTCGATCGGCGTCGGCCAGGTGGGCGAACTGGACCTCGAGATCGGCGGCGGCGGCGCGGTCGTCGCCGATTCCGGGGCCACCGAGCTGGGCGAAATCGTCGTCACCGGCCGGAGGCTGGCCGAGGTCCGCACGCCCGAGATCGCGACCAACGTCACGACCGAGCAGATCCAGACCCTGCCGCAGATCAACCGCAACTTCCTGAATTTCGCGGCCCTCGCGCCGGGCGTGCGGGTTTCCACCAATGAGGCGGAGGTCACGATCACGGCGGGCGGCCAGCGCGCCGAGTCGGTGAACGCCTTCATCGACGGCGCCAGCCTGAAGTCGAACGTCATCGCCGGCGGCATCGCGGGCCAGGACGACAGCCGCGGCAACCCCTTCCCGCAGGCCGGCATCCAGGAGTTCCGGGTCGTCAGCCAGAACTTCAAGGCCGAATACGAGCAGGCCTCTTCGGCGATCATCACGGCGGTGACCCGTTCGGGCACGAACGAGTTCCACGGCGAGGTGTTCGGCACCTATCGCGACCAGGACTTCATCACCCAGGACGTGTTCTCCGAGCGACGCGGCGATGAGCAGCCCTCCCTCGAGGTTCAGCAGTACGGGTTCGCTCTCGGCGGGCCGATCATCGAGGACCAGCTGCACTTCTTCGGCACCTACGAGCGCAAGGAGGAAGGCCGCGCCGCGACCGTGAACCTGGGCCGTCAGGATCCGCGCTTCACGACGATGTTCGCCGACTATATCGGCACCTTCGGCACGCCGTTCGAGGAAGACCTGTTCTTCGGCAAGCTGAGCTGGCAGCCGGCGGACGGCCACCTGGTCGATCTCAGCCTGACGTATCGGGACGAGGCCGACGTCACGGGCGTGGGCGGAGCCAACTCGTTCGAACGCGCCACCGGGCTGCAGCAGACCACCAAGGGCGCCAACCTGCGCTACCAGTGGCAGGGCGACAGCTTCCTGAACGAGTTCGCGGTCGACTACCGGAACTACAACTACAACCCGACGGCCGCAAACTTCGACATGCCCGGTGCGAGCTACCGGATCTTCGAGAACGGCTACGATCCGTTCGGCGGCGTCTCCATACTGAACCTGGGCGGCGCCAACACCCGCCAGGACATCACGGACGAGGCGCTCACCTTCCGCAACGACCTGACGCTGAACGAGATCGAGTTCAACGGTTTCCACACGATCAAGATGGGGGCCAAGTACTCGCGCCAAAACTATCAGGTGATCAAGGAGTTCGGCCGTAACCCTCAGTTCTTCTATGATCTCGATGGCGTAGCGAGCGGCGACGCCGACGTTCCGTATCGTGTCGAGCTGGGCAACGAGTTCCCGACCGTCGACCTGACCAACAACGTCATCGGCCTGTACATTCAGGATGACTGGCAGATCACGGATCAGCTGGAGGTGAACCTCGGCATCCGCTGGGACTACGAGGACAACGCCAACAACAACGACTACGTCACGCCGCAGTCGGTGATCGACGGCCTGAACCAGTGGATCGCCTCCACCAACGGCGGCAAGGCGGCGGGTTATGCGCCGAGCTGGTTCAACATCGACGACTACATCGCCACCGGCGACAATCGCGATCCGTTCGCCGGGGCGTTCCAGCCGCGGATCGGCTTCTCGTACGACGTCTTCGGGGATCGCTCGACAGTGATCTTCGGCGGCGCCGGGCGGTACTACGACCGGGTGATGTTCAACTTCTCGTTCGACGAGATCGCCAAGCCCTTCGACTTCTCGCAGAACGTCTTCTTCTCGACGACCGGCGGAGCGCCGGGCGTGGCGGACGGCAGCTCGGGCGATCCGTTCCTGTGGGACCCGTCCTACATGACGACGGGCGGGCTGGACGCCCTGCTGGCCAATATCCCGGCGCGCGGCGAGGCCTTCCTGCTCCAGAACGACTTCGAGCCGCCGCGCACTGACCAGTTCAACCTCGGCGTCCGTCAGCGCTTCGGCGACTGGCAGACCGAGTTGACGCTGGCCTACGGCAAGACCGAGAACGAGTTCACCTGGCTGTATCTGAACCGCTGCAACGAGCCGACCCGTCCGGCCCAGGGCAACGGCTTCGGCGACAATGGCGGCTGGTGTGGACCCGACGGTACGAACCCGTATCGCGGCTACCTGGTCTCCGATCACAACAAGGAACGCGAGTTCACCGCCCTCTATCTGAAGGCGGACAAGCCCTACACCGAGGCTTCGGGCTGGGGGCTGAACATCGCCTACACCCTGTCGGAGTCGCGCCAGAACGGCGGCAACGACAATTTCTGCTTCGACTGCTTCGACGTCGAAACCTCGCCGTGGCGGTCCAGCCAGAACGACGAACGCCACCGGATCGTCGCCAACGGCATCGTGGATCTTCCGCTGGACTTCCGCCTGTCGGGCATCCTGACGCTCGGATCCGGGACGCCCTTCGATGTGTTCGATGGAACCGGACCCAACTTCGTGTACCGCCCCTACGGCGGCCGTCCCGAGCAACACAGCTTCATCGTTCCGAACGCCTTCGCCTACCGGAACCTGGACCTGCGCCTGACCAAGAACTTCGAGATCGGCAACGGTTCGGAGCTCGAGCTCTTCGTGGACGCCATCAACGTGTTCAACTTCCGGAACTACACGGGCTTCGACGGCGGGACGGGCTCCGCCTCCAGCCCGAACCCCAACTTCGGGCAGCCCAGCGCGGTGCTGTTCCCGACCCGGACCTTCCAGGTGGGCATGCGCTACGCTTGGTGATCGTCTCCTGAGCCTGACGGCCGCCCACGCTCCGGCGCGGGCGGCCGCTTTTTTTGTCGGTACGCGTTTGGAGTAGGAAGGTGGCAGCCATGGATCGTCGACGTTTCCTGATGGGGTCCTCGGTGGCGGCCGCCGCGCTGGCCGCCGCGGGCTGCGCCACGCCCCGTGCCGGCGGCCTCCCGTCCGCGGAGATCGACCCCCAGATTGACGATCTGCAACGCCGGACCTTCGACTGGTTCGTGCACACGACAAACCGGTCCAACGGCCTGACCCCCGACCGCTGGCCGCGACAGTCGTTCGCCTCGATCGCCGCCGTCGGCTTCGCCCTGACCTGCTGGCCCATCGGGGTGGAGCGGGGCTGGATGACGCGCGAGGAAGCCCGCGAGCGGACCCTGATCACCCTGCGCTTCTTCCACGGTGCGCCGCAGGGGCCGCAGGCGACGGGCGTCGCCGGCCACAAGGGCTTCTTCTACCACTTCCTCGACATGGAGACCGGCCGCCGCTACCGCGACACCGAGCTGTCGACGGTCGACACCACCCTGCTGCTTGGCGGCATGCTGTTCGCGGCGCGCTGGTTCGACGGCGACCATGCCGACGAGGCCGAGATCCGCCGGCTGGCCCAGGCGATCTACGAGCGGGTGGAGTGGGACTGGACCGAGGTCCGCTCCAACCGCATCACCATGGGCTGGCGGCCCGAGAGCGGCTTCATCGAGGCCGACTGGAACGTCTACAACGAGGGCATGCTGGTGCTGCTGCTGGCCATGGGCAGCCCCACCCATCCGCTGCCGAAGGCGGTGTGGGACGAATGGTGCAGCGTCTACGACCGCAGCTGGACCGACGAGTACGGCCCGGCGCACCTGCATTTCGCGCCGCTGTTCGGCCACCAGTACAGCCACATGTTCGTGGACTTCCGCGGCATCCACGACGAATTCATGCGGTCGAAGCAGGCCGAGATCCCGGGCTTCGACTACTTCCAGAACAGCGTCCGCGCCGTGGCGGCGCAGCGGAACTACGCGATCCGCAACCCGATGGGCTGGGCCGGCTATTCGGCGGACGTCTGGGGCCTGACGGCCTGCGACGGGCCGGGGGACTTCCGGCAGGTGATCGACGGGCGCGAACGGCAGTTCTTCAGCTATTCGGCGCGCGGCCCCGGCGAGCGCGACGACGGCACCCTGGCGCCGACGGCGGCGCTGGGCTCCATGCCCTTCGCCCCGGCCGAGGTCACCGCCTGCTTCCACGCCATGAAGGGGCGCTACGGCCCGGCCATCTACACCGAGTACGGCTTCCTCGACTCGTTCAACCCCACCCTGACCGCGACCGACCGCGAGCTGCGGCACGGCCGCATCGTGCCCGGCGTGGGCTGGGTCGACGGCGACTACCTGGGCATCGACCAGGGCCCGATCGTCATCCAGATCGAGAACCATCGCTCCGACGCCGTGTGGCGCCGGATGCGCGGCGAGCCGAACATCACCCGCGGACTCAGGGTCGCCGGTTTCTCCGGCGGCTGGCTGGATCGCGCATGATCCCGTTCCGGCCGGACCGGCGCGCGACGCTCGGCCTGATGGCCGGGGCCGCCGCGTCGGGGCTGGCCGGCTGCGGGGCGGGGGAGGGCGGGGCGGTGCGGCTGCGCTTCTGGGCCATGGGCAACGAGGCGACCCACGTCCCGCAGATTCTGCCGGAGTTCGAGCGGCGGAATCCCGGGATCAAGGTGGACGTCCAGGCCCTGCCGTGGACGGCGGCGCACCAGAAGCTGCTCACGGCCTACGCCGGCGACTCCCTGCCGGACGTCAGCCAGGTCGGCAACACCTGGGTGTCGGAGATGGAGGCGATCGGCGCGATCAGCCCGCTGCCGGCCTTCGCCTCGGACCTGCTGACCGACCAGTTTCCGGCGGTGCTGGAGACCAACCGGATCGACGGTCGAGCGGTGGCGACGCCGTGGTACGTCGACACCCGGCTGATCTTCTACCGCACCGACCTGCTCGCCGAGGCCGGATACGACGCCGTGCCCCCGACCTGGGCGGGGTGGAAGCAGGCGATGCACGCGGTGAAGCGGGTCGTCGGGCCGGATCGCTATGCGGTTCTGCTGCCGCTCAACGAGTTCGAGCAGCTGCTGACCTTCGGCCTGCAGGGCGACGCGCCCTTGCTGCGGGAGGAGGGGACCCGCGGCAACTTCTCCAGCCCATCGTTCGTGGCGGCGCTGGCCTTCTACAGGAGCCTGTTCGCCGAGGGCCTGGCCCCGGTGGCTTCGGCGGCGCAGATCTCCAACGTCTGGACCGAGTTCGAGCGCGGCTGGTTCAGCTTCTACTTCTCGGGCCCCTGGACCATCGGCGACTTCCGCAACCGTCTCAGCCCCGCGACGCAGTGGATGACCTCGGGCGTGCCCGGTCCGGACGGGCTCGGCGCCTCGGCCCCGGGCGGCTCTTCGCTGGTGGTGTTCCGCTCCTCGCCCCGACAGGAGGCGGCGTGGAAGCTGGTGCGGTACCTGTCCGAGCCGGCGGTGCAGGCGCGGTTCAACGAAATCACCGGCGACCTGCCGGCCCGGCGCAGCGCCTGGGAGACACCGACGGTGGCGAACGATCCCTACATCGCCGCCTTCGAGGGCCAGCTGGCCCGCGCCAAGGCGGTGCCCAAGGTGCCCGAGTGGGAGCGCATCGTCACCGAGATGCAGATCGTCGCCGAGCGCATGGTGCGCGGCGAGTTCACCCCGGAACAGGCGGGGGCCGAGATCGACCGCCGCGCCGACCGGCTGCTGGAAAAGCGTCGCTGGATGCTGGAGCGGGGGCGGGCATGACCGACATCCGGCTGAACGCGGCGAAGGTCGAGGGAGAGGCCGCGGCACGGCCGACGCGGCGGCCGTCGCGGCTCCGGGCCCGCGAGCAGGCGGCGTGGGGCTTCCTCGCGCCGGCGCTCATCGCCATCGGCCTGTTCTTCTGCATTCCGGTGGCCGCGGCCCTGCTGCTCAGCCTGACCGACTTCGACATCTACGCTCTCGCCGACCTGTCCAACCTCCGCTTCGTCGGCCTGCAGAATTACGAGCGGCTGTTCGCCAATCCCCTGTTCTGGGGGGCGATGAAGAACACGGGACTGTTCGCCCTGTTCGGCGTGCCCCTGTCGATCGCGGCCTCGCTGCTGGCGGCGGTGATCCTCAACGACCGGACGGTGAAGTGGCGGCCGGTGTGGCGGGTGATCTTCTTCGCCCCCTTCGTCACCACCCTGGTCGCCACCGCGGTGCTGTGGAACTACCTGCTGCACACCCGCTACGGCGTCATCAACTGGGCGATCAGGTCGGTCGGCCTGCCGGCGGTGGACTGGCTGGGCGATCCCTCGACCTCCATCCCGGCCATCCTGATGTTCGTGGTGTGGAAGATCTTCGGCTACAACATGCTGATCTTCCTCGCAGTCCTTCAGACGGTTCCCGACGACCTTTACGAGGCGGCGCGGATCGACGGGGCCGGGCCGTGGAGCCGGTTCCGGCACGTCACCCTGCCGGCCATCGCCCCCACCGTGCTGCTGGTCTCGATCATCTCGGTGGCCAGCTTCTTCCAGCTGTTCGCCGAGCCCTACGTCATGACCCAGGGCGGACCGGCCCAGTCCACGGTGACGGTGCTCTACTTCATGTACGAGGAGGGCTTCAAATGGTGGAACCTCGGCTCCGCCAGCGCCGTGGCCTTCATCCTGTTCCTGTGCATCCTGGCGGTCACCCTGGTGCAGCTGTGGGTGGCGAAGCGGGTGGGGGCCTACGAATGAAGCCGCGCGCGCTCCTGCTGAACCTCGCCGTCGCCGTGATCGCGCTGGTCGTGCTGTTCCCGCTGGCGTGGATGGTGTCAGTCAGCTTCATGTCCACGGGCGAGGCGGCCAACTTCCCGCCGCCGCTGCTGCCCTCGACCTGGACGCTCGAGCACTATCGGGAGCTGTTCGTGAGCCAGGGCATGGGAAGGTACCTGTGGAACAGCGTCGTGCTCGCGACCCTGGCGACGATCCTCGCCCTGCTGTTCACGGTCCCGGCCGGTTACGCCTTCGCCAAGCTGCGCTTCCGCGGGCGGGAGCGGCTGTTCCAGCTGCTGGTGGCGGCGCTGGTGGTGCCCGCCCAGATCGGCACCCTGCCGTTGTTCCTGATGCTGAAGGGCATGGGGCTGGTGAACACATACGCCGGAGCGCTGGTGCCGTGGCTGGCCTCGATCTTCGGCCTGTTCCTCGTCCGCCAGTACGCCCTGTCGATCCCGGACGAGATGCTGGAGGCGGCGCGGGTGGACGGCGCTACGGAGGGGCAGATCTTCCGACGCATTGTCCTGCCCAGCCTGCAGCCGATCGTGGTGACGCTGGCCCTGTTCGTCTTCCTCGGCAGCTGGAACGACTTCCTCTGGCCGCTGATCATTCTCACCGACCAGTCGAACTACACCCTGCCGGTGGCGCTGGCGGCCCTGTCGCGCGAACACGTGCAGGACATCGAGATGATGATGGCCGGGGCGGTGATCACCGTGGCGCCGGTGCTGATCCTCTTCCTCGCCCTGCAGCGCTACTACATCCGCGGCATGCTGGCCGGCAGCGTCAAGGGTTGAGCCGGGCCGGAACCCCTCCCTCGCAAACCGTGTTCGGACCCCGGGGGAGGAGGAGAGACCGATGACCCGTTTCCTGACTCTCGCAGCAGCGGCGACCGCCACGGCCGTGCTGGCGGGCTGCGCCACCACCGACGGCTACGCCTCGGCCTGCGAGCGCGACTACGCCGAGAACCGTAACCGCGCCATGGCCGCGGGCGCCCTGCTGGGCGGGGCCATAGGCGCCGCGGTCGCAGGAGACGACGACCGCGAGGCCGGCGCCGCCATCGGCGCCGCGGCCGGAGCCCTGATCGGCCGGCAGCTGTCGGCGGAGGAAGACCCCTGCGGCTACGGCTTCGGCGGCTACAACCGCGACGGCCGCTACGGCTACGAGCGGGTGCGCCGCTACGGCGACTATCCGCGGTACTGGTAGGCGATCAATCCCCGTAGCCGTCGTAGCGGTGGCCCTGGGCGAGGTTGCCGAACTTGGTGGTGTCGGCGTCGAAGCTGAGCTTGACGATGCCGATCGGGCCGTGGCGCTGCTTGCCGATGACGACCTCGGCCTGGTTGCGCAGGCGGTCCATGTCTTCCTGCCACTTGAGGTGCTCCTCGGTGCCCTCGCGCGGTTCGGCGCGGCCGAGGTAGTAGCTCTCGCGGTAGACGAACATCACGCAGTCGGCGTCCTGCTCGATCGAGCCGGATTCGCGCAGGTCGGACAGCTGCGGCCGCTTGTCCTCGCGCTGTTCGACCTGGCGCGACAGCTGCGACAGGGCGATGATCGGCACCGACAGCTCCTTGGCCAGCGCCTTCAGGCCGCCGGTGATCTCCGACACCTCCTGCACCCGGTTCTTCTGGCTGTTGCCTTCCCCGGTGGTGACCAGCTGCAGGTAGTCGACGATGATCAGGTCGAGGCCGTGCTCCATCCGCTTCAGGCGGCGGGCGCGGGCGGCCAGCTTGGAGATCGACAGGCCGCCGGTGGCGTCGATGTAGAGCGGGCTCTCGCCGATCTCGACGGCGGCGTCGCGGATGCGGCCGAAGTCGGCGGCGTCGATCTCGCCCTTGCGCAGCTTGTCCGACGACACGCCCGAGGCGTCGGCGAGGATACGCATGGCCAGCTGCTCGGCCGACATTTCCAGCGAGTAGAAGGCGACCACGCCGCCCGACACGGTCTTGCGGCCCTCCGGCGTCGGCTCCCAGCGGTAGTTGCGGGCGACATTGAAGGCGATGTTGGTGGCCAGGGCCGTCTTGCCCATCGATGGCCGGCCCGCGAGGATCAGCAGGTCGGACGGGTGCAGGCCGCCCAGCTTCTGGTCGAGGTCGTCGAGGTGGGTCGCGAGACCCGCCAGCTTGCCGTCGCGCTGGTAGGCCTCGGCGGCCATCTGCACGGCGCCCGACAGGGCGTGCGAGAAGCTGACGAAGCCGGAGGAGGGCTTGCCGGTCTCGGCCAGGGTGTAGAGCTGCTGCTCGGCCTGCTCGATCTGGTCGATGGCCGGGGTTTCCGGGGCGGGGGCCTCGCGAATGATCTCGCCGCCGATGCGGATCAGGTCGCGGCGCAGGGCCAGGTCGTAGACGACACGGGCGTAGTCGGGCGCGTTGGCGGCCGGCGGGGCGCGGTCGACGAGATCGGCCAGGTAGCGCAGGCCGCCGAACTCCTGAAAGGCCGGATCCTGCTTGAACCGCTCCATCAGGATGGTGGGCTCGGCCAGCATGCCCTGGCGGATGTGGTCCTCGATGGCGTCGTAGAGCCGCTGGTGGAAGGGCTCGTAGAAATGGCTGCCGCGCAGCCGGTCGCTGAGCCGCTCGAACACGGCGTTGTCAAACATCAGCGCGCCGAGCAGGGCCTGCTCGGCCTCGAGGTTGTGGGGCATCGACGGGATCGACGACGGATCCGACGACGACGGGAAGGGCAGGGGGGCGAGGGCGTTCATCGGGTCCATGTCTTACTCATGCGCGCCCGTTACGACATGCGCGGACGCATGCTTGATCGGGGACAGACACGGGCTCGCTGTGGGCAGTCCGGAATTCCGCAGGCGGATCAGCGCTGGCTCAGCCGCGGCACGGGTGACGTTCGGCCATCCACTGGCGCAGCGCCTCGGTGACGCTCTGGTCGCGACGGTCGGCGGGCAGCGCCCGGAAGCGCGAGAGGAGCCCCCGGGGGGTGATCCCCGTGCCGCGGGCAGGAATGCAGTGCGCCGGACGGCGGCCGGCGCGAAGGGCGTCCTCCTGCTCCGCCTTGATCCGGTTCACCGCGCCGCTGACCTCATTGACGAGGCGCCGTCCTTCCGGTCGCAGCACCGCCGAGGCGTTCTGCGGCAGGCGGTCGGCGATGGCCAGGAACTCGCGCACCGTCATGGCCTGCGCCGAGGTGGCGAGCAGGCTCAGGGCGAGGGCCAGGGAAGCGGCGGGAACGGACCGGGTCATGCAGGATCTCCGGCGCCCGAGGTAAGACCCGGCCGCGCTCAAGGCAACGCCTGGGTCCAGGCGGCCGGATGACAAAAAGGGCGCGCCCTTGCGGACGCGCCCTTCGTGGACTTCAGCGGTGTCGCCGGGATCAGGCTTCCTGACCCAGGTTCTCCTGCTGCCCGGCGCCGCCGGCGATGAGGTCCTGCGCAGCCTGTTCGGCGGCCAGGCGCTCGTCGTCGAACTGCGAGCGGATCACGTCCTCGCCGCGCGCCTGACGCTCGGCTTCGTCGGCCGAACGGGCGACGTTGATCTTGACGGTGGCCGAGACCTCGGCGTGCAGGCGGACCAGCACCTCGTGGACGCCCAGCGTCTTGATCGGGAAGTTGAGCACGACCTGCGAGCGCTCGACCTTGCCGCCTTCGGCCTGGATGGCCTCGGCGACGTCGCGGCCGGCGACCGAACCGTACAGCTGGCCCGTCTCGCCCGCCTGGCGGATCATGACGTAGCTCTGGCCGTCGATCTTGTCGGCGATCTTCTGCGCCTCGGCCTTGTTCTTCTCGTTGCGCGCCTCGATGGCGGCGCGCTCGACTTCGAAGGCCTTCAGGTTGGCGGAGGTGGCCCGGCGGGCCTTGTCGCGCGGCAGAAGGAAGTTGCGGGCGAAGCCGTCCTTGACAGTGACGACGTCGCCGATGGCGCCGAGGTTCTCGACGCGTTCCAGCAGAACGACCTTCATCTTACTTCACCACGTAGGGCAGGAGGGCCAGATAGCGGGCGCGCTTGATGGCCTTGGCCAGTTCGCGCTGCTTCTTCTGGGAGACGGCCGTGATGCGCGACGGGACGATCTTGCCGCGCTCGGAGATGTAGCGCTGCAGGAGCTTGACGTCCTTGTAGTCGATCTTCGGCGCGTTCGGGCCGGAGAACGGGCACACCTTGCGGCGGCGGAAGAAGGGACGGCGGGCCGGGCCGGAGCCGGCCGGCGCGCCCGGGACGGGGGCGTTGGTGTCGGTCATGATCCGGTTCCTCAGGCGGCTTCGGCGGCGTCGTCGCGCGGACCGCGCTCACGCTCGCGTTCACGTTCGCGCTCGCGGCGGGCGAGCAGGGGCGACAGTTCGAGGTCGAGTTCCTCGACGCGGACCGTCAGCCAGCGCAGCACGTCCTCGTTGATCGACAGCTGACGCTCGACCTCGGCCATGGCGGCCGGGGGGGCGTCGACGGCGAGCAGCGAATAGTGCGCCTTGCGGTTCTTCTTGACCCGGTAGGTCAGGTTGCGCAGACCCCAGTACTCGATCTTGGCGACGGCGCCGCCGTTCTCCTCGATCAGAGCCTTGATGGTGTCGTTCAGCGCTTCGGCCTGCTGCGCCGAGATATCCTGGCGCGTCATGACCGTGTGCTCGTAAAGAGCCATGCGGCAGTTCTCCCTTGTGGGCGTCGGCGCGGGCGGACCGGGTTCAGTCCGTTCCACGATGGTTCCCGAAGCGGCGGCCGGACCGATCGTCCGAACCCTTTGGCGTTCCGCGCCGGGACCGAGGCCCTGGAAAGCGGCGGCGTATAGGGGAAAAGCCGGCGGCGGGCAAGGCGGGCGGCGGGATTACTCCGGCCGCACCACCATGCAGGTCACCCGACGCTCGGCGAGAGTGGCGCAGGCCGCCTGGGCCGCGGCTTCGGTCATGCCGGTGAAGCGGGAGCGGTACCAGCCCGAGGCGTTCTGCACCGTCCGCTCGGCGTTGGCGAATTGGCTGCGGAAGCGGCGGTTGACCTCGGTCAGCCAGTCGCGCGCCACCGCCTCGTCACGGAAGGCGCCGACCTGGACCATCCAGCCGTCGTCGGTCTCGCGCGGGGGCGTGCGCGGGGCGGGGCGGCCGCCGACGGGCGCGCCGTTCAGGGCGGCGGTCACGTCGGAACCCGAAGCGTCGGCGCGCAGCAGGGCGGCGACGGTGCGGGTCTCGGCCGGCGCCGGGGTCGCCGGCGCGGCGGGCAGGGAGGCGTAGGTGACGGGGGCGGAGCCCTCGTCCTCGTCGCGCTCGAGCGAAGCGTACTGGACCGGGCCTCCGTTGTCGGAGCCGATTCCGAAGCCGCGCTCCTCGAAATAGGTCTGGGCGACGCGGATCAACTGGCCGCTGGCGCGGGCCCGCTCGACCTCGAAGCCGGTGTTCATCAGCTCGGCCACGTGGGCGTTGCGGCTGGCGGTCGTGCGTCCGCCCAGCACGATGGTGATCAGTCGCTTGCCGTCGCGGACGGCCGAGGCGGCGAGGTTGTAGCCGGACGCGTTGGTGTAGCCGGTCTTCATGCCGTCGTAGCCGAGGCCGGTGCGGAGCAGGCCGTTGGTGTTACGGTACTCGCGGCCCTCGTAGACCCAGTCGTGCAGGCCGAAGTAGCGGTAGTACTGCGGGAAGTCGCGCATGACGGCGCGGGCGAGAATGGCGAGATCGCGGGCAGAGGTGAGCTGCCGCGCGTCCGGCAGGCCGTTGGCGTTGACGTAGCGGGTCTGGGTCATGCCCAGCTCGCGCGCCTTCAGCGTCATCTGGGCGGCGAAGCGGGCCTCGGAGCCGCCGACGTGCTCGGCGATGGCCACAGCCATGTCGTTGGCGCTGCGCACGGCGGTCGCCTTCATCGCGTTGTCGAGGGTGATGGTCTGCCCGGCGGCGAGGCCCAGCTTCGACGGCGGCTGGCTGGCCGCGTGGGGCGACACGGTGATGACGTCGTCCGGCTTGACCCGGCCTTCGGCGAGCGCCTCGAAGGTGAGGTAGAGGGTCATCACCTTGGTGATCGAGGCCGGGTAGCGCCGGCTGTCGGCGTGGCGGGCGAACAGCACCTCGCCGCTCTCGGCGTCGACGACGATGGCCGCGTAACGGAGATTGTCGGACGACTGCGCGACCAGCGGCGGCGTGCTCGGAACCAGCGCCAGCGAGGCGATCAGGATCAGGGTCAGGAATCCGCGGCGGATCAGTGCAGTCATAGGCAAAGCACAGGCCTCGTTACTGTGGCGCGACGGCGGCCCCCCGGCGCGACGCTGATCGGAACGCTACCATGCGACGTCGGGGTTTCATGAGGGTAAACAGGGCGTCAACGGATTTGTGAAGCCCCTTCGCCCGTCAGGCGCAGCGGCATGTTGCGCTGCACAATAATCCTTGACCTTTGTTCGCACATGCACCATATGCCGCTTGTCGCAGCGGAAACCTGCTGCGGAACGATCACAAGCGGCCAAGCCGCCACAGGTTCAGGAGAGACTTCCATGGCCGACAGCGCCGAAACCGTGAAGAAGACCGCCGACACCACCAAGGCCGCCGCCGAAAAGGTCCAGGCCCAGGCCGAGAAGATCCAGGCCGCGGGCGCCCAGGCGTTCCGCGAAGGCGTCGACAAGTCCGTCGCCGGCCTCGCCGAGCTGAACGCCGAGGGCAAGAAGAACCTCGAGGCGCTGGTCGCCTCCGCCACCGCCGCCCAGAAGGGCGCCGAGGCGATCTCGGCCCAGACCCTCGCCTACGGCAAGAAGAGCTGGGAAGACGGCGTCGCCGCCGCCCAGTCGCTGGCCGCCGCCCGCTCGGTCCAGGAACTGGTCGAGCTGCAGACCTCGTGGGCCAAGTCGGCCGCCGAGACCTACCTGGCGGAAGTCACCCGCATGACCGACGTCTTCACCGCCTCGGTGAAGGACAGCTTCAAGCCGATCAACGAGCGCGTCACCGCCTCGGTCGAGAAGTTCCAGGCCGCCCGCTAAGGCGATCTGAAGTCCGCGTAGCGTACGGAAGGCCCCGGCGGAGACGCCGGGGCCTTTTTCGTCGTGCGACGGGCCTCGCGGCGCCCACTCAAACGTGTGACTGGACGGACCTCGCAAAGCGTCCGACAGTTTCCTATCTGTCCATCACTCCCCCAACCGGACAACGAATGCCGCCGTCACGTAAGGTCGGTGATCCCGCCGGAGGCCCCGGGGCCGCCACGATCACCGAGACAAAGCCGAAGCTTCAGAGGCCCTCGCTCTACCGGGTGCTGATCCTGAACGACGACTACACGCCGATGGAATTCGTCGTCTACGTGCTGGAGCGGTTCTTCCAGAAGAGCCGCGAGGACGCCACCCGCATCATGCTGCACGTGCACCAGCACGGCGTCGGCGTGTGCGGCGTCTTCACCTACGAGGTGGCCGAGACCAAGGTCGCCCAGGTGGTCGAGACGGCGCGTCGCCACCAGCACCCCCTGCAATGCACGATGGAAAAGGACTGAGAGGATCATGCCCTCGTTTTCCCGTCCTCTCGAAGAGACCCTGCACCGGGCGGTGCACTACGCCAACGAGCGCCGGCACGAGTACGCCACGCTCGAGCACCTGCTGCTGGCCCTCGTCGACGACCCCGATGCGGCCAATGTGATGACCGCCTGCAACGTCGACCTCGTCGCGCTGAAGACCGCGCTGACGCTCTACGTCGACACCGACCTGGCGGCTCTGGCCACCTCGGATGGCGACGACGCCAAGCCGACGGCCGGTTTCCAGCGGGTGATCCAGCGGGCGGTGATCCACGTCCAGTCCTCGGGCCGCGAGGAGGTCACCGGCGCCAATGTGCTGGTGGCGATCTTCAGCGAGCGCGAGAGCCACGCCGCCTACTTCCTGCAGGAGCAGGACATGACGCGGTACGACGCGGTCAACTTCATCGCCCACGGCATCGCCAAAAAGCCGGGGGCCGGCGAGACGCGGCCGGCCAAGGCCGGGGGCAGCCCCGAGGACGCCGAGGACGCGGCCGCGACCAAGACCGGCGGCGAGGCGCTGGAGGCCTATTGCGTCGATCTGAACGCCAAGGCGCGCGACGGTCGGATCGACCCGCTGATCGGGCGCCAGGCCGAGGTCGAGCGCTCGATCCAGATCCTGTGCCGGCGGACCAAGAACAATCCGCTGCTGGTCGGCGACCCGGGCGTCGGCAAGACGGCCATCGCCGAGGGGCTGGCGCGCAAGATCGTCAAGGGCGAGGTCCCGGACGTCCTGAAGAACGCCACCATCTACAGCCTGGACATGGGTGCGCTGCTGGCCGGAACCCGCTATCGCGGCGACTTCGAGGAGCGGCTCAAGCAGGTGGTCAAGGAGCTGGAGCAGCACGACGACGCGGTGCTGTTCATCGATGAGATTCACACGGTGATCGGCGCCGGGGCCACCTCGGGCGGGGCCATGGACGCGTCGAACCTGCTCAAGCCGGCGCTGGCGTCGGGCAGCCTGCGCTGCATGGGCTCGACGACCTACAAGGAGTACCGCCAGCACTTCGAGAAGGACCGGGCCCTGGCCCGCCGCTTCCAGAAGATCGACGTCAACGAGCCGACCGTCGACGACACCATCCGCATCCTCAAGGGGCTGAAGACCTCCTACGAGGGCCACCACAAGCTGCGCTACACCGACGCGGCCATCCGCACCGCGGTGGAGCTGTCGGCCCGCTACATGACTGACCGCAAGCTGCCGGACAAGGCGATCGACGTCATCGACGAGGCGGGGGCGTCGCAGATGCTGCTGCCGGAGTCGAAGCGGAAGAAGGTCATCGGCCAGAAGGAGGTCGAGGCCGTGATCGCACGGATGGCCCGCATCCCGCCGAAGTCGGTCTCCAAGTCCGACACCGAGGCGCTGCGCGAGCTGCAGGCCGACCTGAACCGGGTGGTGTTCGGCCAGGAGGCGGCCATCGAGCAGGTCTCGGCGGCGATGAAGCTGGCCCGCGCCGGCCTGCGCGACCCGCAGAAGCCGATCGGCGCCTTCCTGTTCTCCGGCCCGACCGGCGTCGGCAAGACCGAGGTGGCCAAGCAGCTGGCCTCCACCCTCGGGATCGAGATGCTGCGCTTCGACATGTCCGAGTACATGGAGCGGCACACCGTCTCGCGCCTGATCGGCGCGCCTCCGGGCTATGTCGGCCACGACCAGGGCGGGTTGCTGACCGACGCCGTGGACCAGCATCCGCACGCCGTGGTGCTGCTGGACGAGATCGAGAAGGCCCACCCGGACGTCTACAACATCCTGCTGCAGGTGATGGACAACGGCCAGCTGACAGACGCGGTCGGCAAGAAGGTCGACTTCCGCAACGTCATCCTGATCATGACCACCAACGCCGGCGCGGCCGACAATGCGCGGGCGGCGATCGGCTTCGGCCGCGGCAAGGTCGAGGGCGAGGACGAGAAGGCCATCCAGCGGCTGTTCGCGCCCGAGTTCCGCAACCGTCTGGACGCGATCGTCGCCTTCAAGGCGCTGGACGCCGAGACCATCCGTTCGGTGGTGACCAAGTTCGTGCTGCAGCTGGAGGCCCAGCTGGCGGACCGCAACATCACCATCGAACTGACCGACGAGGCCAACGACTGGCTGGCCAAGAACGGCTTCGACGAGCTCTACGGCGCGCGTCCGCTGGCGCGGGTCATCCAGGAGCACATCAAGAAGCCGCTGGCCGACGACATCCTGTTCGGGCGTCTGACCCGTGGCGGGCATGTGAAGGTGGAGCTGAAGGACGGCAAGATCGCCTTCGACATCACCGGGCCCTCGGGCGCGCCGGTGAAGGAGCCGGCGGACGAAGCCGCGGGCTGAGGCTCCGGCAGCGGAAACGATCAGGGCCCCGGAGTCGCCTCCGGGGCCCTTTTCTCGCCGGGGGGCGCCGGCGGTCAGCGGCGGCGGCCGGCCCCGGCCAGCAGGATGGCCAGGCCGGCGACGATGCCGGTGGTCAGCAGCGGCTTGCGACGGGCGAAGTCGAGGCCGCTCCGGGCGCGGGCGCGATACTGCTCCGGCGCCTTCTCGACCAGGCCGTCGAGTCCGTCGATGACCCGGCCGTAGGCCTGCTGGGCCTGACCCCTGGCCTGCTTCAGGCGGCCCTCGATCTGCATCTTCGTATCGCCGGCGAAGCGGCCGGAGGCGGCCTGGACCTTGCCCTCCATCTCGTTGGCGACGCCTTCGATGCGTTGGTCGGTCATGGAGTTCACTTCCTTGAATGGGGTGAGGTGCGATCCTCCGGAAGCGCGGTCGACGCCCGGGGGTTCCGGACGCGGCGATCGGGCGCAGCGCGGTCGCCAGGGCGCGCACCCCCGGATGGGCGAAGCCGGCCGGTGCGGCTATTCAGGTGCGGACCGTCGACCGGAGAATCTCCATGCACGTCGCCCTTTCGCCGCTCGACGCCGCGGCCATCCTGATCGTCCTCTCGGCCGTGCTGGGCTGGGTCAACCACCGCTTCCTGAAGCTGCCGTCGACCGTGGCGCTGACGATGATGGGGGCGCTGGCCTCGGTGGTGGTGATCGCCGTCGACCGGCTGCTGCCGCAGAGCGATCTGGCCGGGCTGGTCGGCGGCTTCCTCGACGACATCGATTTCCACGAGACCCTGATGGAGGGCATGCTCTCCTTCCTGCTGTTCGCCGGGGCGCTGCACGTCGACCTCGACCAGTTGCGGCGCGGGCGATGGCAGATCGCCATCCTCAGCACCATCGGCGTCGTCGCCTCGACCCTGATGGTGGGCGGCGGCTTCTGGCTGCTGACCGGGCTCGTCGGCGCGGCCGTGCCCCTGGCCTGGTGCCTCGTGTTCGGGGCGCTGATCAGCCCGACCGATCCGGTGGCGGTGATGGGGGTGCTGAAGACGGCCCGGGTGCCGCCGACCCTGCAGGCGACCATCGCCGGCGAGAGCCTGTTCAACGACGGCGTCGGGGTGGTGATCTTTTCGATCCTGCTCGCCTCGGCCGCGGCCGGAACCGCCTTCTCGCTGCCGCACGCGCTTGAGCTGTTCGCGGTGGAGGCCTTGGGCGGGGCGGTGCTCGGCCTGGTCGCCGGCTGGATCGGCTACCGCGCCATGAAGGCCATCGACGACTATGCGGTCGAGGTGCTGGTCAGCCTGGCGGTGGTCATGGGCGGCTATTCGCTGGCCTCGGCCCTGCACATCAGCGGGCCCGTGGCCATGGCCGTGGCCGGGCTGCTGATCGGCAACAAGGGGGTGGCCGAGGCGATGAGCGACACCACCCGCGACTATCTGCTGAAGTTCTGGGCCCTGCTCGACGAGGTGCTGAACGCGGTGCTGTTCCTGCTCATCGGGCTGGAGGCGGTGGTGCTGGCGGAGCGGCTGGGGCTGCTGGGGCTGGGTCTGCTGACCGTGCCGCTGGTGCTGGCGGCGCGGGCGGTGTCGGTGGGGCTGCCGCTGCTGGCGTGGCGGCGCCTGCTGCCCTTCGGCCTGGCCTTCCCGACCATGACCTGGGGCGGGCTGCGCGGCGGCATCTCCATCGCCCTGGCCCTGTCGCTGCCGCCGGGGCCGATGAAGGACGTGCTGCTGGCCGCCACCTACGTCGTGGTTCTGTTCTCGGTGCTGGCCCAGGGCGGCACCATCGAGCGCGTCGTGCGCCGCCACAGCCGCGTCGTCCCGCCGCCGCCCGAGATCGCCTGAGGATTCCTCCGGCCGATATTGACCGGCGAGATTTTATCCGGGTAAAACATGCGTGTCCGGATCCGCCGGACCCTCGCGCCTGCCCCGGAGACCCCCCATGACCGCCGCCGCCGACCTGACCGTAGTCGCCTTCGCCGGCGACCGCCGCATCGCGCAGGGAACGCTGGCGGAGGCGCTGGCGGCGATCCGGACCGCCGACCGGGCCGGGGACGGGCCGCTGGTGTTCGATCTCGCCGCCGGCCGGGCGGTGGATCTCGACCTGCGCGGGAGCCTGGAGGAGGCGCGGGCCCGCCTGGAACCCGCTCCCCCGCCGGCGCCGGAGAAGCGCGGGCCGGGGCGGCCGAAGCTGGGCGTCGTCGCCCGCGAGGTGACCCTGCTGCCGCGCCACTGGGACTGGCTGGCGTCCCGGCCCGGCGGCGCCTCGGTGGCGCTGAGGAAGCTGGTCGAGGCGGAGAT
>Ga0154912_135_pt1 | contig 71886 bp, 89 predicted proteins | sample RifCSPhighO2_01_FD_105881 | JGI IMG/M metagenome (GOLD analysis project Ga0154912, IMG submission 105881) | Caulobacterales bacterium RIFCSPHIGHO2_01_FULL_70_19 | reverse complement strand
CGGCCCCGGAGAGCGATCTCCGGGGCCGTTCTGCTGTCCGGGGGGCGGCGCGAGCGCGGCGCGCTCAGACGAAGCGCACCTCGACCCCCGGCTTCACCGCCGCGGCCAGCTGTTCGGCGTCCCAGTTGGTCAGGCGCACGCAGCCGTGCGAGGCGGTCTTGGCGATCTTCGCCGGATCCGGCGAGCCGTGGATGCCGTAGCCGTCGCGCGACAGGTCGATCCACACCGAGCCGACCGGATTGTTCGGGCCGGCGGGCACGACGATGGTCTCGTCGCCCGAGCCGTAGCTCAGCTCGTCCGGATCGAAGGTGTAGTCGGGGTCCGGCGCCACCCCGTTGACCCGCAGCGTGCCCGACGGGGCCGGGTTGGAGGCGGAGCCGATGGTCGCCGGATAGAAGGCGACGAGGCGGTCGGCGGCGTCGAAGGCGCGCAGCGCGCGCTCCTCCTTGTCCACGACGATGCGCGCCACCTCCGGCAGCTCGGGGGCGCCCACGGCGGGCACCACCAGCCGCTGGCCGGCGCGGCGGAAGTCGACGTCGGGGTTCAGCGCCTGCAGCAGCGCCTCGGTGATGTGGAAGCGCTCGGCGAGGCGCTCGCGCGGCCCGGTGTAGCGCACCCCCTGCCGGGCCTGGGCGGCGAGATCGTCGGACGGGGGCGGACTGAACGGCCCGGCGAGATCCTGTTCGGTGATCACATAGGTCGTCATGGCGGCGCGGGAGTCGGCGGCGACGAGCCGCTGCATCAGGGCGTCGTCGATGGCGTCGCCCTCCAGCCCCCCGGCCTCGCGGAAGGCGGCCACGGCCTGGCGGGTGTTCTCGCCCTGCAGGCCGTCGATCACCCCGGGCGAGAAGCGCGAGCGGTCGAGGAGGATCTGCAGGCGCACGAGTCCGGGGTCCGGCCGCGCCCCGGCGGCGAGGTCGGGAGCGGCGGCAGACGACCCCGCCGGTTGCTGCGTCCCGGCGGCCGGCATGGCCCGGTCGATCTCCTCCGCGGTGAAGATCGGGGACGCGGTCGCGGCTTTGCGGCCCGACGCCTCGGGGGACGCCTCCGGGTCGGGCGCGCCGCAGGCGGCGAGGGCGAGGAGGGCGGTCGAGGCGAGGATCAGGCGCATGGGGTTCCGGGCGTTGCGGGGGACCCCAAGCCAATTCCTCGCGGGGCCGGGCGTTCCCGGCCGGCCTCAGCGAAGGGCGGCGGCCAGTCCCTCGGCGGCGACCTCGGCCCAGCAGGCGTAGCCGGCGTCGTTGAGGTGCAGGTCGTCGGGGCCGACCCCGCCCCGCTCCAGTCCGCCCCAGTCCGCCATGGCGGCGAAGCGGCCGTGCACGGCGTAGCGCTTGCGGCCGCCCTCGAGGGCGATCAGCCGGGCCATTTCGGCCAGGGCGGGGTTGCGGCCGCGGAAGGACGGATTGTCGGTCTGCCCGGGCAGGCGCTGGGAGTCGACCAGCAGCACGTCGACGCCCGCCGCGTCGAGGATCGCCTGGCCGCGGCGGAAGTCGGCGAAGACGTCGTCCATCGGCCGGTCGCGCAGCACGTCGTTGGTTCCCAGCTGCCAGATCACCAGATCCGGCCGGACCGCGGCGGTCTCGCGGGCCAGCCGGTCGGCCGTCTCCCTCGCCGTCTCGCCGCCGACGCCGCGGTTGACCACGGTCACCTCGACGCCGGGCAGCCGGCGCCCGAGCCCGGCCTCAAGCCGGGGGGCGAAGCCGAGCTCCGGGCGGCTGGCGCCGACGCCCTCGATCGAGGAGGAGCCCATGGCGAGGATGGTCAGCCGGCCGCCGGCGACGGCCGCGCGGCTGCGCGTCAGGCCGTCGTTGGCCGCGACGTGGGCGGCGCTGACCGGGCAGGCGGCGGGCGCCGTCTGCGCGACGGCGGGGGCGGCGGCGAGGAGGGCGAGGACGGCGAACGGGGCGGCGACGGCGAGGCGGGCGGGGTTCAAGGGTTGGGCGTTCCGGTGGCGGGGTCGACGGCGGTGTCGCCGGAGTTGGAGGAGCCCTCGGAGCCCTTCGGCTCCTGGGCGGGGCGGGGCGGCTGCCCGTCGCGGGGCGGACGCCGCTCCTCTTCGTATTCGTTCTGTCGGCCGGGGTCACGGTCGGTCATGGCGGGCTCCCTGGTTGCGCGCCGCAAGGCAACGCCCGGGCGCCGCCGCGGGCTCCGCAGCATCTCGTTCACCAATCCCCTAAACCGTACCGCAACGGCGCCTCGGGCAGGGTGGCGGGGTCGCGAGACGTCGCCCCCGGGGAGCCATGACCGAACAGCTGGATCTGGAGATCATCCGGCCGGACGCCCTGCGCCCGGACGACCGGGCCGCCTGGGAGGCGATCCGGAGCGGAGACCCGACGCTGGACCATCCCTACCTGGACCCCCGTTTCGCCGCCGCGGCGGCGGAGGTTCCGGGCGCGGCCCTGGCCGTGTTCCGGCGCCGCGGCGCGGCGGTCGCCTTCTTCCCCTTCCAGCGCCGCGGCCGGCTGATCCAGCCGCTCGGCGCGCCGCTGAGCGACTATCACGGCGTCGTCGCGGCCCCGGCCGACCGGCTGACGCCGCAGGACCTGGCGCGCCGGCTGGGCGGGACCCTCCGCGTCGGCGGCTGGATCGTCTCGCCGGTCGAGGCGCCGGGGTTCGTGCGCAAGTCGCGGATGGCCACCGACGTGACGGGCGGGCGGCAGGCGCTGTGCGACCGGCTGGAGGCCCGCAGCCACCGCTTCTTCAAGAACATGCGCCGGCTGGGCCGCGGCTTCGAGCGCGACCACGGCGCGCCGGTGTTCCAGTGGGACGATCGCGACCCGGCCGTGCTGGACTGGATCGTCGGGCACAAGCGGGCCCAGTATCGCCGCACCCGCCGGCACGACGTGTTCGCCTGCGGCTGGACGGTGGACCTGTTGCGTCGGCTGCACGCCATGCATCCGGCCGGCTTCGGCGTGCGGGTGACCTCGCTGCGCAAGGCGGACGGGAGCCTGGTCGCCGCCGAGGCGTCGCTGGACGACCGCCGCACCCTGCACCTGTGGTTTCCGACCTACGACCCCGCCTTCAGCGCCTACGGCCCCGGCACCCTGCTGACCCGGCGCGAGCTGGAGCAGGCGGCGGAGGACGGCTACCGGCGTGTCGATTTCGGCGCCGGGGAGGAAGGCTACAAGTCCGCCCTGTCCGAGCCGTCGGGCGTCGTGTTCGAAGGCGTGGCCCGCGGCGCCGCGCCGGACCCGACCGCGGTCGCGGGGCGGCTGCTGGCGGCCGGTCCGGAGCCGCTGCGGCGCTTCGGGCGCAGCCTCGGCCGCCGCTTCGACATCATCAACGCCTGCGAGACCCGCGCCGGAGACTGGTGGGCCGGCGCGGCGGCGGCGGCCGCGGCGGCGGCCCGCAAGACCCTCGGAGCTTCGGCATGACCGACCGCCTGATTCCCGAGTTCGACTCCGGCCAGCGCGCCGCCTTCGGGCGAACGCCGATGACCTACGCCCACCGGCTGGTGGACACCGGCCTGTTCGGGGACGACCGGCTGGCCGCCCAGCTGGAGCGGCATCCGGCCGAACTGTTCGACATCAACATCTTCCACTACGACGCCGACGACCAGGCGCTGCTGCAGACCGGGACCAAGGGCGACCGGCCCGGGGCGGCCCTGCTGGAGGCGGTCAAGGCCGGCCGGGTGTGGATCCAGATGCGGCGCATCCAGGATCACTGGCCTGAGCTGGGCGCGGCCATGAAGCGGGTCTTCGCCGATCTGTCAGAGCAGGTCCCGGGCTTCCGGCCGGTGCAGGTGACCGGTCAGCTGATCCTTTCGGCGCCCCAGGCGAAGGTGCCCTTCCACGCCGATCCGCCGGGCGTGACCCTGTTCCACCTGCGGGGCGAGAAGCGCATCTGGATCTATCCCGTCGACGAGGCGCACATGCCGAGCCGGTCGATGGAGAACATCGTCATGGAGCAGCAGACCGAGGACCTGCCGTACCGACGCGAGATGGACGCGGCGGCCGAGGTCTTCGACCTGAAGCCCGGCATGGCCGTGGCCTGGCCGCTGCACGCGCCGCACCGGATCGAGAACCAGGGCAGTTTCAACGTCTCCCTGTCGTGCGACTACCAGACCTGGCGCTCGCGGATCACCAACGGGGCGCACTACGCCAACGGCGTGCTGCGTCGCTGGGGCGCGCCGGTGCTGCCGGCCGACCGGGCGCCCATGGCGGCGCGAGCGGCGCTGTGGGGGGCCGCAATAGCGCTGCGCCGCGCCGGGGTGGTGAAGACCCGGCTGGAGTCCTACGAGCGCGCCTTCGAGCTGGGCGACGCCCCGCCGCCGCCCGACAGGGGGCTGATCGCGCCGCTGGTCATGCGCTGACGCCCGCCCCGCCGGGGGTCTTCCTTACAACGAGGTCATGACCTCGATTTAAAGTGACTCGGCCGTGGCCCGGACGCACCTTCCCGCCATCTTAACCGGGAGGCGCTCATGAAACCCGCCATCGTACTTGCATCCGCCGCGGCCGCCGCCGCGCTCGCCGGCCCCGCCCTGGCCGGGGAGCCCAACGTCGAGATCCGCCACGCCGTGGCCCGTGTAGCGGTCGTGGTCGAGGACCGGACCGACGTCGCCGTCGAGGTCGAACAGGGGTCGTCGGAATTGCCGGCCGTCCGCGTCACCCGGGTGGGCGACGAGATCCGCGTCGACGGCGGCCTGCGCCGCCGCGGCTGGTTCGGCGGCGACAACATCCGCAGCTGCAACACCGGCCCGCGCACGGGCCGGGCGGGCGAGGGGGCCTCGGTCGAGGTGCGCGGCGTCGGCCGGGTCAACCTGGCGGACGCGCCGCTGATCGTCATCCGGACGCCGCGCGCCGTGGACGTGAACGCCTCGGGCGCCGTGTTCGGCTCCGTCGGGCGCGGGGCGAGCTCGGTCGAGCTCGGCAACGGCGGCTGCGGGGCCTGGGACATCGCCAACGTCGACGGGCCGCTGTCGCTGAGCATCGGCGGCTCGGGCGACATGCGCGCGGGGGCGTCGGCCTCGCTGGAGATCGCGATCGGCGGCTCTGGCTCGGTCTCGGCCGGGACGACCGGCCGCCTCGAGGTGGCCATCGGCGGCTCGGGCGACGTGACCGTGGCCCGCATCGACGGGCCGCTGGACGTGTCGATCGGCGGTTCGGGCGACGTGCAGGTGCGGGACGGGAACGCGCCGAGCGTGGACATCTCGATCGCCGGCTCCGGCGACGTCGACTTCGGCGGGGTCGCCGGCGACGTCGACGTCTCGATCATGGGCGGCGGCGATGTGAACATCGCTCGCGCCACCGGTTCCGTCAGCCGTTCGATCGTCGGCGGCGGGGACGTTCGCATCGGCAGCTGATCCGCCTGAAGCCTGCCGCGAGCGAGAAGGCCCGGGAGCGTGGAACCCCCCGGGCCTTTTTCGCGCCTGCAGTCCGGCCTCCGCGCACGAAAAGGCCCCGGCGGATCGCTCCGCCGGGGCCTCGTCCGTCAGACGTGACGGGCGCTTACAGGGCGCCCAGCACGCCGGCGATGCCGGCGCCCGGCAGGGTCGCGCCGGCGCGGTCGCGCGCCTGCAGGCCGCCGCCGAACGAGTAGCGCAGACCGACCGTCCAGGTGTCGATCGTCAGGTCCTCGACGTCGCCGCGGGTGTAGCCCGCCGCCACCGAGAACGGGGTGTTGGCGATCTCGTACTCGGCGCCGGCGCCGTAGGTCCACAGGTCGGCGTCGGCGCCGCCGGCGTCCAGGTTCGAGTAGCTGGCGCCGACGTTCAGGCGCAGGTTGGCCATCGGGTAGAAGGCCGCGTCCGCGCCCAGGGTCCAGGCGTCGACGTCGACGTCGTCGGCGGTGGTGTAGGCCAGCGAGCCGGTCAGGGTCGCGCCGGCGAGGTACTTCTGGGCCTCGGCGCCGACGGTCCAGGCCGTCTCGTCGCCGATGTCGGCGGCGCCGACGAAGCCGCCGAAGCGGACGTCCGAACCGGCCATGCGGGTCAGGTGAGCCGTGCCGGCCACGCCGGTCTCGTCGGCGTCGTCGTCATGGCCGATCGTGCCGGCGAAGGTGGCGGTCCAGCCCGAGAAGGCGTCCACGGCGACAACGCCGTCCACCGCGTAGCTGTCGCCGTCGGCCTCGAGACCGCCGAGGTCGATCTCGCTGTTGGAGTAGGAGACGCCGACCGAGCCGACCGGGCCCGACTGGGCGAGGGCGGGAGCGGCGGCGAAGGCGGCGACGGCCGCGGTGGCGAGGAGGAGAGACTTCATTGTTGTTCTTCCTTGCTTGCAGCGGCGGGGAGTCGCGCTGCGGACGGCGGAGCTATCAGCCGCGAGTCCAGCGTGGCTATTACAAAGCTGTCACGAAACAGCGGCTTGCGGCCGATGTGGCGAGCGGGCCACGCATTGTGGCGCCGGAGCGGCAGGGGTGCGGAGGGAAAGGGGCGAAGTCTCACGCGGCGGTCAGAATTGGCGTCGCGGGATGGTCCGTCGTCTCCATGAGGGCAGGGAAGGCCGCCGCCCGACGCCGCCACGGTTTCACCGCTTGACGGAAGCGGAATCGCCGGTCATAAGCCCCCACTCTTGTTGGACCGGCTGTGCACCTCCGGGTGCAGACGCGGTTCGCAGGGACGACCTGAGTACCTGTTCTTTGCAGCGCTTCAGGACTTCAACGGCCTTCGCGGGCGTCCGCGTGGGCCGATCGTTTTTGCGGACGTGCGTACCCTGAGGGCTCTCGAGCCCGAAAGGCTCCGGTCTTTGAAATGGTTCACAGGGACGCGGTCCACCGACCGCTTGGGAAAAACAACCGATATGGATCAGAGCATCCGCATCAGGCTGAAGGCCTTCGATCACCGCGTCCTCGACTTTTCGACGCGCGAGATCGTCAACACCGCCAAGCGCACGGGCGCGACCGTTCGCGGTCCGATCCCGCTGCCGACCCTGATCGAAAAGTTCACCGTGAACCGCTCGCCGCACGTCGACAAGAAGTCGCGCGAGCAGTTTGAAATCCGCACGCACAAGCGCGTGCTCGACATCGTCGACCCCACCCCGCAGACCGTGGACGCGCTCATGAAGCTCGACCTGTCCGCCGGCGTGGACGTCGAGATCAAGATTTAATCGAGAAGGGCGGGATCCGACATGCGTACGGGCGTGATCGCCAAGAAGCTGGGCATGACCCGCGTGTTCGCCGATGACGGCGCGCACGTTCCGGTCACTGTGCTCCAGCTCGACGGCTGCCAGGTCGTCGGCCAGCGAACCCAGGAGCGGGACGGCTACGTCGCCCTGCAGCTGGGCGCGGGCATGAAGAAGGCCAAGAACACCAACAAGGCCCAGCGGGAGGCTTTCGCCAAGGCGGAAGTCGAGCCGAAGGCCTATGTGGCCGAGTTCCGCGTCGATGCGGACGGTCTCGTCGACGTGGGCGCCGAGCTGTCGGCCGACCACTTCGTCGCCGGCCAGAAGGTCGACATCCAGGGGCTGACCATCGGCAAGGGCTTCGCCGGCGGCATGAAGCGCTGGAACTTCGGCGGCCTGCGGGCGACCCACGGCGTGTCGGTCTCGCACCGCTCGCACGGTTCGACCGGCAACCGCCAGGATCCGGGCCGCACCTTCCCCGGCAAGAAGATGGCCGGCCATCTCGGCCAGGAAACCGTCACCCAGCAGAACCTGACCGTCGTCCGCGTGGACGCCGAGCGCGGCCTGATCCTGGTCAAGGGCGCCGTCCCGGGCCACGACGGCAGCTACGTCAAGGTTCGCGACGCCATCAAGAAGGCCCGTCCGGCCGACGCCCCGTTCCCGGCCGGCGTCAAGTCGAACAAGGCCGCTGCTCAACCCGCTGAGACCCCGGCTGAAGAAGCCCCGGCCGTCGAAGCGACCGAAGGCGGTGAAGCGTAATGAAACTCTCGGTCATCAAACTCGACGGCAAGGCCTCGGGCGACGTTGAACTGTCGGACGCCGTCTTCGGCATCACCGACATCCGCGGCGACCTGCTGGCCCGTTACGTCAACTGGCAGCTGGCCAAGCGCCGCGCCGGCACCCACAAGGTCCAGACCCGGAACGAGAACTCTCGCACCGGCAAGAAGATGTACAAGCAGAAGGGCACCGGCGGCGCCCGTCACGGTTCGCGCCGTGCGCCGCAGTTCGTCGGCGGCTCGCGCGCCTTCGGCCCGGTCGTCCGTTCGCACGGCTTCTCGCTGCCGAAGAAGGTCCGCGCCCTGGCCCTGAAGCATGCCCTGTCCTCCAAGGCCAAGGCCGGCGACCTGGTGGTCGTCGACACCGTCTCGGTCAAGGAGCCCAAGACCGCCAAGCTGCGCGAGCAGTTCGGCAAGCTGGGCTGGAACAAGGCCCTGATCATCGCCGGTCCGGAAGTCGACGCGAACTTCGGCCTGGCCGCGCGCAACATCCCGCACATCGACGTGCTGCCGAACGCCGGCCTGAACGTCTATGACATCCTGCGGGCCGACAAGCTGGTGCTGACCAAGGCGGCTGTTGAAGCCATCGAGGCGCGCTTCTCTGAGAAGGAGGCCGCGTAATGGCCGGCGCTCAACCCACCGCCAAGCACTACGACACCATTTTGGCTCCGGTGATCACCGAGAAGGCCACGATCCTGTCGGAGCAGAACAAGGTCGTGTTCCGCGTCGCGGACGACGCCACCAAGGACGAGATCGCCGCGGCGGTCGAGGCCCTGTTCAAGGTCAACGTGCTGAAGGTCAACACCCTCGTCCAGAAGGGCAAGACCAAGCGTTTCCGCGGCATCATGGGCCGTCGGGTCGACATCAAGAAAGCGATCGTGACGCTGGCCGAAGGCCAGTCGATCGACGTCACGACGGGGCTCTGAACCGATGGCTCTGAAGACCTACAATCCGACCTCGCCGGGCCGTCGCGCCCTGGTGCTGATCGACCGTTCGGAGCTCCACAAGGGCCGTCCGGAGAAGTCGCTCGTCGAAGGCCTGACCAAGTCGGGCGGTCGCGGGCAGGGCGGTCGCGTGGCCGTCCGCTTCCGCGGCGGCGGGGCCAAGACCCTGTACCGCAAGATCGACTTCAAGCGCCGCAAGTTCGCTTCGGCGACCGTCGAGCGCCTGGAGTACGACCCGAACCGGACCGCCTTCATCGCCCTCATCACCTATGAGGACGGCGAGAAGGCCTACATCATCGCGCCGCAGCGCCTGAAGGCGGGCGACACGGTGGTGGCCGGCGAGCGCGTCGACGTGAAGCCGGGCAACGCCATGCCGCTGCGCTCGATGCCCGTGGGTACGATCATCCACAATATCGAGATGAAGCCGGGCAAGGGCGCCCAGCTGGCCCGTTCGGCCGGCGCCTACGCCCAGCTGGTCGGCCGCGACCAGGGCTACGCCCAGATCCGTCTCGGCTCGGGCGAGCTCCGCATGGTGCTGGACGGCTGCATGGCCACGGTGGGCGCGGTGTCGAACCCCGACCACATGAACCAGAACCTCGGCAAGGCGGGCCGCAAGCGTCACATGGGCTTCCGTCCGCACGTCCGCGGCGTGGCCATGAACCCGATCGACCACCCGCACGGTGGTGGTGAGGGTCGCACCTCGGGCGGCCGTACGCCGGTCACGCCGTGGGGCAAGGACACCAAGGGCACCCGCACCCGCAAGAACAAGGCTACGGACAAGTTCATCATCCGTACCCGCCACGTGAAGAAGGCTCGCTAACCGATGGCCCGCTCCTCCTGGAAAGGCCCGTTCGTCGACGGGTATCTGCTCAAGAAGGCCGACGCCGTTCAATCGTCGGGCCGCAAGGACGTGATCAAGACCTGGTCGCGCCGCTCCACCATCCTGCCGCAGTTCGTCGGTCTGACGTTCGGCGTCCACAACGGCCAGAAGCACGTGCCGGTGCTCGTCTCGGAAGAGATGGTCGGCATGAAGCTCGGCGAGTTCGCCCCGACCCGGAACTTCCCGGGCCACGCGGCGGACAAGAAGGCCAAGAGGAAGTAACCGATGGCCCAGACCAAGAACCCCCGTCGGGTCGGCAACACCGAGGCCCGCGCCAAGCTGGTGAACGTCCGGATCAGCCCCCAGAAGCTGAACCTGGTCGCCGCCTCGATCCGCGGCCTGCCGGTGCAGAAGGCGCTCAACGAGCTGGAATTCAGCCGCAAGCGCATCGCCACCGACGTCCGCAAGGTCCTGTACTCGGCCATCTCCAACGCCGAGAACAACCACAACCTCGACATCGACAACCTGGTCGTCGCCGAGGCCTTCGTGGGCAAGAACCTGGTGATGAAGCGTTTCGCGAGCCGTGCTCGCGGCCGCTCGTCGCGCATCCTGAAACCGTTCAGCGAGATCACCATCGTGGTCCGTGAAGCCGGCGAGGCCGCCTGATGGGTCAGAAAGTCAATCCGGTCGGGCTGCGGCTCGGCGTCAACCGCACCTGGGACAGCCGCTGGTTCGCCGGCGGCGCCGACTACGCCAAGCTGCTGCACCAGGACCTGAAGCTGCGCGAGTGGCTGAAGGAGCGCCTGTCGGCCGCCGGCGTGTCGCGCATCATCATCGAGCGCCCGCACAAGAAGTGCCGCGTGACGATCTACGCCGCCCGTCCGGGCGTCGTGATCGGCAAGAAGGGCGCCGACATCGAGAAGCTGCGCAAGGACATCTCGGCCCAGACCGAAGGCGAGGTTCACCTGAACATCGTCGAGGTCCGCAAGCCGGAAACCGACGCCCAGCTGATCGCCGAGAACATCGCCCAGCAGCTCGAGCGCCGGATCGCCTTCCGTCGCGCCATGAAGCGCGCGATGCAGTCGGCCATGCGCCTCGGCGCCAAGGGCGTCCGCATCAACGTGTCGGGCCGCCTCGGCGGCGCCGAGATCGCGCGGATGGAGTGGTATCGCGAAGGCCGCGTGCCGCTGCACACCCTGCGCGCCGACATCGACTACGGCTTCTACGAGGCCAAGACGACGTACGGCATCATCGGCGTGAAGGTCTGGGTGTTCAAGGGCGAGGTCCTCGAGCACGACCCGATGGCCCAGGACAAGCGTTGGGCCCAGGAAGCCTCGGGTCCGTCGTCGAATGAAGGCCGCGAGCGCGGCGGCCCCCGCGGCGACCGCGGTCCGCGTCGCGACCGGGGACGTGAGAGCTAAGTCATGCTGCAACCGAAGAAGACCAAGTACCGCAAGGCCTTCAAGGGCCGCATCCACGGTTCGGCCAAGGGCGGCTTCTCGCTGAACTTCGGCTCGTACGGGCTGAAGACGGTCGAGCCGGAGCGCATCACCGCGCGTCAGATCGAGGCGGCCCGCCGCGCGATCACCCGCCAGATGAAGCGTCAGGGCCGGGTGTGGATCCGGGTGTTCCCGGACCTGCCGGTCACCGGCAAGCCGGCGGAAGTCCGGATGGGCAAGGGCAAGGGCGCCGTGGACCACTGGGCCGCGCGCTGCCACCCGGGCCGCATCCTGTTCGAAATCGACGGCGTGCCGGACGACATCGCCCGCGAGGCGCTGCGCCTCGGCGCCGCCAAGCTGCCGGTCCGCACCAAGGTGGTCACCCGCCTCGACGCCGGCATCGCCCACACGGAGGCCGCTGCCTGATGACCAAGATCGCCGATCTCCGGTCGCAAACCGTCGACCAGCTGTCCGACGAGCTGCTGAAGCTCAAGAAGGAACAGTTCAACCTGCGCTTCCAGGCCGCCACCGGCCAGATGGAAAAGACCCACCGGGTCTCGGAAGTGCGCAAGGACATCGCCCGCATCTCCACGCTGCTGCGTGAGAAGCGGACCGTCGCTTAAGGGAACGAAGATGCCGAAGCGAATTCTCGAAGGCGTGGTCGTCTCCGACAAGGGCGACAAGACCGTTGTCGTCAAGGTCGAGCGCACCCTGCTGCACCCGGTCCTGAAGAAGACCGTCCGTCTGTCCAAGAAGTATCACGCCCACGACGAAGCCAACGCCCTCAAGGTCGGCGACCTGGCCCGCATCGTCGAGTGCGCCCCGAAGTCCAAGCTGAAGCGGTGGGAAGTCCTGCCCGCCTCGGCTTCGTAAGAAGAAGGATCGGATCCCATGATCCAGATGCAAACTAACCTGGAGGTGGCCGACAACTCGGGCGCCCGCCGGGTCATGTGCATCAAGGTGCTGGGCGGCTCCAAGCGCCGCTACGCCTCGGTGGGCGACACGATCGTCGCTTCGGTGAAGGAAGCGATTCCGCGCGGCCGCGTGAAGAAGGGCGACGTCGTGCGCGCCATCGTCGTGCGCACCGCCAAGGACATCATGCGCAAGGACGGCTCTGTCATCCGTTTCGACAAGTCGGCCGCCGTCATCGTCAACAAGCAGAACGAGCCGGTCGGCACCCGCATCTTCGGCCCGGTTCCGCGCGAGCTGCGCGCCAAGAACCACATGAAGATCATCTCACTGGCCCCGGAGGTCCTGTAACCATGGCCGCCAAGATCAAGAAGGGCGACAACGTCGTCGTCCTGACCGGCAAGGACAAGGGCCGCACCGGCCAGGTCCTCAAGGTCCTTCCGACCGAGAACCGCGTGGTGGTGCAGGGGATCAACATGGTCCAGCGCCACACCCGCCCGACCCAGATGGACCCGCAAGGGGGCATCAAGAACAAGGAAGCGTCGCTTCACCTGTCGAACGTCGCGATCGCCGACGCCAACGGCAAGCCGACCCGCGTCGGCTTCCGTGAGGAAGACGGCAAGAAGGTTCGCTTCGCCAAGACGACGGGAGACGTCATCTGATGGCTACCGAGAAGTACACCCCGCGGCTGAAGTCCGAATACGTCTCGCGCATCCGCAAGGCGATGAAGGACAAGTTCGGCTACACCAACGAGATGCAGGTGCCCAAGCTGGACAAGATCGTCCTGAACATGGGCATCGGCGAAGCCGTGGCCGACTCCAAGAAGGCGACCGCCGCCCTCAAGGACCTGACCGCGATCGCCGGCCAGAAGGCCGTGCCGACCAAGGCCCGCAACTCCATCGCCGGCTTCAAGCTGCGCGAAGGCATGGTCATCGGCGGCAAGGTCACCCTGCGCGGCGACCAGATGTACGAGTTCCTGGACCGGTTCATCACCATCGCGCTGCCGCGCGTGAAGGATTTCCGGGGCCTGAAGGGCACCTCGTTCGACGGTCGCGGCAACTACGCCACCGGTCTGAAGGAGCACATCGTGTTCCCCGAGATCAACTACGACCAGATCGACCAGATGTGGGGCATGGACATCGTTGTCTGCACCACGGCCAAGACCGATGAGGAGGCCAAGGCCCTTCTCACCGAGTTCAAGTTCCCGTTCGTGAACTGAGCGGGAAGGGAAGAGAACAATGGCTAAGAAGTCCGCCGTGAACCGCAACGAGATGGTCAAGGCCCTCGTCGCGAAATACGCCGACAAGCGCGCCGCCCTGAAGGCGACCGCCAACGACGAGTCGCTGCCGCTGGAGGAGCGCTTCGAGGCGCGCCTGAAGCTGGCGCAGCTGCCGCGCAACTCGGCGCCGAACCGCATCCGCAACCGCTGCGAGGTGACGGGCCGTCCGCGCGCCTACTATCGCAAGCTGAAGATGAGCCGGATCGCCCTGCGTGAGCTGGGCAACCTGGGTCAGATCCCCGGCCTGACGAAGTCGAGCTGGTAAGGGGAGACAGACAGTCATGATGATCAACGATCCCCTGAGCGACATGATCGCCCGCATCAAGAACGCCGCGACCCGCAAGCGTTCGAAGGTGCTGACCCCGGCCTCGCGTCTGCGCCAGCGCGTCCTCGACGTGCTGCAGGACGAGGGCTACATCCGCGGCTACAACCTGGTGCAGAACCCGGGCGAGTTTCCGCAGTTCGAGATCGAGCTGAAGTATTTCGACGGCGCCCCGGTGATCGCCGAGATCAGCCGCGTGTCGAAGCCCGGCCGTCGCGTCTACTCGGCCATCAGCGACCTGAAGCCGGTCAAGAACGGCCTCGGCATCTCGATCCTTTCGACGTCCAAGGGCGTCATGTCCGACGCCGCGGCCCGCGAGGCCAACGTGGGCGGCGAAGTTCTCTGCAGGGTCTACTAAGATGTCCCGTATCGGCAAGAAATCCATCGCGATCCCGAAGGGCGTGACCGTCACGCTCAACGGCCAGACCGTGTCGGTGAAGGGTCCCAAGGGCGAACGCACCTGGACCGTCGCCGAAGAGATCGAGATCCGGCAGGAAGGCGACGAGCTGTCGCTGACCCCGCGTTCGGACACCCCGCGCGCCCGCGCGATGTGGGGCCTGTCGCGGACCCTGGTCGACAACATGGTCACCGGCGTCACCACCGGCTTCGACAAGACGCTGGAGCTGGTCGGCGTGGGCTATCGCGCGGCGATGAAGGGCAGCCAGCTGTCGCTGCAGCTCGGCTTCTCGCACGACGTCGACATCGACCCGCCGGCCGGCGTGACCTTCGCGGTGCCGAAGCAGACCGAGATCAAGATCTCGGGCGTCGACAAGCAGGCCGTCGGCCAGATCGCCGCCGTGATCCGCAAGCTGCGTCCGCCGGAGCCCTACAAGGGCAAGGGCGTCCGCTATGCGGGCGAGTCCGTGCGCCGCAAGGAAGGCAAGAAGAAGTAAGCCATGGCCACCACTCTCAAGCAAAACGCCAAGCGTCGCGCCGAGCGCACCCGTCGCCGCCTGAAGGCCGTGGCCAACGGCCGCCTGCGCCTGTCGGTCTACCGGTCGGACAAGAACATCTCGGCCCAGATCATCGACGACGCCAAGGGCGTCACCGTCGCCTCGGCCTCGTCGCTGGAAGGCGGCAAGGGGGCGAAGGGCTCGGACGTCGCGGCCGCCACCAAGATCGGCAAGCTGATCGCGGAGCGCGCCATCGAGAAGGGCGTCAAGGACGTCGTCTTCGACCGTGGCGGCTACATCTATCACGGCCGGGTCAAGGCCCTGGCGGAGGCCGCGCGCGAAGCCGGCCTGAACTTCTAAGGGACGAGAAGCATGGCTCGTGAACCCAACCGCGGCGGCGGCGACCGTAACCGTCGCGACAACCGCAACGCTCCCGCCGCCGACGGTCCGGACTCGGACATCGTCGAGAAGCTGGTGCACATCAACCGCGTCGCCGCCACCGTGAAGGGCGGCCGCCGGTTCTCGTTCGCGGCCCTGATGGTCGTCGGCGACGGCAAGGGCCGCGTCGGCTTCGGTCACGGCAAGGCGCGCGAAGTGCCGGAAGCGATCCGCAAGGCGACCGAAGAAGCCAAGAAGACGATGATCCGCGTGCCGCTGCGCGAGAACCGCACCCTGCACCACGACGGTCAGGGCCGCTGGGGCGCCGGCAAGATCATGATGCGCGCGGCCCCTCCGGGCACCGGCGTCATCGCGGGCGGTCCGATGCGCGCGGTCCTCGAAACCCTCGGCGTCCAGGACGTCGTGGGCAAGTCGACCGGCTCGTCGAACCCCTACAACATGATCCGCGCCACCTTCGAAGCCCTGAAGGTCCAGTCCTCGCCCCGCCAGGTCGCGTCCAAGCGCGGCAAGAAGGTCGCGGATCTGATGGGTCGCCGCAACGACGGCGCCTCGGCGCCCGAAGCCATCGAGAGCTGATCATGGCCAAGAAAGAACAAGCCACCGTCACCGTCCGCCAGACGGGCTCGCCGATCCGCCGCAAGGCCGACCAGCGCGCCACCCTGGCCGGTCTCGGCCTGAACCGCGTGGGCCGCGAGTCCACGCTGGAGGACACCCCCTCGGTCCGCGGCATGATCGCCAAGGTCCGCCACATGGTGGAAGTGGTCGAGAAGTAACGAGATATCCCTCCCCCTCCGGGGGGAGGGAAGATCGCCGCTTGCAGCGATCCGGCGGGGGCGGCTATAGGCCGCCCTTCATTGCGTTCCGGGATGGCGGTTGACGCCGTCCCCACCCGGCCGCCTCGCGGCCACCCTCCCCGGACGGGGAGGGAGATTGAAGTCAACCAGCCGAGTCCGGACTGAGTCCGGGCGCTAGCACCCGAAAGGATCAGGCACATGAAACTGAACGAAATCCGCGACAACGAAGGCGCCCACAAGAAGCGCATGCGCGTCGGCCGGGGCCCGGGCTCGGGCAAGGGCAAGACCTCGGGCCGCGGCGTCAAGGGCCAGAAGTCCCGCACCGGCGTCAGCCTGCTGGGCTTCGAAGGTGGCCAGATGCCGCTGTACATGCGCATGCCCAAGCGCGGCTTCAACAACCCCGGCGCCCTGAAGCTGGCCGAGGTCAACCTGTGGCGCCTGCAGGACGCGGTCGACGCCGGCAAGCTGGACGCCAAGTCTGAGATCAACGGCGAGGCCCTGGTGGCCGCCGGCGTGATCCGCCGCGTCAAGGACGGCGTGCGCGTGCTCGGCACGGGCGAGCTGAAGGCCAAGCTGAACCTGGTGGTCTGGTCGGCCTCCTCGGGCGCCGTGAAGGCCATCGAGGCCGCCGGCGGCTCGGTGACCCAGCAGCGCATCGAGGCCGAGGCCAAGGCCGCGGCGCGCGTCGAGAAGCGCAACGCCGCCAAGGGCAAGGCTCCGGCCCCCAAGGCCCCCAAGGGCGACGCCAACAAGGTGTCGGCCCGCGCCCGCCGGACCGCCGCGGCGAAATAAGCTGACGGGCGCCCTCGCCACGGGGGCGCCCTTCTCCTATCTGGACGCAGGCGGCGACTTCGGGTCCGATGCGCCGCGTTCTGATCAGTCGGGGTGACGACACATGGCTTCGGCCGCCGAACAACTCGCAGCAAACATGAACATGGGCTCGTTCGCCCGTGCGACCGAGCTGCACAAACGTCTGCTGTTCACGATCCTGGCCCTGCTGGTCTACCGGATCGGCACCTATGTGCCGATCCCCGGCATCAACGCCGAGGCCTTCCTGCAGTTCTTCCAGAACCCGGACGGCCAGCGCGGCATCCTGGACATGTTCAACATGTTCTCCGGCGGCGCCGTCGAGCGCATGGCCGTGTTCGCGCTGAACGTCATGCCGTACATCTCGGCCTCGATCATCGTGCAGCTGCTCGGCGCGGTGTACCCGCCGTGGGAGAAGCTGAAGAAGGAAGGCGGCGAGAGCGGCCGCAAGCAGCTGAACCAGTACACGCGCTACCTGACCGTGGTGCTGGCGCTGTTCCAGTCGGGCGGCATCGCCATCGGCCTCAACGCCCAGCCGGGGCTGATCGACCAGCCCGGCCTGTTCTTCATCGTCTCGACCATCACCGTCCTGACCGGCGGGACCATGTTCCTGATGTGGCTCGGCGAGCAGGTGACGGCGCGCGGCGTCGGCAACGGCATCTCGCTGATCATCTTCGCCGGCATCGTGGCCGTGCTGCCGGGCGCCATCGCCCGCATGTTCGGCCTCGCCCAGGAAGGCCAGATCTCGGCCTTCACCCTGCTGTTCTTCGTGGCCATGGCCGTGGCCGTGGTGGTGTTCATCGTCTTCATGGAGCGCGCCCAGCGCCGGCTGCTGATCCAGTATCCGAAGCGCCAGGAAGGCAACCGGATGGCCGGGGGCGAGCGCTCGTTCCTGCCGCTGAAGGTCAACACCGCCGGCGTGATCCCGCCGATCTTCGCCTCGTCCCTGCTGATGCTGCCGACGACGGTGGCGCAGATGACCGCCAATGCGGACCTGCCGTCGTGGATGAGCTGGCTGCCGGTCGTCACGGCCGAGATGCAGCACGGCCGGCCGATCTTCATGGTCTTCTACGGCGCGCTGATCATCTTCTTCACCTTCTTCTACACCTCGATCACCTTCAATCCGGAGGACACGGCCGAGAACCTGCGCAAGTACGGCGGCTTCCTGCCGGGCATCCGCCCGGGCAAGCGGACGGCGGAGTATCTCGACTACGTGCTGACCCGCCTGACCGTGATCGGCGCCGCCTACATCACCGCCGTCTGCCTGGTGCCGGAGATGCTCATGGCCAACTCGGGCATGGGGCCGGCGGTCATCGGCGGCACCTCGATCCTGATCGTCGTCTCGGTGACCATGGACACGGTGGCGCAGATCCAGTCGCACCTGCTGGCCCACCAGTACGAAGGCCTGATCAAGAAGGCCAAGCTGCGCGGCCGCGGCCGCGGGACCACGGCGCCGGCGCGTCGCTGACCACGAACGCTCGGGGAGGGCGACGATGAACCTGATCCTGTTCGGGCCGCCTGCGGCCGGCAAGGGCACCCAGGCCAAGCGTCTGGTCGACACCCGCGGCATGGTCCAGCTGTCGACCGGCGACATGCTGCGCGCGGCGATCGCCTCGGGCTCCGAGCTGGGCCTGAAGGTGAAGGACGTGCTGGCCCGCGGCGACCTGGTCACCGACGAGATCGTCATCGCCCTGATCGAGGCGCGCCTGCCCGAAGCGGAGGCCGCCGGCGGCGCCATCTTCGACGGCTTCCCGCGCACCGTGGCCCAGGCCGAGGCCCTGGACGCCATGCTGGCCGGGCGCGGCAGCCGGATCGACCGCGTGGTCCGTCTGTGCGTCGACGACGAGGCCCTGACCGCGCGCATCGGCAAGCGCTTCGCCGAGCAGGGCCGGCCGGACGACAATCCGGAGACCTTCAAGGAGCGGTTGGCGGTCTACAACCGCAACACCGCGCCGCTGCTGCCGTACTACGAAGCGCAGGGCAAGCTGGTCGAGATCGACGGCATGGGCTCGATCGACCAGGTGTCCCGGGCGCTGGACGCCGCCCTCGCCTGACAGGCTGAACGGCGGCTGACCTTTCGGCCCCCGGCGCGTTCATGGCGCATGTGGCATAGTCCGCGTGTGAACATGGCCCTGCAGACTCTCAAGCGTCCGCCGGTGCGCAATCTCGGCGTGGCCGCCGCCATCGCCGTCCTGCACGTCGGCGTGTTCCTCGCGATCGCGCGCACCCAGCCGTCGCCGCCGCCGATGCTGCCGCCGGTCATCGAGGCGGTGCTGTTCCGGCCGCCGCCGCCTGAACCCCCTCCGCCGCCGGCCGAGCCCGCGCCTGAGGCCGGAGGCGGGGCCCCCGCCGCCGCCTCGCGCATCCATACGCCGCCGCCGCGGCCCGAAGCCCGGCCCGAACTGCCGGCGCCGCCGGTGCAGGCGCCGGCTCCGGAGCTGACCGTCGGGATCGCGCCGGCGCCGTCGCCGGCGCCCGGCTTCGGCCTGGGCGGGGAGGGGACCGGCGCGGGGAGCGGCGAGGGGACGGGCTCCGGCCCCGGCTCGGGCATGCCGTTCATGATCGTGCGCGGACCGACCCTCGCCGAGGTGCGCCGCGAACACCCGCGCGCCGCCCTGGCCGCGCGCCAGTCGGGCCGCGCTGAAATGTCGTGCGAGATCCGCCTCGACCAGCGGCTCGAGAACTGCCGCCTGCTGCGCGAGACGCCGGCCGGCATGGGCTTCGGCGAGGCCGCCCTGCGCTCGGCCGCCTATTTCCGCGTCCGGCCGCCGACGCGCGGCGGCGAACCGGTCGCCGGCCAGCGCGGCGTCTTCGGCGTGGAGTTCGGCCCGCCGCGGCGCTAGAGTCCGCGTCGCGGGCCTGTCTCCCGTTGACGGAAGCTGAATCCCCTGTATAAGGCGCGCTTCCGCGAAGGGCGCGTAACGCTCCTGGTCTGTTGACCGGAGCGTTTGTTGCGTCCGCACACGCGTATCTGGAGAGCTTCGTGGCCCGTATCGCTGGCGTCAACATCCCGACCAACAAGCGCGTCGAAATCGCGCTTCAGTACATCCACGGCATCGGCCCGGCCGCTGCGAAGGAAATCACCGAGAAGGTCGGCATCGAGCCCGCCCGCCGCGTGAACCAGCTGACCGACGCCGAGGTCCTGCAGATCCGCGAGACGATCGACCGCGACCACACGGTCGAGGGCGACCTGCGCCGCGAAACCTCGATGAACATCAAGCGCCTGATGGACCTGGCCTGCTACCGCGGCCTGCGCCACCGCAAGGGCCTGCCGGTGCGCGGCCAGCGCACGCACACCAACGCCCGCACCCGCAAGGGTCCGGCCAAGCCGATCGCCGGCAAGAAGAAGTAAGAGAAAGACCTGACCGATGGCCAAGGAACCGGGTCGCGTTAAGCGCCGCGAACGCAAGAACATCACCTCGGGCGTGGCGCATGTGAACGCCAGCTTCAACAACACCATGGTGACCATCACCGACGCGCAGGGGAACGCCATCTCCTGGTCGTCGGCCGGGCACATGGGCTTCAAGGGCTCGCGCAAGTCGACCCCGTACGCCGCCCAGATGGCCGCCGAGGACGCCGGCCGGAAGGCCGCCGAGCACGGCGTGAAGACGCTGGAAGTCAACGTCTCGGGTCCGGGTTCGGGCCGCGAGTCGGCCCTGCGGGCCCTGCAGGCCGTCGGCATGACCATCACGACCATCCGCGACGTGACGCCGATGCCGCACAACGGCTGCCGTCCGCCCAAGCGCCGCCGCGTCTAAGCGACGACGTCGACTACCTTTCTGCGCCGGTCCCGCCTTTCCTGACGAGGCGAGGGGGATCGGCGAAACCCGTTTCGAGGGACACCTATGATCGAACGTAACTGGCAAGAGCTGATCCGTCCCGAGAAGCCGCAGATCGAGGCGAGCTCCGACCCGCAGCGCAAGGCGCGCCTGGTCGCCGAGCCCCTCGAACGCGGTTTCGGCGTGACGCTCGGCAACGCCCTGCGCCGCGTTCTCCTGTCGTCGCTGCAAGGCGCGGCGGTGACCGCCATCCAGATCGACGGCGTCGTCCACGAATTCTCCTCGCTGGAAGGCGTGCGGGAAGACGTCGTCGACATCGTCCTGAACATCAAGCAGCTGGCCCTGCGCATGCACGCCGAGGGCCCGAAGCGCATGACCCTGCGCGCCACCGGCCCTGGCCCGGTGACCGCCGGCCAGATCGACGTCCCGTCGGACATCGAGGTGCTGAACCCGGATCACGTGATCTGCACCCTCGACGACGGCGCCTCGGTGCGCATGGAGCTGACCGTCCAGAACGGCAAGGGCTACGTCGCCTCCGAGTTCAACCGTCCGGAAGACGCGCCGATCGGGCTGATCGCCGTCGACGCCCTGTACTCGCCGGTCAAGCGCGTCGCCTATCGCGTCGAGCCGACCCGTCAGGGCCAGTCGCTGGACTACGACAAGCTGGTGCTGGAAGTCGAAACCAACGGCGCGGTCTCGCCGGTGGACGCCGTGGCCTACGCCTCGCGCATCCTCCAGGACCAGCTGCAGATCTTCATCACCTTCGACGAGCCGAAGAAGGCGGTCGAGGCGGCGGACGGCAAGCCCGACCTGCCGTTCAACCCGGCCCTGCTGAAGAAGGTGGACGAGCTGGAGCTGTCGGTTCGTTCGGCCAACTGCCTGAAGAACGACAACATCGTCTACATCGGCGACCTGATCCAGAAGACCGAGGGCGAGATGCTTCGCACCCCGAACTTCGGGCGCAAGTCGCTGAACGAGATCAAGGAAGTGCTGGCGACCATGGGCCTCAGCCTCGGCATGGACGTGCCGAACTGGCCGCCGGAGAACATCGAAGACCTGGCCAAGAAGTTCGACGACCAGATCTAGTTTCAACCCTCCGCCCAAGACCCGCGGGTCGCGGAGCGGTTAGAATGAGAGAGCCCAAGGTCCGCAGAGGTATTGCGGAAACCAGGGTTGAGTAGGAGAGACCCCGATGCGCCACGGCGCCGCCTATCGCAAGCTCGGCCGCACGGCCAGCCACCGCACCGCGATGTTCGCCAACATGGCCGCCTCGCTGATCAAGCACGAGCAGATCACGACGACCCTGCCCAAGGCCAAGGAGCTGCGGCCGTTCGTCGAGAAGCTGGTCACGCTCGGCAAGAAGGGCGACCTGCACGCCCGTCGCCAGGCCATCAGCCAGGTGCGCGACGTGACCCAGGTCGGCAAGCTGTTCGACACGCTCGCGCCCCGTTACGCCGAGCGCAACGGCGGCTACATCCGCATCATGAAGGCGGGCTTCCGCCACGGCGACAATGCGCCGATGGCCGTGATCGAGTTCGTCGACCGGGACGTGGACGCCAAGGGCAAGGACTCGGGTCCGGTCCAGGCGTTCGAGGGCGACGACGAAGCCTGATCGGCTTCCTCGTCGGGGCAACGAAGGGCGGCGGGTCGAACGATCCGCCGCCCTTTTCTCCTTGGAGGGGCGGAATGGACGGCGAAACAAGACTGTTCGGCGGCCAGCCGGTCTTCCTGTGTCCTGCGGAGGGGGCGCCCATCGCATCGGAAGCCGACGCCGTGGATCTGATTGGCGGGCTTTGGGGGCAGGGGGCCGACTGGCTGGCCTTGCCCGTGGCGCGGCTGGGCGAGGGCTTCCTTCGACTGCGCACGGGCATCGCCGGGGCCGTGATCCAGAAGTTCGTCACCTATCAGGTCAGATTGGCGATCGTCGGAGACATCTCGATGGAGATGGCGGGGAGCGACGCCCTGCGCGACTTCGTTCGCGAGTCCAACGCCGGCGACCGGGTCTGGTTTGTGCCCGACCTGCCTTCGCTCGAATCGCGACTCTCCGCCCGATGAGCCTTCCCAATCCGCAGCCGTGGCGGCAGAGGTAAGGCCGGAGACACGGAAACGGCCTGATGCAATTCGCCCCGGTCCAGATCGTCGACTACCGGCCCGATCACGCCGCCGCCTGGAAGGCGCTGAACGAGGGCTGGCTGGCCGAAGGCGGCTTCGCCGTGGAAGCCAAGGATCGCAAGGTGATCGACGATCCCGAAGGCGTGATCCTGGCCCCCGGCGGGCGGATCTTCATGGCCGAACGGGCGGGGGAGGCGATCGGCTGCTGTGCGCTGATGCCGATGGAGGACGGCGGCTTCGAGGTGGCGAAGATGACCGTCGCGCCGGCCGCACGGGGCCTCGGGCTCGGACGCCGGCTGCTGGAGGCCTGCGAGGCCGCGGCCCGGGCCGCCGGGGCGCCGCGGCTTTACCTCGAGACCAGCAGCACGCTGAAGCCGGCGGGCGCGCTGTACCGCAGCTTCGGCTTCGTCGACCTGCCGCCGCGGCCCAGCCCCTACGTCCGCGCTGACGTGTGGATGGAGAAGCGGCTGACGCCCGGCGGCTGAAGGCGCTCCGCCCCGGGTGGACAGGCGCGATATGACCGCGTGGACAAGAGCGACGGTCCGCGTGGACGGGGTGGACGGGGTGGATCTGGTGGATACGCCCCGGAGGAGGCGCCTACTCCTTCGACAGGTCCTGCCGCCGGAACAGCAGCAGGGCCAGGCCGAGGGGGACCACGCACCACAAGGCCAGGCTGGCCAGCGCCGGCCACAGGGCGGCCTCGGTCGACATGACCCGCGCGGCGCCGGGTGAGACGAGGTTCTTCAGCGTGTCGTAGGCCAAGCCCGGCATCAGCAGCTGTGCGGGCCAGCCGTCGGGGTGCAGCTTCAGCAGCATCATCACCGGCGGAGCGCCGAGGATCGACTGGCCGAAGCCCAGCGCCCAGGGCACGAACAGGGCCGCGAGCAGCGAGCGGGTGAGGACCGCGGTCAGCAGGGCGATGAGGCCGTACTGGACGAGGCGGACGAACGACAGCAGCCAGATCAGGGCGGCGTCGCCGGCCTCGGCGGCGCCGAGGGAGAAGGTCGGCGGCCGCTCGAACACCAGCGCCTGGGCGAGATAATAGACGAAGGCCGCGATCAGCATGGCCACGGAGGCGGCGAGGGCCAACAGCTTCATCGTCCCGACCTTGCCGAGGATCAGCGCGGTGCGGCTGTTGCGGGCGCTGATCAGTCGCCACGTCTCCCAGCGGTAGTCGCCGGCGTAGACCGTGGCGGCGGCGATCAGCATGAAGGTCATCAGGGCGCCGTTGGCGATCTGGTTGGCCCCGAAGGTGAGGAATTCCGCGAGGTTGAGCGGCGATCCCGCCCCGGTCGTGGGCAGGCCCGCGGCCGCGGCGGCGGCGTCGCCCTGGTTCTTGTTGACGAGGTGATAGATCACCCCGCCGACCGCGAACATCAGCGGCACGAACACCACGCTCCAGAAGACGGTCATGCGGTTGCGCAGCAGGCGATAGGTTTCGGAGGCCAGGGCATCAACCAGCATGGATCGTCTCCGGAGCCTGGACCGCGCCCGTTTCGGTGAAGAAGATGCTCTCCAGATCGGCGCCGACCCAGCGGGCTTCGTGAATGTCGACGCCCCGTTCGACGAGGGCGCGGATCAGGGCCGGGCCCTCGGCGCGGGACACGTCGGCCAGCACCGCGTCGCCGTCGCGGCTCCCGTTCGCGCCCAGCACCTCCAGCACCCGCTCCACCGGCCCGGCCGAGAGGCGAAGCCGCTCGCCGATGGCGGTGAGTTCGCTGACCGCCCCCTCGCGCACCAGCCGCCCCTTGTCGAGAATGGCGACGCGATCGCAGACCCGCTGCACCTCCAGCAGCTGGTGGCTGGCCAGCACCACGGTGACGCCGTCGTCCGTTGCGAGCGAGCGGATCAGGGCGCGCATCTCCTGGATGCCGGGGGGATCCATGCCGCTGGTCGGTTCGTCCAGGATCACCAGCTCCGGCCGGCTCATCAGGGCGGCGGCGACGCCGAGCCGCTGCATCATGCCGACCGAGAAGCCGCGCACCCGCCGGTCCGCCGCTTCCGTGAGGCCGACGCGTTGCAGCCAGTGCGGGATGTCCGTCGAGCGGCCGATGCCGTGCTCAAGCGCCAGCCAGCGCAGCACCTGGCGGGCGGTCATGTAGGGCGGGAAGCGCGGCGTCTCGATCATCGAGCCCATGCGACGCATGTGGCTGACCTCGTTGACCGGCCCGCCCATCACCCGGGCCTCGCCCGTCGTCGGCCGGATCAGGCCCAGCAGGATGCGGAACAGGGTCGACTTGCCGGCCCCGTTCGGCCCCAGCACCCCGTAGACCCCGCCGCGCGGGATGGTCAGGTCCAGCCCGTCGAGGGCGCGCACGGCTCCGTAGGTCTTGGTCAGTCCACGGGTTTCGATAACGGCGGTCATACGGTCAGGTTGAACGTGAACCGGCCGGCGGCGCAATCCGGCTTCGCATTAAGCTTTGGCAACAAGCCGTTCCGGACGGCTGACCCGCGCCTCCGGCTCGGGTAGAAGGCGCTCCCTTCCGAGCCTCGCCATGTCCGTCCTCACCCGCCTCCGCACCAAGCGCGCCGCGCTCGCCTTCATCTTCGTGACGGCGGTGCTCGACATCGTGGCGATGGGGATCATCATCCCGGTACTGCCGCAGCTGATCGTCGACTTCGTCGGCTCCAACGCCGAGGCCGGCTGGATCAACGGCGTCTTCGTCGCCCTCTGGGCGGGAATGCAGTTCCTCTGCTCCCCGATCATCGGCTCCCTGTCCGACCAGTACGGCCGCCGGCCGGTGATCCTGATCAGCTGCGCCGGCCTGTCGATCGACTATGTCCTGATGGCGGTGGCGCCGAACCTGTGGTGGCTGGCGGTGGGGCGGATCATCGCCGGCGTCACCTCGTCCAGCTTCACCACCATCTACGCCTACATGGCCGACATCACCGCCCCGGAGCGCCGGGCGCGCGCCTACGGCCTGATCGGGGCCGCCTTCTCCGGCGGCTTCTTGCTGGGGCCGGTGCTGGGCGGCTTCCTCGGCGAGTTCGGGCCGCGCGTGCCGTTCTGGTTCGCCGCCGGCCTGTCGGGCGTGGCCTTCCTGTACGGTCTGCTGGTGCTGCCCGAGAGCCTGCCGGTCGAGAAGCGGATGCGCTTCAGCTGGCGCCGGGCCAATCCGGTCGGGGCCCTGATCCTGCTGCGCCGGCATTCGGAGCTCAGCGGCCTGGCGGTGGTGAACTTCCTGCTCTACTTCGCCCACCACGTCTTCTCGGCGGTCTTCGTGCTGTACGCCGCCCTGCGCTACGGCTGGGGGCCGAAGGGGGTCGGCCTGCTGCTGGCCATGGTCGGCGTGCTGGACATGGCGGTGCAGGGCGGTCTGACCGGGCGGGTGGTGCAGCATTTGGGCGACCGCGGCACGATGATCCTCGGGCTGGCGGGGGGAACCGTGGGGATCGCCCTGATGGGCTGGGCCCCTTCAGGTTGGATCTTCGTCGCCGCCATGCTGCCGAACGCCCTGTGGGGGCTGGCCATGCCCACCCTGCAGGCGCTGATGACCCGCCGCGTCGGCGACGACGAGCAGGGGCAGCTGCAGGGCGCCAACATGAGCGTGGCCTCCATCGCCGGGGTGGCCTCGCCGCTGTTCTTCGGCTGGATCTACGCCAGCTCGTCGGGCGGCGGGTTCGGCGGTCTTGCGCATGGTGTGGCGGAGCTGGGCCCGTGGACGGCGCCCCTGATCGGCGCCCTGTACGATCCGGGCCTGGCCTTCTACATCGCCGCGACCATCCTCGGCCTGGCGGCGGCGATCGGCTGGATCGTGGCGCGGCGGGCGGAACGTGAGGAAAGCGTAACCGTTTGAACTGGCTCACGCCTTGATCCCGTCGAATTGGCGGGCAGGAATAGGCCAGCGGAACCCATGATCGACCGGACGACGATGAAGACCAGCTCGCTTGCGATCGCCATCGCCCTGATGCTCGCCGCCTGCGGCCAGCCCGACAGCTCGAAGGCCCAGGACGGGGTGTTCGCCGACAATCGCGTGGTCCCCGGCGACGCCACCTCGATGAAGGCCAGTTTCGCCCCCGTGGTGCGCGAGGCGGCGCCGGCGGTTGTGAACATCTCGGCGCGGGGCGTGCGCACGGTGCAGGATCCGTTCTGGTCGATGTTCGGCATGCGGCCGCAGGCCCAGCAGGTCGGCTCCATCGGCTCGGGCGTCATCGTCCGTCCGGACGGGGTGGTGGTGACCAACAACCACGTCGTCGAGAACATGCAGCAGATCCGCGTCACCCTGAACGACCGGCGCGAGTTCCCGGCGCGGGTGGTGCTGGCCGACGAGCGATCCGACATCGCCGTGCTGCAGCTGGAGGGCGTGAACGAGCGCCTGCCGACCCTGAACATCGACGACCGCGAGGAGCAGCAGGTCGGCGACCTGGTGCTGGCCATCGGCAACCCCTTCGGCGTCGGCCAGACAGTGACCAACGGCATCATCTCGGCCCTGAACCGCACCGAGACCGGCATTTCGGACTCCAGCTCCTTCATTCAGACCGACGCCGCCATCAATCCGGGCAACTCGGGCGGGGCGCTGGTCGACATGGACGGCGACCTGATCGGCATCAACACCGCCATCTTCTCGCGTTCGGGCTCCTCGTCCGGGGTCGGCTTCGCGGTGCCGGCGACCATGGTGCGCCGGGTGGTCGACTCGGCCGTCGGCGGGGCCACCGCGGTGGTCCGGCCGTGGCTGGGCGTGAAGGGCGAGACCGTCACCGCCGACATCGCCCGCAGCCTCGGCCTCGAGCGGCCGCAGGGTCTGGTGGTCACGGAGGTGTGGCCGAACGGTCCCGGCGCCCGCGCCGGCATTCGCCAGGGCGACGTCATCACCGCCATCGACGGCGCCGAGATCAACGACCAGGGCGGTCTGAACTTCCGGGTGGGCACGCGCGAGCCGAACGAAACCGTCCAGATTTCGGTCCTCCGCGACGGTCGGGTTCAGAGCGTCGATGCGCGGGTGCAACGACTCCCGGGCGACGCCGATCCGGACAAGGCGCTGTTGATCCGGCAGGGCGTCCTCACCGGCGCCCAGGTTCTGGCCCTGAACCCGGCCCTAGCGGACAGCCTCGGCGGCGACCCGTTCACGAGCGGCGTCATCGTCGGATCGGTGAACCCCCGCGGCTACGCGGCCCGCTTTCTGGCCCGCGGCGACCTCATCCTCGCGGTGAACGGTCGGGCCGTGACGAACCCGGAGCAGCTGGAGAACATCCCGCGCGGCGCCCAGATCACGCTCCAGCGGCGCGGCCAGCAGGCGACGCTGCTGGTGCGTTAAGCCGGGCTCAGCCCTTCCGGATCGGCGCCCCGATCGACCAGCTGTGGCCGAACGGGTCGCGCAGCTGGCCGTAGCGGTCGCCCCAGAACTGGTCGGCCAGCGGATAGACGGGCACGGCGCCGGCGACGATGGCCCGGTTCCACCATTCGTCGACGTCGTCGACCTGCAGGTGCAGCACCACGCCTTTCGGCCGGATGTCCTGCTCGCCGTTCATCTCGGGGAATTCGTCGTGCAGCATGACGCTGCCGCCGTTGATGCGCAGGTGGGCGTGCATCAGACGCTCGCCGTCCTCGGCCGGCATGGTGCGCAGCACCTCGGCGCCGAAGGCCCGCTGGTAGAATTCGACCGCCGCCTGTCCGCCGCGCGACGGAATGGTCAGGTGCGGGGCGACGCCCCCGGTCGGTCCCTGCTGGGTGCGGTCTTCGGCCATGGCGTTCTCCTCCCTGAAGCCCACACTAGCGCGTGAAAAGGGCGGCGCGAACGCCTATCTCTTCTCCCCGCATGACCGACCTGTTCGAAGCCTCCGGCATCCATCCCCCCGACGCCCCGCTGGCCGACCGCCTGCGGCCGAAGAGCCTCGACGAGGTGGTGGGGCAGGATCACCTGCTGGGCGAGGGCGGGCCGATCCGGCGCATGGTCGAGGCCGGGCGTCTGGGGTCGATGATCCTGTGGGGCCCGCCGGGCACGGGCAAGACCACCATCGCCCGCCTGCTGGCCCAGGCTGCCGGCTACCAGTTCCAGCAGATCTCGGCCGTCTTCTCCGGCGTGGCTGATCTGAAAAAGGCCTTCGAGGCCGCCCGCATGCGCCGCGCCGCCGGCCAGTCGACCCTGCTGTTCGTCGACGAGATCCACCGCTTCAACCGTGCCCAGCAGGACGGCTTCCTGCCGTTCGTGGAAGAGGGGATCGTCACCCTCGTCGGGGCCACGACCGAGAACCCGTCGTTCGAGCTGAACGGCGCCCTGCTGTCGCGAAGCCAGGTCTATGTGCTGAAACGGCTCGACGACGCCGCTCTCGATCAACTATTGATTCGGGCCGAGGCGCAGGAGGGCAAGACCCTGCTGCTGACGCCGGAGGCGCGTCAGGCCCTGACGGCGCTGGCCGACGGCGACGGCCGCTACCTGCTGACCCTGTCCGAGGTGCTGTTCGACCTGACGACGACGACCGGGCCGCTCGACGTCCAGGCCCTCGCCGGCATCCTGCAGAAGCGCGCGCCCGCTTACGACAAGAGTCGAGAAGAGCACTACAACCTCATATCCGCGCTGCATAAATCCGTCCGCGGATCGGATCCTGATGCCGCCCTCTACTGGCTGGCGCGGATGCTGAACGGCGGCGAGGACCCGCTGTACCTGGCCCGCCGCATCGTGCGCATGGCGGTCGAGGACATCGGCGAGGCCGACCCGCTGTCGCTGCTGGTCGCCAATGCGGCCAAGGATACGTACGACTTCCTCGGCAGCCCGGAGGGCGAGCTGGCCCTGGCCCAGGCGGTGGTCCACCTCGCCACCGCCCCCAAGTCGGTCGGCGTCTACGAGGCCTTCAAGGCGGCGAAGCGGGCGGCGGCCGAGACCGGCTCGCTCATGCCGCCCGCCCACATCCGCAACGCGCCGACCAAGCTGATGAAGTCGCTGGGCTACGGCAAGGGCTACCAGTACGACCCCGACACGCCGGAGGGCTTTTCCGGCGCCAACTTCTTCCCCGACGGGATGGAGCGCCGAACCTTCTATGCGCCGAAGGGCGAGGGGCACGAGGCGAAGATCGTGGAGCGGCTGGAGCGGTGGGCGGCGCTGCGGGCCAGGGCGGAGGCGGGCGGCGGCGACTGAGCGTTGCCGTAACGTTGTTTTCGGCGCATCCTCCGGCCCTCGGGAAATCCTTGGGAGGGGACGATGACCGACACCATGAAGATGACCACCTCGACGCCCTGGCACCTGTGGGCGGTGGGGTTGGTGAGCCTGCTGTGGAACGGCTACGGCGGCTACGACTATGTCATGACCCAGACCGACAACGCCGCCTACCTGGCCCAGTTCACCGCCGAGCAGCGGGCATATTTTGACAGCTATCCGATGTGGATGGAGGCTGTGTGGGCGATCGGAATCTGGGGCGGGGTGCTGGGGGCCGTGCTCCTGCTGCTGCGCATGAAGTGGGCCTTCCACGCCTTCCTCGCCTCGCTGGTCGCCTTCGCCGTCAGCGTGGTCTACGGCCAGATGTCGGGCGGCAATGAGGTCATGGGAACCACCGGCATGATCTTCAGCGCGGTGATCTTCCTGCTCGGCCTCGGCTTCGTCATGTACAGCCGCGCCATGAGCCGCAAGGGCGTGTTGCGCTGACGGGCTGACGGGCGGCCGCACGCCGGGTATGCACGCCCGGTGACAGCCCGGCCGCCCGTTTCCCTTTCCGACGACGAGATCGCCGCCGTCCGCTCGTGGGTGATCCACGAGGACGCGCACGTTCTCGCGCTGAACAAGCCGTCCGGCCTGTCCAGCCAGGGCGGGCGGATCAGGGCGCACACCCTGGACGACCTGCTGTGGGCCTTCATGCGCTCGAACGGCAAGCGGCCCGAGCTGGTGCACCGGCTGGACCGCGACACCTCGGGCGTCATTCTCGCGGCGAAGACCAAGCCGGCCGCCGGCTTCCTCGGCAAGGCCCTGCAGGCGCGCAAGCTGGACAAGACCTATCTGGCCCTGGTGTCCGCCGCCCCCGAGCCCCGGCAGGGGACCATCGACGCGCCGCTGGTCCGGCAGGAGATCGGGCGCGAGAGCTACATGCGGGTCGCCGCGCCGGACGCGCCCGGGGCCCAGCCCTCGCTCAGCCGCTACCGCACCGTCGCCGCCTCGGAGGAGGGGGCCCTGGTCGAGCTGGAGCCGAAGACCGGCCGGATGCACCAGCTGCGGGTGCACATGGCCGCGATCGGCCGCCCGCTGGTCGGCGACGCCCGCTACGGCGGCGCCCTGACCTTCGCCGGACGCGCGGCGCCGCGGCTGATGCTGCACGCCGCGAAGCTGACCTTCCCGCACCCGGACGGCGGGCGGATGACGGTCGAGGCGCCCCTCCCGGCGGATTTCGCAGCGCTGGCGGAGGCGGCGGGGCTATAGCCCCTCCAGTGGGGGAGGAATTCTGCAGCCGCACCCGCCATTCCTCCCCCGCAGGGGGAGGGGGAACCCGGAAAGCTCCGCCACGCTTTCCTCCAAAGCCCCGGAGCCTGCGCCATGAAACGCCTGACCCTGCCCCTGATCGCCGCCGCCGGTCTCGCCCTCTCGGCCTGCGCCAGCCTTGCGCCCTACGGGCCGCAACAGTCGCCGGGCGGGCAGGGCTATACGGAGCAGCGCATCGAATCCGACCGCTACCGGGTGACCTACTATGGCGTCGGCGCGCCCGGGCCGGTGGCCGATCTGGCGCTGCTGCGCGCCGCCGAGCTGACCCTGGCCCAGGGCCACGACTGGTTCGAGGTGACCCAACGCTGGACCGACGGGCGACCCGACAGCGCCGGCGGCCTGCGGCCCAGCGTCGGCGTCGGCTACGGCTCCGGCCGCTATTCGGGTCGCTACGGCAGCTACTCCAGCTCGGGCGTGGGCGTCGGCGTCGGCCTCAACTTCAGCGGCCCCTCGCCGACCTCGACCACGCTGGAGGTGATCATGGGCGACGGCCCCCGGCCCGACCGGCCCAACGCCTACGACGCGGCGGGGGTGCGGGACAGCATCGGGTCCAGGTTCTAGGGTCTAGGGTCTAGGGAAATGGGCGACACGGCTTACCGTTGGCGCCAGCCCCTGAACCCTAGCCCCTAGAACCTAGCACCCAGTCCCTATCGCCCCCCGCGCGTCAGCGCGCGGTACTCAACCAGCCGTTCCTTGTCGCGGCGGACCTGGTCGGCGACGGCGTTGTCGACGTCCAGCGAGGCGTAGCGGACCCAGTTCTCGACGCCGAGCTTGTCCTGCACCGCCGAGGTCGGCGTCTGCCAGCGGAAGTAGGACAGCAGGGCGACGACGGCCGAGAGCAGGACGGCCAGGGCCTGCAGGCCGCGGAAGGCGACGTCGTGGCCCGGCGGCGCCGTCTCCAGCGCGATCGCGATCGCCCCGCCGACGAACACCAGCGGCGTCAGGATGCGCGCCAGCCAGCGCATCCAGTAGCGCTCGCGGCGCACCCGCCACAGCTCCATCTGGACGTACTTTTCGAGGTACTCCATGCGCGCGCCCAACCACATGGTCAGCCGGGTCAGGTACAGCGCCCGCTGGCCCCACGCCTTGCCGTCCTGCTGGTAGCGGGTCTCGGCCTGGTCGGCCATGGCGCGGCCCGAGGTGAACAGGTTCTGCAGCTCGCGGGTCCGCTGCACGATCTCGCGCGACAGTTGGTAGGAATCGTTCTCCAGCCGGAAGCGGTACTGGATGAACAGGATCTGCTGGACGCCCCACCACAGGCCGAAGGCGACCAGCATGGCGCCGGCGGCGAGGCCCGCGCCGGCCATGTCGGTCCCCGTCCAGCGGCTGAACCAGGTCGGGCCCAGCACCGCCAGCACCCCGAAGGCGGCCATGGCCAGCGCCTGGTTCAGGCGCTTGACCAGGACGTGCACGCGCAGGGCGTCGAACACCCGCCGGCCGTAGGCGTAGATGTCGGCCCGCAGGTCGGAATCGACCGGGAAGCGCTCCTCGATCTGGCGGGCGAACAGGACGTGGAAGCGGTCCGGCTTTCCCTCGGTCTCCCAGAAGGGGAAGATGTCCAGCGGCTGGTTGAAATACTCGTCGATGTGCGCCGAGACCCGCTCGATCGCCTCCGGGTCCTCGGAGAAATACTCGCTGTCCTGGATCGGGTTGAGGATGCCCTCGGGGTTGCGCAGCGGGCCGCTGCGGCGGGTCGGAGTCGCTGTGGGTACGGCGCGCTCATGCAGGTCGGCGGCGCCCGCGGGCGGCGGATTGGCGTGCGCGTCCAGACCGCCGCCCAGCCGCTGGTCGAAACCCTGGCCGCCGTGGCCGCCGTCGCCGGCGGGAGCGGGGTGATGATCGTCGTGCGACATGGCGCTTCGGCGTTCCCTCGAACGTGACCCGACACTATGGCGCGAGCGCGCCGCCGGGCCGACGGCGTTCTCTCGTGACGCGAAGCGCCACCGTTCGGGTATCGCCGTTAACCCTGCCGCCCGGCAAGTGAAGTTTCGGTCAGAACGGCCAACGGGCCGTGGCCGCGGCGGACGCCAGCAGCGGGATCAGCAGCAGGGCCTCCAGCCCCAGCCAGCGGCGCGCGCGCTTCAGCTCGTCGGCCGGCGGCGCGAAAGTCCGGCCGCCCGCCGAAGCCTTCCGCCACCGGATGAACAGCAGGGTGGGCGCGATCGACAGCAGGCCGATGAGGAGGAAGCTGGCCATCTTGGTCCAGAAGAACGGGTTCTCGACGTAAAAGGCCCAGCCCTTGCCGCCGAGGAGCACCCGGCCCACGCCGACCGCGATGACCAGCGCCGCCGTGGCGCCGAAGCCGGCGTCCAGCCGCGCGAGGCGGATCGCGTCGACCGTCTCGCCGCGCAGCAGGGCGCGCTCAATCGCCAGCATGGCGACCAGGCCGAAGACGAGGAGGTGGTGCAGGATGGCGAGGATCAGGTCGGCCATGGCGCGCTCCCTTCGCTTTGCCGCAATCGCGGGTATAAGCCGCGCATCATGACACGTCTTCTCATCGTCGCCGCCGGAGGGGCGCTCGGCGCGGTCGCCCGCTACGGCGTCGGCCGCGTGCTGCCCGCCACGGGCTGGCCGTGGCCGACCCTGACGGCGAACGTCGTCGGCGGCGTGCTGATGGGCCTGCTAGCCGGCTGGCTGGCCTTCCGCGGCGGGGCCCAGGGCGAGACGATCCGCCTGTTCGCCGCCGTCGGCCTGCTGGGCGGCTTCACCACCTTTTCGGCCTTCTCGCTGGAGACGGCGCTGATGATCGAGAAGCGCCAGTTCGCCCTGGCGTCGGGCTACGTCGCCGCCTCGGTGGTCCTCTCGATCGCCGCCCTGTTCCTCGGGCTGATGATCGCCCGCCGCGCCTTCGGAGCCGCCCTGTGACCGACGCCGCTCCCGCCCGCGAGGTGAAGACCCTCTACGTCGCCGAGGCCGAGGACGGCATCCGGCTGGACCGCTGGTTCAAACGCCGCTGGCCGCACCTGTCGCACATCCAGATCGAGAAGCTGGCCCGTTCCGGCCAGATCCGCGTCGACGGCTCGCGGGCGAAGCCGCAGGACCGGCTGACCGCGGGCGCCGCCGTGCGCGTGCCGCCCATCCCCGATCCGGTGGTCCGCGATCCGGCCGACAAGCCGAAGATCAGCGACCGGGACGCCGCCTATGCGAAGTCGCTGGTGCTCTACGAAGACGACCTCGTCATCGCCCTGAACAAGCCGGCGGGGCTGGCGGTGCAGGGCGGCACCAAGACCACCAAGCACATCGACCGCCTGCTGTCGGCCTGGGGGGAGGGGATGGCGCGCCCCCGTCTGGTGCACCGGCTGGACCGCGACACCTCCGGCGTCCTGCTGCTCGGCAAGGGACCCGAGGCGGCCAAGCGGCTGGCCGGGGCCTTCGCCCGGCGGCAGGCGAAGAAGACCTACTGGGCCCTGGTCATCGGCAACCCCAAGCCGGCCGCCGGCCAGATCGACCTGGCCCTGAAGAAGTCCGGCATCAACGACTTCGAGATCATGCGCCCGGCCGATCCCAAGGAGCACGGGGCCGAGCCGGCCGAGACCGCCTACGTCACCCTCAGCCGCGCCGCCCACCGCGCCGCCTGGATGGCGCTGCGCCCCTTCACCGGCCGCACCCACCAGCTGCGCGCCCACATGGCCGCCATCGGCCACCCGATCCTCGGCGACCCCAAGTACGGCACCGCGGAATCGGCCGAGCTGTCCGGCCCCTTGAAGCTGCAGCTGCACGCCCGCCGCATCGAGCTGGACCACCCCGGCGGCGGCAAGCTGATCGTCGAGGCCCCGCTGTCGCCGGAGATGAAGGCCGGCTTCGCCCACTTCGGCTTCTCCGAGGACGAGGCCGATCCGGACCCCTTCGCGGGAGTGAAGAGGATCCGATGAGGGCATTCCTCCCCCGCAGGGGGAGGGGGACCGCGCGCAGCACGGTGGAGGGAGCGCAGCCGCATCTCGTCGCCGGCTCATCGGCGGGCCTCCTTTTCCCCCTCCACCATCCTTCGGATGGTCCCCCTCCCCCTGCGGGGGAGGACCTCGCATGACCCGACCCCTCGCCGTGTTCGACATCGACGGCACCCTCGTGGACAGCCGCGCCTCCATCCACCGCGCCGCCTGCGAGGCCGCGCAGGTCCTCGGCCTTCCGGAGCCGGCCTACGACCGCGTGCGCATGATCGTCGGCCTCAGCCTGCCCAAGGCCCTGCACACGCTGGAGCCGCAGCTGACCGACGCCGAGCTGGCCGAGTTCGTCGCCGCCTTCCAGGCCAGCTTCCGGCGCATGTACGAGGCCGGGCACGAGGAGCCGCTCTATCCCGGCGTGATGGAGCACCTGCGCCGGCTGCATCGCGACGGCTGGCGGCTGGCGCTGGCCACCGGCCAGAACCGCCGCGGCGTCGCCCGCAACCTCGCCCGCGAGGGCTGGGCCGACCTGTTCCTGTCCAGCCATTGCGCCGAGGACGGCCCCGGCAAGCCGGACCCAGCCATGCTGCGCGCCGCCATGGCCGCCTGCGACGCCTGCCCGCGGACCACGACCATGATCGGCGACACGGCCCACGACATCGCCATGGCCGTCGCCGCCGGGACCCATCCGCTCGGCGTGTCCTGGGGCTTCCATACGGTCGAGGAGCAGATCGCCGCCGGCGCCGCCCATGTGGCGTCCGACTTCCCCGACCTCGAGACCGCCCTCGACCGGTTCGCCTCGTCCGCCCTCGCCGCCTGAGCCTCAGACCAGCAGCCAGATCCCGGCGATCAGACAGGCCGCGCCGAAGCCGATGGCGACGGCGATGGCGCGGACGTTCATCGACGACAATTCCTTGCCGGCGTGGGTGTCCAGCCGGGCCGAGACGGCGCAGGCCCGCCGTTCGGCCATGACCACGAGGAAGATGGCCAGCAGGATGAAGACGGTGGCGATGGCCTTGGGGGCCCAGGTCGGCTCCATGGCGTTGAACAGGGCGTTGAAGGCCAGGCCGATGCCGATCGCCGCCATCGCCGTCCGGGCCCAGCCGGCGAAGGTCCGCTCATTGGCCATGGCCGTGCGGTCCTCGGCCAGGTCGGTGCGGTCCTCGGCGAGGCCCCGGCGGTCGTCGCCACGATCGTCCATGCCGGACCTAATTCGCGACCTGCGTCGCCGTTCCTCGCCCAAGGCTGCCAAACCGCCGACGCACCGCTATATGGCCGCCATGCCCCACATCCCCCCGCTCGATCCCAACGTCGCCGCCCGCAAGGGCTTTCGCGAGTCCGAGGAGCGCCTGAAGCGCTTCTGGACCGCTGTCGACGTGGCGGAAGGCCAGGGCGGCTGGGCCGTGCGCCTCGACGGCCGCGGCCCGAAGACCCCGGCCGGGTCCCCCCTCGTCCTGCCGACCCGGGCCGCGGCCCGCCTGGCCGCCGACGAATGGGCCGCACAGGGCGAGTTCTTGCTGCCCGCGACCATGCCGGCCACGCGGCTGGCCTCGACCGCCATCGACCGGGTCTCCCGGGCGCGCGAAGCCGTGGCCGACGAGATCGCCGCCTTCGCCGGCTCGGACCTGCTCTGCTACCTCGCCGGGGAGCCGGCCAGTCTGGTCGAGCAGCAGGCCCGTCAATGGGCGCCGTGGCGCGCCTGGGCAGCGGTCGAGCTCGGCGTCCACCTCGAGCCCGCCGAGGGGATCGTTCACCGGCCGCAGGATCCGGCCGCCGTGGCGCGGGTGAAGGAACTGGCCCTGCGGCTGGACGACTTCGCCCTGACAGGTCTGGCCACCGCCGTGCCGCTCCTCGGCAGCGCCGTCCTCGGCCTCGCCCTGCAGCGCGGCGCCGTCGACGGGGAGACCGCCTTCGAGCTGTCCCGCCTCGACGAGGCCTTCCAGGAATCGCGCTGGGGCGTGGACGAGGAAGCCGCCGAACGCACCGCCGCCCGCCGCGCCGAGGCGGTCCTGCTGGAGCGGTGGTTCCGGGCGCTGCAGGGCTGAGACGCCCCCCTCCGCCTTGCCACCGCGCGCGTCGCTCCCTAAGCCTGCCGGCAGGGAGTCACCGCATGCAACACATCCTCGAAGAGCTCGAAAAGCGCCGCGAACAGGCCCGCCAGGGCGGCGGCGAGAAGCGCATCCAGGCGCAGCACGCCAAGGGCAAGCTGACTGCGCGCGAGCGCATCGCCGTCCTGCTGGACGAGGGCTCCTTCGAGGAGACCGACATGTTCGTCGAGCACCGCTCGCACGACTTCGGCATGGAGAAGCAGCGCATCCCCGGCGACGGCGTGGTCACCGGCCGGGGCACGATCGGCGGCCGGCTGGTCTATGTCTTCTCCAAGGACTTCACCGTCTTCGGCGGCTCGCTGTCGGGCGCCCACGCGGCCAAGATCGTCAAGATCCAGAAGATGGCCCTGACCAACGGCGCCCCGGTCATCGGCCTGTTCGACGCCGGCGGCGCCCGCATCCAGGAGGGGGTCGAGTCCCTCGCCGGCTACGCCGACATCTTCCTCCAGAACACCCTGGCCTCGGGCGTCATCCCCCAGATCAGCGTCATCATGGGTCCCTGCGCCGGCGGCGACGTCTATTCCCCGGCCATCACCGACTTCATCTTCATGGTGAAGGACACGTCGTACATGTACGTGACCGGCCCGGACGTGGTGAAGACGGTCACCAACGAGGTCGTCACCCACGAGGACCTCGGCGGGGCCCGCGTCCACGCCGGCAAGTCGGGCGTCGCCGACGGGGCCTTCGAGAACGATCTGGAGGCGCTCAGCGAGGTCCGCCGCCTGGTGGGCTTCCTGCCCCTGTCGAACCGCGAGAAGCCGCCGGTCCGCGAAAGCTACGACGACCCCGAGCGCGAGGAGCCCAGCCTCGACACCCTGGTTCCGGCCAATCCGAACCTGCCCTACGACATCAAGGAGCTGATCCTGAAGGTCGTCGACGAGGCCGAGTTCTTCGAGATCGGCCCCGACTTCGCGAAGAACATCGTCACCGGCTTCGGCCGCCTCGACGGCCAGACCGTCGGCGTCGTCGCCAACCAGCCCCAGACCCTCGCCGGGGTGCTGGATATCGACAGCTCGCGCAAGGCCGCCCGCTTCGTGCGCTTCTGCGACGCCTTCGACATCCCGCTGGTGACCTTCGTCGACGTCCCCGGCTTCATGCCCGGCACGCGTCAGGAGTACGGCGGCCTGATCAAGCACGGCGCCAAGCTGCTGTTCGCCTACGCCGAGGCCACCGTGCCCAAGCTGACCGTCATCACCCGCAAGGCCTACGGCGGCGCCTACGACGTGATGAGCTCCAAACACCTGCGCGGCGACGTCAACTACGCCTGGCCCTCGGCCGAGATCGCCGTCATGGGCGCCAAGGGCGCGGTCGAGATCATCTTCCGCAAGGAAGCCGGCGACCCCGAGGCCCTGGCCGCCCGAGAGGCCGAGTACAAGGCCCGCTTCGCCAACCCCTTCGTGGCGGCGGGGCTGGGCTATATCGACGACGTGATCATGCCGCACGGGACGCGGCGCCGGCTGATCCGGGCGCTACGGACGCTGAAGAACAAGCAGGCCGAGAACCCGTGGAAGAAGCACGATAATATTCCGCTGTAGGGGGCGCTCTCCGCGATCACCTCTCGGTCGCCGGGGCCCCTCCGGGAGCGCTGTTCCCCTCCCGTCAGCCCACGTCAGTTGCGCGCCCCCTCAGTCCGTCGCAGTCTCCGCCCATCACCGAGGGGAGTCTCCATGCGCTTCATCGCCGCCCTGGCCGCTGCGGCCGTCGTCGCCGGGCCCGTCGCGGCCGCGCCGCAGATGGCGCCCGTCATCGTGTATTTCGACGCCAAGTCCGACGCGCTCGTCCCCAGCGCCCAGGAGCTCCTCGACGCTACGGCGGCGCAGTATCGCGAGCACGCGGGGCAGCAGGTGATCCTCGCCGGCCACGCGGATGCGCATGAGGGCTCGGGCGCGCAGGGCGTCGGCCTGTCGCAGCGCCGGGCCAACGCGGTGCGCGAGTATCTGGTCAGCCGCGGCGTCCCGGCCGGGGTGATGACCACCCAGGCGTTCGGACAGTCGCGCCCGGCCGTCGAGGTCGCCGGACCGGATCCGGCGAACCGCCGCGTCGAGATCACCTTCGGCCCCGGCAGCGGCTGGTGACCTCGCCGCCGCCGGTCCCGGGCCGGGCCGGCGGTTGAAATTGCGGCCGGCAATCGCCACATTGCCCTCATCCTGAAATCCGTCGTTCGTCCCGCCCGCGCGCCCGCGCAGGCGGCGATGGCGTTTCGGCGCGGCGGGTTCCGGGACCTCGACAACCCTGAAGGAGACGTCTTGTACGCCCAACGCAAAGCCCCGCACGCCCCCCGTTCCCATGCCGGCCGCGGCTTCCGCCCGACGCCGATCCGCGCCCGGGTCGGCCTCGCCATGCGCCGCTCCATGAATTTCGGCTCCATGCCTGACGCCGAGTCGGTGCTGCGCGCCCACGGCCTGTCGCTCGCCCCGATGGCGATCGGCGAAGGCGGCCTCAGCATCGGCGGCACCAGCGTCCTGGCCACCGCCCAGGCCTCCGACCTCGACAGCGGCGCCCTGAAGGGCCTGGTCGTTCCCGCCGGCGCGGCCGACGAGGCCGGCGACGCCGCCCTGGCCGACGCCATCTCCCGCGCCTGCGCCAAGGGCGCGCCGGTGCTGGCCTTCGGCGAAGGCGTGGCCGCCACCCTGCGCGCGCTCGGCCGTCCCGCCGGGCCGTTCGCCGACGCCCCGGCCGTGGTCGTCTCGGGCGACGACGTCCAGCCGCTGGCCGACGCCGACGCGCTGGGCGCCGCCGCCGGCCGCATCCACTGATCGTCGCGCGGGGGCGGCGGGCCGGTCCCGTCGCTCCCGCCGCTCTCAGACCCCGAACGCCTCGAGGATCGGGCAGGGGCCCTTGCCGCCCGAGGCGCACGCGCCCGCCAGCCGGCGCAGCGACGCCCGCGCCGCCTCCAGTTCCGCGATCCGCGCATCCAGCGCCGCGATGCGCTCCTCGGCCAGCGTCCGCGCCCGCGCCCGGTCCTCGCCGGCGTCCAGCGCCAGCAGCTCGCCGATCTGCTCCAGGGTGAAGCCGGCGGCCTGCGCCGAGCGGATGAAGCGCAGCCGGCGCACGTCCCCGGCCCCGTAACGACGCACGCCGCCGCCCGAACCGCTTCCCGCCGGCCGCGGCGGCTCCGGCAGCAGGCCGCGTCGCTGGTAGTAGCGCACCGTCTCCACCCCGACCCCGCCGGCCTCGGCCAGGCGCGCGATGGTCAGTCCGGGAGCGGGGGAGGGCATGTCTTGACTCCGTACCATGGTACGGACCCTACATGGGGTGCGGATCGTTATACGGCAACGGAGAAGCCCCATGTCCGCCCCCGAAAACACCCCGCGGAAGAAGACCGCCGTCCTCTACCGCATGGTCATGCCCGACCATGTCTGCCCCTACGGCCGCAAGTCGCTGTGGCTGCTGCGCCGCAACGGCTATGAGGTCGACGACCGCCACCTGACCACCCGAGCGGAGACCGACGCCTTCAAGGCCCAGCACGGGGTGCAGACCACGCCCCAGACCTTCATCGACGGCGTCCGCATCGGCGGGCACGACGACCTGCGCCGCTTCTTCGGACAGAAGGTCCCCGAGCCCGGGGCGACCAGCTACACGCCGGTGCTGGCGGTGTTCGCCGTGGCCGCCCTGATCGCCCTCGCCATCGACGTGCTGTGGACGGGGTCGGTCAGCTGGATGGCCCTGCCCAACTTCATCGCCGTGGCCATGTGTCTGCTGGCCATGCTCAAGCTGCAGGACGTCGAGAAATTCTCGACCATGTTCCTCAACTACGACCTGCTGGCGCAGCGGTGGCCGACCTACGGCTATCTCTACCCCTTCGCCGAGCTGGGCGCGGGCGTGCTGATGCTGGCCGGGGTGCTGACCTGGCTGTCGGCGCCGGTCGCCCTGTTCATCGGCGGGGTCGGCGCGATCTCGGTGTTCAAGGCCGTGTATGTCGACAAGCGCCAGCTGAAGTGCGCCTGCGTCGGCGGCTCCTCGAACGTGCCGCTGGGCTTCGTCTCCCTGACCGAGAACCTGATGATGATCGCCATGGCGGCGTGGATGCTGGCCGGCCCGTCGCTGGGCCTCGGGCATCCGGCGAGCTGACGGGGTCTGACGATGCGGGTGCGCGGGGCTGCGGCGCGCGCCCGCCCGTGTTTCGCTGCGGTCCGGAGGAGATCCCATGGTCCGCGCCGCCGCCTTCGCCATCCTCGTCGTCGTCTGGGCCGGGCCCGGGCCAGCCGACGCCTGCATCCGCCCGATCGCCGGCCCGGGCGAGCGCATCGCCGAGGGCCGCTGGGCGACCGTGGCGCTGGCGACGGTCCGCCAGGTGGAGAGCCGCTCGCCGGAGCGGCCCAACCGCGCCTTCGTCGCCGTGCTGGAGATCGACCGCGTGGTCCAGGGCCATCCGCAGGCGGGGCGGCTCGTGCTCCGCCACGAGGAGCGCACCGAGTGCCCCCGCGTCCTGCCGCTTCCGACGCAGGGCGAGACCTGGGTGGTCTATCTGCCGTGGGACGCCCGCGGCGACGGCCCGGTCCACGACGCCTGGCCGCTGACCTGGGCCGAACGCATCGACCCCCGGTTCGGCGGCCGCGCCGACGCGGACCTGCGGGATCTGGAGCTGTCGCTGAGGCGCCGGCCCTAGGCGACAGCGCGCAGGCCGGCCCGCAGCGTGTCCGGCGCGACCGTCAGTTCGGCCTCGACCCGCTCATGCTCCTCGACCCAGATCGGCGTGGCCTGTGCCAGCAGGGCGCGCCCGGCCTCGGTCAGCGCCGCGCGGCGGCCGCGGCGATCGTCCGGATCGACGCCGATCGCGACCAGGCCCCGCCGCTGCAGCGGCTTGAGGTTGGCCGTCACCGTCGACCGGTCCATGGCCAGCACTTCCGCGACCTGGCCGAGGCTCGGCGGGGCGGGCCGGTTCAGGCTGTGCAACAGGGAGTACTGGCCGCTGGTGATCCCCAGCGGCCGGAACGCCTCGTCGAAGCGGCGCGCCAAGGCCCGCGCCGCCCGCTGCGCGTGCAGGCACAGGCAGGCGTCGCGGACGTGCAGGGTGGCGGCGAAGTCGGCGGCGTTTGACATGATCCAAAGTACTTTGATATCAACCCAATTGTCAACGAGCAGCACCCCGGAGACTCCCGATGCGCCAGGTCACCGCCTTCAAATGGGTCCCGCCCTTCGCCCAGGGCTCGGTGCGCGACATCCGCGTGCGCTGGGCTCTGGAGGAGGCCGGCCTCGGTTACGACGACCGGCTGATCGGGCTGGACGAGCGCGACGGCGCCGCCCACCGCGCCCGTCAGCCCTTCGGCCAGGTTCCGGCCTATCGCGACGGCGAGGTCGAGATGTTCGAGTCCGGCGCCATCGTGCTGTGGATCGCCCAGTCCTCGGACGCCCTCATGCCCGCCGACCCGGCCGGTCGGGCGGCGGTGATGACCTGGCTGTTCGCAGCCATGAACACGGTCGAGCCGGTGGTCGCCGAACTGGCGGGGATTGACATCTTCCACGCCGAAGAGCCCTGGGCGCCGCTGCGCCGCCCGGCCGTCGAGGCGCAGCTGCGCAAGCGTCTGGGCGAGCTGCAGGCGGCGCTCGGGCCGCGGCGCTGGTTCGCCGGCGACCGCTTCAGCGCCGCCGACATCCTGATGGTCCACGTGCTGCGGGACCTGCGCCACACCGACATCCTCGCCGGCTATCCGGCGCTGGCCGACTACGTCGCCCGGGCCGAGGCGCGCCCCGCCTTCCGTCGCGCCCTGGCCGACCAGTTGAAGCCGTTCAAGGCCGCCGAGCTCGCCGATCCCGCCCTGACGGCGGCCTGAATCGCTGCGGCCGATCCTGACGCGCCCGCGCCGTATCCTGCGGTCCGGGTCTCTGAGAACGTCGGGTCCGATGCGAGCAACGCGAACACTGCGAACACATCGGACTGTGTTTTCTGCTCGCTCAGCCGACCAGGGCCGCCCGCTCCGCCGGGGTCAGCACGCGCCAGCGGCCCTCCGGCAGGTCGCCCAGCTCCAGCGGCCCGATGCGGATGCGCAGCAGGTCGACCACCTCCAGCCCGACCAGGTCGCACATGCGCCGGATCTGCCGCTTGCGGCCCTCGCGCAGGACGAAGCGCAGCCGCTGCGGCTCGATCCGCGTCACCCGCGCCGGCTTCAGCCTGCGGCCGTCCAGCTCCAGCCCGTGGCGCAGCCGGTCCAGCTTCGCCTCGGTGACCGTCCCGGCCACCTCGACGAGATATTCCTTGTCGAGGTCCGACTCCGGCCCGATCACGGCCTTGGCGACCACCCCGTCGGACGACAGCAGCAGCAGGCCGCGCGAGTCCTCGTCCAGCCGCCCGATCGGGGGCAGGGAGGCGTCCTTGGCGGGGACCGCGCCGTCGCCGATCCGATTGGCGGCGGTGAGCAGGCGCACCGCCGGGACCTTGCCCGGCTCCGGCTGGCCCGAGACGTAGCCGACCGGCTTGTGCAGCACGATCGTCACGCCTTCCGCGAGCGCCGCCTCGGCCCGGTCGGCCAGGGTCAGGGTCTGGCCCGGCCGGATCTTGCGCCCCGCGTCGCGAACCGTCTCGCCGTCGACGGCGACCAGCCCGTCGGCGATCAGGGCGTCGGCCTCGCGCCGCGAGCACAGACCCGACTGGCCCATGAACTTGTTCAGCCGGACTGGCTCGTCGCCGGTCCAGGTGCGCGACACGGCCATCTCAGACCGCCCGGAACAGCAGCATGAGGTTGTTGGCGGGCATTTCGACCCGCAGGGTGAAGACCAGCCCCTCGGCCTTCGCCGCCGCCGCGACCGCCTCGCGCTCGCGCAGCCCCCAGGCCGGATCTCGCGCCTTCAGGCTTTCGTCGAAGGCGGCGTTGGACGGGGCCAGTTCGACGCCCGCCTCGCGGTAGGGGCCGTAGAGGACCAGCAGCCCGCCCGGCCGGCGCAGGACGCGCCCCGCCAGCCGCATCAGCCCCTCCGTCGCCGCCCACGGGCTGATGTGGATCATGTTGATGCAGACCACGGCCTCCACCGTCTCCCCGGGCCAGCCCGCCTCGTCCAGCACGTCCAGCGCCAGCGGGGGCCGCAGGTTGGGCAGGCCGGCGGCTCCGGCCCAGGCGGCGATGCTCGTCCGCGCCTCCGGCGACGGGTCGCTGGGGGTCCACGCCAGGCCGGGCAGGGCGCGGGCGAAGGCGACCGCGTGTTCGCCCGCTCCGCTGGCGATTTCCAGCACCCGCCCGCGGGCCGGCAGGTGCGCCTTCAGCACCTCCAGAATCGGGCCTGCGTTGCGGGCCGTGGCGGGGGAGGCGAGCGCCCCGTCGGGGCGGCGGGTCTGGGGGTCGAGGGTCTGCACGGCCGCTTCGATATCCCGCCCGGGGCCGCTCCGCGACCGGAAATGTGCAGGCGGTCGGCGGCCGCGGCCTCGCGGGAGGTTGAAACGTGCAGCGGTTGACCTCGCGGCGCCTTGGATGCCATCTCCCTGAAACATTGCGTGATCTGCACGCATTCGGGAGGCGCCACGGCGGCGGAGACCGCCGGGCCAACGTTTCAGGAGAGTTCGCGTGACCCAGCCCATCCCCGGCCTGCACCCGGCCCCCACCGCCCACGCCGGTCTCGTGGCCTGGGTCGAGCAGATCGCCGCCCTGACCAAGCCCGCCCGGGTCCACTGGTGCGACGGTTCAGAGGCCGAGAAGCAGGCGATCATCGCCGACCTGATCGACAAGGGCACGCTGAAGGCGCTCGACCAGACGAAGCGGCCCGGCTGCTACTACGCCGCATCGGATCCCAAGGACGTGGCCCGGGTCGAGAGCCGCACCTTCATCTGCTCGGGCAACGAGAGCGACGCCGGGCCGACCAACAACTGGGCCGATCCGGTCGAGATGCGCACCCGCCTGAACGGCCTGTTCGACGGCTGCATGGCCGGCCGCACCATGTACGTGGTGCCGTTCTCGATGGGCCCGCTCGGCTCGAAGATCTCGGCCCTCGGCGTCGAGATCACCGACAGCGGCTACGTCGCCGTGTCGATGGGCGTCATGACCCGCATGGGCAAGGCGGCGCTGGAGGTGCTGGGGACGGACGGCGAGTTCGTGCCGGCGGTGCACACCCTCGGCGCTCCGCTGGCCGAGGGGCAGGCAGACGTGCCGTGGCCCTGCAACGAGGAGAAGTGGATCGTCCACTTCCCCGAGACGCGCGAGATCTGGTCCTACGGCTCGGGCTACGGCGGCAACGCCCTGCTGGGCAAGAAGTGCTACGCCCTTCGCATCGCCTCGGTCATGGCCCGCGACGAGGGCTGGCTGGCCGAGCACATGCTGATCCTCAAGCTGACGGATCCCAAGGGCCGCGCCAAATACGTCGCCGCCGCCTTCCCCTCGGCTTGCGGCAAGACCAACCTGGCCATGCTCCAGCCGACGCTGGAGGGCTGGAAGGCCGAGACCATCGGCGACGACATCGCCTGGATGCGCTTCGGCGACGACGGCCGCCTCTACGCCGTGAATCCGGAGGCCGGCTTCTTCGGCGTCGCCCCGGGCACCAGCCGGAACACCAACCAGAACGCCCTGGCCACGCTGGAGAAGAACACCGTCTTCACCAATACGGCCCTGACCGCCGACGGCGACGTCTGGTGGGAAGGCCTGACCAAGGAAGCGCCCGAGGGCCTGACCAACTGGAAGGGCCAGCCCCACGACCCGGCCTCGGGCGAGCCCGCCGCCCACCCGAACGCGCGCTTCGCCGCGCCCGCTGGCCAGTGCCCGGCCATCGCGCCCGAGTGGGAAGACCCGAAGGGCGTGCCGATCGACGCCATCCTGTTCGGCGGCCGCCGCGCCTCGGCGGTGCCGCTGGTCACCGAGGCCTTCGACTGGGAGCACGGGGTGTTCATGGGCTCGACGGTCGCCTCGGAAGGCACCGCCGCGGCCGAGAACAAGGTCGGTGAGCTGCGCCGCGATCCCTTCGCCATGCTGCCGTTCTGCGGCTACAACATGGGCGACTACTTCGCTCACTGGCTGTCGATGGGCGAGCGCACGGACGCGGCGAAGCTGCCGCGCCTCTACTTCGTCAACTGGTTCCGCAAGAACGAGGACGGCAAGTTCGTCTGGCCGGGCTTCGGCGACAACGCCCGCGTGCTGAAGTGGATCGCCGAACGCATCGACGGCGAGGCCGCGGCGGTCGACACGCCGGTCGGCCGCGTGCCGGCCCGCGAGGCGCTGGACCTGTCGGGTCTGGATCTGGCCGAGGCGGACCTGTCGACCCTGCTTGACGTCGACGCCGACGTCTGGGCCGAGGAGGCCGCGCTGATCCCCGCCTTCTACGAGAAGTTCGGCGACCGGCTGCCCAAGGCCCTGTGGGAGCAGCACGCGGCGCTCGTCGCCCGCGTCGAACAGGCCCGCGCCGCCGCCATCGCCGCCGAGTAAGGCTTGCATTCCCGAGCCGGGCGGTCGATCTGACCGTCCGTGTCTTCCCCCGACGTGATCGTCATCGGCGCCGGCGTGCTCGGCCTCTGCACCGCGGCGGAGCTGGGCGCGCGCGGCCATGCGGTGACGGTCCTTGATCCCGGCGGTCCCAACGCCAGCTCGGCCGCCGCCGGCATGCTGGCCCCGGCGCTCGAGTGCCTGTCGGACGCGGCGACGCCGGAGCGGGCCGCCTTCCTGACCCGCGCCCGCGACCTGTGGCCCGACTTCGCGGATCGCTTCGGCCTGAAACTGCATCGCGACGGCGTCGAATGGCGCGGACCCGATCCGGAGGCGGCGCTCGCCCGGCTAGCGAACTTCGGGGTCGAGGCGCGGCGCACCCGCCTCGGGCTGTTCACGCCTGAGGACTGGCGGGTGGAGGTGGGGCCCGCCCTGCAGGCGCTGTCTCGCGCCGCAGGGGTTTCGCCGGTCCATGCGACGGCGTCGCGTCTGTCGGCGGAGGGACGGCGCTGGCGCGTCGAGTCCGCGGACGGACGGGTCTGGTTCGCGCCGACGGTGGTCCTCGCCACCGGGGCCGCCGCCCCGATCGCCGGCCTGCCGGAGGCCGTGGCGGGGCTGGTCTCGGCCATCGAGCCGTGGCGCGGGCAATTGACTCCGATCAGCGGCGCGGCGCCCGCGCACACCCTCCGCGCCCCCGGGCTCTATGTCGTTCCGGCCCCCGGCGGCATGGTCGTCGGCGCGACCATGGAACGGGGGCGTCGCGATCTTGAACCGGACGCCGATGTCTCGCGCCGCCAGGTGGAGGCGGGCAGGGCGCTGTCGGGACTGGAGGGACGCCCGGAGGCGCCGCGGGTCGGCGTCCGCGGCGGGACCGCGGACGGCCTGCCGCTTGCCGGGCCGGCCGGCGATCCCGGCCTGCACCTCGCCCTGGCCCCCTTGCGCAACGGATGGCTGCTGGGGCCGCTCGTGGCGCGCGTGGTCGCGGACGGGATCGAAGGCGAGGCGCCGGTCGCCGACGCCGCCGCTCTCGATCCGCTCAGGTTCCGCTGATCACTCGGCCGGCGGCACGAACCGGAGACTGACCACCACCCGCGAGCCGGTCGCCGCGCCATCGACGGTCCGGGGATTGATGCGGAAGTGGCGCGACAGGCTCTGCGCCGCCCGGCCGAAGCCCTGGCCGGCCGGCGTTTCGCGGGACACGTCGCAGCCGGCGATCGTGCCGTTCGCCTGCACCAGGCAGTTCAGGGTCGCAGACCCGCCGATCCCGCGCTCGAGGGCCCGATCCGGATACGCCCGCATCATCTGTTCGGCGGTCGGCTGCCGGTCCCAAGTGGGATTGCGGATGACGGGCGGCGCCGGCTCCGGGGCCGGCTCCGTCGCCGGCGGGGCCTCATCCACAGGATTCGGCACGGGGTGGGCCAGGGTGATCGTCGGTCCCGCCGGAACGGTGGGCGCGTCGAAATGCGGGATCGGGAGCACCGGCGTTTCGACGACCGGAGCCGGGGTCGTGTGGATCGGGGGGTTGGGCGCGGCCGGCCGGACCTCGGGCGTGACCGGCTTCGGGGGCGGGTCGAGCGTGATCCGGAACGGATCGGTCGGCGCCGGCGCGGCCGGCGGGACCTCGAGCTCAAAGCGCTGGTAATACAAGGCCGCGCCGACCCCGAGGTGGGCCGCCGCGACCACGCCGATGGCGATCCAGGCGTTGCGCGAGAGGCCGGGCCCCCGCCGCTCGTGGAAGTCGATGGGGCTCACCAGTCCGGGGCCGCCTGCGGTTCTGATCATCATGGCCGTTCATCCCTGTCACTGTCCCCACAGCGTCCCACGGCCAAGTTGAGCGCTGACGTTGCGGCAAGTTTTGGGCGAGCTTCGCCTTGAAATGGTCTTGGCGGCGGCTCCGCATATTAGGGTTCCGTTAACCAGAGTTCGCCAGCGTTAACGATTATGACCATCGGGGCGATTCCATCGTCGAACGGGGTTGAGGCGGCCATCCGGCAGGCGTCCCGCGCCACCGGCGTGGACGCCGAATTCCTCGTGCGCACGGCGCGGCGCGAAAGCGCGATGAACCCCTCGGCGCGCGCCCCGACCTCGTCGGCGGCCGGGCTGTTCCAGTTCATCGAGCAGACCTGGCTGGCGACGGTGAAGGCCCACGGCGCCAAGCACGGCTACGGCCAGTACGCCGACCTGATCCACCGCGGCTCCGACGGGCGCTGGCGCGTCGGCGGCTCGGCCCGCAACGTGGTGCTCGACCTGCGCTTCGACCCCCGCGCCGCCTCGGTGATGGCGGCCGAGCTGACGGCGTCCAACGCCGCCTACCTGCGTGGCCGTACCGGTCGCGAGCCGGGCGCGGGCGATCTCTATGCGGCGCACTTCCTCGGCCCCGCCGGGGCGGCGCAACTGATGGACGCCATGGCGCGGCGGCCTGGTTCCAGCGCCGCCGCCCTGTTCCCCGAGGCGGCCGCCGCCAATCGGTCGATCTTCTATCGCGACGGCCGACCGGCGACCGTGGCCGAGGTTCACGCCAATCTCCAGCGATCTGCCGGCGGCGGGGCGCCGGCCGCCGCCGCCGGGCCGCCGCCGGCCGCGCCAGAGCTGTCGCCGCGCGACCAGATGCTGGCGGCCCGACTGGACCGGTTGCGGCAGGACCAGAGCCTGCTGGCGCTGCTGCTGGGACAGGAAGGGGAAGGCAAGGGCGCCGGCTTCGGCGGCGCCTTCGGACCGGGCGAAACCAGCGAAGTCTGAGCCCGAATCCCGCCATGGTGAACCGCCCGTTAACGATGACGGGCCGATGTTTCCCGCGAAGCTGGAATTCGAGCCCTGCCCATGACCGCCTATCGCGCCCGCCTGACCGAACTGGACATCCGCAGGCTGATCAAGGCGGCGGACGACGACGAGCGCGCCGCGGCGGCCCACAAGCTGTGCCGCAGCATGGACCGCGCCGACCTGGACGAGGCCGGGCGTGCCGCCGCCCACAAGATCCTGCGCATGCTGGCCGAGGACGCCGCGGAGCTGGTGCGACGGGCGATGGCGGTCACGCTGAAGACCTCGGACCTCGTTCCCCGGGATGTCGCGCGCCGGCTGGCGGCCGACGTGGACAGCGTGGCGCTGCCGATCATCAACTTCTCGCCGGCGTTCACCGACGAAGACCTCATCGAGATCGTCCGGGCCGGTTCCCCGGTCCGGCAGAACGCCGTCGCGGCCCGGCCGCGGGTCAGCCGCGACGTGGCGGCGGCGGTCGCCGACGTCGGGTGCGAGCAGGCGGTTCGCACCCTCGCGGCCAATGACAACGCCGACATCGCCGAATCCTCGCTCGGGACCTGCATCGACCGCTTCGGCGCCTCGCCGCAGGTGGTCGCCGCGCTGGCGTACCGGCAGGTGCTGCCCCTTTCGGTGAGCGAACGGCTGATCGAGTTGGCGTCCGACGCCGTGCGCGAACATCTCGTCACCCGACATGCCGTGGCGCCGGAGACGGCGATCCGTCTGGCCGCTTTCGCGCGGGAACGGGCCACGGTCGATCTGGTGGACCAGGGCTCCGGCCAGGCCGATCTGGGCGAGTTCGCGGCCAGCCTTAACGCGCGCAAGGCGCTCACGGCGTCGCTGCTCCTGCGGGCGCTGGCGCGCGGGCAGATGGCCCTGTTCGAGCACGGGCTGGCGGAGCTCGCCGGAACGCCGCACCAGCGCGCCTGGCTGATGATCCACGATGCGGGGCCGCTGGGGCTGAAGGCGATCTACGACCGGGCCGGCCTGCCGCCCAGACTGTTCCAGGCCTTCCGCGCCGGGGTCGACACCTGGCGGGCCCTGCAGAACGAAGGGGTGGACACCTCGGCCGACGCCTTCCGCCAGCAGATGCTGGAGCGGTTCCTGACGCAGCGGCCGAATGTCGGACGGGACGACCTGGCCTATCTGATGGAGCGGCTCGACCGCCGTCCGGCCGAGCGGGACCAGGTCGGCGCAGCCGCCTGAGGCCCATATGCGAACGCCCGCCGGAAGGGCGGGCGTGGCGTGAAACCGGAGCGCGTCCGCTTAGCCGAGGTGTTCGGCCACCCGAGCTTCGAGGGTCTCGGCCAGCGCCCGGCCGGTGGGATGGTCGTCGGTCTGGATCTGGTCGCGGACCACCGCCTTGATGGCGTCGACGTGGGCGTCGATCAGCACGAGAGGGGCGGCCATGCGCTTGCCCGGCTCGTCCATCATCTTGCACAGCGAACCGGCCAGGCGGGTCACCAGCGGATACTGGTAGGTGGTTCCCAGACCCTTCAGATCGTGGGCCCGGAAGTAGAGCGCCTCGGCCGTCTGCTCGTTGTAGCCCTGGTTGCGGATGTCCGCCTGGGCCTTGTCGAGTTTGACGATCTCGTCCTGCAGCCACTGGCCGAACTGGGCCGACATGGCCTTGAGGGCCTCCTCGGCCTTGGCGATGGCTCCGGCGTCGATTCCGCCGAATCCGCCGCCGACCTTCAGCCGAAGGGTGTTGGGCGGACGGATGACCTGGGCCGAATTGCTCACGGCGCGCTCCCCAAAATGAACGGCCGGACGATCGCATGGCCGACCTTAAGAACCCGTGCACGCGGCTCAGGCGGCGAACTGCTCCGCGAGCACGCGTTCCTCGAACGAGCGGTCCGCGTCGAACAGCATGGTCAGGGCGATGTCGCGGCGTTCGTGGACGTCGACCCGGGCGACCCGTCGGACCTCAAAGCTGTCGGCGGTCGCGCTGACCGGCCGCTTGTCCGGCTCCAGCACCTCGAAGCGGACCCGAGCCCGGTGGGACAGCAGGGCGCCCCGCCAGCGACGCGGTCGGAAGGCGCTGATCGGCGTCAGGGCCAGCACCTGCGAGTCGAGCGGAATGATCGGACCATGGGCGGACAGGTTGTAGGCGGTCGAACCGGCCGCCGTGGCGACGAGACAGCCGTCGCACGAGAGTTCCTCCAGCCGCACGCGGCCGTCGACGCTGATCCGCAGCTTGGCGCTCTGGCGCGTCTGGCGCAGCAGCGAGACCTCGTTGATGGCCAGACCGCTCTGGACCTGGCCGCTCTCGGTCCAGGCGTCCATCTGCAGGGGATGGATCACGGTTCGCCCGGCGCGCGCGATGCGTTCCGGCAGGTCGTCCTCGCTGTAGTCGTTCATCAGGAAGCCGACCGAACCGCGGTTCATGCCGAACACCGGCGTGCCCCGGTCCAACACCGTGTGCAGGGTCTCGAGCATGAAGCCGTCGCCGCCGAGGGCGACGATCACATCCGCGGTTTCCGGGTCAGCCGAGCCGTAGCGGGCGGCCAGGCGCGCCCGAGCGGTCTGGGCCTCCGGACGATCTGAGGCGGCGAAGGCGATGCGGGGGAGGGAAGGGGCGGGCGCGCTCACACCTGCACGCAAGCCGAGCCCGCCGGCGAAGTCAAACGGCGAGGCGCTCCGGCGCCGTGCGGCCGTCGGCCACAAGGGCGCGGAAGGCGCGGGCGGCGGAGGCGGGGGAAATGGCGCCTCTCAGCCAGACGGCCGGTCCCTGGTCCCCGGGCAAGCCCTGGTTCATCCCGCGGAGCTCCGCAAGCAGGCTCGGGTAGACAGCGCGGTCGATGCCGACGGCGGCGCAGGCGTAGTAGAGAGCTTCCGGCCTCGAGGCGGCCAGGGCGGCCCTGACCTCGGCGGCGGTGAAGCCGCCCAGCATGGCGAGGCCATGGACGAACAGGCTCATCCGCTTCTCGCGGGCGGCGCGGACCAGAACGCCGGCGCGCAGCTGGCCGGCGGCGTGCAGCTTGCTTGCGAGGCGCCGTTCCATTTCCTCGCGTTCGGGGGTCTCGACCGGGGGCTGGGCTGCAGGCCGGAGCACGCCCTCGACCGCATCGTACACCGCGGCGGCGAGGCGATGCTCCTCGACCTCGAAGCGGGCGCTGATCGACTGGCGAAGGGCCTCGCCGAGCCAGTGATACATTTCGCGGGCGAGGGCCTGGGTCAGGCGCGGATGACGGATCAGCGGTCCGCGCAGGGCCGCGATGCGGCGGGAATGCTCCACCAGCCGGCGCAGCCCGTCCGGGCTGACCTCGGCCGTTCGATTCGTGGCCAGCGCAGTCAGCACCGCCGGCTCGCCGCGCTCTATGACGGCGTCGACGACCCGGCCGCTGATCCGCGGACGTCGGGCGACGGCGATCTGGTGCTCCAGCGACGCCTCGATCAGCACGCGCAGCAGATCGTCGTCCTGAAGGACCGGGCTGGAGAGCAGGATCGGCCGGGCGATCTCGATCTCGTCGAGCGCAAGCACGTTCACCAGCGCGGCAGGCGCCCACTCGGCGCCGGCCAGGCGTTCGGCGAGAGCACGGCGCACCTCGCGCTCCGCCTGCTTCGCCAGGGTCAGGAAAATCTCGCCGAGGACCGGGGACAGTTCACCCGCCGGAGGGCTGACGTCGCAGAGCGCCATGACGCCCAGCAGGAGGCGTTGGCGGGCGTCGGGGCTGGGGTTCCGCGCCAGCGAGAGCAGTTCGCCCGGGGGCGGCGCGCTGCGGGTGGAAAGCGGAAGCTGGACGAGGACGGTCACGGACGTCTCCGGCGCGCCGGCTCGATGCGGCGAAGGCGACCGTAGCCGTGGGTCCCTAAAGCAGGGTTAATGGATCCTGAATCTTGACGCGGACGCCCGACGGCGCGAGCGTGGCCGGCGGAACATAAGGAGCACGCAGCCATGGCGGACGGGGCGATCACCTCCCTCAAGTCGAAGGTGTCGGAGGCGGAGTGGAAGGCGCGCGTCGAGCTGGCGGCGCTCTACCGGCTCGTCGCGCTCCACGGGTGGGACGACATGATCTTCACCCACATTTCAGCGCGCGTGCCCGGTCCGGAAAAGCACTTCCTGATCAATCCGTACGGCTTCTATTTCGAAGAGATCACCGCTTCGTCCCTGGTCAAGGTCGACCTCGACGGCGCCATCGTCCAGGAGACCACCAACTTCATCAATCCGGCCGGCTTCACGATCCACTCCGCCATCCACGGCGCCCGCGAGGACGCCCACTTCGTGATCCACCTGCACACGGTCGCCGGGGTCGGGGTGGCGGCGCAGAAGGAGGGTTTGCTGCCGATCGGCCAGAACGCCTGCCTGCTTCAGCATCAGGTCGCGTACCACGGCTACGAAGGCCTCGCCCTGAACCATGAGGAGCGCGAGCGGCTGGTGGCGGACCTGGGCGACAAGCCGCTGATGCTCCTTCGCAACCACGGCACGCTGGCCGTCGGCCAGACAGCGGCGCAGGCCTGGGTCGCGATGTTCTTCCTCGAGCGTGCCTGCGCCCAGCAGGTGGCGGCCCTGTCGGGCGGGCGCGAGCACGTGCTGTTCGCTCCCGACGCGGCCCAGGAGGAGACCCGGCAGCAGGGCGGGGGCATCGGTTTCGTCTCGGCCCTGGCGTGGCCGGGAGCGCTGCGCATGCTCGACCGCAAGTCGCCGGGCTACGACGTGTGAAACCGGCCGGGGGGCTGGTTCTGGCCCTCTTCGCCGCCGCAGCAGCGACGGCGGCCGAAGCTGGCGCGTGGCCGCAGGCCAGGGGCAGGGGCCAGGTCATCCTCAAGTTCGAGGACATGCGGGCGGACCAGGGCTTCGATCCGTCCGGCGAGCTCGCGCCGCTGCCGGCGGAACGCCGGGAGCGGATCCTCGGCGCCTTCGTCGAGTATGGCCTGACCGACCAGTTGACGCTTGTTCTCAAGGGAGACTGGCAGTCTGGGGAAGACGCCTTCGTCGACTACGAGGGGCGCGGGCCGCTCGAGATCGGAGTCAACTGGCAGGTCTGGGGCGACGATCGCACGTCGGTCTCGCTCTACGGCGGCGTCGCCGACGGAGGCGAGGGGCGGAACGCCGGCTACGCCGCGCCCGGCGAGGGCGATCGGGACTGGGAGGTCCGGGCGTCGGTCGGCCGTTCGTTCGCCGCGCCGGGCGGCCGATTCGGCGCCTTCAGCGGCGGCTTCGTCGAGCTGCAGGCCGCCCGACGCATGCGCGAGGGGCTGCCAGACGAGACGCGGGTGGACGCGACCCTCGGCGCCCACTTCGGCGAGGACTGGATGGCTCTGGGGCAGGCCTACGCCGGCGCGGCCGACGGGAATGGACCGCGCTGGCTCTCCGTCGAAGCCTCGGTGGTGCGGCGCTTCGGGGCCTGGAGCGTGCAGGCCGGCTGGCGTGAAGCCGTGTACGGCCGCGAAACGCCGCGGTCAGCCGGGCCGGTGATCGCCCTCTGGCGTCGCTTCTGACGCCCGGTGATCCGGGGCCGGCGGGCGGACGTAAACAGGGGCCTCGCCGCGACGGAAACGGAAACCGGCTCCGTTACATCAACTTGAATTGCGCCGCCGCGGGAAGTCGCTAAGCCGGCGCCTTCCCAGTCCGGAGTGCCTCCCGCGTGATCAGACGCCATTTCCTTCTTGTCGCGGCCGGCGTGCTGCTCGGCCTGATGGTCGTGGCGGTGGTTCTCCGCCTCGCCTTTGCCGGCGAGGACACGGGCGGCGCTCGCGGCGGCCCCGGCGGGCGCGGCGGCGGCCAGCAGGTCTCGCAGGCGGTCGCCACGCCGCGGTCGTTCAGCGACGAGATCCGCGTCCTTGGCGTGGCGCGGGGCAGAAGGTCGGTGAACATCACCTCCTCGACCAGCGAACTGATCACCCGCGTCCTGTTCACCGACGGCCAGAGGGTCTCCGCCGGCACGCCTCTGGTGCAGTTGCAGGCGCGGGAGGAAGACGCCGGCGTCGGCGAGGCGCGGGCGCAGGTGCTGCAGGCCCGGTCGATGTACGAGCGCTATCGCGAGCTCGGGGAGCGCGGCTTTGCGTCGCCGATGATGGTCGAGCAGTACGAGACCCAGCTTGAGAGCGCCCAGGCGGCGCTGAATGCGGCCGAGGCGCGACAGGGCGACCGCGTCATCCGGGCGCCGTTCTCCGGCGTTCTCGGCCTCAGCACGGTGACCCCCGGCACTCTTGTGAACCCGGGCGCCGTGATCGCCACCCTGGACGACATCGACGTGGTCCGGGTCGATTTCCCGGTCCCGGAACGCTACCTCGCGGTGCTTCGCACCGGTCAGCCGATCACGGCGACCGTCGACGCCTACGGCGACCAGCCCTTCAGCGGCCGGATCGCGCTGATCGACACGCGCGTCAACGAGCAGACGCGGGCCGTCACCGCCCGGGCCGAGATCCCGAACCCCGGATGGCGCATCCGTCCGGGCATGGCGGTGCGGGTCACGGTCGCGCAGGGACAGCGGACGGCGCCGGCCGTGCCCGAGTCCGCGGTGCAGTACGAGGGCGAAGGCGCGTTCGTGTACCGGATCGCCGCGGGCGAACGCGGGGCGACCGCCCAGCGGGTGGAGGTCGAGACCGGCGCCGTCGAGGGCGGCTTCGTCGAGATCGTGTCCGGCCTGAGCGCCGGCGATCGCGTGGTCGGTTCGGGCCTGAACCGCATCCAGCCAGGTGCGCCGATCCGCGTCGCCGGCGCCGCCCCGCGGGGCGCGGCCGAGAAGGGCGCCGCCCGATGATGCTCTCCGACGTCGCCGTCCGGCGCCCCGTCTTCGCGGCGGTGGCGGCCATCGTGCTCTGCGTCATCGGCGCCGCCAGCTTCTTCTTCCTGCCGGTCCGCGAGCTTCCCGACGTCGACCCGCCGATCGTCTCGGTGAACACCAGCTACGCCGGCGCCTCGGCCGAGGTGATCGAGAGCCGGATCACCGAGCCGATCGAGCAGCAGATCGCCGGCATCCAGGGGGTGGAGCGGATCAACTCCACCAGCCGCGACGGCCGTTCCAGCGTGTCGGTGGAGTTCTCGCTCGACCGCGACATCGACGACGCCGCCAACGACGTGCGCGACCGGGTGTCCCGGGTCGTCGGCAATCTGCCGAACCAGGCGGATCCGCCCGAGGTGCGCAAGGCGGACTCCGACGCCCAGCCGATCATGATCCTGTTCCTGCGCGCCACGAACATGAACCGGCTCGAGCTGACCGACTACGCCGACCGGTACCTGCTCGACCGGCTGGCGACCGTGCCGGGCGTGGCGGCGGTCAATATCTACGGCGAGCAGCGCTACGCCATGCGCATCTGGCTGGACGCCGCGGCCATGGCGGCGCGCGGCATCACGGTCACCGACGTCGAGAACGCGCTCACCACCCAGAACGTCGAGCTGCCCGCCGGGGCGTTGGAGTCGGGGCAGAAGAACTACACGGTGCGGGTGGCGCGGACCTACGCCAACGCGGCCGACTTCCGGCAGTTGCCGATCGGCGTGCGCGGGCTGAGCATGTCCCCAACCGGAGCGACGTCCTCCACGGCGAGCTCCGCCTCTGCGGGAGGCCTGCCAAGCGGAGCCAGCGGGGCCATCCTCGGCCCGACCGGTTACGTCACCCGGCTGGGCGACATCGCGCGCGTGGAGGAGGCGCCGCAGGAGGACCGCCGCCTGTTCCGGGGCAACGGCCTGGACCAGATCGGCCTCGCCATCACCCGCCAGGCCCAGTCGAACGACCTCGCCATCTCGGCGGGGGTGCGCGACATGATCGAGGACATCCGGCCCAGCCTGCCCGAGGGGGTCGAACTGGTCGTCGGCTCCGACAACTCGGTCTTCACCTCGCACGCCATCGACGAGGTCTGGATCACCATCGGCATCTCCATGGTGCTCGTGGCCCTCGTGAACTTCATCTTCCTCGGCACCCTGCGGGCGGCGCTGATCCCGTCGATCGTGGCTCCGATCTGCCTGCTGTCGACCTTCATCGTGCTGGCGCCGCTGGGCTTCTCGCTGAACCTGCTGACCCTGCTCGCCCTGGTGCTGGCGATCGGCCTGGTCGTCGACGACGCCATCGTGGTGACCGAGAACATCCAGCGTCGCCTCGACCACGGCGAACCGCCGCTCGTGGCCGCCGAGCGCGGCGCCCGACAGGTGTTCTTCGCGGTGGTCGCCACCACCGTCGTTCTGCTGTCGGTGTTCGCGCCGCTCCTGTTCCTGCCGGGCTACGTCGGCCGTCTGTTCGTCGAGCTGGCCGCGGCCATCGCGGCGGCGGTGGCCTTCTCCGCCTTCCTGGCGCTCACCCTCTCGCCGATGCTGGCGTCGAAAATCCTGAGGCCCGCGGCCAGCGGCGGCTGGCTGGCCCGCCGGGTCGACTGGGCCATGGACCAGCTGAAGACGTCCTACGGCGCCTCGCTGAACGCCCTTCTTGGCCGCCGGGCGGCGGTGGCGGGCGTGGCGGGCGTCGTCGTCCTCATCGGTGCCGGTGCGGCGGTGATGTTCCTGAACCTGCCCGAGACCCTCGTGCCGGACGAGGACCGCGGCCGGGTCGTGGTTCGCGTGCAGGGGCCGGAAGGCGCCGGCTTCGACTACACGCGCGAGATCATGCTGGGGCTGGAGCCGACGCTGGCCGAGTATGTCGCCAGCGGCGAGGCGGAGACCTACCTCGTTTCCGCCCCCGGTTTCGGCGGCGGCAGTTTCAACTCCGGCAATGCGGTGCTGACCCTCGCCGACTGGTCGGAGCGCGATCGCTCCGCCGACGAGATCGCCCAGGAGCTGAACGGCAAGCTCCGCAACCAGACCGGGGCGCAGGTCAACGCCTCGACCCCCGGCGCCTTCCAGCGCGGCGGCGGCAACTCGAACTCCATCGAGATGGTGGTCACCGGCGCCGAGTACGAGGACATCTACCAGTGGCTGCAGCCGGTGCTGGCGGCCTCGCTGGAGAATCCCGGCTTCTCGCGGCCACGACTGAACTACGAGCCGAACGCGCCGCGCCTGCTGGTCGATGTCGATCCGGAGAAGGCGGCGGCGCTCGGCGTCTCGTCGCAGTCCATCGGCCGCACGCTCGAGACCATGTTCGGCTCGCGGCGGGCCACCACCTACCTCAAGGGCGGGCAGGAGTACGACGTCATCCTCCAGACCGAGCTGGACGCCCGGCGCAGCGTCGGCGACCTTGAGGCGCTCTATGTCAACACCGGTTCGGGGGCTCTGGTGCCGCTGTCGGCGGTGGTCACGACCGAGACCAGCGGCGACACGCCGGAGCGCCGCCGCCTCGATCGGCAGCGGGCGATCACCCTGAGCGCCGATCTCAATCCCGGCGTCACCCTTGTGGACGCCACGGAATTCCTGAGCTCGGTGGCGGCGCAACAGCCGCAGGGCGTCGTCACGACCCAGTGGGGCGGCGCGGCGCGCGACCAGCAGGAGGCCGGCGGAGCGGTGGCGTGGGCTTTCGGCCTGGCCCTGCTGCTGGTGTTCCTCGTGCTGGCGGCGCAGTTCGAGAGCTGGATCACCCCGGCGGTGATCATGCTGACCGTCCCGCTCGCCGCAGCCGGCGGTCTGTTCGGCCTGGTGATGGCCGGCTCCAGCCTGAACATCTACTCGCAGATCGGCCTGATCATCCTGATCGGTGTCGCGGCCAAGAACGGGATCCTGATCGTCGAGTTCGCCAACCAGCTGCGCGACCAGGGCCGGTCGATCCGCGAAGCGATCATCGAGTCGTCGACCCTGCGCCTGCGGCCGATCATCATGACCTCTATCGCCACCGCCTTCGGGGCCCTGCCGCTGGTGCTGTGGCAGGGCGCGGGGGCCGGCAGCCGGCAGACCATCGGCGTGGTGATCTTCGCCGGGGCGATGTTCGCGACCCTGCTCACCCTGTTCGTGGTGCCGGTGATCTACGGCGTGCTGGCCCGGTTCACGAAGTCGCCGGAATACACCGCCCGCAAGATCGAGGAGTGGGAGGCAAAGGAACTGACGGCCAACGACTCGGTCCCCGCCGCGGCCGAATAGGTCAGTCCTCAGCGGCCGGCGCGTATCCCGTCTCGATCTTCAGGAAGGCGATCAGGTCGCGGCGATCCGCGGCGTCCGGGATGCCGGGGAAGGACATCTTGTTGCCCCGAAGGAATTCACGCGGATTCTCGAGCCAGTGGTCCAGCTGCTCGGCGTCCCAGGTGAACTCCGCCTCGCGCAAGGCAGTCGAGTAGTTGTAGCCTTCCTTTTCGCCGGCCTCACGTCCGAAGACGCCGTAGAGGTTCGGGCCGGTCATGTTCGGCCCGCCTTCCGTGATGGTGTGGCAGGCCCGGCAGCGGGCGAAGACCCGGCGCCCGTTGTCCAGATCGGCGCTGTCGTACGGCGCCGGCAGCGAGGCCAGCACCGCCGCCTTGTCGACGGCCGCTGGCGCAGGGCCCGCCTGGGCGCCCGCAGGCTTCGCGGCCGTTCCGCCGCCGTCGCCGCAGGCGGTCAGCAGCAACAGGGCGGCGGCGAGAGCAGGGCGTGTCATGTCGATCTCCGGTAAGCGCACCGTGATAGCCGATCCCCCGGGGAGGGCGCCACCTGCGGCGCCGTGTCGGGCTGGACGCTTCGGGTTCGCACCTGATAATCAGTGTCAGCAAGAGGCGCCCCGACGCCGGCCGGTCCGAAAGCCATGTCCGACACCTTCAAGCTCAGCGAGGCCCGCAAGGGCGCGCGCGGCGTCATCGTCCGCGTGGGCTGCCACCATCGCGAGGACGAGCACACGGCCGAACTGGAGCGCCGGCTGCTGGAGCTCGGCTTCGTCGAGGGCGCGCGGGTCGAGCTGCTCCACGAGGGCCTGTTCGGCCGCAACCCGATCGCGCTGAAGGTGGACGACATGCGGGTCGCCCTGCGTCGCCACGAGGCGGCGAGCATCACCATCCGTGTCGAGGGCGCCGCCTGATGGACATGCAGGTGCGCAATGTGCGGGTCGCGCTGGTCGGCAATCCGAACAGCGGCAAGACCGCCCTGTTCAACGCCCTGACCGGGGCCCACCAGAAGGTGGCGAACTACGCCGGCGTCACGGTGGAGCGGAAGGAGGGTTTCGTCCGCAACGCCGGCCGGACGATCTCGGTGCTCGACCTGCCGGGCACCTATTCGCTGCGCGCCCGGAGCCCCGACGAGGAGGTCACCCGCGACGCCATTCTCGGTCGACTTGCGGGGGAGACGCCGCCGGACGTGATCGTGGCGGTCGCGGACGCCACCAACCTGCGGCTCGTGCTCCGCCTCATCCTCGAACTGAAGGCGGTCGGCCGGCCGATGGTGCTGGCGCTCAACATGTACGACATCGCCCAGCGCACCGGGCTGCGAATCGACCTGGAGCGGCTGGAGGCCGAGCTCGGCGTGCCGATCGTCACGACCGTGGCCACGCGCAAGCGCGGGATCGAGGAGCTGATCGCCGCCGTCGAGGCGATCGCCGCCTCCACCGTTCCGGCGACCGCGGGCAGCTGGGCGCCGCCCGACGCCGAAGCGCTGCGCGGCAAGGCCGCGGAGGCCGAACGGATCATGAAGGCCTGCGTGCGGCCGCCGGAGCGACCCGACACGCTGACGGGCCGGATCGACGCGGTGCTGCTCCACCCGGTCGGCGGACTGCTGATCCTGAGCGCCGTCATGTTCGTCATGTTCCAGGCGGTCTTCGCCTGGGCCACGCCGGCGGCGGACGGCCTCGAGGGCCTGCTGACGGGCCTCGGCGGACTCGTCGCCGGCGTGATCCCGGACGGCATCTGGCAGAGCCTGATCGTCGACGGCCTGATTTCGGGCGTCGGCAGCGTGCTGGTCTTCCTGCCCCAGATCCTGATCCTGTTCCTGTTCATCATCCTGCTCGAGGATTTCGGCTACATGGCCCGCGCGGCCTTCCTGCTGGACCGAATCATGGGCGTCGCCGGCCTGCACGGCCGCGCCTTCATCCCGCTGCTGTCCAGCGTCGCCTGCGCCATTCCGGGGGTCATGGCCACGCGGGTGATCGACAACAAGCGGGACCGCCTGACCACCATCCTGGTGGCGCCGCTGATGACCTGTTCGGCGCGCATCCCGGTCTACACCCTGATCATCGCCGCCTTCATCCCGAACCAGACGGTGTGGGGCTTCGCCAACCTGCAGGGCCTGGTGATGTTCGGCCTCTACCTCGCCGGCGTCGTCAGCGCGCTCACTGTGGCGTTCGTGATCCGCAAGCTGTTCTGGCGCAGCGCCGTCGAGCCCTTCATGATGGAGATGCCGGCCTACAAGACGCCGGATCTGAAGAGCGTTCTGTTCAACCTGTGGCTCCGGGCGCGGATCTTCCTTGAGCGCGCCGGGCGGATCATCCTGCCGCTGATGATCGTGGTCTGGGCGCTGTCGACCTTCCCCTATCCGCCGGAAGGCGCCACGGCCCCGGCCATCGAATACTCCTTCGCCGGCATGATCGGGCGGGCGCTGGAGCCGCTGTTCGCCCCGATCGGATTCAACTGGCAGATGGTGGTCGCTCTGGTGCCGGGCATGGCCGCCCGCGAGGTGGCGGTGGCGGCGCTGGGCACGGTCTACGCCGTCGCCGACGCCGAGAGCGCCACAGGCGTGCTGGCGACGACCCTGGCGGCGCACTGGTCGCTGGCCACGGGCCTGGCCTTCCTGGCCTGGTACATCTTCGCGCCGCAGTGCGTGGCCACTCTCGGCGTGGTCCGGCGCGAGACCAACTCGGCCAGGTGGATGTGGGTGATGATCGCCTACATGTTCGGCCTGGCCTACCTGGCCGCCTTCGTGACCTACCGCATCGCGGTGGCGCTCGGCGGGGGATAGCGGGATTTTCGGCCCGTTGCCGAACAGTGGTTGACAAATCCTTTCCGCAGGAGCGAATCGAAGGGTCCGGGGGAAGGATCATGCTGTCGCCTTTGAAGCCGCTGCTCTGTCGGCACGTCTACTACTGGTCGGAGCGCCATCAGTCGGAACGCTGCCGGCGCTGCGGCAGGCTGGCGGGCGAGGCGTCCCGCGATCCGTCCGCCAGGACGCGGGCAGAGGCGGCCCCTGCGACCCCGCGGACACCGTTGGTCGCGACGCCCGCCTCGCCGCCGCCCCTGCGTCGACCGGGAGCGGAGAGCGAGCTTCGCGCGGAGGCCAGCTCCCGCCGCAAGCGGCTGGTCCTCCTGCTTGACGCGCTGGTCAGGGAGGAGCGTCCCACGCGCGAGGACGCCATCGACGCGGTCCTCGCCGTGATCGAGGATGCGCACTCGGCGGACCCGGTCCTCTTCGGCAGCGAGGCGGCGCTGGAATTCGCCCGTCTGCATGAGGCGCGGCGCCGTCTGGCCGCGGCGGTCCCGGAGCCGACAGGGGCCCGAGGTGAGGCGATGGTGCCGGCTACAGGGATCGAACCCGTGACCTTCGGTTTACAAAACCGATCATAGGGTCAGGCGGGCGCTGGGATGATTTTCAAGAACAGCTTGAAAATCGATAATTATCAATCACGTGGGCTTGTGTAGGTTCACCGAGGTTCCTAGAATTCTCCTGTTCCGTGGCGACACGGTGGCGACAGGAGAGCACCGTGGCGTTGATCGATATCGACCGCCGGACGATCGCGGCAATGGAGGGTGAGCCGGGCCGAGCCGTCATCCACTATGATCGGCGGCTGACGGGGTTCGGCGTTCGTATCAGCCCGCAGGGGCTGATCTCTTACTTCGTAGAATTCCGGCCCGGGGCTGGTGGCCGGCGGGTGCCCAAACGGCGGATCGTGCTTGGAAGGGATGCTCCGCATTTCCGTGCCGACCATGCCCGCGCGATGGCCGAGCAGCATCTCGCCAAGGTGCGGCTCGGAGGCGATCCTGCGGCTGAGCGTCAAGCCCGGAGGAACGCACCTACAGTGAACGAGGTGGTTCAGGGTTACATCGAAGGGCGCGTCGCAAGGCTACGGAAGCCCACCACGCACACGCTCTACGCTGGGTACCTCCGCATCCACATTGATCCGCAGATTGGGTCCCGCCCTGCGCACCTCCTTTCGCGAAGGGACATAACGGACCTGCACCGGACGATCGGCCGCAAGCACCCAGTCACGGCTAATCGCGTCGTGGTGATGCTTCGAGCCGCCCTCGAGTACGGAAAGAGACAGGGGCAACTGCCAGCGCAGTTTGAGAACCCCGCAACGGCCGCTGATGCCTATCGCGAGCATCTGCGGGAGAGGTACCTCACTGAGGAGGAGTTCGCGCGACTCGGTCAAACGCTCGTGCTGGCTGGCTCCGCAGGAATTCCCTGGACGCCCGATCCATCTAAGAAGCTGAAGCACGCACCGCGCGCGGAGAACCGGCGAGTAGTCGTCGATCCCTACGCAATCGCGGCAATCAAACTGCTGATACTGACGGGCGCCCGCCTGCGGGAAATCCTGAATCTGCGGTGGGATCAGGTGAACGAGAGGCAGGGACTCGCGGTCTTGCCTGACTCCAAAACCGGCAGAAAGGTACTGATCCTCAGCGACGCAGCTCTTGCAGTGCTCGCCTCAATCAAGCCCAGTGGTCCGTTCGTTATCGCGGGTGAGCCTGGAACTTCGGGAGAAGCTGAGCGCCCGCGGACCGATCTTAACCGTCCCTGGCGACGCATCCGCGCGCACGCGGGCCTGCACGACCTCCGAATCCACGACTTGAGGCATTCCTTCGCGTCAGTCGGTGCTTCCTCAGGCCTTGGCCTCTACGTGGTCGGGCAGCTCTTAGGACACCGTTCAGCGTCGACCACCACGAGATACGCTCACGTGGCTGATCAGTCTCTGAGCCGAGCCTCAAATGCGATAGCGGGGGCGATTGCGACTGCGCTCGGCTTGGAAGGGCCTTCTGGGAAATGACCCGTGCCGATCTGCTGACGCAAGCGATTAATCGCGAACGAGCGGTAACTCGGGCTGCCAAGTGGGTCGAGCGCTGCGCAATAAAACTGCGCAAATGGCGCCGCGAAAACCTTGAGCGTGAACTGAGAGATTACTGCGATCGACAACAGGTCGTGCTCAGCAAACCGCCCGCGGCTCGCGGGCCTATAGAACCTCCTGTTCGGGCACCTCGAACGCAAGCAACTACTTATCTCGCATGTCTGAAGAAGGTGAGTGCCGCTGAGGCATTTCGCCACCTGCACCGTGACTTGGTGCGAGAAGCCGCCTCGGATGATCTCTATCGAGCGAGGATTGGCGCTGATTGGCCGGAGGATTTCGGCCCTGCCACTGCGGATGATCGCCAGGGCGTGTGGTTGCGAAAACGAGGCCAATCACAGGTCATCCGGCACGGCGACACACTGATGTCGGTCGACCAGGCGGACATCGGCACTTCAGCCTGCGCCCCTCTGGAAGATGATGTGGAGCTCTTGGAGAGACAGGCGCAGACCATGTTCAGGGCGGACTTGGTCGAGCGGGCAAGTTGGTACCTATCCGATATGGATCTCACCGACTCGACCTGTGCCGCCTGCGAGACTCTGCTCGTCGATCGTTTGCTTTCGGCCGGCGCGGTGCTGCCCGTCCTCGATGAGGGTGCTCAGGCAAAGACCTGGGCCAAAGACATCTGGATTGAGGAACGGCTTAGAAGTGGCTCCAGCCTCAGGGAAGCCTGTCGTGAGATCGTCAGAGCGGCCGGCGAGTCACCTGCCAGTGGCCGTTCGGTGAGCGAAAGAGTCGACGATGAAGAGGCGGCTTTCCGCTCCCGTCTGGCAAGGCGGGCAGGGGTCGAGAGGGACTTAACGGAGCCGAGTGTTCGCGAACTATCGGCGCTACTGATGTTGGGAACCTCCCTAAGAGAGGCGGCTCAAACCGCTCTTGGCCTGGCGCGGCACCTTGCTGTGGTGGAGTGCGTGGACGCCAGGCGCCGGGATGAGATCAGGTCCCTCGAGGGACTTATCAGCGAAGTAGAACAAGGGAATGCCGGAGGGGGACTGGTTGCAGCCCGGCAACTAGACATCCTCCGTCAACGGCGGGCTCGTCTCCTTGCCTTCGACCGAAGCGAAATCCTGACAAGCCTTCTAGTCTGCGACAGACTGGCGGGTCAGATTCTAAGCGCCAACCCATCAGAAGCCGGCGATCTGATCGACCGCATGCTGTTAGAGCGGGGTCCCTCACGGGGATAAAGTGTCGCCACTTTATTTCTTCCTCCCCGTCTGGTGCAGCTCTGGGTTTGAGCATCATGAGGTCTTCTGAGGAGACCCAGATGCACCATCCAACAGAGTTCGGAACCGTCGAAGATGTGGCCAAGCTCCTGAAGCTTAGCCCGAGCTATCTCACCAAGCTCCGCCTGTACACGCCCGAAAAGTCGCCCCCCTTTGTCCGGGTGGGACGTCGCGTCCGCTATCCTATCGATGGGGCGACCGGCGTGCTTGCTTGGGCCGCAGCGAAGGTAGGAGGAGCGCGATGACGACCATCGGCATTCACCCTTCGGCCGTGATAGCGCAGCGCGCCGTCATCGCGGAGCAGGAGGAGGCCGTTCGCCTCGTGGATGGACGGATCAATGAGCTCCGCGCCCGCGCGGACGCAGCCCAGTCGTCGTTCGACGAACTCGTGGCCGAACGGAACGAGCGAAACCTGCAAGCGACGCTTGCAGGGGATTCGCTCCCCCCCGAAGACCCGACGGAGGGTAAGCGGCTGCGAAAGTACCAAGCCGAAATCGCGGCCGCCAACGAGGCCATTCAAGTGCTCACCCGGGATCGCGCGGGCATGATGTCCGAGTTGCCGCAGCTCCGCCGGGAGTTAGCCAACCAGTTCTTGGCTTGGAAAGGCCTTCGCCTGCACGCAGCCCTCGAGACTTCAAAGGCTTGTTTGTCGACCCTTCAGGCGCCGTTGGCGGAGCTTTTCGCACTGGATGCACTCCAGCTCGAGTTGCTCGGACCAGTTTTCCAAACCGGACCTGCCGTGGAGCCAAACAGCCTCATCTCAGGCTCGGCGATTGCCACGAGTTTAGTGAAGGCCCTGCCGCACCGGGTTGCCCCGGGGGAACTGGGTCCTGAGGCGCTCGACGAGGCCGCCCGCACCAGTCTCAATCTTCTCAAGGCGGAGATCGCCCAATGACCAAACTGATCGCCATTCATGCAATCCGCCACAACTGGACGGGCACCATGGAATTCACGGGACGCTTCGACAAAAACGGCGAGCCAATAATCCGCAGCGTCGCTACGGTGATCAAGCCCGGCGAGTTGTTCGAAGTCCCCTCGGACAAGAACGGCGAGCAGGAGCGGCTGCTCGAACTTGGCGCCGCGCGCATCGCAAACCGCCACGAGATTGAACTTCGGGACGCTGCCAGGCCAGGCGGGGCGGGTGGTTCAAAATGAGCGCTGTACTCGCGATGGCCAAGGCGGAGATCGGGCATGCCTAGCTTGCCACCGGCTGTCCTTGCCAGGCTCCTACAGAAGGGCCTTTCCGCTAAGCAGATTTGCCGGCGGGTCCGGCAAAGCAAACGGCGCCCGAGGCGCAGTCAATCACTCCTTAGGTTAGCCCGGTGAGCCGCTGGTCTGCATGGGAACGGAGCCGCGAGCGAGACCTAGCCGCCGAAGGTCTCGAGGCAGCCTTGGCCGCTAGGTTCGCCGCAGCTGAATCAGCAGCACGGCAGCGGATATCGCGGGTTCTGGGCTATCGAGCAGCGCTCTCAGCGATGCTCGTCACTACGCCTGAGGGCGGCTTGGGTCTTCAGATCGATCCGCGATCCGTTCGTTCCAGCCGCCGGCGTCTGGGCCTCTGGTTGGGGCAAGTCCCCGACTAGGGCCGGTTTACCCCTGAAGGACCAAAGCGATGATGTCGCTGACCGCAACCCGCCCTCAGCCATTGGGCGGCAGCCCCATGCTGCCCGCTGAGAGCGAGATTCTGTCCGCCGCGCGACCGCTGGTCGCCGCTGGCATCGCCGTCCACTGGCTCCGGCGCCGCGAGAAGGCGCCGATCGACGACGGCTGGTCGACAGCCCCCGTCCACACCTTCGAGACCCTGCGCGAATCGTACCGCAGCGGGTCGAATCTCGGCATCCGGGCGGGCGAGCCGTCGAAGACCGCCGCCGGCTACGTTCATCTGATCGACATCGACATTCGCGACCCGAAACAGGCCGAAGACGCCTGGGCCGCGCTGCTCGCGATGTGGCCGGAGGCCCGGGAAGCCCCGTTTGTGGTCTCAGGCAGCGGCGGAGCGTCGAAACACCTGTATTTCGTGTCGGAATCGCCGTTCCGGAGCCGAAAACTGGCCCATTCCGCCGGTTTTTCGATGGTCTGGGACGCGAAAAAGGACCGCGAAGTCAAGAAATGGGACTGGGAGATCGAGCTTTTCGGGACCGGCAAGCAGGCCGTTCTCCCGCCCTCGATCCACCCCGACACCGGCGAACCCTACCGCTGGGGCCGTCCGCTCGACGTGGATCTGCTCGAAATCGGCGTCGGACCCCTGATTCCGGCCGCAGTCGTCTCCGGATGGGGTGTTTCGACGGTCGATCACCTATCCGGCGACGACGATGACGACCTGTTCGCGCTGGTCCGCTCCGAGCCGATGGGTCTCACGACCGCCGAGATCGACGACGCCCTCGCCGGGTTGCCGCCGGATTGGGTCGAGGACCGCGACTGCTGGCTTCAGGTCGGCCAGGCGCTGCACCACGAGCACCAGGGGCAGCAGGCGGGCTTCGAGCGGTGGTGCGAGTGGTCGAAGGCGTCGGCGAAGTTCGATCCGAAGGACCAGGCGGCCGTGTGGCGCTCCTTCGGCAAGGGCCACGTCAAGAACCCGGTCCGCATGGCCTCGATCATCAAGGCCGCCGCGGACCACCGCCTGTCGGTCGCCCATGCCGCGCTCGATGATGGCTTCGTGGAGGCCGATGACGACCTCGCCGACCTGCTAGGGCGACCTTCGACCGCGCTGACCGTGCTGCCGGCCGCTTCGGCGGTCGACGCAGACCTGGCCGAACTGCTCGGCGGCACACCGCATCCGATCACGCCGCGCGCCGCTGGAGTGACACGTCCGCCCCTGGTCTACGATCCGGAGTGGCGATCATTCCTGCAACGGAACGAAGACGGCATCGTCAAGCCGACGCTACCTAACGTTCAACTGATCGTCCGCAACGATGTTCGGCTCCGCGGCGTCGTGGCCTTCAATGAGTTCACTCGCGAAGTAGTGCTGATCCGCAAGCCCGGAACACTGCGCCTCCAAAAGGAAGCCCCTAAGCCGATACGCCAACTCGATGGAGCGATCTGGACACCTCGAGATCCCCGGAACGGCAGTCTATGGTCGGACAGCCATGACCATGCCGTTCGGGCGCTGATTGAGGCGCCGGAGCGCCAGGGTGGCTACGGGATCAAAGTCAGCGACCGGGATCTTAGTGGGGCGATCGACCTGGTCGCACACGAGAACGCCTTCCACCCGGTCCGGGACTACCTTGCGGGACTGATCTGGGACGGCATTTGCCGTGTCGAACGCCTCTTCACCGAGTATCTCGGCGCTCCGGACACGCCGTACCACAGGGAGTCGGCGGTCCTGTTTATGGTGGGGGCAATCACCAGGATTTTCGAACCCGGCCACAAGTTCGATTTCGTACCGATCCTGGAGGGGACGCAAGGCAAGCGGAAATCTACGTTCATCCGCATCCTCGGAAGGTCATGGGCTTGCGAACTCGAGGGTGATTTCCACGATACACAAGGCATGGTCGAGAAGATGCAAGGTGCCTGGATCTGCGAAATCCCTGAACTCCAAGGCTTCTCGCGGGCGGAGGTGACAACGCTCAAAGGCTTCATCAGCCGGCCCGTTGACAAGGTGCGAATGGCGTACGCCCGACGTGCGGTCGAGTTTCACCGCTCCTGCGTGTTTATGGGTAGCACCAACGAGACCGAGTACCTGCGCGACGCTACCGGCGGTCGTCGTTTCTGGCCGATCGCATGCAGTGTGGAGGAGATCGATACAGACAGACTTGAAGCCGAGATTGATCAGATTTGGGCGGAGGCAAAGGCGATGTACGCGACGTGGCGCGAACAGTCGCCCGCTGGCTCACTGCCGCTCTACCTTCGGAACGCCGCTGCTTCAGAAGAAGCGGCGGAGCTGCAAGAGAGTCGGCGCCAGGAAACGGCAGACGAGGTGCTCGCCGGCCAAATATCAGCATGGCTCGAGAGCCCGGTCGGCGATGGTTTCGGAGCCGAAGGTGTCGCCCATGGCGAGCTTCGCTCCGAAGTCTGTCTCGCTGAGGTTCGTGACCACGTCCTGGGCTTAGATCGAGCGAAATACGACCAGAGGACGCAACAGATGCTCGGCCGTGCAATGAGGTTGGTCCCAGGTTGGCGAGTGGCTGGTCAGAGGAACACGAAGAACTATGGCAAGCAGCGCATCTTCTGCAGGGTGCACTGACCGCCCCGCGGTCGTGGCTGGATGTCCAGTTCCTGAGCGTGAATTATGGACGGCAGTCGACCCATAGCGGACCTTCACTGGCCTGGTGGGATTTTCGCCAGCACTCGGCCGATCAAGAACGCTGCCACCGACATCGCGTAGACTCCGAGGAGCGGGGGCAGCGTATTCGCGAGCGTCACCGTTGGGTGGCCTGCAAGCGAAAGCACCAACAGAGTCCAGAAGGCGGGTAGCAGAACGGCGACAGCCATCATTGTTCTGCCTAGCCAACGATAGTAGCCGCGCATGCTCAGACCGCTCCTTCCGGCGTTCAGGTTCTCTGATAATGGAGACCGGCTACGGCGGCGAACGTCCGGTTTCCACCCCGAACTGACCTTTGGGATGTCCGCTCCCGGCTAACTTGTCCAAGGACACCACGAGTATGTTGGAACAGGTTTGAGGTTTCCATCATCAGGTCCAACGGCCACCTGTTCTAGATAACCTTCTGAATCGTAACGGCCTTTTCCCCGTCGGAACAGGAGGAACGGGTGAACGGGCGTTGCGGGAATCTTGTCGTGCCCCTGCGCTGACGCCACACGCCCACTCGCCCGCGCGGTTTTTCCATCTCTCCCCAAATCGCTGTTCCACCTGTTCCACCTGTTCCGATGCTTTGAGAACAATGGCTTACCTGGAACAGGTGCTCGGAACAGGTGGAACAGGCTCAAAGTGCTATTGCGAGCTTTGGATTGCCTCGAAATCCGGGCTCGGTGCGCGCCCCGGGGCAGGGGGTCTGGCCAGATGGGACCCAGTTTGTGTGGTAGTTCAACGGCTTAGAGGGTCACAGCATTCACGCTGCACCTGACTCTGATCTAAAGCCAACTTCCGCTCATGCGTGCCGATGCGTGCCAGTGCGCTGTACGCCGCAGAACGAGAAGAGATGAAACGGGCGTCGCAGGCCAAGCAGACGTCAACCGAGGTTCGCCTCACGCGCTCAGGGTATCGAGATGCCTCGAGACGTCAGCCAGGCGGAGAAGATCCAGAAGGCGACAACGAAGAATGGGCCGATCGCCAGGATGCGCAAAGCGTCCTGTGCGGCAGATCGACGGGGAGGGGGCTTGTCAACCTCAGGTTCGTTGATCACCAAAGCGCCCATACGTTGCTCCCTAGCCTGATACCATGTGTACTGCTCCGCCAGAGTGCGGAGGCTACTGCATGTCGCGGGATTCGTTCGGCAGGCAGCGGGCAGCAAAAAGCCCCGGGCCGATTGGCGCCGGGGCGTTGTTTACGGGTGCGACGAGTTATGCGGCCCAGCGAAGTCCGAGCTCATGAAGCGCCTGCGGCAGCTTCCGGCGGGAGGCAGCTAGTGTCCGAAAACGATAGGCCTCCCGCTCACTGATCGCGTCAGCATAGGCCGCAGCTTCGCCAGCTGCCTCACAGACGCCGAGCTCGCCGGCCTGCGGCCCTTGGAACGTCAGTCCGAGGTCAAGCACGATCACCTCTGAGTCACTGACTTGGTACCCCGCGACGAAACGAGCTCCGCTCCTGCCGGACGACGTCCGGACGATCAGGGGGCGGAAGACGGTGCCCCGATCCTCATTGGAGCACCACCCGCGGTGTTTGGATCGAAGGAGTTCGCCGGCGAAGGCAGCAAAGCGGAAGCCCGACTCCTCAAGGGTGGTGAGGGTGATGAGGGTACGGGCAGCGGGCGCACTGGCGGCGGTGATCATGGCTTCGGTCCTTTCCGATCTCGCTCCTGCACGTCGCCGGAGCTGTCGGATAATCCGACACTTGTCGGCCTTGGTCAAGCGTCAGATCCCGAGCTGCACAAAGCGGAGGTTGATCGGCCGCGCGCTGCCGCCCATCGCCCGCAGGCCTCGGAGAAACCCCTCGGAGAAACCCCTCGGAGAAACCCCTCGGAGAAACCCCTCGGAGAAACCCCTCGGAGAAACCCCTCGGAGAAACCCCTCGGAGAAACCCCTCGGAGAAGCTCAAGATTGACGCAGCCGGCCACAGCGGGCACTGTCGGGATATCAGACAGGAGCTTGCATGTCCGAACTCGCGTCAGTCGCCGTGACCCGTCTGGGTGAACGCATGTTTGGGGCAGAGTGGGCTGGCCCTATGGCGCGGCTCACAGGTTTGAGCGCTCGTACTCTGCTGAGGGTGAAGGCGGCTGCCCAGGAAGGCAGGGACTATCCCGCGGCTCGGGGTGCGCTTGCCGGTCTGCTTGTGGCTACCGACGCTCTGAACAATGCGGTGCGAGATGAGGCGAAAAGGCTCGGAATCCGGCCGCAGGAACCGCGTGAGTGACGAGTTCCGAGGCCTGCTGCTGACTCATTGCGGAGGTTCGGAGAGTCTGCTTGCTGGTCCTGCCGAGAGCAGCTGGCTCAACCAGATGGTTCGTTGTCGTCCCCAGACACGTCTGTTTTGGACGGGGAGAACGATAGCTCCCCAAGCTGAATGTTCTGCAATAAGCTCAACGCATTACCCGTAAACTGACCGAACCTCTGTGCTTGCTGGGCTCGGACGACAGATTGCGTGGTAAACTGGGCAACTCCGGAACGGGGAGACTTCACCCGCACTGCATAAGGGCGTGCTACGCCACCCTGCGACCGACTGGGTATGGCAGGCCCTCGATCTCAATCAGCGCAGTCGACCAAGGTCATGTCGCCTGCCGACACGCCGGTGTATCCTAATCTCCGCGATTATAGCTCTCGGCAAGGATAGCCCTTGGCCTTGAACTCGGAGTTCAGAAACTTCCCGTGCGACTCGGCCTCCCGGAAGTTGACTGACGTGACCCCCGTTTCTCATCCAGCCATAACAAGAGTCCGTAGTTGATCTGAGCTGGGGTTGTTGGGGTTGGCAAGAGGCCGGTCTGCGCAG
>Ga0154912_112_pt3 | contig 78671 bp, 97 predicted proteins | sample RifCSPhighO2_01_FD_105881 | JGI IMG/M metagenome (GOLD analysis project Ga0154912, IMG submission 105881) | Caulobacterales bacterium RIFCSPHIGHO2_01_FULL_70_19 | reverse complement strand
CCGATACGTCGAGCCTATCGCAAAATCCGGGCCAGATGGGAACCGGCGCTCGCCCCGATATGACAGTGATTTGAGGCGGCCTTGGGGGCGTCAGAGGGCGGAGTCGAGGACGCCCTTCATCCAGCGCGGGTGCTCAAGCACGCGCCCGCAGCCGATGGCCACGCACGACAGCGGATCGTCGGCGACCGAAACCGGCAGGCCGGTGTGGTCGCGGATCTCGGCGTCCAAGCCGCGCAGAAGGGCGCCGCCGCCGGTCAGCATGATGCCCTTGTCGGCGATGTCGGCGGCCAGTTCCGGCGGAGTGGCCTCAAGCGCCACCTTCACCGCCTCGACGATCTGCGAGACCGGCTCGGCCAGGGCCTCGGCCGCCTGGCGCTCCGAGATGCGGACCTCGCGCGGGACGCCCTGCATCAGGTCGCGGCCCTTGACGTCGATCGACAGGCCTTCGCCGTCGGCCGGGATGCGGGCGGTGCCGATGTCCTTCTTGATGCGCTCGGCGGTGGTCTCGCCGATCAGCAGGTTATGGTTGCGGCGCATGTAGGAGATGATCGCCTCGTCCATCTTGTCGCCGCCGACGCGCACCGAACGCGAATAGACGATGCCCGACAGCGACAGGACGGCCACCTCGGTGGTGCCGCCGCCGATGTCGACGACCATGGAGCCGGTCGGCTCGTGGATCGGCAGGCCGGCGCCGATGGCCGCGGCCATGGGCTCGTCGATCAGGCCGACCCGGCGGGCCGAGGCGTTCAGGCAGGAGTCGTTGATGGCGCGGCGCTCGACGGCGGTGGCGCCGGAGGGCACGCACACGATCACCTTGGGGTTCACGAAGCCCTTGCGGTTGTGAACCTTGCGGATGAAGTGCTTGATCATCTCCTCGGCGACCTCGAAGTCGGCGATGACCCCGTCGCGCATGGGGCGGATGGCCTCCATGTGGCCGGGGGTGCGGCCCAGCATCTGCTTGGCCTCGATGCCCACAGCGTGGACGATCTTGCGGCCGCCGACGTTTCGGAGCGCGACCACCGACGGTTCGTTCAGCACGATGCCCTTGCCCTTCATGTAGATGAGGGTGTTGGCGGTGCCGAGGTCGATGGCGATGTCGTTCGAGATCGCGCCGAAGACGTGGGAGAACATGGGCCTGGGATACCGTTCGTTCGGGCCTGGAAGGGCGTGGGTCTGACCTGATCGTCCCGGCGAGGCCCCGGCTGCGCGCATCCCCATGAGCGCAGCCTCCTGATCGTCTTCGCCTGACCGACCGTCGGCCCGTTTGCCCGTGTCACGTGGCGATTACAAGTCCCTGCGCCCGGCGGCCGACATCAACCGCAGCTTGGCGGTTCACGATACCGTCAGCAACGCTTTCCGGGCCGGTCGCTCAGGCGGGGTGCAGGCCCTCCATATGCAGCGCCTTCTGTACGCAGGGACGGGACTGGACGAGGGTCAGGTGGGCGTTCAGCTTGGGAAAACGATCCGGGTCCAGAAGGTCCTCCAGTCGCAGCCAGCGGGTGAAGACCGAAAGGTAGCCGTCGGCGACGGTGTAGCGCTCGCCGAGCACCCAGGGGCCCTTCAGCAGGTGATGCTCGACGATGTCGTATTTCGCCAGGGCTGTCTCGAGCGCCCGCGCCCTCGCCTCGCCTTCCAGCGGCGGGCGCGAGAACAGGACCTTGCCGATGGCCGGATGCAGGCTGGAGGCGAGGAAGCCGTTCACGCGGTGCATCCGGGCCAGGTCGAACGCGGCGTCGTCGGGCGGCAGCAGGTCCGCCTCAGGGTGGGTCGCGGCCGCGTACCACATGATGGCGAGGTTCTCGGTCAGCACGCCGTCGTCGGTGACCAGCGCCGGCGTCACGCCGGCCGGATTGACCGCCAGATACTCGGGCGTCTTCTGCTCGCCCTTCGACAGATCGATCCGCTTCAGCTCGTAGTCGGCATGGGCCTCCTCGAGAGCGATGTGGGAGGCCAGGGCGCAGGCGCCGGGGGAATAGTAGAGCTTGAGCATCGGACTCCTCCGGTGGACGACTGGAGGGGAAACGCTGCGGGACGCGGTTCTTTCCCTAGTCCGGCGCGCCGGCGGCCCGTTCGCGCCGCTTCACGAACTCGCGCACGGCCAGCATCAGGCCCAGCCAGACCACGGCGACGGCGGCCAGGATCAGCGAGGTCCAGACGCCGTCGCCGGACACCGCCGAAACCACCGCCCCGCCGAAGAAGGCGACCAGGGCGGTCTTGGGCAGAACGCCGAGGGCGCAGCCGGCGAGATAGGACCAGTAGTTCGCCCGCGCGGCGCCGAAGGCCATGTTGACGACGATGAAGGGCGCCGAGGGCACGTTGCGGATCATGAAGCTGGCGTAGAAGGCGTTGCGGCCGACGAAGCGCTTGAGCCGTTCGAGAGTGCGGCTGTCGAACCGGTCCACCAGCCGGGCCGTCGGCCCCCTGCCCAGCCAGTAGGTCACGCCCGCCGAGACCACCGTGGCGACCCAGCTGTAGGCGAAGCCGAGGTTCGGCCCGAAGGCGACCACGCAGGCGGCGATCAGGATGAACTGGGGGGCGCCGATGAAGGCGGCGAGCACGAACAGGGCGACCGTGGCGGCGAAGGCCCACGGACTGCCGGCGTAGCCGGCCAGCCACGCCTCCAGCCGTGCCTCGGTGGCGAGGCCCAGGTGGCTCTTGCCGAAGACGAGCAGGCCAACCGTCGCGCCCAGCAACAGCGCCGCCGCCAGCGCGGTGCGCCAGCGGCGGGACTCCATGTTGAGAATGAACTCAAGCAGCCGACGCATGCGCCGCGCTTAGCATCCCGCAAGGGACGGCGGAACCGGTCCGCCGCCCGCCGGGTCAGGCCGCCATCTTCCAGGCCGGCTCGAGGGCCTCGTGGGGCGGGCAAGGCGCCACCTCGCCGGCAGGCAGCCCGCCCAGTTCGTTGGCGTAGCCGTGGTTGACGTCGCGGTGGTGCGCCTCGTCGGCGCGGACCACCAGCACCACGTCGCGCAGGGTGGCGTCGTCAGGCAGACCCCAGTAGCGCTTGGCGATCGCGGGCGCCGGCACGTTCGGGCTGCGGCCCTCGTCGATCTCGGCGAGATAGTGGGTGTAGCTGATCACCGCCTCTTCCTCGAAGTAGCCGACGACGCGGTGCGCGGTCTTGTTGTGCACCAGGTAGAGGGCGAAGAAGAACAGGTAGAAGACCCACTGCACCGAGACGATGACGAAGCGCTCGAAAAGCGTCGGCTTCGAGATCTCGATGAAGGTCATCAGGTGCATGCGCTCGTTCTCGGCCTCGTCCATCAGGGTCTTGATCCAGCCCTTGTCGTCGCACATGCGGCGCAGGCAGCTGAGGTGGTTGATGGTGGCGCCGACCATGCCGGGCACCGCGGCGACGGTCTCCAGCACCACGGCCCGATGGCCGTAGCGTCTGGCGAAGAAGGTATCGGCGCAGAACCGCAGCAGCTTGGTGAAACCGAACGCGACCCGGTCGGACAGGCCCTTCGGCTGGTGATGGACGGACAGGTCGACGAGGGGGGCGGTCATGGGAACGATCTCCTGCTGGTCCGACGCCGGGGGGAGCGGCGTCAGGGATGAGCAGGGTTCTAGGGACCTGCTGACCGCCTCGATATTCGGGTCTTTCCACTAGGGGATTGCCCGGAGCGCTCGCGGCGGGGCGCAGGCTGGCATTTGCCCGTCCCTTCGCAACTGCGTAAGGATCGCCCGCCGTTCCTTCCGGAGTCGCCATGTCGAGCCTGCAGTCCGCCGCCCTCGCCCGCGTCAAGCCTTCGGCCACCCTGGCGGTGACGGCGCGTGCGCGGGAGCTGAAGCGCGAGGGCCGCGACGTGATCGGGCTCGGAGCCGGCGAGCCGGACTTCGACACGCCGGAGAACGTCAAGGAAGCCGCCATCGCCGCCATCCGGCGCGGCGAGACGAAATACACCGACGTCGACGGCATCCCCGAGCTGAAGGCCGCCGTGGCCGCCAAGTTCGCGCGCGAGAACGGGCTGACCTACGGGACCGACCAGATCCACGTGGCCCCCGGGGGCAAGACGGTGATCTACAACGCCCTGCTGGCGACCCTGTCGCCGGGTGACGAGGTGATCGTGCCGGCGCCCTACTGGGTCAGCTATCCCGACATGGTGCTGCTGGCCGGGGGCGAGCCGGTCACCGTGGTCGGACACGAGTCCGACGGCTTCAAGCTCAAGCCGGGCTCGCTTGAGGCGGTGATCACCGCACGCACGAAGTGGGTGATCCTGAACAGCCCGTCGAACCCGACCGGGGCCGCCTACACCCGGGCCGAACTGGAGGCCCTTGCCGAGGTGCTGCGCCGGCATCCCCAGGTGTGGGTGCTGACCGACGACATGTACGAGCACCTGATCTACGGCGACTTCGACTTCGTCACCCTGGCGCAGGTCGCGCCGGACCTCGCCGACCGCACGCTGACGGTGAACGGGGTCTCCAAGGCCTACGCCATGACCGGGTGGCGCATCGGCTACGCCGGCGGGCCGAAGCCGCTGATCGACCTGATGCGCAAGGTGGCCGGCCAGACCACCAGCAATCCGTCCTCGATCAGCCAGTGGGCGGCGGTCGAGGCCCTGAACGGGCCGCAGGACTTCATCGCCGAACGGGCGAAGCATTTCGAGCGTCGCCGCGACCTGGTGGTGTCGATGCTCAACCAGGCCTCCGGCGTGCGCTGCGCCACGCCGGAGGGCGCCTTCTACGTCTATCCCTCGATCGAGGGGCTGATCGGCAAGACGACCGAAGGCGGCGCCGTCATCGACAGCGACGACGCGTTCGCCGCCGAACTGCTCGACGCCGAGGGCGTCGCGGTGGTGCAGGGCTCGGCCTTCGGCCTGTCTCCGTATTTCCGGGTCAGCTACGCCACCTCGGAAGAGGTGCTGGAGGAGGCCTGCCGCCGCATCCAGCGGTTCTGCGCGTCGCTCAGATAGCCTTCTCCCCCGGAGGGGAGAAGGACTCCGGCCTCAGATCATCGCCATGCCGCCGTTGACGTGCAGGGTCTGGCCGGTGACGTAGGCGGCCTCGTCGGAGGACAGGTAGACGGCGGCGGCGGCGATCTCGTCGCCCTGGCCGAGGCGGCCGGCCGGGATCCTCGACAGGATTGCCTCGCGCTGCTGGTCGTTCAGCACGTCGGTCATCGGCGAGGCGATGAAGCCGGGGGCGATGCAGTTGACGGTGATGCCGCGGCTGCCGACCTCCTGGGCCAGCGACTTGGAGAAGCCGATCATGCCGGCCTTTGAGGCGGCGTAGTTGGTCTGCCCCGGGTTGCCGGTGACGCCGACGACCGAGGTGACGCCGATGATGCGGCCGGCGCGACGCTTCATCATCCCCTTCACGGCGGCGCGGGACAGGCGGAAGTAGCTCTCGAGGTTGACCTTGATGACCTGCTCGAAGTCCTCGTCCTTCATCCGCATCAACAGGCCGTCCTTGGTGATGCCGGCGTTGGCGACGAGGATGTCCAGCGGGGCGCCGGCGGCCTCCTCGGCGCGGGCGACGAGGCCGTCGACCGACTCGGCGTCCGAAAGGTTGGCGGCGGCGGCGAAGGCGCGCTCGCCCAGTTCCTTCGCCAGGTCCTGCAGCACCGCCTCGCGGGTGCCGGAGAGGACGACGGTCGCGCCCTGCGCATGCAGCGCCCGGGCGATGGCCCCGCCGATGCCGCCGGTGGCGCCGGTGACGAGGGCGGTCTTGCCGGTGAGATTGAACATCTTCTTCTTTCCTCGTGATCAGAGCGACTTGGCGAACGCTTCCAGCTCTTCCGGCGTGTTCAGCGACAGGCTTTCCGCGTCCGGCGCGATGCGTTTGGCCATGCCGGTCAGGACCTTGCCGGAGCCGATCTCGGCGAAGCGGGTCACGCCGCCTTCGGCGGCCATCCATTCCATCGACTCGCGCCAGCGGACGCGGCCGGTGACCTGTTCGACCAGCAGGCGGCGGATGACCTCGGGGTCGCTTTCGGGACGGGCGGTGACGTTGGCGACCACCGGCACGACCGGCGCCGAGATGGCGGCCGAGGCCAGGGCGGCGGCCATCTCGTCGGCGGCCGGCTGCATCAGCGGGCAGTGGAAGGGCGCCGAGACGTTCAGCGGGATGGCGCGGGCGCCGAGCTCCTTGGCCTTCTCGATGGCGCGGTCGACGGCGGCCTTGTCGCCCGAGATGACGATGTTGCCGGCGTTGTTGTCGTTGGCGACGACGCAGACGCCGACCTCGGAGCCGGCCCCGGCGGCTTCCTCGGCGAGGGCGAGGTCGGTCTTCGGCCCGATCAGCGAGGCCATGGCGCCCCGGCCGACGGGAACCGCCCGCTGCATGGCCTGGCCGCGCAGCTTCAGCAGGCGGGCCGTGTCGCTGAGGCTGATCGAACCGGCGGCGCACAGGGCGGAGTATTCGCCCAGCGAATGGCCGGCGACGAAGGCGGCGCGGGCGACGTCGACGCCGAACTCGGTCTTGAGCACGCGGGCGGCAGCGACGGAGACGGCCATCAGGGCGGGCTGGGCGTTCTCGGTCAGGGTCAGCTGGTCCTCAGGCCCCTCGCGCATCAGCGACGACAGCTTCTGGCCCAGCGCCTCGTCGACCTCGGCGAAGACCTCGCGGGCGCTGGCGAAGGCGTCGGCCAGCGCCGCTCCCATGCCGACCGACTGGCTGCCTTGTCCGGGGAACAGCAGGGCGAGGGTCATGAGGGGCTCCGTTGAATCGTGGGGCGGAGGGGTAGGACGATCAGGCGGGAGGGGCAAGCGGGGCCTGCCGGAGAACGTCTGACCAGCGAAGGTTCATCACAACGGGCACCAAGGATTCACAAAGGACACGACGTGGGCGGCGGGCCGGCGACGCCCGTCAGGGCGATCCGTGGGTAGGCAAGGCGGGTCTACGGCCCGCGGGGGGCGCGTGCAGGCTCGCTCCCGTCGTGTCCTTCGTGCCTTTGTCGTGCTCGTTGTGATGCACCCAAGAGGGTGGCTCTAGAACAGAACGGCCGGGTTCATGATCCGGTGCGGGTCCAGCGCCGCGCGGATCGCCTGCATGGCGGCGACCTCGACGGCGGACTTGTAGCGCCGGGCCTCGCCGGTCTTGAGGCGGCCGAGGCCGTGTTCGGCCGAGATCGAGCCGTCGTAGCGGGCGACGATGTCGTGGACGATCCGGGAGCCCTCGGGCTGGCGGGCCATGAAGGCGGCCGGGTCGGCTTCGGGCGGGCGCATGACGTCGTAGTGGATGTTGCCGTCGCCGACATGGCCGAAGGCGCTGACCCGGGCCCCCGGCGCAAAGCGGAGCACGGCGGCGGTGGCCTCCTCGAGGAAGTCGGCGATGCGGGACACCGGCACCGAGACGTCATGCTTCCAGCCGGGCCCCTCGGGCTTCTGGCCGGCGGACTGCTCCTCGCGCACCTTCCAGAAGGCGGCGCGCTGGGCCTCGTTCTGGGCGATCGCCGCGTCGGTGATCAGCCCCTGCTCGAAGGCCTCGGCGAGCAGGGCCTCGAGCGCCGCCTCGGCCGCGCCGGGCTGGCCCGCACCCAGCTCGACCAGCACGCACCAGGGCGGGGTCGAGTCCAGCGGCTCGCGGGTGTCGGGAATGTGCTTCAGGACCAGTTCGAGCCCGATCCGCTTCATCAGCTCGAAGGCCTCGCCCCCGCCGCCGGTCTCGGCCTTGGCGCGGGCCAGCAGCTCGACGGCGGCCTGCGGGCCGTCCACGCCGACGACCGCCGTGGCGCGGGAGCGCAGCACCGGGTGGAGCTTCAGGGTGGCGGCGGTGACGACGCCGAGGGTGCCCTCGGCGCCGATCAGCAGCTGCTTGAGGTCGTAGCCGGTGTTGTCCTTGCGCAGGCGTTTCAGGCCATGGAAGACCTCACCGTCCGGCAGCACGGCCTCCAGCCCGAGCACGAGGTCACGCATCATGCCGTAGCGCACGACGCCCGTGCCGCCGGCGTTGCTGGACACCGCACCGCCGATGGTGGCCGTGCCGTCCGACGCAAGGCCCAGCGGGAAGCGGCGATCGACGGCGGCGGCGGCCTGCTGGGCCTCCAGCAGGGTGACCCCCGCCTCGACGGTCAGGGCGTCGTCGAGCGGGCTCACGTCGCGGATCGCCCGCAGGCGGCGGGTCGAGAGCAAGACCTCGCCGAACGGAACCTGGCCGCCGACCAGGCCGGTGCCGCCGCCCTGGGTGACGACCGGGATGCGGCGTCCGGCGCAGACCCGGAGGGCGCGGGCGACCTCCCCGGTCGAGCGAGGCAGCAGCATCAGCGGCGTCGCGCCGCTCCAGCGGCCGCGCCATTCGGTCAACGAGGGCCCGATTTCGGCGGGGTCCTCGGTCCAGCCGCCGGCGCCGAGGGCGTCCTTGAGGGCGGCGAGGGCTTCGGCGGAGGGCGGGGTCATGCGGCGGTTGTTCCAGAGTCATGGACGCGGGGGAAGAGGCGGGCCACTTTCCGGCGATGTCCACTCCTCTGCCCGCTCCGGTCCCCTGCGTCGGCGTCGTCTGCCTGAGGGGGGACGAAGTACTGCTGATCCGTCGGGGCCGGCCGCCGCGGCAGGGCGAGTGGAGCCTGCCGGGAGGCCGGATCGAGCCGGGCGAGCGCGCCGTCGATGCGGCCCTGCGCGAGCTGCGCGAGGAGACCGGGGTGGAGGCCCGGATCTCCGGACTGCTGGACGTGGTCGACGGCCTCTTCCCGGAAGCGGGCCGCCACTATGTGCTGATCGACTACGTCGCCGAATGGGTGTCGGGCGAACCGGTCGGCGGAGACGATGCCGCCGAAGCGCGGTTCTTCCCGCTCGCCGAGGTGGAGGCGCGGGTGGCGTGGGAGGAGACCCGCCGCGTCATCGCCCTGGCCGCCGCGGGCCGCTGACCGGCGAAGATTACGCGGATGTCATGTTTCGTATGTCCGGTTTCTGTGGCGGCGGCCCCCCGGGCTGATAACCTGAACGGGATTGGGAGGCTCACATGGACATGTCGGTTCTATTCGTGGTGGCGCTGGTCGTACTGGCCTTCGTGCTGCTCTTCAGCGTGGTCAAGATCGTGCCCCAGGGCCGCGAGTACACGGTCGAGCGCTTCGGCAAGTACACCCGCACCCTGAGCCCGGGCATCAGCCTGCTGACGCCGTTCGTCGAGCGCATCGGCCGGCGGATGAACATGATGGAGCAGGTGCTGGACGTCCCGACCCAGGAGGTCATCACCAAGGACAACGCCATGGTGAAGGTGGACGGCATCGTCTTCATCCAGGTGATGGACGCCGCCCGCGCCGCCTACCGCGTCGACAACCTGCCCTACGCCATCGCCCAGCTGTGCATGACCAACCTGCGCACCGTGGTGGGTTCGATGGAGCTGGACGAGGTGCTGAGTCAGCGCGACGCCATCAACACCCGGCTGCTGCACGTCATCGACGCGGCGACCGAGCCGTGGGGCGTCAAGGCCAATCGCATCGAGATCAAGGACCTGACCCCGCCGACCGACATCACCAACGCCATGGCGCGGCAGATGAAGGCCGAGCGCGAGCGGCGGGCGGTGATCACCGAGGCCGACGGCGAGAAGCAGGCCGCGATCGCCCGCGCCGAGGGCGCCAAGCAGGCCGCCATCCTCGAGGCCGAGGGCCGGCGTGAGGCCGCCTTCCGCGACGCCGAGGCGCGCGAGCGCGAGGCCGAGGCCGAGGCCCGCGCCACCGCCATGGTGTCCGAGGCCATCGCCCGCGGCGACGTCAACGCCATCAACTACTTCGTGGCCCAGAAATACGTCGAGGCCTTCGCCGAACTGGCCCGCAGCCCGCAGCAGAAGACGGTCATCGTGCCGTCCGAGATGGGGGCCCTGGTCGGCTCGATCGCCGGCATCGGCGAGCTGGTGGGCCTCGCTCGCGACCAGCAGGGATCGGCCCGGCCGACGGCTCCCTCGTCCGCGCCGCGGCCGCCCGCCCCGCCCCGTCCGCCGCGCCCGCGCGGTTCGGTTCCCGGCACGGAGTAGGCCATGGACGCCCTGATAGACCTGCACGCGTCCCAGCCGTTCTGGATCTGGCTGGCGCTCGGCGTGATCCTTCTGGCCGTCGAGGCCGCCTTCTCCACCGAATGGCTGCTGTGGCCGGCGGTGGCGGCGGGCATCGTCGCGGTGGTCACCGCCCTGAACCTGCCGCTCGGCGGCTTCTGGGGGGAGGCGGCGCTGTTCGCGGTGCTGACGGTGATCGCCACCCTGATGTCGCGGCGGCTGATTCAGCGGGTCAACCCGGGCGACGCGCCCGACATCAACGCCCGCGACGGCCGCCTGGTCGGCCAGCGGGCGCGGGTGACCGAGACCTTCGTCGACGGCCGCGGCCGCGTCTTCGTGTCAGGCGCCGAATGGGCCGCCGAGATCGACGGCGTCGGGCCGCCCGTCGGCGAGAGCGTCATCGTCGCCGCCGTGGACGGAGCGCGGCTGAAGGTGCGCGCCGCCTGAGCGCGGCGCGGCCTCCCCCTCCTCCTCGCCGGTCAGCGCCTCCGGGGTGAAACGCCGCCAGACCTCGCCGTCGCGGGCGGCGCGGCGGCCGGCGTCGAACAGGGCCCGCATGGAGTCGCGGTCGAAATCGAGGCTGGACGTCTCCAGCTCGGGGGGCGTGGCCGCCACGTAGAGCGGCATGCCGGTCCGGTGCGCGAACTCGGCGGTGGTCAGCAGCTGGGCGCGGAGCATGGCCTTGCCCGCGCTGTCGAAGCTGCGCTCGAGGATGTCGCGCAGACGCCCGCCGGTCACGCGCGGCGTGCGGTTCAGCTGGCCGTTGACGAGGACGTAGAACGTCCCGCGCACTTGCGATTCCGGCGTCCAGTCCAGCAGGCCTTCCGGCACGCCGAGGAAGGGCGCGTTGACGCCGCCGTCCACGTGCATGGTCTGGACCACCCGCCCCTGCTCGTCGAGGCCGGCGATGAGGACCGGGGGAAAGACCCCGGGAACGCTGGCCGAGGCGACGAGGATGTCGCGAAACAGGACCAGCCCTTGCGGCCCGCCCTGGGTCGCCACCACGCCCATGTCCCAGATCACGGTCTCCTGCGCGTCCAGATCGGTCGTGGCCACGAGCAGACGCCGCCCCCGGGCGTGCTCGGCGGCGACTGCGGCCAGCAGCTCCGGCGTCACGTGGCGCTCGACGACCTCCCGCAGGTCGGCCGGGCTGAACAGGCTGGGGGCGAAGAAGGCGGCGAAGCTGCGCCAGCTGACCAGGCCCTGGGTTCCGCCGTCCGTATAGGCGGACTCGAGCCGGTCGTCCCACGCGGGCCCGAGGAAGGCGAAGGGCGCGGTCAGGGCCCCCGTGCTGACGCCGGTGACCACGGCGAAGGCCGGGCGGTCGCCCCTGTCGCTCCAGCCGGAGAGGACTCCCGCGCCCCAGGCGCCGTTCGCGCCGCCACCGGACAGGGCGAGGACGGCCGCCGGCTCGCCGTCCTGAAGATGGCTGGCCAGCTCTCCGGCGAGGCGCTCGAGGCGGCCCGCGTCGGACGCCCGGATGCGGGGATCGGCGGCGGGAACGACCTCGACGTCGGCCAGTCGCAGCACGCCGTCCGGCGGCCGGCTGAGGGTCCCGCACGCGGCCAGGCAGACCGCGAGTCCGGCGAGCACGGCGGTGCAGAGGTTCCGGGTCAGGCTGGCCATGACGCCCGTGGATACTCCCGGGCGGGCCACGGCGGCAACGTCAGCGCGGCAGTTCGTCGATGCCGCGGTTGGCCAGCCGGTCGGCGCGCTCGTTGAGTTCGTGGCCGGCGTGGCCCTTGACCCAGTGCCATTTGACCTCGTGGCGCAGGCGGGCCTCGTCGAGGCGTTTCCACAGGTCCTCGTTCTTCACGGGCTTCCTGTCCGCCGTCTTCCAGCCGCGCGCCTTCCAGCCGCGGATCCATTCGGTGATGCCCTGCATGACGTACTTGCTGTCGGTGTGCAGGTCGACCCGGCACGGCCGGTTCAGGGCCTCCAGCGCCCGGATCGCCGCCATCAGCTCCATGCGGTTGTTGGTGGTCAGCGGCTCGCCGCCCCACAGCTCCTTCTCGTGACCGCCGCCGGTCTGGAGCACGGCCCCCCAGCCGCCGGGGCCGGGGTTGCCGCGACAGGCGCCGTCGGTGTGGATGATCACGTGACTCATGGGCGCGTGCCTACAGGTTCGCTTGGCGTCGCGCCACCGAACGGCCTATATGCGGCGGCAAGCTGATTTCCGGGTCGCGCATCGATCCGAACGAGGAGACTTCGCCGTGGGTTCTTTCAGCATCTGGCACTGGGTCATCGTCGCCATTGTGGTGCTGCTTCTGTTCGGCGGCCGCGGCAAGCTGTCGGCCATCATGGGCGACGCCGCCAAGGGCGTGCGGGCGTTCCGGGACGGGCTGAAGGACACCGACGAGAACAAGCCCGCCGACGAGCGCGCCGGCGCCCTGCCGCGCACCGACGCCGAAAAAGAAGACCTGAAGTCCTGATCGCGCGCTCGCGCCGGAGACCCTGAAGTATGGGCGGCCTCGGCCCCGGCATCGGGGGGTTCGAATATCTGATCATCGCCCTCGTGGCCCTGCTGGTTGTGGGCCCCGAGCGGCTTCCACTGATGCTGCGCAAGCTGGGCCAGTGGGTGGCCAGGGCGCGCCGCATGGCCAACGAGTTCCGCTCCAGCTTCGACGAGATGGCGCGGCAGTCGGAGCTGGACGAGCTGCGCAAGGAGGTCGAGGCGCTGCGCCGCGGCTCGACCGGCGCGATGCCGCTGGGTCCCGAGGCGGAAGCCACGTTCCGGGGCATTCGCGACGATCTGAACCGGCCGCTCGACGCGCCGACGCCGTCGCCAGCCCTGGCGGGCCCGGAAGAGTGGCCCGACAGCGCGCCGGTGATGGAGCCGCTCGAGACGCCGGTCGAACCGCCGGCCGCGACGCCGGAACCGGCTCGCAAGCGCAAGACGGCCGCCCCGGCCGCGGCTGAGCCGACGAAGAAGACGCGCCGCAAGCCGGCCGCCGCAGGCGCAGCCAAGGACGCCGCAGCTCCGACGATCAAGCGGCGGGACGGCAAGACCGAGGCCTTCCCGCCGAAGAAGGTCGACCTATGAGCCGCGACGAACGGGACGAGGCCGAGATCGAGGCGTCGCGCGCGCCGCTGATGGCGCATCTGATCGAGCTGCGCACGCGGCTGCTGATCTGTGTGGTCGCCTTCATCCTCGGCTTCATCCTGTGCTTCAGCTTCTCGGAGCCGATCTACATCTTTCTGGTGAAGCCGTTCGCGGCGGCGGCGGCGTTCCACGCGGCGGCCGGCGGCGGGGCGCACGCCGCGGTGTCGCCGCTGGACCTGATCCTCGGCACCGCCGGCCTTAAGCCCCTGCCCCTCATCGACGGGCAGACCGTCAACCTGATCTACACGGCGCCGCTGGAGATCCTGTTCACCAAGATGAAGCTGGCGGGCTTCGGTGCGGTGATCGTCGCCTTCCCGGTCCTCGCCTGGCAGCTGTACCGCTTCGTCGCGCCGGGCCTCTACCGCAACGAGCGGGGCGCCTTCCTGCCCTTCCTCGTCGCCGCCCCCCTGCTCTTCCTGCTGGGTGCGGCGCTGGTCTACTTCGTCATGCTGCCCTTCGTCATGTGGTTCTCGCTGAGCCAGGGGATCGACCAGGCCGGCGTCACCGCCGCCCTGCTGCCGAAGGTCTCCGAATACATGAACCTTGTGACGGCGCTGATCCTCGCCTTCGGCCTCTGCTTCCAACTTCCCGTGATCATGACCCTGCTGGGCCTCGCCGGGATCATCGGGTCGAAGACCATGGCCGAGGGGCGACGTTACGCCATCGTCGCCGTCGTCGTGGTGGCCGCTGTCGTCACCCCGCCGGACCCCATCAGCCAGCTCATGCTCGCCGTGCCGCTGGTGCTGCTCTACGAGGTCAGCATCTGGTGCGTGCGGCTGATCGAGCTGCGCCGCACGAAGGCGGACGCGACGCCGGCCTGAGTCCGGCCGCGAACACAGGCGCCTTTGCCGCACCTCCCGCGTTAACCTCGCATGACACGGGTCTGTCCCGCCTTCGCTGCTGAGCTCCTCGAGCACTTGCGTGGCTACGCGGTCATCGGCCTGTCCTCGGACGGGCGGATCGTTCAGTGGCTGGCCGACTCCCGCAGCATCACCGGCTACGCCGAAGGCGACGCCGTCGGACAGCACGTACGCGTGCTCTACACGGCCGCCGACCGGGCCGCGGGGGTGCCCGAGGAGGAGATCGCCAGGGCGCTCGAGACCGGCCGGGCCGAGGATTCGCGGTGGCACTGCAGCCGGAGCGGCAGACGGTTCTGGGCCAACGGGATGTCCCTGCCCTTCCGCCACGACGCGACGGCCGTGATCAAGATCTTCCGCGACGAGACCGCCCTGAAGCTGGCGGAGGAGCAACGAATCCTCCTGCTGAACGAACTGAACCACCGGGTGAAGAACACCCTCGCGACGGTGCAGTCCGTGATCGAGCAGACGCTGCGCGGGGCCGGCGTCGCCGCCGAGGTGCGTACGGATCTGACCGGGCGGCTGCTGGCGCTCTCCCGGGCGCACAACGTGCTGGTGCAGGAGAACTGGGCGGGAGCCGACCTCGCGGCGCTGGTCGAGGACGTCATCGCGCCCTACGAGGGCGAGCCCACGCGCTTCCACCTCGACGGCCCGCTGGTCCGCCTGCATCCGTCGCAGGCGGTGACCCTGTCGCTGGTCCTGCACGAACTTGCGACCAACGCCGTCAAGTACGGCGCCCTGGGCCTGACCCGGGGGCAGGTGCACCTTGGCTGGAATCTCGCGCTCGACGCCTGCGGCCGCCGGTCGCTGACCCTGCTCTGGCGCGAGGTCGGCGGCCCGCCGGTCCAGCCGCCCGTCCGGAAGGGGTTCGGAAGCCGCCTGCTGCGGAGCGCCTTTTCGGACGAGCGCGGCGAGGCGCGCGTGGAGTTCGCGCCGGAGGGCGTGCGCTGCCTGATCACGCTCGGCCTGGTGGAGACGACGCCGCCCGATGACGTCGTCGTGGCCGGCGGTTGACAGGGGTCCTCAACGCGCAGGGGCGCCGGACGGTGTCCCGCCCGGCGCCCCCCGCGTGATCGTCAGTCCCCCTGTCGATCAGCAGCTGTAGTACATGTCGAACTCGACCGGGTGCGGGTGCAGCTGCAGCCGCATCACCTCCTCCATCTTCAGCTCGATGTAGCTGTCGATGAAGTCGTCATCCATGACCCCGCCCTTCTTCAGGAAGGCGCGGTCCTTGTCGAGATTCTCCAGCGCCTCGCGCAGCGAACCGCAGACCTCGGGGATGTTCTTCCGCTCTTCCGGCGGCAGGTCGTAGAGGTTCTTGTCGGCGGCCGCGCCCGGGTCGATGCGGTTCTCGATGCCGTCGAGGCCGGCCATCAGCAGGGCGACGAAGGTCAGGTAGGGGTTGCCCATCGGGTCCGGGAAGCGGGCCTCGATGCGCTTGGCCTTGGGCGAGTTGACCCACGGAATGCGGATCGAGGCCGAGCGGTTGCGGGCCGAATAGGCCAGCTTCACCGGCGCTTCGTAACCGGGCACCAGTCGCTTGTAGGAGTTGGTGGTCGAGTTGGCGAAGGCGTTGATGGCCTTGGCGTGCTTGATGATGCCGCCGATGTACCACAGGCACATGTCGGACAGGCCGGCGTACTTGTCGCCGGCGAACAACGGCTTGCCGTCGCGCCAGATCGACTGGTGCACGTGCATGCCCGAGCCGTTGTCGGCGAACATCGGCTTGGCCATGAAGGTGGCCGACTTGCCGTAGGCGGCCGCGACGTTGTGGATCACGTATTTGTACAGCTGCAGCCGGTCGGCCATGGTCAGCAGGTCGCTGAACTTCAGGCCCAGCTCGTGCTGCGCCGGGGCGACCTCGTGGTGGTGCTTCTCGGGGTCGAGGCCGAGGTCCTTCATCACCGACAGCATCTCGCCGCGCAGGTCCTGACCGGAGTCGACCGGATTGACCGGGAAATAGCCGCCCTTCGGCCCGGGGCGGTGGCCCATGTTGCCTTCCGAGTATTCGGCGCCGGTGTTGGCGGGCAGCTCGATGGAGTCGAAGGCGTAGCCGGTGTCGTGGGCCTGGGTCGACCAGCGCACGTCGTCGAAGACGAAGAACTCGGCCTCGGGACCGAAGAAGACCTGGTCGCCGACGCCCGACGACTGGACGTAGGCCAGCGCCTTCTTGGCCATCGAGCGGCTGTCGCGGTTGTAGGGCTCGCCCGTGTCCGGGTTCAGCACGTCGCAGAACAGGAACATGGTGGTCTGCTGGTAGAACGGATCGATCCAGGCAGTCTTCAGGTCCGGCTTGAGCAGCATGTCGGACTCGTTGATCGCCTTCCAGCCGGCGATCGACGAGCCGTCGAACATGGTGCCTTCCTCGAGGAACTCCTCGTCAACGAGGTCGACGTCGAAGGTGACGTGCTGCATCCGCCCCTTGGTGTCGGTAAAGCGGAGATCGACGTACCGGACGTCCTTCTCCTTGATGTCCTTCAGTATCTTGCCGGCGTCGCTCATTCTCGGAAGTCCGTTTCTTGGGGAGGAAGTGAAACGGCCGCCCCGAGGGGCGGCCGGTGGTCTGTGGCGGATCAGACGGCCTGGGCCCCCGTCTCGCCGGTGCGGATGCGGATGACGTCGAGGACGTCGGACACGAAGATCTTGCCGTCGCCGATCTTGCCGGTGCGGGCGGCGGTCTGGATGGCCTCGACCACCGACGACACCAGATCGTCGGGAACCACCACCTCGATCTTGATCTTGGGCAGGAAGTCGATGACGTACTCGGCGCCCCGGTAGAGCTCCGAATGCCCCTTTTGCCGGCCATAGCCGCGCGCCTCGAGCACGGTCATGCCCTGCACGCCGACCTCTTGCAGCGCCTCCTTCACTTCATCGAGCTTGAAGGGCTTGATGACGGCTTCAATCTTTTTCATCGGCGATCCCGGCGGGCTAACGTGCCGCGCGCTCGGGCGGGAAATGGACATTGCATTGCACAATAAGGCAAGTCCCTTTTCGACCGGAGTCGTCATCCGTGAACGGAGGAGAGGTCGATGATCGCTGCCCTGCCTGACTGGCGCGTCGCCCTTCCCTGGCCGGCTGTGGACGTCCACAAGCACGCGCGGGGCCGGCTGGGGGTGGTGTCCGGCCGCGCCACGCAGACCGGGGCGGCGCGGCTGGCGGCGCGGGGCGGGCTCAGAATCGGCGCCGGCCTGGTGCGCATCCTGTGCCCGCCGGACGCGGCCGCGGTCATCGCCCCCGCCGTCGAGGCGATCATGCTGACGCCGTTCGGCTCGATCGAGGCCCTGTTCGAGGCCGCCGAGGCCCTCGACGCCGTGGTGATCGGACCCGCCGCCGGGGTGAACGAGGCGACCCAGGGCAACCTCCGCACCCTCGCCGAGACCGGGGCCGTGCTGGTCATCGACGCCGACGGGCTGACCGCTTTCGAGGGCCGGCCCGCCGACCTGTTCGAACTGCTCGACCGCGACGACGTGCTGACCCCGCACGAGGGCGAGTTCCGGCGGCTGTTCCCGGATCTGCTGGAAGCGGGGCGGGAAACCGCCGCGCGCGAGGCGGCGGCCCGGGCGGGCGCGGTGGTGGTGCTGAAGGGGCCCGAAACCGTGATCGCCGCGCCGGACGGGCGGCTGGCGGTCAACGACAACGGCACACCGTGGCTGGCGACCGCCGGAAGCGGCGACGTGCTGGCCGGGATGATCGGCGGGCTGGCGGCGCAGCGCATGGACAGTTTCGAGGCGGCCCGGGCGGCGGTGTGGATACACGCCGAGGCGGCGCGCGCCTTCGGGCCCGGCCTGATCGCCGAGGACCTGCCCGAGCGCCTGCCGGCGGTGCTGGCCGGCCTGTACGCCGCCCGCGGCTGAGCGGAGCAGTTCAATTCCCCGGCGAAGCGGCCTAACAGGGCGCCATGCTGATCGTCCTCTCACCGGCCAAGCGGCTGGACTTCACGGAAGCCGGCCCTGAGACGCCCGCGAGCGAGCGGCGCTTCGTCGAGGAAACCGGGTCGCTGGTGCGGACCGCGCGGCGGCAGACGCAGGCGGAGCTGCGCCGGCTGATGTCGCTCTCGGATGAACTCGCCCGGCTGAACCAGGAGAGGTTCCGCGCCCTGGACGCGGCCGCGCTGGACCGGGGCGTGCAGGCCGCCTTCGCCTTCGCGGGCGACGTCTACCAGGGGCTGGACGCCCGCTCGATGGACGACGCGGCCCTCGACTGGACGCAGGACCATGTCCGCATCCTCTCTGGCCTGTACGGCCTGCTGCGGCCGCTGGATCGCATCCAGCCCTACCGCCTCGAGATGGGCACGCGGCTGAAGACCCGGCGGGGCTCCAATCTTTACGACTTCTGGGGCGACCGGATCTCGAAGCAGCTCAACGAAGACGCCGGGGGGCACGCCGATCCGACGTTGGTGAACCTGGCCAGCCAGGAGTATTTCGGGGCCGTCGACGCCCGGGCGCTGAAGCTGCCGGTGGTCACCTGCCACTTCCGGGAGGCCCGGGACGGCGAGAGCCGGGTGATCTCCTTCTTCGCCAAGCGGGCCCGCGGCGCCATGGCGCGGTTCGCCGCCGACCAGCGCATCGAGACAGCGGCGGACCTGAAGGCCTTCGACCGCGACGGCTACCGCTTCGACGAGGCTTCCTCCAGCGGCACGGACTGGATATTCATCAGGTCGGGAAATTCCTGAGGCCAGTCGCCTTCGCAGGCGCGAAGGGCTAGGCTGGCGGCGCAAGACAGACGGACGGACGAGACCTTCATGTTCCAGTGGCCCCGGCGCGGCGACGCCTCCGACACGGCTCCCGAGCCCTTCCGCGACATCGGCGACCTGAAGGGACAGGTGGCGGTGATTTCGGGATCGACCTCGGGCATCGGCCTGGCCATGGCCCGGGCCATCGCCTCCCGCGGCGGCGACGTCGTGCTCAACGGGCTCGGCGATCCGGCCGAGATCGAACGCACGCGGGGCGAGCTGGAGGCCAGCTGCGGCGTGCGGGTGCGCTACCACGCCGCCGACATGCGGCGCGGCGACGAGGTCGCGGACATGGTCGCCTTCGGCAAGCATCAGCTCGGCCGGGTCGACATCCTGATCAACAACGCCGGCGTGCAGCACGTCGAGGCGGTGGAGAAGTTCCCGGCCGACAAGTGGGAGCAGATCATCGCCATCAACCTGTCCTCGACCTTCTATGCGACGCGGGCGGCGATCCCGATCATGAAAGCCCAGGGTCGCGGACGGATCATCAACGTGGCCTCGGCCCACGGCCTGGTCGCCAGCCCGTTCAAGTCGGCCTACGTCGCGGCCAAGCATGGCGTGATCGGCTTCACCAAGACCGTCGCCCTCGAGGTCGCGCAGGACAACATCACCTGCAACGCCATCTGCCCCGGCTTCGTCGAGACGCCGATCGTCGAGAAGCAGATCGCCGACCAGGCGCGGACGCGGGGAATGTCGAAGGAGCAGGTGCTGAAGGACGTGATTCTCGGCTCCCAGCCGACCAAACGGTTCGTGACCACGGACGAGCTGGTCGGGATGATGCTTTACCTGGTCTCAGACCTCGGCGCCTCGGCCAACGGGGCCAGCTTCTCGATCGACGGCGGCTGGACGGCGCAGTAAGCGCGCCTACCCCACGAACCCGGCGGCCCGCTTCAGCCGGTCGTTGATGGCCTCGCCGAGGCCGTGGGCCGGGATCGGGGACACGGCGATGCCGGCGGGGCTCTCGCGGTCCGCCTCGCGCAGGCGACGGAACAGGTTGGCGGCGGCTTCGCGCAGGTCGCCGGTGGGGCTGAGGCTCCAGCGGGGATCGCCCACGCCCGGGCCGAAGCCGAGCAGGATTTCACCCTCCCGGGCCGCGCCGGCGTTGATCCGCACGGGCGCGTCGGGCGCGTAGTGAAGGGCGAGACGGCCGGGGGAGCGGTGAGCCTCGTCGCTTCCCTCGCCGCCCTGGTCCAGCGGCCCGACCGCCGCCTCGATCTCCTCCCGGGTGACCGAGCCGGGGCGCAGCAGGGAGATTCGTCCGTCCAGCACCGAGACGACGGTCGACTCCACCCCCACGGCGCAGGGGCCTCCATCGACGGCGTCGGCGGCCGCATGGCCGGTCTCCTCGACGGCGTCGTCGAACGTGGTCGGGCTCGGGCGGCCGGAGCGGTTGGCCGAGGGCGCGACGACGGGCTTTCCGAAGGCGGCGATGACGGCCCGGGCGCGGGCGTGGCCGGGGACGCGCACGGCGACGCTGTCCAGACCGGCGCGGGCGAGGTCGCAGACGGCCGCCCGGTCGCGAACCGGTGCAACGATGGTCAGCGGTCCCGGCCAGAAGGCCTCGGCCAGGGCGCGGGCGCGGGAATCGAAGACCGCGACCGCCTCGGCCTGGGCGGCGTCGGCGACGTGGGCGATCAGCGGGTTGAAGCGGGGCCGCCCCTTGGCTTCGAAGATGGCCGCGACCGCTTGCGCGTTGGAGGCGTCGGCGGCGAGGCCGTAGACGGTCTCGGTCGGGAGGATGACCAGTTCGCCGCGCGTCAGCGCTTCAACCGCCTGGGCGTTGGTCGCCCCGCGCTGGATGTCGCCGCCGGACATGGGACCGCTCCGCTGCTGAGGCGGGCGTGATGCGCTCCCGCCCGCCGGCAGGCAAGCCCCGCCGTCAGGGCCGGCGCGGGATCAGCGGGATCATCCGGTGCAGGACGTTGTCGCGATCGACGAAGTGGTGCTTCAGCGCACCGAGCACGTGCAGGACCACAAGCGCGATGAGCAGCTTGCCGGCGATCTCGTGCGCCTCCATCAGCGACCCGGCGGTCTCGCGCCCGCCGCCGATCGGCAGCAGGGGCCATTCGAACAGGCCGAACCAGACGATGTCGCGGCCCGCCGCCGAGGAGGCGGCCCAGCCGACCAGCGGCATGGCGATGAGGAAGACGTAGAACAGCACATGGGTGCCGCGCGCCGCCACCTTCTGCCAGCGCGGCGTCCCGGCGGGCAGCGGAATGGCGGGGTTGGCGATCCGCCAGCCGAGACGCGCAAGCGTCAGGACCAGGATGCTCAGGCCCACCGACTTGTGCAGGTTCATGAACTCGCGCGACGTCGACCCCTCGGTCGCCTCATGGGCCCAGACCAGGCCCAGCTGGGTCACGACCAGCCCGGCGATCAGCCAGTGCAGGACGAGCGAGACGGTGGAGTAGCGATTGCGTGGTTCGGCCATGGGGTCCCTCCTCCAAGGATGCGGCAGCCTGCCCCAGTCCGCTCCCTGCGCCAAGCCGCCGCTTGCGTGACCCGGCGGCAAGGCGGCATGGAAGGGCGTCCAAGACAGCCGAGCCGAACCCGATGACCTACCGCGCGCCCGTCCGCGATCTCGCCTTCACGCTTCAGGCCATGGCCGGAATCGACCGGGTGGCGGCGACCGGCGCCTTTCCCGACTACGACCCCGAGGTGATGGGAGCGGTGCTGGAGGCCGCGGGGCAGTTCTCCGAGGAGGTGCTGGCGCCGCTGAACCGCGTCGGCGACCGGCACGGTTCTACCTGCGTGGACGGAAACGTCACGACCGCTCCCGGATTCGCCGACGCCTATCGCCAGTTCGCGGCCGGCGGCTGGACCGGCCTTTCGGCGCCGGCCCACGCCGGCGGACAGCAGCTGCCGAAGGCGCTGGAGCTGGCCGCCTACGAGACGGTGCACGCCGCCAACATGGCCTTCGGCCTGTGCCCGATGCTGTCCCTGGCCGCGATCGAGGCGCTGGAGGCGTTCGGGACCGAGGCCCAGAAGGCGACCTACCTCACCAGGCTTGTGTCCGGGGAATGGACCGGGGCGATGGTGCTGACCGAGCCGCAGGCGGGGTCCGACCTCGGCGCGCTGACGGCGACGGCGGCGCCGAACGGCGACGGAACCTACAGCCTGACCGGCCAGAAGATCTTCATCACCTGGGGCGACCACGACGCGACGGACAACATCGTCCACATGGTGCTGGCCCGGCTGCCCGACGCTCCGCCCGGACCGAAGGGCATCAGCCTGTTCCTGACCTCGAAATATCTGGTGAACCCGGACGGGAGCCTCGGCGCGCGCAACGCCTTCCGCCCGGTCAGCGTCGAGCACAAGCTGGGCATCCACGGCTCGCCCACCTGCGTGATGGCCTACGAGGGCGCGACCGCCGAACTGGTGGGGCGGCCGAACGAGGGCCTGTCGCACATGTTCGTCATGATGAACGCCGCGCGCCTGGCGGTGGGCGTCGAGGGGGTGGCGATCGCCGAGCGCGCCTGGCAGCACGCCCTGGCCTATGCGCGCGAGCGGGTGCAGGGACGCTCGGTCTGGACCGGAGCCGCCGCGCCCATCGTCGATCACCCGGACGTGCGCCGCATGCTGTCCGTGATGAAGGCGAAGATCGCCGCGGCGCGTGCGATCTGCCTGTCCACCGGCGTCGCCGCAGACCTGGCCCGTCACGCGGTCGACGAGACCGAGCGGCGCTTCTGGAAGGGCCGCGAGGACCTCTTCACCCCCATCGCCAAGGCATGGTCGACCGACATCGGGGTCGAGGTGGCGTCCATGGGCGTGCAGGTGCACGGCGGCATGGGCTTCATCGAGGAGACCGGCGCGGCGCAATACTATCGGGACGCCCGCATCGCCCCGATCTACGAAGGCACCAACGGCATCCAGGCGCTGGATCTGGTGGGCCGCAAGCTGTCCCAGGATGGCGGCGACGCGGCCCGCGCGCTGATCGCCGACATGAAGGTCACTCTGACCGAGCTGCCGCGCCTCTACGCCGGCAAGCCGGTCGAGCGTTTCGCCAACGCGATCGAGGCGGTCGAGGACGCCACCCTGTGGCTGCTGGACGCCAAGGCCGACCCGGCTCGCGCGGCGGACGTGCTGGCGGCCGCCGACGCCTATCTGAAGCTGGTGGGCGACGTGGCGGGCGGCTGGATGCTGGCCCGGGGAGCCCTGTGGGCGCGAGCCGAACTCGACGCCGGCCAGGGGGATCCGACCTGGCTGGAGGGCAAGATCACGCTCTACGAGGTCTACGCCGCCAATGTGCTGGGCCACGTCTCCAGCCGCCTGGCCGCGGTCGGCCAGGGCGGAGCCCTGCTGGAGCGGATGAGCGTTGAGGTGCTGGCGGGCTAGGGCCCGGCCGCCGCGTCCATCAGGGCGATGGCCTCGCGGATGTAGTCCGCGTGGGCGACGATGCCGATGCCTACATCGCGGCCGCCGACCTGCATCGACTGGACGAGGACGCCGGCCACGAAGGGATGCTCCGGCTGCACTGTGCCCGGCAGCTTGCGCGCCGCCGGGGTCCAGAACACCGGACCGCCCGAGTTGCCGGGGAAGACGGCGAAGTCGAGCAGGAAGGTCGGGAACTCTCCGATCGGGGTGAGCGGCCATGAAGCGACGCGGCCGGTGCGCAGAATCGGGAAGCCGACCTTGTTGGCGGCGTATCCATGCGGGTAGCCCAGCGTCATCAGCTCGTCCCCGGGCCCGACCTGCCAGGCGTCCAGCGTCTCGGCCCCCGCCAGCCAGCCCAGCGGAATGGCGGCGCGTGCGAATTCCGGAGGCGCCGACACCGTCATCACCGCGACGTCGCGTTCGGGGTGGCGCGTCCAGCGCGGCGCGCCGTCCTCGTTGCGGATGCGCAGCGGCTCCGGAGCGAAGCGCCAGCCGCCGTCGACGGCCCGCGTCCGCCAACCGATCCGCGCCTCGGCCGCCGACATGCCGTCCAGCACGTGGGCGGCGGTGACCATCACCGTGCGCGGCAGGCCGTCCGGCCCCGGCGCGTCGACTAGGAAGGCGGCGCCGACCCGCCGGTTGGCGCCGTCGGCCAGCGGCTGGTCGATCTGCACCGTGGCCGAGATCAGCCCCAGCGTCAGGTCCCAGGCGGGGCGAACCTCGACGACCTCGGCGACGGGGCCGGCCGCGCACAAGGTCCGCCGTCATCTCGGGGACCCGCCACATGAATCGCCGCGACCTGCTCGCCACCGCCTCCGCCGCGCTCGCCGCCTCCGCCCTCCCCTCCACCGTACAAGCTTCCGGAGCCTCGATGTCCCAGGGCCGCCCCGTCCCCCCTGTCGCGAAGAAGATCCCCGTCACCATCGAGCAGCTCGGCCGCACCCGCGTCGACGAGTACCAGTGGATGAAGGACGACAATTGGCAGGCGGTGCTGCGCGACCCGAGCCTGATCAAGGCCGACGTCAAGGCGCATCTGACCGAGGAGAACGCCTACCGCGAGGCGATGATGGCCTCGACCCTGCCGCTGCAGGCGCAGATGTTCGAGGAGATGAAGGGGCGCATCAAGGAGGACGACAGCTCGGTGCCCGCCCCGGACGGACCGTGGGCCTACTACACCCGCTATCGCACCGGGGATCAGCATCCCCTGTTCTGCCGCCGTCCGCGCGACAGCGAGACCGGCGAGGTCGTGCTGCTGGACGCCAACGCCCTGGCCGCCGGCAAGGCCTATTCCGAGGTTTCGAGCGCCGAGCACAGTCCCGACCACAGCCTGTTCGCCTACGCCGAGGACGCCCAGGGCTCGGAGGTGCACCAGATCTACGTGAAGGACCTGGCCACCGGCGAGGTGCTGCCCGACCCGATCCAGTCGGCCAACGGCAACTTCACCTTCTCGCCCGACAGCCGGTGGATCTTCTGGACCAACCGCAACGACAACGGCCGTCCCGACAAGATCTTCCGCCGCCCGGCGCGCGGCGGCGAGTCCACCCTCGTCTATGAAGAGGAGGACGAAGGGATGTTCATCGGCGTCGGGCGCACCGCCGACGACCGCTTCGTCCTGATCAGCATCGAGAACCAGGAGACGTCCGAGGTTCGCTACCTGCCGGCGGACGACCTGGCCGGCGCGCCGCGGGTGCTGGAGCCGCGCGTCACCGCCCGCCGCTACGACGCCGACCACTGGGGCGACCGCTGGGTGATCCGCACCAACGCCGACGACGCCATCGACTTCAAGATCGTCGAGGCGCCGACCGATGCTCCGGCGAAGGCGAACTGGAAGGATCTGGTGCCCCATTCGCCCGGGCGCTTCATCGAGGGCGTGGCGCTGGTGAAGGACTTCCTCGGACGCCAGGAGCGGGCCGACGCCAATACGAGGATCGTCATCCGCGACCGCGCCGGCGCCGAGCATGAGATCGCCGTCGACGAGCCCGCCTACGCCCTGTCGCTGGGCGGGGCGTCGGAGTTCGACACTACGGTGATGCGCTACGGCTACAACTCGCCCTCGACCCCGACCTCGACCTACGACTACGACCTGGCGACGCGCGAGCGCACCCTGCGCAAGGTGCAGGAGGTGCCGTCAGGCCATGATCCGGCGGACTATGTGGTCGAGCGGCTGAACGCCCCGGCGCCCGACGGCGAGCTGGTGCCGGTGACGCTGGTGCGGCGGAAGTCGACGCCGGTGGACGGTTCGGCGCCGCTGCTGTTGTACGGCTACGGCAGCTACGGCATCCCGATGGCGGCCAGCTTCTCGACCAACCGCCTGTCGCTGGTGGACCGCGGCTGGATCTACGCCATCGCCCATATCCGCGGCGGTTCGGACAAGGGCTGGAACTGGTTCCTGAGCGCCCGGCGCATGACCAAGAAGAACACCTTCACCGACTTCATCGCCGCCGCCGAGCACCTGATCGAGCGCAACTACGCCCGCGCCGGGAACATCGTAGCCCAGGGCGGCTCCGCCGGCGGGCTGCTGATCGGGGCGGTCACCAACATGCGACCGGACCTGTGGGCCGGGGTGATCGGACAGGTGCCGTTCGTCGACGTCATCAACACCATGAGCGACACGTCGCTGCCGCTGACGCCGCCGGAATGGCCGGAGTGGGGCAACCCGATCGAGGACCCTGAGGCCTACGACTACATGTTCTCCTACAGCCCCTACGACCAGGTGGCGTCCAGGCCCTATCCGGCGGTGCTGGCCACCGGCGGCCTGTCGGACCCGCGGGTGACCTACTGGGAACCGGAGAAGTGGGTGGCGCGGCTCAGGCCCGCGACCACCTCGGGCAAGCCGGTGCTGCTGAAGATCAACATGGAAGCCGGCCACGGCGGCGCCTCAGGCCGCTTCGACTACCTGAAGGAGGTCGCCCACGACTACGCCTTCGCTGTGTGGGCGGTCGAAAAGGGCTGGGAGCGGGTCTGACCCGCTCTCCGTCCGCCTAGGGATCGAGGGTCCAGGTGTAGACCCCCGGCTCGGAGGCCGAGGCCGGAACGAAGTTGCGCACCTCCTGCCACGACTTGCACTCGGTGGAGCCGTCCGAGTGGAAGGTGTAGGGCCCCGGGTATTCGACGCAGAGGCTGTGGTTTCCCTGCCAGCGGCGGCCCGAGCCGTCCGTCGCATCGGCGTAGAAGTAGAAGTTCGCGTTGTCGGTGGTGACCAGGTTCTCGCAGGCGCCGTTGGCCACGTCGTACCAGCCGCGGTTGATGAACTGGCTGGAGCCGACCTCCACATAGGAAACCGCGACGGTGGCGTTGCGGCCGCTGTTGTTGCACACCCGCAGTTCGACCGTCGGGCGGGCGCCGCCGCCGGTGACGGCGGAGGTCGCCGAACCCGGCTTGGCCTGCGCCCACGCCGCCGGCGCGACGGCGGCCGAGACGGCCAGCGAAATGACGAACAGGAATTTCATGGCCTTCCCCTTCTCCCTGACACGGAAGAATAGCAAAGCTGGGCGACCGCGCCAGTGATCGACCCTGACGACCTAGGAGCCGCCTGCATGACCCTCGCCCTGCACCCGGCGGGGACGGCCGACCTCGAGGCCATCGCCGCGCTTTACGGCCGCGAGGTCGAGGGCGGCACCGCCACGTTCGAACTGACGCCGCCCGACGTAGCTGAGATGGGCCGCCGGCTCGCCGCGGTGAACGCGACCGGCCTCCCCTGGCTGGTCGCCGAGCTGGACGACCGCTTCGCCGGCTACGCCTACGCCTCGCCCTTCCGACCTCGCCCGGCGTATCGCTATGGCGTGGAGGTCTCGATCTACGTCGAACCGGAGGCGCGGGGACGCGGCGTGGGCCGGGCCCTGCTCCGCGCCCTGGTCGACGACGTCCGCAGCCGGGGCCTGCGCCATCTCATCGCGGCGATCAGCGACAGCGCGACCAGCGCGGCCTCGATCGCCCTGCACCGGTCCGCCGGATTCGAAGTCGTGGGGCAGTACCGCCAGGTCGGCTGGAAGTTCGACCGGTGGCTGGACGTGACGCTGATGCAGCTGGACCTCGCCCCGGAAGGCGCCCCGCCGACCGGGCCCGGGCTCGATCTCGGCGGCGGTCTCGCCTGAGCGGCGGCCGGCGACTCCGGCCCGGGTCAGTGCGGCGCGATATCGTCGGGCGGCGTGGTCAGCCAGGGCGCCAGGCGGAAGCGACGCGGAGCCTCCCCGAGCGTGCGATGGAGGATGAACTGGCGCGCGAATCCGACGACGGCCCGGATCGTCTGCTCGTCGAACGGCTTGGACACGGCGCCGAGCGCGCCGGAGAAGCCGTCGGGAATCTGTTCCGGATTGGCGGTCAGGAAGACGACCGCGGCGCTGTGCTCCGAGACGAGCCTCTGCGCGATCTGCGGCCCGGTCATCCCGTCCAGCAGGTTCACGTCGATCAGGGCCAGGTCCGGTCGTTCGCGCTCGGCGATCGCGAAGGCGCTGGCCCGGTCCATGGCGCAACCAATCACATCGCACCCGCAGTCGGCGAGCACGAGCTCCAGTTCCATGGCCAGGAGCGCCTGGTCCTCGACGATCATGACCCGCAGGTCGGGCGGCTGGGTCACTCCATTCCCCCACGCTAACCAGACCTGTTTACCACCGTTGTGTCCGCTAGCGGACGGCGAACGCCTCATTGGCTATTTGGTTCGGGCTGGAGTAGTGAATTCACGCCAATTCAATCGGCCGGGGGAATGATGGCGTCGGCGGCGGAAGACCGGATCGGCGAACTGCAGCGGCGTCTGCTCGGCGGCTACCAGCTGTTGCAGACGCTGGTGGGCATTCGTCTGCGCGCCGTCAGCGATCCCGAGAGCAAACGCCACCTGACCTGGCTGAGTGACATCGCCGCGGCCATGGAGCTCCTCAGCCGGCGGATGACCGCCGAGGGCCCGCTCGACTTCGCCGGCTATCTGCAGGATGTCGCCGCCTTCTGGACCCGCGCCTGCGAGGGCCGCCCGGTGCGGCTGGATGTGCGCGGCCAGGCGACGCTGCTGCCGGACAGCCATCTGCTGCCGATGGCCATCATCACCCACGAATTGATCGCCAACGCCTGCCGCCACGCCTTTCCGGACGGACGGCGCGGCTCGATCGCCGTCGCCTTTTCGCGCGCGGTCGGCGGGGTCAGCCTGGTGGTGCGGGACTCCGGGGTCGGCGCAGAGGCGATCGAGCCAGGAGAAGGCTTGGGCCTGGTCTCCGGACTGGTCGAACACCTCGGCGGGACCATGTCGGTGGAGACCGCCCCGGGAGCGGGCGTTGGGGTGCGGATCCGCCTGCCGCTCGACGGCCCCCTCGCCCACTGAAAAGGCCCCGCCGGAACGCAGGGGCCGCGCGAGGGTTGGGAGGAACATGCCCGACCCGAAGCCGTCCCACACCTCCCGATCGCTGAACACGCCCTCCAGCCCTGGCGCGCCGGCCGGCGACTTCGCGGACTCCGGCGACGAACTGCTCGTCGACGGTCAGGAGGAGGTGTTCTCCCGCGCCGAGGTGGAGAGCGGACACATTGAACATCTGGCGCAGGCAGGAAGCGGCGGCGAGCGGCCCGCAACTGCTGACGGTCGATCCGTGAGGGCGGACGACCGGCGGGCGCCTAGGGGTCGAACGACCGCTCCTCCTCAAGAGGAGCGATGAACAGCCGGTCGCACTCGTTCCGATCGTTCTCGAGGGGGATGACGGTGACGCGCTCGTCGGCGTTCCCGATCACCTCCGCGACGACCTGCTCGAACACCTTCTCCTTGCCCGGCCGGCGGAACAGGACGACGCCATCCTTCGCGTCGAGCACGCCGTAGGCGGGGGATCCTTCGAGCAGGCTGTCGAGATGGAGCGCCATGGGCCCACAATGTCGGGAACCCCAGAAGGTTCACCGGGAAGGCGTCGACGATCAAAAAGAACGGGGGAAGGATGGCTGGGGAACTAGGACTCGAACCTAGAATGACGGTACCAAAAACCGTAGTGTTACCATTACACCATTCCCCAGCAGGTCCGGCGCAGCCCCGCCCTGCGGCGGGGAGGCGGTCGGATACGACAAGGCTGCCGGCAACGCAAGCGGGGTTTTTCGCTTTGGCGAAGGTCGCTCGCGGCGGGCTTGGCAGACTATTTTCGCAGTGGCGTTTTCCGCGCTTGCGGCCCCCCGACCCCGTCGCTATAAGCCCGCTCCTCAAGTCGGAGTGTGGCTCAGTCTGGTAGAGCACTGCGTTCGGGACGCAGGGGTCGCAGGTTCGAATCCTGCCACTCCGACCATCTTCCTCCCGCCCTGTCGTCGTCGCCCTCAAGGGCGGAGCCGGACCCCCGAAGGGCCCGGCCGGACAGCGCCTCCCCCTAGCGGTACAGCACGATCTCCTCGCCCCCGGGCGTGCGCCCGCTGAGCCGGTCCGGCCCGCCGCGCAGGATGGCGACCGTACCGCCGCCGGCCTTGTAGAGCACCACCTGACGGTCCTCGAGCCGCCAGCTGTTGACGAACATCAGGTCCTCGAAACAGCCCGAGGCCGAGCCCTGCATCGCCCCGAACGCCGGGTTGGTGGTCAGCCGCAGGGTGCACTCGCGCCGGTGGCCGGTGATGGTCGTCTCCACGTGCCGCCAGGTCCCGGCATAGGCGTCCTGCCGCGGCGGCGCGCCCCATCCGCCCCCGCCCCGCCGGCGGTCGTAGTCACTGTCGTCGTCTCCGGCCATGGGTCCGGGCGCCTCGTCGCCCTCGCGACGCAGCGTCAGCCCGTCGCCGAGCAGCCGGCCCTCGACCAGCGACAGCCGCGGTCCATTCTGGTCCGAGGCGCCCCGAAACAGCAGCACCTCGCCGTTCTCGACCCGCCAGTTGCTGATCCGGGCGAGGCGCGACGGGCAGTCCTCGGTCTCGACGCCGCGGACTCCGAGGAAGCCGCGTTCGCCGAAGATCATCCGGCAGTCTCCGACATCGCGGCCGCCGTCGTCGGCCAGCCAGGCGCCGAAGACGTCCTGCGGCCTGGCCGGCTCGGCCCGGCGACGCCAGTCCGGCTGCCGCTGCCCGCCGCCCGCCAGCGCCCCGACCAGGCCCTCGACCAGGGCGTTCGCGTCCACCGAGGCGCTGCCGCCGACGGTGGTGGTGCGCGTCGTCGTCGTGGTGGTGTCGCCGTCGCGGGTCGTGGTGGTGGTTTCGCGCGTGGTCTCGCGCGACACCGACTGCGCCTGCGCCGGCTGGGCGAGCGGCAGCAGGGCCGTGGCGGCGAGCGCGGCGGCGATGGTCCTGGACATGGTGGATCCCCCGTTTTGAAACGGCGGTCAGGGTAGGCGACGGCGTACCGGCGTTCAATCTGCGCGGGCGCGCGACGCAATCTCCCCGAGACGGGCGCCGACCGCCTCGATCGGCCGCTCGCCCAGCGCCCGCCGCCGCGCCAGCAACTCCGGCGAGCCGGCGTCGTGATCCGCCATGAGCCGCTTCACGAAGGCGCCCGAGCGAACCTCGGCCAGCACCTCGTCCATGGCCGCGCGCGAGGGTTCGCCGATCACCCGCGGCCCGGTCAGATAGGCGCCGTACTCCGCCGTGTTCGAGATGCGGGCGAAGGCGCCGGCCGGCCCCAGCCGGTGCATCAGGTCGACCACCAGCTTGAGCTCGTAGAAGCACTCAAACCACGCCACCTCGGGCGGATAGCCCGCCTCGACCAGCTTCATGAAGGCGGCGTCGACCAGCTCGACCGTGCCGCCGCACAGCACCACCTGCTCGCCGAACAGGTCGCTCTCGCACTCGGCGGCGAAGGTGGTTTCGAGGATGCCCTTGCGGCCGCAGCCCAGCGCCGCGGCGTAGGACAGGCCCAGCGCGTGGGCGCCGCCCGTGGCGTCCTGGTGCACGCCGAACAGGCAGAACACCCCCTCCCCCGCCTCATAGAGCTCGCGGATGCGCGGGCCGATGCCCTTGGGGGACGCGAGTATGACGTCGAGATCCGGCCGCGGCTCGACCAGGCCGAAGCGGACCGACAGGCCGTGGGCGAAGACCAGGGCCGCGCCGGGCTTCATCGCCGGAGCCAGTTCGTCGCGCCACAGGTCGCGGTGGGCCTCGTCGGACACCATCACCGCCACCACGTCCGCGCCGTCCGCCGCCTCGCCGGCGGTCCGCACTTCGAAGCCGTCGGCCCGGGCCGTCTCCCGTGTCGCCGACGCCGCCTTCAGACCCACGACGATGTCGCTGACTCCGGAGTCGCGCAGGTTCAGGGCGTGCGTGCGGCCCTGGCTGCCGTAGCCGATCACGGCGACGCGGCGGCCGCGGAGGATCGACAGGTCGCAGTCGCGGTCATGGAAGACGGGGAGCGGGGTCATGCAGGCTCTTCTTCCATCAGGGAGGCCAGGATGGCCCGAACGCGGGCGAGGACTTCGGGCGGCGCCTGGCAGATGGGACGGAAGCCCCGCTCGGCCCGATCGAGGCTGCGGATCTGGTCCGCGAGTACGGCGCCGCCCACCGGGAGGCCCTCCGGCAGGACAACCTTGGTTGGCCACGGCGTCAGGTTCGCGGTCACGGGACAGACCAGCGAGCGGCGGCTGACCCGGTTGAAGCGCGTGGCCGAGACCACCAGCGCCGGGCGCGCTCCAGCCTGTTCGCTGCCCCGAACCGGCTCAAAGTCGACCCAAACAAGGGCGCCTGCCCGGGGCGCCTTGGGGTCAGGGGCGGTCATGCAGGATCTCGTCCCCGCGATCCAGGCCCCAGTCGACCGTCTCCGGCTCGCCGGCGGAGCCAAGGCGGTCGATCTCGGACACGATCCAGTCCAGCGTCACCTCAGGCCGCCGCCGCACCGTCAGCTCGAGGGTCTCGCCCCGGAGCTCCATGTCCATGTCTTGGCCGGGCTCGAGGCCCAAGGCCTCCACCGCCCGCCGGGGAAGACGGACGGCGACGCTGTTGCCCCAGCGGGCGGCCCTTACCTTCATCGCCTTCATGCCCTATCCTCCCGGATATCCGTCTGTATATCACGCGAGCGCCATGACCGTCACCCCATCCGACGTCGTCGCCTTCTGGAAAGAGGCCGGGCCCTCCAAGTGGTTCGCCAAGGACGACGCCTTCGACGCCGACTTCCGGCGGCGGTTCGAGGCCGCCCACCTGGCCGCCGCCCGGCGCGAACTCGACGACTGGGCCGACAGCGCGGAAGGCGCGCTGGCCCTGCTGATCCTGCTCGACCAGTTTCCGCGGAACGTCTGGCGCGGCACCGGCCACGCCTTCGCTACGGACCCGCTGGCACGGATGTTCGCCGTGCGGGCGCTCGACGCCGGCTATGACCGGCTGGTCGAGAACGACCTGCGCCGCTTCTTCTACCTGCCGCTGCAGCACGCCGAGGACATGGCGCTGCAGGACCGCCAGCTGGCGCTGTTCCAGACCATGAAGCGGCCGGCCGACGACCGGTGGGCCGAGCACCATCACGCCGTCATCCAGCGGTTCGGCCGCTTCCCGCACCGCAATCGGGCGCTCGGCCGGGAGACCACGGCGGAGGAAGCCGCCTTCCTCGAGCAGGACGGCTTCCGGGGCTGATCCATGCAGCGCTGCCGCGAGTGCGCGACGATCCTCCAGGAGGGCCGCAACTGGCACCCCTCCTATGCGGCGCGGAACTACCGCCACTGCATGGAGTGCGCGCGCGCCTATTCGCGTCAGCGCTACGGCAAGCTGAAGCCGACCGTAAAGCGGCGCGTGCCGGTGGCCGGCGTCACCGCCCGCACGCCGATGACCGCCCGCAACCGGGCGGTGCGCAACCGGGCGGAGCTGGCGCGGCAGCGGCGGGACCGGGAGTGACGAACGGTCTCCTCCCGGTCGCAAAGCGATGGGAGGGAACCGGCCGGCGGCGCCTTTCCTGTGAGCAACCGATTCGGGATGGCTGCCGGGCCGGCCGAATCGGCGGCACTCTGCGGCCATGAACGCCGCCGTCGCCCTCGCCGATCTTCAGGACCGCACCGGAGCCGTCGCCGCCGACCATCCGGAATGGCAGTACCTCAACCTGCTGCGCGACATCCTCGACAACGGCGCGCGGCGCGACGACCGAACCGGCACCGGGACGCTGGGGGTGTTCGGGCGGCAGATGCGCTTCGACCTGTCGAAGGGCTTCCCGCTGCTGACCACCAAGAAGCTGCACACCCGCTCGATCATCGTCGAGCTGCTTTGGTTCCTGCGCGGCGAGACCAACATCGGCTGGCTGAAGGAGAACGGCGTCAGCATCTGGGACGAATGGGCCGACGCCGAGGGCGAGCTGGGGCCGGTCTACGGCAAGCAGTGGCGGTCGTGGTCCGCGCCGGACGGCCGGGTGATCGACCAGATCGAACGACTGGTGGAGGGGCTGAAGAGCAATCCCAACAGCCGCCGCCACATCGTCACCGCCTGGAACCCGGCCGACGTCGACGACATGGCCCTGCCGCCCTGCCACTGCCTGTTCCAGTTCTTCGTCGCCGACGGGAAGCTGTCCTGCCAGCTGTACCAGCGCTCGGCCGACGTCTTCCTCGGCGTGCCGTTCAACATCGCCTCCTACGCCCTGCTGACCATGATGATCGCCCAGGTCGTGGGGCTGGAGCCGGGCGAGTTCGTGCACACCTTCGGGGACGCCCACCTGTACCTGAACCACGTCGAGCAGGCTGAGCTGCAGCTGACGCGGGAGCCGCTGCCGCTGCCGACCATGACGATCGCCCCGAAGGCGGACCTGTTCGCTTACCGGCTGGAGGACTTCACCCTCGAAGGTTACCAGCCCTGGCCGCACATCAAGGCGCCGGTGGCGATCTGAGGCCATGCACCTGAAGACCCTGCAGGCCGACGTCCTGCGCATCTCCGACATCTACGCACGCGAGCATTCCATCGACCGCGACCGCGACTGGGCCCTGCTGAAGCTGCAGGAGGAGCTGGGCGAGCTGACCGCCGAGCATCTGCGCATGAGCGGGCGGGCGCGGGGCGCGGCCGACGCCGGCAAGCTGGGCGACGAGGCGGCGGACGTGCTGGGCATGCTGCTGATCTATTGCGACCGGGCGGGGGTCGACCTGGAGCAGGCGATGCAGCGCAAGTGGCTTCATTGGTTGGAGACATGAGAAACTGGATCGGATTACGCTGGCGGCCGCTCCTCCTCAGCGCATGCGCCTTGGTCCTTTCGGCGAACCTCTGGCGAAACCGGGGCCAGGAGAACGAACGGCAGGCGCAGGTAGTTGAGCTGGTCGGGAATCTGCCGGTCGTCGACAGCGACAGGATCGGCGCGCTCATTCTCCGTTCTCCCGACGGCCTGCTGATGTCGGCGCTTCTGACGGGCTTCATGATTGCGCTTGCGCTGGCCCACTGGTCGGGAAATCAACGCTGATGCCCCTGCCCCACCTCGCCCTCGTCGTCGCCCGGGCGCGCAACGGCGTCATCGGGCGCGACGGCGACCTGCCGTGGCGGCTGCGCTCGGACCTGCAGCGCTTCAAGGCCGTGACCATGGGCAAGCCCTGCATCATGGGGCGGAAGACCTGGGAGAGCCTGCCCCTGAAGCCCCTGCCCGGCCGGCTCAACCTGGTCCTGTCCAGGGACGAGTCCTTCGAGCCGAAGGGGGCGGTGGCCTGCCTGACCCTGGACGAGGCGATCGAGATCGGGCGCGAGCAGGCCGTCGAGGACGGGGTCGACGAGGTCTGCGTCATCGGCGGCGCCGGCCTGTTCGCGGCGACCCTGCCGCGGGCGAAGCGGCTGTATCTGACGGAGGTCGACGCCGAGCCCGAGGGCGACGTGCTGTTCCCGCCGTTCGACGAGAGCGCCTGGGTCGAGGTATCGTCCGAAGCCGTGCCGCCCGGGGAGAAGGACGACCACGCTTTCGTTTTCCGGGTTCTGGGGCGGCGCTAGGCCGAGGGAGAGACGCCATGCTGATCGTGACCACCAACGACGCGCCCGGCCACCGGGTGGTGCGCACTCTCGGTCTGGTGCGCGGCATCACCGTGCGGTCGCGCAACCTGATCTCGGACGCCATCGGCGGCATCCAGTCGATGATCGGCGGCCGGGTCGGGGCCTATGTGAAGCTGGCGGAAGCCTCGCGCGCCGAAGCCTATGACGAGCTGGTCCGGCACGCCGAGGCCATGGGCGCCAACGCCGTGATCGGCATGCGCTACGAGGCCAACGAGATCATGGAGGGCGTGACCGAGGTGCTGGCCTACGGCACCGCGGTCGTGGTGGAGCCGGCGTAGAGGTCCAGCTCCGCGACAAGGGCGTCGCGGCGGATCAGGTCCTCGATCGGGCGGCGCAGGTCATGGATCTCGCCCGACAACCATTCGCCGTCGACTCCCAGGCGCTGCATGGCGAGATGACCAAGGCCTTGGTCCCAGCCGTCGTTGGGGCCGAACACGGCGCGGTGCAGGTCCAGCGGCGACTCCGGCGGAGGCAGGAAGCGCCACACGGACGGGGCGCCGTGGGTCTCGGCCTGGTGCCGGGCCATGTCGCGGACGAGGACGAACCACCAGTGCTCGGCCTCGACGTCCGGGTCCGCGAGGCGGCCGCGGAGCTCCGCCGCAAGATCGAGGACGCCGAGCCCGGTCAGGCGCATGGCCCGGCCGGTGGCGCGGACGGACTCGTACCAGATCGACGGGTACGGACCGTTCCAGAACAGCGCCCGCAGCCGCTCGCGTCCGGCCCGGCCGAGCAGGCCCACGGCCAGCACCACCCCCGCCATGCAGTCGGTGGACGGCAGCTCCGTCCGGCCGTCGTCCACGAGGAAGCGGTCGACCAGCTCTTCGTCGCCGATCCAGCCGGCCAGCGCCGGCAGGTATTCGGCGAACAGCCACTTGCCGACGCAGGTCTGAACCGCCTCGCGGACCTGCGCCTCCATGCCGTCCGGGGGCAGCTGGACCAGGCCGTCGACAGCGGCGGGGGCGGCGTCCCAGTTCGGCTCCTGCGCATGGGCGAACAGCACCGGCCGCGCCTGCTCCAGTCCGGCCCAGCCGAAGGCCCACAGCAGGTCGACCGGCGCGCCGTCGACCAGACGGCCGTGGGCCACGAAGCGATCGAACAGCCGCTCCGCCATGGAACGGCTCCCGTGACGGACGACCGGATCCACCAGGTCGCCGTGGGCCTCGGGATCCGCGAGCAGCAGCGGCAGCAGGGCCTCGGCGTCCTCCCGTCCGCCGCGCAGGGAGACCAGCTCCACGGCGGCGGCGCGCTCGAGGGGATGCAGGCGTTCGGTCAGCAGACGGCGGGTGGCGTGAAGCATGGCGGCGCAACCTAGGGCGCCGGGGCCCGCGGGCAAGCCGCCGTCAGGTTCCGGAAGCCTCAGACGCCGAGTCCGTCCGCCACCCGCGCCGCGATCGCGGCGAAACGCCGGGCGACCTCGCCGTCCGGATCGGCGCTGACCAACGGGCGGCCGGCGTCGCCCGCCTCGCGCAGGGCGGCGTCCAGCGGCAGGTCGCCGAGGAAGGGCACGCCGAGCCGCTCGGCCTCGGCCTTCGCGCCGCCGGAGCCGAACACCGGGCCGGACATGTTCTCGATCAGCCCGAGCGTCGGAACCTTGACCTTCTGGAACAGGGTGTGGGCCCGGCGCGCGTCGGCCAGCGCCACCTCCTGCGGGGTGGAGACGATCACCGCCCCGTCCAGCGGGGTCTTCTGGATCAGGGTCAGCTGCACGTCGCCGGTGCCCGGCGGCAGGTCGACGACGAGCACGTCGAGCGGCCGCCTCTCCGTGCCCCAGCGGGTCTGGGTCAGCATCTGGGTGATGGCCTGCGACGCCATCGGGCCGCGCCAGACCATGGCGTCGTCGGCCCCGGCCAGCAGGCCCATCGACATGACCTTCAGCCCGTGCGCGGGATGCGGCTCCATCGCCCCGTCGACGTACTCAGGCTTGCCCGAGACTCCGAGCATGGTCGGCATCGACGGCCCGTAGACGTCGGCGTCCAGCACCCCGACCGCCAGTCCCCGGGCGGCGAGGGCCGCGGCGAGATTGGCGGCCACGGTCGACTTGCCGACCCCGCCCTTGCCCGAGGCCACGGCCAGCACCCGACGCACATGGCCCGGGCGATCGGTGGGGACCGGCGCCTTCGGGCGGTTCTGCTCGGCGGCCTGGGGCGACAGGATGACGGTGCGCCGCGCCGGCTTCTGCACCGCCTCGGCGGTCAGCACGACGGAGACCCGCGTGACGCCCGGCAGGGCCTTCAGCGTCGCCTCGGCGGCATCCCGGACGGGCGCATAGGCGGCGGCGTCGCGCGGCGCCACCTCGAGGGCGAAGCCGACCCGGTCGCCGGCCACCACCAGCCCCTGCACCAGGCCCGCCGTCGCCAGACCCTGCCCGCTCTTCGGATCCCGAACGGCGTCGAGGGCGGCGAGAACTTGGTCGCGATCGAGGGGACGTGGGGACACGGGGGGACTCCTTGGGGTTGCCGCCCGGGCGGCGGCCGTTCTATCGCCGATATACCCGCAGCCCGCGAGCGCCGATTTGCCCCGGAACACATCCGTCCCGCCCGTGACCCTGCTGGCCGGCCCGACCGCCTCGGGCAAGTCGGCGCTGGCGATGGAGATGGCGGAGCGCTCCGGCGCGGTGATCGTCAACGCCGACAGCCAGCAGCTGTACGCCGACCTGCGGGTTCTGACCGCCCGTCCGTCACCCGAGGACGAGGCGGCGATCGAGCACCGCCTCTACGGCGTGGCTGACGCCGGCGACGCCTGGTCGGTCGGGCGCTGGAGCCGGGCGGTGACGGCGGAGCTGGAGGACCTCGCCGCGGCGGGCCGTCCCGCCCTGCTGGTGGGCGGCACAGGCCTGTACTTCACCGCCCTGACCCGGGGCCTGGCGGACGTGCCGGAGGTCCCGGACGCGATCCGGGCGGCGACGGCCGGCGCCCTGGAAGCCGAGGGCGAGGCCGCCTTCCGACGGCGCCTGGCCGAACTCGACCCCCCCGCGGAGGCCCGGATCGCCGCCGGGGACCGGCAACGGCTGGTCCGGGCCATGGCGGTGGCCCGGCACACCGGGCGCGCGCTCAGCGACTGGACGGCGGACACCGTCCCCCTGTTGCCGCCGGGCTCCTGGTCCGGACTGGTGGTGGAGCCGGATCGCGCGACCCTCTACGCCCGGTGCGACGCCCGCGTGGCGCGCATGGTCGAGCAGGGCGCGGTGGAAGAGGTCCGGACGCTGACGGCGCGCGGCCTCGATCCGGATCTGCCCGCGATGAAGGCGGTGGGCGTGCGCGAGTTCGCCGCCCACCTGGCCGGCCGGATCCCGCTGGCCGAGGCGGTGGAGGCGGTCCGCCAGGCGACCCGCAACTACGCCAAGCGCCAGTTGACGTGGTTCAGGAACCAGACCCCCGACTGGCCGCGGGTCCGGAAACATGACCAAACCGTCAGTTGACGCACCCCCCCGCGCAGCGCGAGCGTATCGTTGCGTTCTGCACCGTCAGCCGAAGGAGTTCGGCATGAGCCTCGTCCTCGCCCTTTCGCTCGCAGCCGTCATCGGCGCCCAGGATCCGACGCCTTCGCCGGCCCCGGACGGACAGGCGGCGACCGCACCGGCCGCCGCGCCTGACGCGCCTGCGTCGGGCGAGGCCGATCCTCTGGATCGCGTGGTCTGCCGCACCGAGGCGGTGGTCGGCACGCGGTTCGACAGCCGGGTGTGCATGACCCGCCGCCAGTGGAACGCCCGTCGCGACGAGTCCCGCCGCCTCGCCCACCGGCTGGAAAGCGCCAACGCGAACCGCGACCGCCAGACTGCGCCGGGCCACTGAGCAGTCCGGGCGCGCGCAGCGCCCGCTTGCGCAACGATGTTGCCCTGGACCAGGCCGCCGCCGCTGACCCCTTCAATTCGAAGGCGCCCCGCCCTATATTCGTCTCGTCCGGGTTCGCCCGGACTATGGCGATAAACGCGCCTGTAATAAGCGGACCGGACCCGGGTGCGATTCCCGGCGGCTCCACCAATCCCTCCCCGCGTCATCGGCGGGCGAGCATGGGGCCGACTAGCATCGACGGACGTGTAAAGAGGTGGCTTTCGCCCGTCCTGGCCCACCGTATCGGGCCATTAAACTACCTGCGAACGATAACTTCGCTGGAGAAGTCGCTCTCGCCGCGTAATGCGGTTCGGGTGATTTCGAACTCTTAAGTCCTCGGGGTTCAGATCCCGGGGCGGGGCCTGCCGGGAGCCTGCCAACAGAATCCCGGCGCTTTACCTTCCCGCCATCTTCCGCCCGCCCGCTCGCGCGGCTACACCGTCGGCTGAACAGCCGAGGCGCCCGAATGGCCGAAGAGACGCCCCCCGTCGACGAGATGCACTACGAGCAGCTGGCGCAGGACGCCCTGCGCGGGGTGATCCGCGCCGCGCTGGAGCGCGCGGCGGGGCCCGACGGCATCCCCGGCGCGCACCACTTCTACATCACCTTCCGCACCCGGGCGCCGGGCGTCAGCGTGCCGCCCGACATCCTCGCCAAGTACCCCGAGGAGATGACGGTGGTCCTGCAGCACCAGTACTGGGACCTGAAGGTCGAGCCGAACCGCTTCTCGGTCATGCTCAAGTTCGGCGGCATGCCGAAGGTGCTGGCCATGCCCTACACCGCGGTGACCCGCTTCTACGACCCGTCGGTGCAGTTCCTTCTGCAGTTCGAAACGCCCCTCGAGCTCGAGGTGGCGGAGGAAGAACCCGCGCCCGAGCCCGAAAGCCCGCCGCCCTCGGGCGACGACGGTCCCAAGGTGGTCTCGCTGGACCAGTTCCGGAAGAAGTAGGACCTTCCCCTCTCCCGCCGCCGGGCTAACATCCCGGCGAACGAACGGGGGTGAGCATGAGGGGTCTCCTCATCCTTTGGCTGGCGGCCGCGATCGGCGGGACGCCGGCGGCTGCGGCCGAAGCCCGCGACAGCCGCTTCGCCGGCTGGACGGCGGCCATCGTCCAGGCCGACTGGCGCGACGGACGCGGGCAGCCGATCGAGGCCTTCGACAACGCGCGTCGCGATCTCGTGGAGGCGTTTCTGCGCGCCGGATTCGCGCGCGAGACGATGGTCGACGTCTCACTGAAGAACGCTCCGCCGCAGCGGGCGCTGCAGGACCTGCAGGAGACGGCGGCGCTGGGGACGCGCGGCTGCCTCCTGTACTTCACCTCACACGGCGCGCCGGATCATCTGGTGTTCGGCGAGACCGAGATGACGCCCGATGTGATGGCCAACCTGGTGCGCGGAACCTGCGGCGCACGGCCGACCGTGGTGATCGTTTCCGCCTGCTATTCCGGCCAGTTCGTGAACGCCTTGGAAGGCCCCAACCGAATGGTGCTGACCGCCGCCCGGCGGGATCGGACCTCCTTCGGCTGCGGCGCCGACGAGCGCTATCCATGGTTCGACGGCTGCGTGCTGGAGAGCCTGCCGGCCGCCGCCGACTTCCTCGCGCTCGCCGCCGGCGCCCGCGCCTGCGTGGCGCGCAAGGAGGCCGAGGCGGGCGTGGCCCTGCCCTCCGAACCGCAGTTGTTCGTCGGCGCCGACATGCAGCTCCGGTTGCCCACGCTCCGATTCGAGAGGCCTGCGCCATGACCCTGACAGTCGATGCGGAGGGCTGGAGCCGCGCCGCCTGCCACTGCGGCGCCGTCCGCTTCCGTGTGCGACTGACCGGGGGTCTCGACAGCGCCCGGCGTTGCGACTGCTCGCTGTGCCGGATGCGCGGCGCCGTCGCCGTAAGCGCGGCGCTCGACGACATCGAGATCATCGAGGGCGCCGAAGCGCTTACCGAGTATCGGTTCAACACCGGCGTGGCGCGGCACTTCTTCTGCTCTCACTGCGGGATCTACACCCACCACCAGCGACGCTCGAACCCCGACCAGTACGGCGTCAACGCCGCCTGCCTCGAGGGCGTAAGCCCGTTCGACTTCGCCGAGGTCCCGGTCAACGACGGACGCAACCATCCCAGCGACGGCGGCGGCGGCGTGATCGGGGTGCTGAAGTTCGAACGAACCCGCGGCTAGCGACGCGGGAAGCAGCGCAGCGCGATCCGCTCGCGCTCCCCCTCCCGGCGCTCGACCAGCAGCCGCGCCACCTGGGCGTCGTCGTGGAACAGATAACCCTTGATCGCGTCGAGCAGCGCCTTGGCGAGGTTGTCCAGGTCGATGTGCGGGGGCTCGCCGACGTGCTCCATGACGATCTCGACGGTGAAATCGCCCCACGACGGCCGCGAGCTCCACTCCTTGCGCATGAACTCGTAGACCAGCGGCTTGTAGTACTTGGCCTGGGTGGTCAGGCCGTCGATGGTGATCTCGACCACGCCGCCGCTCTCGCGGGCGCGCACCTTGCCAGCGCCGATCCAGCCGGGAGTCACGAGCAGACGGCCGGGACAGGATCCAGCATGTGGACGGACAGCATGGCGACGGGCGGCTGGATCCGTTCGTCGAGCGTCGGCCGGGCCTGCATGAGGTGAAAGAGACCCAGCCCTTCGACGACCCGACCGAAGACCGCGAAGCCCTGCCCGTCAGGATTCCGGCCGCCGCCGAAGTCGAGGCTGGGACTGTCGTGGGTGACGACGAAAAAGCTGCTCGTCGCCGTATCCGGTCCGTCCCGCGCCATGGAGACGGCCCCGGCGGCATGGCGAAGGCCGGTGTCGCGGGTCCGCTCCAGCCGGATGGGGCCGAGGCCCGGATCGTCGCTGCCATGGATCGTCTCCGCCTGGACGACGTGAATCGGCCCCTGCACGGACCGGAAGAAGCGGCCGCCCGTGTACAGGCCGAGCGAGACGTAGCGCATGAAGTTGCAGGCCGTGACCGGCGCTCTCACATGGTCCAGCTCGACCGTGACCGGCCCGTATTCCGTCACGATCATAGCCCGCGGCAGCGGCTCGGATTGTCCTGCCGCCTGGGCCACGAGCGCCGCCGCCAGAATCGCACCGGACATGCCCATCGCCGCCTCCCGTTCTTGCTCCGCGCCCTCGAGGTGCTACACCGCCGCGCATCCTCCCGCCACGCCTGAAGAGCCTGCCGACATGAGCACCGTCCGCACCGAATCCGACACCTTCGGCCCGATCGAGGTCGCCGCCGACCGCTACTGGGGGGCGCAGGCGCAGCGCTCGCTGGGCAACTTCCGCATCGGCTGGGAGAAGCAGCCGCTGCCGATCGTGCGGGCGCTCGGAATCGTCAAGCGGGCCGCGGCCGAGACCAACATGGCGCTGGGCAAGCTGGACCGCACCCTGGGCGAGACCATCGTGGCCGCCGCCCAGGAGGTGATCGACGGCAAGCTGAACGACCACTTTCCGCTGGTGGTCTGGCAGACCGGCTCGGGCACCCAGTCGAACATGAACGCCAACGAGGTGATCTCGAACCGGGCGATCGAGATGCTGGGCGGCGAGATGGGCTCCAAGAAGCCGGTCCATCCGAACGACCACGTCAACATGAGCCAGTCGTCGAACGACACCTTCCCGACGGCCATGCACGTGGCCTGCGCCGAGCAGGTGGCCAACGACCTGATCCCGGCCCTGAAGCACCTTCACGCCGCGCTGGACGCCAAGGCGAAGGCCTGGGACCACATCATTAAGATCGGCCGCACCCACACCCAGGACGCCACCCCCCTGACCCTCGGCCAGGAGTTCTCGGGCTATGCGCAGCAGGTCGCCAACGGCGTCGAGCGCATCGAGCAGACCCTGCCGAAGCTGATGGAGCTGGCCCAGGGCGGCACCGCCGTCGGCACCGGGCTGAACGCCCCGGTCGGCTTCGCCGAACAGGTGGCCGAGCGGATCGCGGCCATCACCGGCCTGCCCTTCACCACCGCGCCGAACAAGTTCGAGGCCCTGGCGGCGCACGACGCCATGGTGTTCAGCCACGGGGCGATCAACACCGTCGCCGCCTCGCTTTTCAAGATCGCCAACGACATCCGCTTCCTCGGCTCGGGCCCCCGCGCCGGACTCGGCGAACTGGCCCTGCCGGAGAACGAGCCGGGCTCCTCGATCATGCCGGGCAAGGTCAACCCGACCCAGTCCGAGGCCCTGACCCAGGTGTGCGTCCAGGTGTTCGGCAATCACGCCGCCATCACCTTCGCCGGCTCGCAGGGCCACTTCGAGCTGAACGTCTTCAACCCGGTGATGGCCTACAACTTCCTGCAGTCGGTGCGCCTGCTGGCCGACGCGGCGATCAGCTTCACCGACAACTGCGTGGTCGGCATCGAGCCGCGCGAGGACAACATCCGGCGGGGGCTGGAGAACAGCCTGATGCTGGTGACAGCGCTGAACGGCAAGCTCGGGTACGACGCCTGCGCGAAGATCGCCAAGACGGCGCACAAAAACGGCACCACCCTGCGGGAGGAAGCCGTCGGCGGCGGCTATCTGACGAACGAGGAGTTCGACGAATGGGTGCGGCCGGAGAAGATGATCTCGCCGCAGTAGGCGCCTGCCGCCGGTTTGCGGCCGGACGCGTCAGCGTTTCTCCTGCCACCGCGCCCGGGCTTCGTCCCGGGTGAGGTTGAGGTGCACGTGCTCGTCGACATGATCGACCCAGCTGAGCGGGATCATGTGGTGCTTCAGGCCGGCGGCGAGGTCGAGCTTCGCAAGTTCGATCACGTCGCCGTGGACATGGTCGACGCGACCGACGTGCTCGCCATCGGAGCCGACGACTTCGAGGTGTTCGCGAATGGCGGAGGGGTCTACCATGAAGCGCTCCGGACGAAGGGGATGTCCGGGAAAACCATCCGGCCCGGCGCCGGTTGCATCGCGGAGGGGGCATGGGCGAGGTCGTCAATCTGAACCGGGCGCGCAAGGATCGGGCGAAGGCCGCCGCCAGGGCGACGGCCGCCGCCAATCGCGCCACCCACGGCCGCACGAAGGCGGAGCGCGCGCAGACGGAGTCGGAACGCCGGCGGGCGGCGCGCCTGCTGGATGGCGCGAGGCGGGAGGACGGGGATGACCTCGCGTGAAGAGAAACGCCGCCTGCAGCGCGGCCTGATCCCCATGCTGATCGCCATCCGGGTGCAGGAAACCCGCAGGCGCAGGGAGGCCGAGGCGCTCGCGAAGGCCGAGGGCCGGCCGCCGCCGAAGCCGGCGAAGAAGGGCTGGTTCTAGGCCGCCGACACGCGCGGCGCCCGGATCATCAGCACCTGGCCCGCCAGCACCAGCGCGAGGCCTGCGAGCGCCAGCCAGCCGAAGCGGGCGTGCTCGAAGAGGACGGAGACCAGCATGGCGATGGGCGGCGTCAGGGCCGAGATGTAGCTGGCCAAGGCGTAGCCGCGGCTCCGTGCGATGCCGAAGTAGACCACGAAGGCGATCACCGAGCCGAACACCGACAGATAGAGCAGCGAGCCGAGATAGGCCGCCGTCGGTTCGATCGACCATTCCACGCCGGTGGCCAGGCCGTAGAGCGCCAGCACCCCCGTCCCGTAGGCCATCGCCCAGGCCGTCGAGGGGATCACCGCCGAGCCGGCCTCCTGGCCGCGCCAGGCGAAGTAGTTGCCGAAGGCCGAGGCGATCACCGCAGTGAAGGCGAAGCCGACCCCGGCGGCGCTGGCCCCCGTCAGACCGCCGGACAACACCTCCGAACCGGACAGCACAGCCACCCCGACGACGCCGAGCAGGGCTCCGCCCCACGCCGCCAGGGCCGAGCGCTGGCGCGCCGCGAGGCGAAACAGGATCAGGTTGAGGAAGGCGAGCGACGCGAAGATCACCGCCACCACCGCCGAGGCAATGCGTCCCTCGGCCGCGTAGGTGAAGCTGTAGCTGATCGAGAAGGCGAACACCCCTTGCCCTAGGGCCGCCAGGTGCTGGTTGCGCGTCAGCCGGAGCGACCGGCGGGTGACCAGGCAGCCGGCGAAGATCAGGACGGCCGCGAGGCCGAACCGCCAGACGATGGAGGCGAGCGGGGCCACCGTCCCCAGCTGCAGGGTGATGGCGTACCAGGTGGTGCCCCAGATGACGGCGCAGAGGGCGACGCCGCCGATCGCCAGCAGGGTCGCCCGGGACAGGCCGGGAGCCTTGGGCGGCGCGAGCGAGTCGGACGGCGCGGTCATACCCGCCAAGTGGCCCGGCGCGTCAGCCGGCGCAAGCCGAGGATTCCGGCGTTGCTCACAAGGCGCCCTTATAGGTCGGGAAAGCGCCGTCAGCCGCGCAGCTTGAGGGCCTGGCGGACGCCCGCGGGCACCGAATCGTAGACCGTCGGCCGACGCAGCCGGAGAAGGCGTCGGGCCTCCTCCAGCGGCAGCTCCAGCAGGGCTTCGTAGTCCAGCGCCGGCAGCCAGCGCGCCTCGCGACCGAGACGGTGCGCCTGCAATACGGCGCGGAAGGCCGGCACCGCGCGGTTCTCCTTGCGGATCTCCGCCGCCGCGCCGAGCCCGATGAAGGCGAAGCCGAGATTGCCGGTCTGGGCGTAGGAGAAGGCGACGACGCAGGCCTCGCCCAGGGCGTCCGTTTCGTAGCCGGTCAGCACGTGCCAGACGTCATGCACGTCGCGGACGCGCCGGGTGTACCAGATCACCGGGTGCGGCGCGTCGGCCAGCGGCGCGACCTTGCGCGACTCCATGGCCAGGCCCTCGGCGGTGAAGCCCCGAGCTTCTCGGAATTCGCGGTAGGCGGCGCCGACCGTGCCCGGCCCGAAGCGGGCCAGCCAGGCGGGATCGTCCAGCTTCTCCGCCAGCTCCTCGCGCAGGAAGGCCTGGCGGCCGCCCTCCATGGTCTTCAGCATGCGGTCGTAGCCGCGCCGCAGGGAGCGACCCGACAGGGCGCGCATGATCTCGAACACCTGGGCGGTGTCCTCCTTGTCGCGCGCCAGTCGACGAAAGGCGCGCAGCGCCTTGAGAGGTTCGAGCCGTTGCGGGCGGAGGCGGGTGAATTCGACGTCGGCGGCGGTCATGGAAGCGATCCTGTCGCCGCCATGATAGCGCGGACGCCGTCTCAGGTGAACACTGTTCACATTCGCCCCCGCCGCCGCCTTCGGCTAGGCTTGTCGACCATGTTGAGGAAGCGCTCCGTCTCCCTGTCCGGCCACGCCACCTCGGTGGCGCTGGAGCCCGAATTCTGGGCCGTGCTGGACGAAATCGGCGCGCACATGGGTCTGGGCCACGCGGCGCTGATGAAGCGGATCGACGAGCGCCGCGGGCGCATTCCCCTCGCCTCCTCGTGCCGGCTGCTGGCGCTGGCGTGGGCCGGCGGCGACCGCTCCTTCGCCGAACATGAGTCAGCCGATTGACAGGCGCCGGGGTTGGCGCATGGTGACCTCGGGAGGCGCGCCATGACCGACAATCGACTGATCCCCGCCGCGGTGTTCGGCGGCCTGCTGGCGGTGGGCATGATCGGAGGCGGCGCCCTCGTCGGCCAGGGTCTGGTCAACGCCCGCGTGGGAGACCGGACCGTCAGCGTCCGGGGCCTCGCCGAGCGGGACGTCAGGGCGGACCTCGCCATCCTGCCGGTGCGATTCACGGCGTCGGGCGAGGTCCTGTCGGAAGTGCAGGCGCGGATCGACGGCGATCTCGCCATCGTGCGCCGGTTCCTGGCGCAACAGGGCTATCCGGCCGACGCCGTCACCCTCGGCCGACTGGAGGTCGCCGATCGGCGCGCCCGTGAGTACGGCAGCCAGGACCAGGGGCCCCGCTTCATCCTCGCCCAGACCGTGATCGTCCGCACCAGCGACGTGGACCGGGTGCAGAACACCACCCGGGCGCTGAACGACCTGATCCGCCAGGGCGTGGTGCTGCAGGACTTCAGCGGACCCAGCTACATCTTCACCCGACTGAACGAGGTGCGGCCGGCGATGATCGCCGAGGCCACCGCCTCGGCCCGCTCGGGCGCCGAGCAGTTCGCCAAGGACTCCGGCACGGGCGTGGGCGCGATCCGCGAGGCCTCGCAGGGCTATTTCGAGATTCTCGCCCGCGACGAAAGCGGCGACGAACGCCAGACCCCCGACAAGAAGGTCCGGGTCGTCACCACCATTCGCTACGCCCTGCGCTGAGCCTCACTCGGCCGGGGCGGGACCCGGCTCGGGCAGGGTCGGCGGCTCCACCGGCGGCGGGTTCGGAAGGTCCGGAAGCTCCGGCGCGCGAGGCAGCTCCGGCGTCGGCACGTCGACGTCGATGTCCACGTCGGTCGGGTTCGGCGTATCGACGCGCCCGTTCGACAGCATGAACACGACGATGATCACCAGCACGACGATCAGGCCGCCGACGAGAAAGGCCACCCAGGCGCCGCCTCCGCCGCGGCGCTCCGGCGGGTTGTTGATGGTGGTGTGATGCACCACCTCGGGGCGACGGTCGTCCGGGGGCGGAACGTTGGGGTCGGTCATCGGTCAGCCTTCCGCAGGCGCCGGGACGGAGGGCGCCGACACTTCCGGCAGGTCCACGTCGACGTTGACGTCCTTCTCGCCGCCGCCGAAGCCGCCGGCGAACACGAAGTAGGCGACGATGGCGAGGACCACGACCACGGCGCCGATGATGAAGGCCATGCCGGCGTTGCCGCCGCCGCCCGTGTTGTTGTTGATGTTGTCAGCCATGAATCGAAGCCTCCTGTGGGACCCTGTCGGGCGACCAAACGGAGGCGTGGCCGTTGCGGTTCCGGACAGAGCGTCGGACGGCGGCTGACAAGCCGGCGCGTGCTCCTTATGTTCCGTCGGCTCCGATGACCGATTCACCTCCTCCCCGCATCTCCGACCTCGCGCGCGCCCGCCCTCCTGCGGGGGCGGCGCCCGACTACCTGTCCGGCCTCAACCCCGAGCAGCGCGAGGCGGTGGAAACGACGGAGGGGCCGGTGCTGGTGCTGGCCGGCGCCGGCACGGGCAAGACCCGGGTGCTGACCACCCGGCTGGCGCACATCCTCGCCACCGGGCGGGCGCGGCCGTGGGAGCTGCTGGCGGTGACCTTCACCAACAAGGCCGCGCGCGAGATGCGCGAGCGGATCACCCACCTGATCGGACCGTCCGCCGAGGGGCTGCGCTGGCTGGGCACCTTCCACTCGGTGGCGGCGCAGATCCTGAGGCGGCACGCCGAGCTGGTCGGGCTGAAATCGACCTTCACCATCCTCGACACCGACGACCAGGAGCGGGTCTGCAAACAGCTTCTGGAGGCGGCGAACCTCGACACCAAGCGGTGGACGCCGCGCTCGCTGAGCGGCCTGATCGACCACTGGAAGAACCGCGGCTGGACGCCCGAGAAGCTGCCCCCGAGCGAGGACTTCGCCAACGGCAAGGGACACGCGCTCTACGCCGCCTATCAGGCGCGGCTGGCCAGCCTGAACGCCTGCGACTTCGGCGACCTGCTGCTGCACAACCTGACCATATTGTCGAAACACGCGGATATCGCCGAGGAATATCGCCGCCGCTTCCGCTACATCCTGGTCGACGAATACCAGGACACCAACGTCGGCCAGTACCTGTGGCTGCGCCTGCTGACCGCCTCCACCGGCAACGTCTGCTGCGTCGGCGACGACGACCAGTCGATCTACGGCTGGCGCGGGGCCGAGGTGGACAACATCCTGCGCTTCGAACGCGACTTCCCGGGCGCGAAGGTGATCCGGCTGGAGCGCAACTATCGCTCGACCCACCACATCCTCGGGGCCGCCTCGGGCCTGATCAGCGCCAACCGCGGCCGCCTGGGCAAGACCCTGTGGACCGAAGAGACCTCGGGCGACAAGGTCCGCGTGCGCGGCGTCTGGGACGGCGAGGCCGAGGCCCGGCTGATCGCCGACGAGATCGAGACGGCGAAGCGGGCCGGCCTGAAATACAGCGACATGGCCGTGCTGGTCCGGGCCTCCTTCCAGATGCGGGCGTTCGAGGAACGCTTCGTCATGCTGGCCATCCCGTACACGGTGATCGGCGGCCCGCGCTTCTTCGAACGGGCCGAGATCCGCGACGCCCACGCCTATCTGCGGCTGATCCTGTCCGAGGACGACGATCTCGCCTTCGAGCGCATCGTCAACGTGCCCAAGCGGGGCATCGGCGACACCAGCGTGCAGAAGATTCTGACCATCGCCCGCGAGAACGGCGTCTCGGCGATGCAGGCGGTGCGCGCCCTGCTCGGCACGGACGAGCTGCAGGCGCGCACCCGCACCGCCCTGTCGAACTTCGTGCGCGACCTCGACCGCTGGCGGGCCCGCGCGCCCGAGATCCCGCACTGGGAGCTGACCGAGCTGGTGCTGGAGGAGAGCGGCTACACCGACATGCAGAAGGCCGACCGGACCAGCGGCCAGACGCGGCTCGACAACCTCAAGGAGCTGGTCCAGTCGATGCAGGCCTTCGACAGCCTGACCGCCTACCTCGAACACGTGTCCCTGGTCATGGACCTCGACCGCGGCGACAGCGCGGATTCGGTGCAGATCATGACCCTGCACGGTGCCAAGGGACTGGAGTTCCCGCTCGTCTTCCTGCCGGGTTGGGAGGAAGGCGTCTTCCCCAGCCAGCGCAGCATCGACGAGAAGGGCGAGAAGGGTCTCGAGGAGGAACGCCGCCTCGCCTATGTCGGCGTGACCCGGGCCAAGCAGGACGCGCGCATCAGCTTCGCCGCCAACCGCCTCGTCTACGGGCGCTGGACCAGCCAGCTGCCCAGCCGCTTCGTCGACGAACTGCCCCACGACCACGTCGAGGCCCAGTCGGAGACCGGCTACTACGGCGCCTCGGCCGGCATGAAGGAGGCGAAGTCGCGCTGGGACGAGGCCCCGAGCTTCGGATCGGGCTATTCCTCCCCGGGCTGGAAGCGGGCCCAGTCCTTCACCGCCGCCCGCGCGCCCGCCGACCGCCCGGCGCGCCACACCCTGATCGAGGGCGACGGGCGCCTGATCGCCACGGCCGATCCGAAGGCGGGCTCAGGCTGGGCGAAGGGCGATCGCGTCTTCCACCAGAAATTCGGCTACGGCCACGTCCGCGCCATCGAGGGCAACAAGCTGGTCGTGGCCTTCGACAAGGCGGGGGAGAAGAAGGTGATCGACACCTTCGTGGAAAAGGCCTGACCCGCTGGGGTCAGGCCTTTCCTCGCTTCCGGTCGAAACGCGCTTACATGCGGGCGGCGGTCGTCCGGTGACCCGCCTCGGCATGGGCCTCGCCGATGCGGAAGGCGCTCATCAGGGGCATGATCTGCCACAGGGCCGACAGGCCGACGAGCACATAGACCAGACGCGACAACGCCGAGCCTTCGCCGAAGATGGCGGCGACAAGATCGAATTCGAAGGCGCCGACCAGACCCCAGTTGAGGCCGCCGACGATCAGCAGGATGAGAGTAACGAGATTCAGCGCTTTCATGGGTAACCTCCTTGGTTGCCTGACAAGCGTGTCGCCCCCTTGGTTGTTCCGCACCTCCAAGTAGATTTCATATAAGTTAGAACAAGATAGCGTTGCTGTTGGCGATGGTGCGGAGGGATGGCCGGCGCGCGCCGCCAACGCTTCCTTAAGCCCCTTCTTCAATCCTTGCGCCGTGCACGCGCCCCGTCCAGCGGCTGGTCTGACAGACCCCGCCCCCCACTGGTGGGAGGCGGCGATCTGCGGCGTGATCATCGCCATGATGACGGGCGCCCTGATCGGTCCGGTGTTCGCCCCGACGCAGGAGGAGACGCCCATCCTGCGGCTGGCCTGGCTTCCGGCCTATGCGGCCATCGCCGGCCTGCTGGTCTATCGGGTCGACCGGCTGTGGCGGGCCTGGCCGGCGATGCTGGCCATGGCGGCGGTGATCGGCCTGGCCTTCGCCTCGCGCTACTGGTCGATCGACTTCGTCACCACCATGCGCCGGGTCATCGCCCTGGCGATCAGCTGCGGCTTCGCCCTCTATCTCGGCGCGGTGTTCCGCGGGGCCCGGCTGCCCCGGCTGCTGATGCACACGTCTCTCGTCCTGGCCGTCGGCAGCCTCGTCGCGGTGTTCGCCTTCCCCGAGATCGGGGTGCACCAGTACGAGAACGCCGGCCTGTGGCGCGGGCTCTGGTACGAGAAGAACCAGATGGGCGCGGTGATGGTCATCGGCGCCACCGCCTCGGCCGCCTGCCTCGCCTCCCCCGATCCCCGCCGCCTCCTGCCGGCGATCTCCCTGTTTCTCGCTGCGGTGCTGGTGCTGGCCACCCAGTCGAAGACCTCCCTGCTCTGCCTGGTGGTCGGGCTCGGTCTGGTCGGAGGATTCTGGACGCTGCGACGCGGCGGCGCGGCCTTCTCGGTGGCGGCGATCTGGATCGCCGTCGTGCTGGCCGGTCTGGGCGTCTGGATCTGGGAGACCCATTCGGTGGCGGTGCTGGAGGCGCTGGGCAAGGACCCGTCGCTGACCGGCCGCACCGACATCTGGGAGGCCCTGATGCGCAAGGTCGCCGACCGGCCGTGGACCGGCTACGGCTACGGCGCCTTCTGGGGACGCGAAGGCGAGTCCGCCCCCGCCGACTGGGTGCGCAAGGAGACCCAGTGGCCGGTGCCCAACGCGCACAACGGCTGGATCGACCTGCTGGTCCAGCTGGGCTGGCCGGGGGCGGTCCTGGTCGGGACCCTCATGGGGCTGACCGCCGTCGTCACGGTCCTGCGCAGCGGCGGGGCCGGCCTGCGCGAGGGCTGGTGGGCGCTCGGCTTCCTCGCGGCCTTCTTCGTGCTCAGCCTGTCGGAATCGATCCTGATGGCCCACCAGGGTCTGCCGTGGGTGCTGTTCCTGGCGGTGCTGACCCGGGCGATCCTCCCGTCGTCCACAGTCCCGGCCGCCGCGCTTGCTCCGCGGGGCCGCGGGGCCTACCAGACCGGTCCCCGAATCGCCGCACAGTATCCGAATGGGCCAGTCCGCCGACCTCCTCTCCCTGTTCGATGACGAGCCGACGCAGCCGCGTCCGGCCGAAGCCGCGCTGACGCCGCAGGCGATCGCGCCGAGGCCCCAGCCGGAGCCGGTCGCCAGGGCCGCGGTCGAGCACGCGGCCGCCGCGCCGCTCGCGGCCGCCACCGGCTACTCGGCCTCGTCGATCGAGGTGCTGGAAGGGCTGGAGCCGGTCCGCAAGCGTCCGGGGATGTACATCGGCGGCACCGACGAGCGCGCCCTGCACCACCTCTTCGCCGAGGTGCTCGACAACGCCATGGACGAGGCGGTCGCCAAGCACGCGAAGCTGATCACCGTCGACCTCGACGCCGAGGGCTACCTGTCGGTGCGCGACGACGGCCGCGGCATCCCCGTCGATCCGCACCCCAAGCACCCGGGCAAGTCCGCCCTCGAGGTGGTGATGACGGTGCTGCACTCGGGGGGCAAGTTCTCGGGCAAGGCCTACGAGACCTCGGGCGGCCTGCACGGCGTGGGCGTCTCTGTCGTCAACGCCCTGTCCGAGCGGCTGGACGTCACCGTCTGGCGCGATGGCCACGAGTGGCGCCAGTCGTTCAGCCGCGGCCAGGTGCTGGGCCCGATCCAGCAGGTCGGCCCGTCGCGGAAGAAGGGCACCCTGATCCGCTTCCGGCCGGACGAGGAGATCTTCGGCGTCGGCGCCGCCTTCAAGCCGGCGCGGCTGTTCCGCATGGCGCGGTCGAAGGCCTACCTGTTCCGCGGCGTCGAGATCCGCTGGACCTGCGCGCCGGAGCGGATCACCGACCACACCCCGGCGGAAGCCGTCTTCCACTTCCCCAACGGCCTGGCGGACGCCCTGGCGGAGCGGATCGGCGAGGTCGAGACGGTCACCCCGACCTTCGCCGGCCGGGTCGAGCGCAAGGGCGAGGCCGGCGCGGTGGAATGGGCCGTGACCTGGTCGCCGGCCGGCTTCGGCGAGGCCGACGGCTTCGTCAGCTCCTACTGCAACACCGTCTCCACGCCCGATGGCGGCACCCACGAGTCGGGGTTCCGCGCCGCGCTGGTGAAGGGGCTGAAGGCCTATGGCGAGCTGACCGGCGAGAAGCGCGCCGGGCTGATCACCGCCGAGGACGTCATCGCCAACGCGGGCGCCCTGATCTCGGTCTTCATCCGCAATCCGGAGTTCCAGGGCCAGACCAAGGACCGCCTGTCCTCCCCCGAGGGCGCGCGCCTTGTCGAGCAGCTGCTGCGCGACCCGTTCGACCACTGGCTGACCGAGAGCCCCAAGCAGGCCAACCAGCTGCTCGGCTTCATCGTCGAGCGGGCCGAGGACCGGCTGCGCCGGCGCAAGGACAAGGAGGTCCAGCGCGCCGCCGCCACCCGCAAGCTGCGCCTGCCGGGCAAGCTGGCCGACTGCACGCGTCAGGCGGCCGAGGGCACCGAGCTGTTCATCGTCGAGGGCGACTCGGCCGGCGGCTCGGCCAAGCAGGCCCGCGACCGCAACACCCAGGCCATCCTGCCCCTGCGCGGCAAGATCCTGAACGTCGCCTCGGCCTCGGTCGACAAGCTGCGCCAGAACGCCGAGCTGTCGGACCTGACCCTGGCGCTGGGCGTGCAGCCGGGCAGCCGCTTCAACATCGACGACCTGCGCTACGAGCGCATCGTCATCATGACCGACGCCGACGTCGACGGGGCCCACATCGCGGCCCTGCTGATCACCTACTTCTACCGTGTCATGCCCGAGGTGATCCGCCAGGGGCGGCTGTTCATGGCCCTGCCGCCGCTCTACCGCATCCAGGCCGGCCCGCTGTCGGAATACGCCCGCGACGACGCCCACCGCGACGAGCTGCTGGCCACGGTGTTCAAGGGCAAGAAGGTCGAGATCGGCCGCTTCAAGGGTCTCGGCGAGATGATGGCCTCCCAGCTGAAGGAGACCACCATGGACCCGAGGAAGCGCACCCTCGCCCGGGTCGAGCTTCCCGAGAACGAGGCCGAGATCGAGGACCTGGTCGAGCGCCTGATGGGCAAGAAGGCCGAGGCCCGCTACCAGTTCATCCAGGACAACGCGCGGTTCGCTGTGGCCGACCTCGACGTTTGATCAGCAGGTCGACGCCGCCCCGTACCGCCTGACCTCGCCATGGGCGTGGCCGTCCATCAGGTGCAGCACCGTCATCCGGTCGTATTCGCACTCCGGCATATCCGCCGCCTCGGCGTAGCCCAGGGCGCGCGCGATCGCCGGCACGGTGTTGCTGTGGCCCACGACCAGCACCGTGGCGTCGGCCGGCAGGGCGCGAATGCGGGCGACCGTGGCCGCGACGTGGGCCGCGCCGCCGCCTTCCAGCGATACGGCCTCCGACGGCGCGGAATGATAGTCCGCCGTCGGCGCCGCGGTCTGGACGGTCCGCTGCAACGGGCTGGTCAGGACCAGCACCGGATGGGCCTCGCGCAGGGCGTCGGCCAGCAGGGCCGCGCGCGTCTCGCCGGCCTCGGAGAGGGCCGGATCGGGGTTTCCGGGCGCATCGACCTTCTCGGCGTGGCGGACGATGTAGACCGTCTGGGCCATCGCGGACGTGGCGGTCAGCAGCGACACGGCGGTCGCGAGCAGCAGGCGCTTCATGGAATCTCTCCCCGTTCCCGCAACGGCTACGGCGGGCCGTCGCGGCAGGCAAGATAACTTCCCGTCATCGCCGCCGCGGCGGCTGGTCAGTGCTCGACCGAAACCCCGGGGGGCTCGACGAAGGCGCGGTGGCCGCTGACGTCGGCGTAGGTCATGCACAGGTCCTCAAAGACCCGGCCCCAGGCGAAGCGGTCGACGGCCTTCTGCCGGGCTGCGGCGCCCACCGCCTCGATGTCGCGGGCGAACAGGGCCTCCACGGCGGCGGCGTAGTCGCGCGGATCGGTGGACGGCGACAGCTGGCCGACGGTCTCGTCGACCGTCTCCTTCACGCCGCCGGCGTTCACGCCCACCACCGGCCGGCCGCAGGCCATGGCCTCCAGCACGATCAGGCCGAAGGGCTCCTTGTCGTTGGCGTGCACGAAGGCGTCGCAACTGGCGATGATGCGGGCCACCGCCTTCGGATTGGCCTCGTAGGGCAGCGAGATGACCCGCTCCTCGGCCGGCAGCCCCTGCCCCGCGCCGACCAGCACCAGATGGTAGGGATCGCCGAGCCGCTGCACCGCCTCGATCAGCAGATCGATGTTCTTCTCGCGGGCCGGCCGGCCCGCGAAGCACAGGAGCCGCGCCGAGGCCGGCAGTCCCAGCTTCTTCAGCAGCCAGTCGCGGTCGCGCCGGTCCGGGTGGAAGGTGTCGACCTCGACCCCCAGCGGCTGGATCACGATGTCCCGGATGCCGGCCTCCTCCAGCCGGCGGGCTATGTAGCGGCTGGGCGAGATCACCCGGTCGAACTGGCCGAACAGCCGGGCCCAGCGCTTCTCGACCGGCTTCTTGGCCCATTCACCGAAGTGCAGCGCCGCGAGTCCGGCCGGATCGGAGTGGCAGAAGCCGACCACCGGGCAGCCGGCTCGCTGTCCCGCCTCTAGGGCGCCCTGCCCGGGGGTGTAGGGGTCGCCGGCCTCGATCAGCGACGGGTTCAGGGAGGCGACCCAGGCGCCCCAGCGGCGCACGGACGTCGGCCAGCGATAGCCGTCGCCGAACGGCAGCTTGGCGGCGTGCAGGTGCACGATCCCGTCCGGCCCGGCCTTGTGGTGGGCGCCGGGCACCACCAGCGTGTGGGCGACGCCCGGGCGGTTCGCTTCCAGCCAGGCCTTCTTCGACAGGAGGTAGCGCTTCACCCCGCCTGACTTGGGCGCATACAGCATGGTGGTGTCGACGAAGCGGGTGCGCGGGTCCTCGGCCGCCGCCTTGGTGGCCTTCAGCGTTTCCGACACCTCCTCGTCCCAGCCCGGAATGAGGCGCAACTCGCCTTCCTGCACCTCCAGCCCCGCCAGGTTCATGAGTTCCCGCTCCGTCGCGCTGATGTTGGCCCTGCCAACGCGCTGGACCCGCTTGTGGATGCGGCGGGCCTTGCGAACCCGGGACATGTGAGACTTCACCATCTCGGCGCCGTAGCGCCGGGCAAGGCAAAGCTCAAGCGCCGTCCGCGTCCGGATCGTCCGCGTGCGCGCACACGCCGCGGCGGGCGAGCGCCTCGCGCAGGAGAATCTCCAGCTGGGCGTTGACCGAGCGCAGTTCGGCGGCGGCCAATTTCTCGACCGCCGCCATCACCCCCGGAGAGGCGCGCATCAGGAAGGGCTTGCGGGGCCGTCCCGCCATCAGCCGTACAGGGTACCGGTGTTGACCACGGGCTGCGCCTCGCGGTCGGCGCACAGCACGACCAGCAGGTTGGAGACCATGGCCGCCTTGCGGTCCTCGTCCAGCTCCACGACCTCGCGCTCGCCGAGGTCCAGCAGGGCCGTCTCGACCATGCCGACGGCGCCCTTCACGATCAGCCGTCGGGCGGCCAGGACGGCCTCGGCCTGCTGGCGCTTGAGCATGGCGCTGGCGATCTCGGGCGCATAGGCCAGGTGGGCCAGCCGCGCCTCGTCGACCACGACCCCGGCCACCTTGACCCGACCGGACAGTTCCTCCCGAAGCCTGGCCGCGACCTCCTCCGCATCGGCGCGAAGCGTCAGCTCGTGCTCCTCGCCATGATCGTAGGCGTAGTGGGAGGCCAGGTCGCGCAGACCCGTGTCGACCTGGATGTTCACGAAGGCCTGATAGTCGTCGACGTCGAACAGGGCCTGGGCCGAATCCTCGACTCGCCAGACCACGTTCGCGGCGATCTCGATCGGGTTGCCGCGCTTGTCGTTCACCTTGAGCTTGTCGCTGGTCAGGTTGCGGACGCGCAGGCTGATCTTCTTGCGGCTGTACCACGGCAGGACCCAGCGCAGCCCGGTCTTCCGGTCGGTGCCGCGGTAGTCGCCGAACAGCAGGATGGCCATGCCCTCGTTGGGCTGAAGCGAGTAGAGCCCGCACAGCAACAGCAGACCGACGACGCCCGTCAGAACGCCCGCGACGACGACGAAAGCGTTCTGCGGATCCTGGGCGACGCCGATCGGACCGCCCACGAGAAGCAGCAGGCCGAGCAGCAGCATCAGAATGCCGTTGGCGGTCCGCGCGGGACGCTCGGCGGATCGGGAATGGGTGGTCGGCGTCTGGGTCATGGCCCCCTCCGTTGTCGATATGGAACTGATATCACTTTGCTCGCAGCTCAGGCAATAGCGAAGCTGCGGCGCGCGGCGTCAGGGGGCGTTCGGCCTTGCATTCGCCTCAAATTCGAGAAACTTGAGGCAGGCTGGCATGGTCCCTGTTAGAGGATCGCCGGCGTCTCTGCGCGCGTCGACCACAGGGGTTTCTACCGAATGCGTATTCTGCTCGCGACCGCGGTGGCGATCGCTCCCCTGATGGCGGCGTCCGGCGCCATGGCCGAAGTGGTGATCTCGACCTCGCGGACGACGCCGATCACGACCTCGAACGCGACCGGGTCCGGTCCGGACAGCATCCGGATGACGGGCGGCGGCTCGATCAATATCGCCAGCGGTACGGCCGTGACCGTGGATTCGAGCCACGACTTCACCATGGAGACCAACAGCACGATCTCCATGTCGGACTCGGCGAACGGTTCGACCGGGCTGCTGATCAACGGCGGCAACACGGCGGACGTGGTGATCGCCGGGCAGATCAACGTCCTAGACGATATCGATTCCGGCGACGACCTCGACACGGACAAGGACGGCGACGTGGACGGCCCCTGGGCCACCGGAAGCAACCGGTACGGCATTCGCCTGGTCGGCGCGGCGCCCCTGACCGGCGACGTGCGGCTCGACACCGGCGGCCTGATCAACGTCGACGGCCACAACTCGGCGGGGATTTCGCTGGAAGCGCCGCTGGTCGGCAATCTCGACGTCTTCGGCGCCGTCACCGTGCAGGGCAACAACAGCTACGGCGTCCGCACCACCGGCGGCGTCAGCGGCGACATAGACATCGTCGGCAACATCAATACGCGCGGCGAAGGCTCCGTGGGCGTGGCCGTCGAAGGGGACGTCGGGGGGCGCGTCGCGATCGGCTCGACGGTCATGTCGACCGGGTTCCGCTACACCTCGGCGCCGCCCGTACGGCCGGCGGATCACACCGAAACCGCCGACAACGACCGTCTGAACCTGTTCCTCGACGAACTCGAGCCGGAAGACATGCTGCAGGGCGGACCGGCGGTGCTGATCGCCGCCGACATCGCAGAGGGGCTGATCTTCGACGCCCCGCCCAGCTACGGGTCCGGCGGAGTGGACGGCGACGCCGACGGCGACGGCGTCAAGAACGGCGACGAGGACGACGACGGCGACGGCGTCGTCAACCGGGCCGATTCGGACCGTGACGGCGACGGCATCCCGGACGGCGCCGAGGGCACGGCCGCGGTCACCGCCTACGGCTCGGCTCCCGCCGTGCAGATCGGGTCGGCGTCGCGTTCGGTGACTCTTGCGGTCGCCGGGACCGGAGACGAGGCCTACGGCTTCATCAACCGCGGCCAGATCGCCGGTCAGGGCGTCTACGACGGCTACGACGCCACGGCGGTCCTGATTGGCGGCAACGCCGGCCAGGCCGTGACCATCGACGGCGGCATCCGCAACGCCGGGGCCATCGCCGCCCTCGCCTTCGAGGCGGACGCCACAGCCCTGCATCTCGCCGCCGGCGCTTCGACCCCGACGCTGGTGAACTCGGGCAACATCACCGCCGGCATCTCCGCCGACGAGGTCGCCGGCCAAGGCGTCGGCGTCCTTGTCGACAGCGGCGCGAGCCTGCCCAGCCTCACCAACACGGGCTCGATCCTCGCCTCCACCGGCGGCAGCGTCGCCGACATGACCGGGATCCTCGACCTGAGCGGGACGCTCACCTCGATCGTCAACAACGGCTCGATCCAGGCCATCGTGCAGGCGGACGACGGCGGCGCCGGCGAAGCCGTGGCCATCGACGTCTCGGCCAACACCAGCGGCGTGACCCTCCTTCAGAACGCCCTCGCCAAGGCCCCGACCAGCACCGATCCGGACAGCGACGGCGACGGCGTCGCCGATTCGGGCGAGCCGATCGTGGTGGGCGACGTCCGGTTCGGCTCCGGCGCGGACGTGTTCGACATTCGCAACGGGCGCGTTCTGGGCGACGTCTCCTTCGGCGCCGGCGCTGACCGGCTCGAGATCCGCGGCGGCGGCACGCTCGCGGGCGCGATCACCGACAGCGACGGCGACCTGGCGATCAGCGTGGTCAACGGCACCCTGGAGGCGCGTCAGGGGGCGCCGACCACCATCTCCAGCCTTGACGTCGCGAGCGACGGAAATCTGATCGTCGGTCTCGACCCGCTGAACGGCGCCGCGGGCGGCTTCAACGTCACCGGAACGGCCACTCTGGCGGACGGGGCCGGCCTGGGCGTCCGCTTCAACTCGCTGCTGGATGCGCCCGGGCGCTTCACGCTGATCGATGCGGCCACGCTCAACATCGGCGATCTGGACCTGACGTCCTTCCAGGAGAACTCGCCCTACCTCTACGTGGTCGAGGGCGGAGCCGACGTGGCGAACGGCGTGGTCTACGCCGACGTCCGCCAGCGCACCGCGGACGAGGCCGGCCTGATCCCGGTCGAGGCCGCGATGTACGACGCCTTCTACAGCGCCCTGGGCCGCGACGCCTCGGTGCGCAACGTCTTCCTTGAGCAGACCGGCCGCGAGGAGTTCATCAACCTGTACGAGCAGCTGCTGCCCGAGCACTCCGGCGGTCCGCTGCTCTCGCTGGCGTCGGGGGTGGACGCCGTCACCCGCGCCCTGACGGGGCGGAACGCCACTGCGGCGCCCGGCGAAACCAGCGCCTGGATCCAGGAGATCAACTTCTACGCCGACAAGGACAAGACCGACACCTACGGGTTCCGGTCCGAAGGCTTCGGGGTGGCGGGCGGCGTGGAGCGCGGCTCGGGTCTGGGGGCCATGGGCCTGTCGGTGGCCTTCACCTCCTCGGATCTCGAGGACCCCGAGTCCGAAGCCGAGGAAGTTCTGTCGGCCAACCTGCTCGAACTGGGGCTGTACTGGCGCGCCCAGGGCCAGCACTGGACGACCTGGGCCCGCGCCGCGGCCGGCTACGCGACGTTCGAATCCGAACGCCGCTTCGTCGGCGCAGGGCTGAACCTGTCGAACACCTCGGACTGGAACGGCTTCACCCTGGCTGCGGCCGGGGGCGCCTCCTACGAGCGCACCTTCGGCCGCTTCAGCGTGCGCCCCGAAGTCTACGCCGAGTATTTCTCGCTGAGCGAGGACGGCCACATCGAGGAAGGCGGCGGCGACGGCTTCGATCTCGAGATCGACGACCGCGACGGCCACATGTTCTCGGCCACCGCGGCGGTGAACATCGGCATGGCCATGGGCGAGGACAGCTGGCTGAAGCCCGAGCTGCGGGTCGGCTGGCGCCAGAACATCTCGGTCGATCCGGGCGAGACGATCGCCCGCTTCCGCTCGGGCGGTCCGGACTTCACCCTGACGCCGGACAGCATCGAGGGCGGCGGCCCGATCGTGGGCTTCCGGCTCAACGTCGGCAACGAGCTGGGCATGCTGTCGGTGAGCGCCGACGCCGAGATGATCGACGACTACGTGCGCTACATGCTGTTCCTGCGGGCCAGCTTCCGGTTCTAGGCCGGAGGCGGGCCGCGGTCGGCGCGGACGGGCGGCTAGCTCAGCTGGTCAGAGCACCTCGTTTACACCGAGGGGGTCGGGGGTTCGAACCCCTCGCCGCCCACCACATTCCGTCTGGCGCATGCAACCTCCGGGCAGCTTGGGCGTTCCATGGCCTCGTCGCGTCGGAGGATCCCATGAAGAAAACGCTTGTCGCCCTCACCGCTGGTCTGTTGCTGGTCGCCAGCCAGGCCGTCGCCGCCAACAGCGCGGCTCCCCGGGTGCAGGACCGCCTGGGCCAGGACGTCACCGAAACCGGCGCGCCGGCGGGCGCGCAGATCGCGGGTCTGCCCTTCGGCATCCTGTTCGTGGCCGGCTTCACGGCCATTGCAGTCATCGCCAACGAGGACGACTCCGACAGCGACTGAATCCGGTTCGCGCGCCTCGGGTCAGACGGCGTTCATCTTTGGCGGTTAACCCTGCGGCGTTCGGAGAGCGCCCCATGACCTCGACTGCCCGAAGACTCATGTCCGCCGCCGCCCTCGCAGGCGGCGCGTTGATGCTGCAGGGTTGCCTGGTCGGCGCCGTGGTCGGGACGACGGGAGCCGTCGTCGGCGGCGCCGCCAAGGCCACCGGCGCCGTGGTCGGGGCCGGGGTCGACGCCGTCACTACCTCGGACGAGGAAACCCGTGCCCGACGCGAACGCGAGCAGCGCGAGTGGGAGCGGGAACAACGCCGCTGCGAACAGCGCCAGCGTCAGGGTCGCGACTGCTAGAGCGTCCGTTCCATGGCGTAGTTGTGGATGGCCACGCCGCCGATCTCGAAATCCCGCCGCCCCTGCACCGTGTAGCCGCGCTTGAGGAAGAAGCGCCGGGCCGCCTCGCTGGCCTCCACGTACAGCCGCGTCATGCCGGCCTCGCGGGCCGTCGCCTCCAGTCTGTCGACCAGCCGCGCGGCGACGCCCTGCCCCGCCACATCAGGGTCGGCGAAGAGGAAGTCGATGTGGCCGTCCGCTTCCAGATCGACGAAGGCGATCACGCGCCCGGCGTCGTCGGTCGCCACCCAGCAGCGACGGCCGTCGGCCATCTTCGCGCGGAACCGCGCCTCCCTCGGCTCCCGCCCGATCCACGCATCGATCTGGGCCGGCGAATAGTCGCGCGGGCCGATGCCGCGCACCGCCCGCTCGAACACCTCGGCCAGCGCGCCCGCGTCCGTGTCCCGGTAGGGGCGGATCGCGATCACAGCGTCAGCACGCAGCGCTCGTTGATCGTCGGCCGCGCCACCTGGATGCGGCACAGTCCCGGCCATTCGGGCTTCAATCGGGCGGCGAACCACAGGCACAGGTTCTCCAGCGACGGCAGCTCAAGGCCCGGCTTCTCGTTCAGCAGGCCGTGGTCCAGCTCCTCCGCGGCCGCGCGCAGGGCGCGGTCGAGAGCGCCCAGGTCGGCCACCCAGCCGTGCTCGGCGTCGAGGGTTTCGGATCGCACCGTCGCCTCGACCGTGAAGGAATGGCCGTGGAGGCGGCGGTAGATGCTGCCTTCCGGCTCGTTCGGGAAGTGATGGGCCGCGTCGAAGGTGGCCTGCTTGGTGATCTCGAAGACGGGCATTAGCGGACGCCGATGTACTTGTGGGTCTGGACGCTGAGGCGCCATTTGGGGTGGGCGAGGCAGTAGTCTATGGCGGCGGCGGTGTTGGCCTGTCGGTCGGGGCCGTCCATGGGCTGCAGCCAGAACCGCTCGAAGGCCATCCCCTCGAACCGCTCCGGCATGGCCAGCGCCTGCGGAAACACCAGCTTCAGTTCCTGGCCCGAGGTCTGCACCACCGGCGCGTCGGCCTTGGGACTGACGCAGATCCAGTCGATCCCCGGCGGCGCGGCGATCGTGCCGTTGGATTCGACGGCGATCTCGAAGCCGCGGCCATGCAGCGCCTCGATCAGCGGCGGATCGAGCTGCAGCAGGGGCTCGCCGCCGGTGCAGACGACCAGCTTCGGATCGCCCTCGCGGCCCCGCCACATGGAGGCGACGTGATCGGCAAGGGCGTCGGCGGTCGCGAACCGGCCGCCGCCGTCCCCGTCGGTCCCGACGAAATCGGTGTCGCAGAAGCTGCACACCGCCGACCCGCGGTCCCGCTCCAGACCGTTCCACAGGTTGCAGCCGGCGAAGCGCAGGAATACGGCCGGACGGCCCGCCTGGCCGCCCTCCCCCTGCACGGTGAGGAACACTTCCTTGGCCGCGTAGCTCATGGCCGGGCCATCCATTCGCCATAGCCGGCGGCGCGCAGTTCGCAGGCCGGACAGTCGCCGCAGCCGTAGCCCCATGCATGGCGCTGCTCGCGGTCGCCCCGGTAGCAGGTGTGCGACGCCTCCACGATCAACTGGACCAGCCCCGGGCCGCCGATCCGCTCGGCCAGCGCCCAGGTCTCCGCCTTGGTCAGGGCCATCAGCGGCGTCTCGATGACCACCGGCTTGTCCAGCCCGAGGCTGAGCGCCCGCGCCATGGCGTCGATCGTGTCGCGGCGGCAGTCGGGATAGCCTGAGTAGTCCGTCTCGCACATGCCGCCGACCAGCACGTCCAGCCCGCGGCGATCCGCCAGCGCTGCGGCGACGGTCAGGAACACCAGGTTCCGGCCCGGCACGAAGGTGGTCGGCAGGCCCCGCGCGTCCAGTTCGATGGCGCGTTCGGCGGTCAGGGCGCTTTCGGCGATGCGGCCGTAGCCGGTCAGGTCGACGACATGATCCGGCCCGAGCCGGGCGGCCCACTCCGTCCGCAGCCCGGCCAGGCCGGCGCGCACCTCCAGCCGGGCCTGCATCTCGACCGCGTGCCTCTGGCCATAGTCGAAGCCGACGGTCTCCACACGCGCGAACCGCTCGACCGCCCAGGCCAGGCAGGTGGCGCTGTCCTGCCCGCCCGAAAACAGGACGAGCGCAGACTTTTCAGGACCTTGGCCGATTTCGCTCATGACAAACCTGCGGTCGGCCGTCGGCCGCGCGCATGGACAGGAAGATGAAGCCGTCTGGAATACGGGGCCGGCCTTCTACACCACCGGGCCGCGCGAGGCAAAAGCGCCGGTCTTCGGGGCGCTTAACCCTTCCGAAAAGCCTTGTCGGCGACTGTCCACCGGTTCCAGTGGAGTGCCGGCCTGTATGCCGACCATCGAAGTCCTGACCGAACGCGCCGAGGCGATCGCTCCGGAAACGCCCGGCAGCGAGGTCTTTGCGCGCTTCGCCCGCGAGCCCGACACTCTCGTCATCCCGGTCGTCGAGAATGATCGGGCCGTCGGCCTGATCGAACGGCACGACTTCCTGCTGAAGATCGCCGGCGCCTTCGGCTACGCCGCCTACGCCCACCGGCCCGCCCTCCATGTCATGGATCCGGAGCCGGCGGTGGTCGAGGCGGGGGTCGAGATCGACGCCTTCTGCGACAGCCTGCTCCGCGGCGGCGGCGGCGCGCTGATGCGCGGTTTCATCGTCACGCGGCAGGGCCGCTACCAGGGCGTCGGCACGGTCGCCGTGCTTCTCAAGGCCGTCAACGATCACCAGCGGATCCGGAACGAGGAGCTGGCCGACGAGGCGCGCATCCTGGCCGACGGCCGCGCCCAGGCTCTCGCGGCGGCCCGATCGAAGGCCGAGTTCCTGGCCGTCATGACGCACGAGCTCCGCACGCCGATGAACGGCGTGCTGGCCGTCGCCGACCTTCTCCGCCGCCAGCCGCTGAACAAGCAGGCGCAGGCGCATGTGGCGACCATCATGGAGTCCTCGGAGGCCCTCTTGCGCATCCTGCAGGACGCGCTGGATCTCGCCCGCGCCGAGGCCGGCGAACTTGAACTGGTTCCCGAGGCCACCCCGCTGCGCGCGCTGATGGACGAGGTCCAGACCACCTGGGCCCCGCGCGCGGCCCAGGACAACGTCACCCTGATGGTGAGCTACGAGGGCGACACCGAGCTGTCGGCCATGATCGACGCCCGCCGCCTGACCCAGGTCTTCGACAACCTTGTCGGCAATGCGCTGAAGTTCGCCCGGAACGGGGTGGTCGAGGCCGGCCTGAAGGCCACTGCGGTCGGCGACGCCGTCCGCCTCGAGGCCCGCGTCCGCGACGACGGGCCAGGCATCGACCCGGCCCGCGTCGACATGATCTTTGAGCCGTTCGTGCACGGCTCGGGTCCCGACGGCGCCGGCCTCGGCCTGTCGATCTGCCGCCAGATCATCGACCGGATGGGCGGCCGTATCCGGGCGGAAAACAATCACGGCCGCGGCGCCACCTTCAGTTTCGCGCTGGACGCTCCCCGGGCCGAGACGGCCGAGGCGCGGGCCTCCAACGTCGAGGAACTGTCGGATCTCGACCTGCAGGACAGCCCGCACGTCCTCATCGTGGACGACAACGCCACCAATCGCGTCGTGGCCCAGGCGCTCTGCGAAATGTTCGGCTGCACCTCCGAGACCGCTGAGGACGGCGTCGAGGCGGTGGAGTGCGTCAGGGAGCGGCGGTTCGACCTGGTGCTGATGGACATCAAGATGCCCCGCATGGACGGCGTCCAGGCGACCGAGGCGATCCGCGCCCTGCCCGGACCCGAGGGGACCATTCCGATCGTCGCCCTGACCGCCAACGCCGATCCCGAGGACGCGAAGCGGTACCTCGCCATCGGCATGGCCGCCGTGGTCGAGAAGCCGATCAAGCCCGAGCGCCTGCGCATGGCGATGAATGCGGCGCTTGAACACGCCGCCGCCGCGGCCGTCGCCGCTCAGGGTCGCTCGGTCGCCTGATCCCCGGCCCCCGACCCCGGCTCCTCGTCCTCCTCCTCGTAGCCGACCAGCCGCAGCGCCCGCGCCGCCTGGCCGTTCAGCTCGCACCAGCGCAGCAGTCCCTCCTCCCGTCCGTGGGTGATCCACACCTCCTCCGGCCTCAGCTCCGCGAAGGTGGCCGTCAACTCCGGCCAGTCGGCGTGATCGGACAGCACCAGCGGCAACTCCACGCCGCGCTGGCGGGCCCGGGCGCGCACCAGCATCCAGCCGGAGGCGAAGGCCCGCACCGGGTCGGCGAAGCGTCGCGACCAGCGGTCCTGGATCGCTGACGGCGGTGCCATCACCACCTCGCCGCCCAGGCTGTTGGGCGGCAGCCCGGTCGCCGCCGCCACGGGCCCGAGGTCCACGCCTTCGCGCTCGTAGAGCCGGTTCAGCCGGTCGAGTGCGCCATGAACGTAGACCGGTCGGTCCCAGCCCGCCTCCCGCAGCAGGCGGATGACCCGCTGCGCCTTGCCCAGCGCGTAGGCCCCGACCAGGTGCGCCCGCTCGGGAAACTGGCGCAGCGACTGCACCAGTCGCGCCACCTCGCCTTCGGCCGGCGGATGCACGAACACCGGCAGGCCGAAGGTCGCCTCCGAGACGAACACATGGCAGGGGACCGGCTCGAAGGGAGCGCAGGTCGGGTCCCGCCGCCGCTTGTAGTCGCCTGACGCCACCATGGTCAGGCCGCGCCAGCGGATCACGGCCTGGGCGGAGCCCAGCACGTGGCCGGCCGGGACCAGCGACACCTCGACCCCGTCTCGCGTCGCCGTCTCCCCGTACGCCAGCGCCTCCCGCCGGCCGGCGAAATCCTCGCCATAACGCTCGGCCATGATCGCCAGCGTCTGGGGCGTGGCCAGCACCGCCCCGTGGCCGGCGCGGGCGTGGTCGGAGTGGCCGTGGGTGACCACCGCCCGCGCCACCGGCGCGACAGGATCGATGTGGAAATCTCCCGGCGGGCAATACAGGCCTTCCGGGGTGGGCCTGAGCAGGTCCTCGTAACGGATCATCCAGCCTCCTGCCCGCGCCGTCGGATCAGGAACGCACGACCGGCGCTTGCGCTCAACCGGCCGGCCGGACGATAGCTGGGGCATGACCGCCTCGCCCCTCGTCGACCTCCTGCCCCAGCTGGCCTCCGGCGCCGCGCACACCCATGCCCTTGGTTTCGCCTTCGACAGCCTGACCGGCGACCGTGTCCGCATCCGCGCGCCCTGGCGCGAGGAACTGGTGGGAGATCCGGACACCGGCGTTCTCGCCGGCGGTCTCGTCACGACCCTGCTCGATCACGCCGGCGGGCTGGCGGTCTGGGTCGCCCTGGACCGGTTCGAGCCGATCGCCACCCTCGACCTGCGGGTCGACTACATGCGGGCCGCGCGTCCCAGGGCGGATCTGGTCGCCGAGGCGCGCTGCTACCGCCTGACCCGCTCCGTCGCCTTCGTCCGCGCCTGGGCCTTCGAGGACCATCCGGACGATCCGGTCGCGGCCGCCCAGGCCGCCTACATGCTCGATTCCAGCCAGGGCCGCCGGGTCGGCGCCAATCTGCGGACGCGTCAGGGAGGCGCGGCGTGAGCGACCTGCTGGAGACCATTCCCTATGCGCGCTTCCTCGGCCTCACGACGGAAGCCCTCGGGGACGAACTGACGGTGACCATGCCGTTCGCCGACCGCCTGATCGGCAACCCCCTCCTGCCCGCCCTGCACGGCGGCTCCACCGCCGCCCTGCTCGAACTGACCGCGGTCGCCCAGGTCGCCCGCCTCTATCCCCGGCTGCGCCTGCCCCGGCCGATCAACGTCACGGTGGCCTACCTTCGCTCCGGCAAGCCGCTCGACGTGCGGGCGCGGGCCCGCATCAGCAAGGCCGGCCGGCGCGTCGCCCACGTCGAGGCGCGGGCTTGGCAGGAGAACGAGGACCAGCCCATCGCCACCCTCGCCGCCCACTTCCTGATCGCTGAACACGACTTATAGTTGCGCCTTGGCGCAACCTGTGTTTACCTTTTGTTCCGTGGACAACCACGGAGCAGCAGGATGAACAGACTGATGATCGGCGCGGCCCTCTCGGCCCGCCTGCACGCCGCCGAGGCGGCGATCGACCGGGCGCTGGCCGACACCGCCGGACTGGCGGCCGCCCTCCCCGCCGCCCGTCTCGAGGCGGCGCTGTCGGCCACCGCGGGCCAGAAGGCGTTCGATGAGGCCGCCGCCAGCCTCAGCGCCCTCGCAGACGCCCGCTCCCACCTTGTCCGGACCCACCATGCGCTCGCCGCCCTCGCCCGCGCGCTGGGGCTCGAGATCCTCGCCGTCGGCCAGCTCGACAAGCCCGGCGATCGCCCGCCGGTGGGCGGCGTCAGCGACGACTCTTCGATCGTCGCGGCAATGGTTAACAATACGTGTGCAAGCACGGCTAACAAATCCCTACCTGAACAAGCAGGGCTGTGTTAAGGAGTTGTTCACCTGTTCAGTCCGGAGGGTTTCATGGATAAGGCCCAAGTCATCGCCAGCGTCGCCGGCGATCTGCATGCGAGCGAAAAGGCTCTCGACGAGGCCATCACGCGCGCGACCACCCTGGTTCAGTCGATGATCGGCTCGCGCGAAGCTCTCAACATTTCAGCCGTCGTCGGGGCCGACTCCCAGGCCCGCGCCCTTGAGGCGATCGCCAGCCTCGGCGCCGCGCGCCAGGCTCTCATCGCCTGCCACGCCGAACTGGCCAAGGACCACCGCCGGCTGGGCTACGGGGTGTATGCTGAGATCGCCGAAAAGTATCCGGAGGGCCAGAAGCCCAAGGTGGTCGGCGAGCACCGGCTCCGCGCGGTTTAATTCTACGTAATGTCCGCCGGCGGTCATTTCCGCATGGGCGAACTTAAGGCATTGTCGCCCCCATGCCTTGTGGCGTGGGGGCGACTTCGTGTTTGAGACGATTTACGCACAGCTTGTCTTTGCCGTTGCCGTCATCGTGGTTGGCTTCGCCTTCGTCAAAGGCGACGAGCCGGAACGCGTCGGCGCCGCGGCATATTCGCTGGTCGTTCTGGCGACGCTCATGATCAGGGACGGAACGAGCCTGAGCGTTCCTCGTTGGGGCGTGATGGGGATCGAGGTGGTTCTGCTGACGGTCTTCATCGGCCTTGCGTGGAAAACCAACCGCACCTGGCCAGTTTGGGCCGCAGCATTCCAAGCCCTCATCGTGACTGGCCATATCCTCGTTGCGGCCAATCTCCGGCCGCCGGCGAACGCCTTCGCGGCCGTAATCAACATGTCCAACTACGGCCTGCTTCTCGCCATGGCCGTCGGCACCTTCTGGGCGTGGCAGGAGCGGCGGGCGGCGCGACTGGCCGAGCGGCCGGGGCCCCACCTCTAACCCGCCGACATGCTCGACACCCTCCTCTCCCAGATCGGTTTCGCCGTCGCGGCGCTGGTCGCGGCCTTCGCCTTTCTGAAGGGCGACGAGCCGGAGCGGATCGGGGCCGGGGCCTTTCTCCTCGGAGTGTTCGCGACCCTGCTGGTCCACGACCGCACCGCCCTCACCGGCGTCCAGTGGAGGGTGCTGGCCGTCGACCTGGTGTTTCTGGGCGTCTGCGCCGCGCTGGCGTGGAAAAGCCGGCGTTCCTGGCCGGTGTGGGCCTGCGGCTTCCAGACGCTGGTGGTGATGAGCCACCTCCTCGCCCTGGTGGATCTGCGGCCGGCGCTGGCCGCCTTCTACGTCGTCATCAATCTGGCCGGCTACGGCGTCCTCGCCACCATCGCGGTCGGAACCTGGCAGGCCTGGCGGGACCGGCGGGCCCAAGGCGTCGCCTGACTCGCATTGACCGCGCTGCGCGATAGGCGAATATTCCTGGCCCACCGATTCGCCGCGGGCTCTGCATGCCCCTGTCCCACGCCCAGATCTGGAAGGCCGTCGACCTGCTCGCCCGGCGCGAGGGTCTGAGCGCCTCCGGCCTCGCCCGGCGCGCGGGCCTCGACGCCACGACCTTCAACCCGTCCAAGCGCTTCGGCCCCGGCGACCCGCCGCGGCCCCGCTGGCCGTCCACGGAGAGCCTGACCCGGGTGCTCGAGGCGTGCGGCGTGTCGCTGGCCGAATTCGCCGCCCTGGCCCGGGACGCGCCGGAACGGCCGGCGGTGATCCCGTTGCTCGGCATGGCCCAGGCCGGCCAGGAGGGCTTTTTCGACGACGCCGGACTGCCGGCCGGCGAAGGCTGGGAGCAGACCGAACTGCCCCGTCCCCGCGACAGCCTGCTGAGCCTGAGAATCACCGGGGATTCGATGGCCCCCGTCTACCGGGAGGGCGACAAGGTGATCGTCGACCGGGAGGCGACCGACGTGCGCAAGGGCGACCGGGTGGTGGTGCGCACCACCGGCGGCGAGACCATGGCCAAGGAGGTGGCGGGGCTGACGGCGAAGTCCGTAACCCTGGCCTCGATCAACCCGGCCTATGGGCCGCGCGTCGTGCCACGGCGTGACATCGTCTGGATGGGCCGGATCCTCTGGGTCAGCCAGTAGCGGCGAAAAGCCGCCCCTCGGGGGACGGCCTTCCTGTTCACGGCTGGCGGGGCGCCGATCAGTAGGCGCTGACGTAGTGGGCGCTGACCCAGCCGCCGCCGGCGATCTGCACCCATTCGCCTTGCGAGCCCACGGCCGTGAACGGCTGGCCGGCGGACAGGCTGCCGACCTGGCGATACCCGGTGCCCGGACCCGAACGGATGCGCAGGTTCGAGGTCGCCCGGTACTGGGCCGAACCCTGCACGCTGGCCGCGCGGGCGCGCTGCTGGTTGCAGCCGATGTACGAGCCTGCGGCGGCGCCGGCGGCGGCGCCGGCCACGGCCCCGAGCGTCCGCTCGTTGTCCGAGATCTGGCTGCCGGCCAGGGCGCCGAGCACACCGCCGATCACGGCGCCGGTGCGCTGGCGGCCGCCCGGGGCGTCGCAGTTGGTGATGCCGTTGGCCTGCTGCGCGGCGGCGGCGGTCGGCAAGGCGGCGGGCGCCAGCAGCCCGAGGCTGGCGGCGGCGGCGAGGGCGACGGTGATCTTGTTGTTCCTGGTCGACATGGCTCTGCTCCTGTCATCGAGTTGGTCGATGAGCTGCACAATGCGCGCGCCAGTCTGAAGGCTCCCGGAGCGGAGCCGTCAGCTGTCGTTCATGTGCGTTACCGGACGCGACGGTCGATCAGGAGGCCAGCTCGCCCCGGGCCCCGGCCTCGATCAGCTCGATGGTCTTCGGTAGGCCGTAGATGGCCGCGAACGAGCCGAAGCGGGGCCCCTGCGACTGGCCCAGCAGCACCTCGTAGAGCGCCTGGAACCAGGCCCGCAGCGGCTCGAAGCCGTGATCCTTGCCGACCGCATAGACCTCGTTCTGGATCGTTTCGCCGTCGGTGGTGTCGGCCGGCAGGGCCTTCAGCCGCGCGGCCAGATCCTCCAGCGCCGCCTTCTCCTTCGCGTCCGGCAGGCGATAGGCCTTCGTGGGCTTCACGAAGTCCTCGTAGTAGTTCAGCGCCCGGTCCATCAGCTGGTCCAGCAGCGGCTCGTTTTCCGGCGTCGCCTCCGGCAGGTAGCGGGCGAAATAGGCCCACAGCTGGTCCTTGTTCGAGGCGTTGGCCACGCCGACCAGGTTGAGCAGCAGGGCGAAGGACACCGGCGAGGTGTGATCCGGCGGCGATCCGGCGTGGATCGACCAGACGGCGTTGTCGATCCGCTTGGCCGGCTCCTGGCTCTTGTAGGCCTCGACGAAGGCCAGATAGTCATCGATGGCCCGCGGAATGACGTTGAAGTGCAGGCTCTTGGCCGACTTCGGCGACTGGAACATGTACCACGACAGGCTCTCGGGCGTGCCGTAGCGCAGCCACTCCTCCATGGTCAGGCCGTTGCCCTTGGACTTGGAGATCTTCTTGCCCTCGATGTCGAGGAAGAGCTCGAAATTGAAGCCCTCGGGGGGGACGCCGCCCAGGGCGCGACAGATCTTGCCGCTCTCGCGCACGCTCTCGATCAGGTCCTTGCCGGACATCTCGTAATCGACGTCCAGCGCCGTCCAGCGCATGGCCCAGTCGGGCTTCCACTGCAGCTTCACATGGCCGCCGGTGACCGGGAGCTCGGTGCGGCCGCCGGCCGGGTCGTCGAACACGATGGCGCCCTTCGCCACATTCCGCTCCAGCGTCGGCACCTGCAGCACGTGGCCGGTGACCGGGCTGATCGGCAGGAAGGGCGAATAGGTCGCCCGCCGCTCCTCGCCCAGCGTCGGCAGCATGATGGCCTGGATCGCGTCGAACCGCTCCAGCAGGCGCAGCAGCACCTCGTCGAACCGCCCCGAGCGGTACTGCTCGGTGGAGGACAGGAATTCGTAGTCGAAGCCGAAGCTGTCGAGGAAGGCTCGCAGGCGGGCGTTGTTGTGCGCCCCGAAGCTGTCGTGGGTCCCGAACGGATCGCGCACCACGGTCAGGGGCTTGTGCAGATCCTCGCGCAGCATCTCCGGATTGGGGATGCCGTCGGGGACCTTCCGCAGGCCGTCCATGTCGTCCGAGAAGGCCACCAGCCGGGTCGGCCAGTGGTCGCCGGTCAGGGCGCGAAAGGCGTTGCGCACCATGGTCGTGCGCGCCACCTCGCCGAAGGTGCCCATGTGCGGCAGGCCCGACGGCCCGTAGCCGGTCTCCAGCACCACCGGCTTGCGCAGGGCCTCGAAGGTCGCCAGCGCCTCGTCCGCCTTGCCGGCGTCGATCAGCAGCTTCGCCGCGTCCCGCTCCGCGTCGGACAGGCGCTTCTTCAGCACGTGGTTCAGAAGGTTGCGGGCCTGTTCGAACGGCCACGACCGGGCGTCGCGCGCGAGGGTTTCGAGGTTTTGCAGCATGGGCGCGGTTTGCAGCCTGGCGCCGCTGCGGTCAACGACCGACCGCGTTCTGCCGTCGCGAACGGCCCAGCACCCACCCGCCGACCGCCGCCGGCCACACCGCCAGGTACAGGGCGAAGAGAGGATTGATGAGGCCGATCGCCAGCGCGAGGGCGGCATAGAAGACCAGCGCCGCGAGCCCGCACGCGAGGGCGTAGATCCACGGGTTCCGCCAGCCGAGCGCCCGCAGCGCAAGATCGACCAGCAGCATCAGGACAGCGCCGACGGCCGTGAGGTTCAGGAGCGCCAGCGCGGCCGGCGCCGCCAGCGTGGAGAGCGTCGCCCCGTTGAGTTTGAACTGGGAGATGAAGGGCATCAGGACCAGCGTGATTGTCGCCGTCGCGAGCTGCGCCAGCAGGCCGAGCCAGTAACCCCCTCGTCGGGGCCGAAGCGGCGCCGCGGCGGCCGTGCGGGCGGCGCCGCTCGCCGGCGCCTCCGTTCGCTTTCCGAAACCCATCGCGCACCTCCGGTCGGAGGCACGCTAGCCGGCGAGGGTGAATCCCTTCCTTCTCCGGCGCCGCAGGCGGCCGCCGGCTTCATTCCGGGGCCGCGGCCTCTTGAAACCCCGACCGACGGCGCCAAATCTCCGCCCGCCGGATCTCCGGCCGCCCCTTCGCGGGGCGTCCTCAGTATCGAAACGCCGGGGCGGGACGATCTGGGGAGCCGTTGCGGCCCCGTCGGTCCCGCCTCCACAGCAAAGGAGGTAGATTGATGAACGTGCGCGATCTGGTCCCCTGGGGTCGGAGCGATCGCGACCTGCCGGCGCCGATGACGTCCGAAGGCGCCTCCAACCCCATTCTCTCGCTGCACCGCGAGATGAACCGGCTGTTCGACGACGTCTTCCGCGGCTTCGACATGCCGCTGACCGGCGTGGGCCGGGCGGCCGGTCCGGACCTCGACGTCGAGGAGACCGACAGCGAATATCGGGTCACCGCCGAACTGCCCGGGCTCGGCCCGGACGACGTGGAGATCACCTGCAGGGACGGCTTCCTGACCCTGCGGGGCGAGAAGCACGGCGAGCGGCAGGGCCGCGCCCTGAGCGAGCGCTGGTTCGGCCGGTTCGAGCGCCGCATCTCGCTGCCGGACGCCGACGACGGCCGCGCCGAAGCGACCATGCGCGACGGCCTGCTGACCATCGTCCTGCCCAAGACGGCGCAGGCGCGGGAGAACGTCCGACGCATCCCGATCAACGCCGGCTCGGCCGCGCGTCACTGATCCCTCGCGCGGGGCCCCCGCCCCGCGCCCCTTCCCTTCCTGACCGGAGACGATGATGGAACGTGTTGTCGTCGAGCCCTTCGGCGAGGGCTGGGCGGTGCGCTCTCTCGCCGCCGACAATCCGATGATCCTCAAGCGGGGCGCCGACGCCGAGCGGGTCGGACGCGACCTCGCGCAACGCCTGGCCGCCGCCGGGACGCCGGTGCAGCTGAACCTGCGCCTGCGCGACGGAGCGACGGCGGCGAAATTCGTCTGCCTGCCGCCGGCCGGTGCCGACCCGGAGCCGCTGATGATCCGGCTGCGGCCGCCGACGCTGACCGCGGCCGACGGGGTTCCGGCCTGAGCCCACGGGCGCGGCGGGGTTGACCCGCCCGCCCCCACGTGGCCTGTGCCGCGGCTCATGAAGACCGCCGACTTCGACTTCGACCTGCCCGAAGACCGCATCGCGCTCCGTCCCGCGGAACCGCGCGATTCCGCGCGGCTGCTGGTCGTGCGGCCTGGCGCCGGGCTCGAGGACCGGGTCGTGCGCGATCTGCCCGATTTCCTCCGCCCGGGGGACGCGCTCGTGTTCAACGACACCCGGGTCATCCCCGCTCGCCTGTCCGGCGTCCGTCAGCGCCCCGGACCGGAGGGCGAGACCCTGAGCGTCGTTGTCGAGGCGACCCTGCACCACCGCGACGCGCCGGACGTCTGGTCGGCCTTCATGAAGCCGGGCAAGCGCATCAAGGCCGGCGACCGGATCCGCTTCGGCGCGCCTTCCAGCGGGCTTCTGGGCGACGCCGCCTGCCAACTCGGCCGTCTCGACGCCACCGTCGAGGCCAGGGGCGAGGACGGTCTCGTTCTCCTGCGCTTCGATCTGTCCGGTCCCTTTCTCGACGAGGCGATCCGCGACGTCGGCGTCATGCCCCTGCCGCCCTACATCGCCGCCAGGCGCCCGGAGGACGAGCGCGACCGCACCGACTACCAGACCGTCTTCGCCGAGCATGACGGCTCGGTGGCGGCCCCGACCGCCGGCCTGCATTTCACCCCGGGGCTGCTGGACGCCATCCGCGCCCGCGGCGTCTCGACCCACGCCGTCACCCTGCACGTCGGCGCCGGCACCTTCCTGCCGGTCAAGGCCGAGGACGTCGCCGGACACCGCATGCACAGCGAATGGGGCGAGGTCTCCGCGGAGACGGCGGCGGCGCTCAACGCCGTCCGCGCCGCCGGCGGCCGCATTGTCTGCGTCGGCACCACCTCGCTCCGCCTGCTCGAGAGCGCCGCGGGCGAGGACGGCGTGATCCATCCCTTCCACGGCGATACGGCCATCTTCATCACCCCTGGCTACCGCTTCCGCGCCGCCGACGTGCTGATGACCAACTTCCACCTGCCGAAGTCGACCCTGTTCATGCTGGTCTCGGCCTTCAGCGGGCTGGAGACGATGAAGGCCGCCTACGCCCATGCGGTGCAGACCGGCTACCGCTTCTATTCCTACGGCGACGGCTCGCTGCTATTCCGCGCCGCCTGATGCCCTTTCCCTTCGACATCTCCGCCACCGACGGGCGCGCCCGCACCGGCCTGCTCCGGACGCCGCGCGGCGACATCCGCACGCCGGCCTTCATGCCGGTCGGCACCGCCGCCACCGTCAAGGCGCTGACCGTCGAGCAGGTCCGCCAGACCGGGGCCGACATCCTGCTCGGCAACACCTATCACCTGATGCTGCGCCCCGGGCCGGAGCGGATGGAGCGGCTGGGAGGGCTGCACCGCTTCATGCGCTGGGACCGGCCGATCCTCACCGACTCCGGCGGCTTCCAGGTCATGTCCCTGTCGGGCATCTCGAAGCTGACCGAGGAGGCGGTGACCTTCTCCAGCCACGTCGACGGCTCGAAGCATGTCCTGAGCCCGGAGCGCTCAATCGAGATCCAGGCCGACCGGCTCGGCTCGGACATCGTCATGCAGCTGGACGAATGCGTCGCCTGGCCGGCCGAGGAGAGCCGCGCGCGCGAGGGCATGGAGCTGTCGGCGCGGTGGGCGAAGCGCTCGAAGGCCGCCTTCGGGACGCGCGACGCCCAGGCCCTGTTCGGCATCCAGCAGGGCTCGACCTTCGAACATCTGCGCCGCGAGAGTTCGGACCGCCTGCAGGAGATCGGCTTCGACGGCTACGCCATCGGCGGGCTCGCGGTCGGCGAGGGCCACGCGGCCATGTGCGAGGTGCTGGACTACGCCCCGGAGATGCTGCCCGCCGACCGGCCGCGCTATCTGATGGGCGTCGGCAAGCCGGTCGATCTGGTCGAGGCGGTGTGGCGCGGCGTCGACATGTTCGACTGCGTCCTGCCCACCCGCGCCGGCCGCCACGGCCAGGCCTGGACCTGGGCCGGGCCGATCAACCTCAAGAACGCCCGCTTCGCCGAGGACGAGGAGCCGCTGGACCCGGAGGTCCCCTGCCCCGCTTCGCAGGACTATTCAAAGGCCTACCTGCACCACCTCGTGCGCACGGACGAGATCCTCGGCAAGGTGCTGCTCAGCTGGCACAACATCGCCTTCTTCCAGGCCCTGACCGCCGCCATGCGCGCGGCGATCGCCGAAGGGCGGTTCGAACAGTTCCGCCGTGACTTCCAGGCGCGGCATGTGTCGAACGGCAGGGGGTAGGCAGTAGGCAGTAGGCAATAGCCGCGCCGGCAGGCTGCTCAATTTCCCCGAGACCGAGGCAGTGGGGGCTACGCCTCTTCCTCCCCGCTACTTCTGCCTACTGCCTGGTGCCCGTCGCCTGCGCCCCCCTCGGCCGGAACCACCGCGGCGCCGCCGGCGGGGCGCAGTTCCGCTGCATGCCCACGCCCTTCAGGAAGGCGCGGCGCATGCGACCGGCCTGGATGGCCGACTGGACGTGTCGGCTGTGCTGCTCGGCCCCGGTCAGACGACGGATCCAGCTTCGTCCCGGGATGAAGTCGGTGGTCGTATCGCGCACCGCGCCCAGCGCGGCCGAGGACGCCGCGTCGGCGGCCCGCTCGCTGGCGTAGGAGCCGTCGGGCGCCGGCGGTTCGTCGGTGTCCGGCCCCAGAGCCTCGTCGAGGCGCACGATCTCGGCGGCGATGGTCGGGCACTGGTCGAGGTTGCGCAGGTCGTAGGGGTTGCTTTCGGCCTGCAGCAGCACCGTCGGGATGTGGTCCCGACGCAGGTTGAGGTCTTCGAACGGAGCCGTCAGGGCGTCGCCCAGCCCCGCGCCGAAGTCGCGCCCGCCCTGCGCCGCGGACGCGCCGGCGTTGCAGCCCGCGAGGGCCATGAGGGGGAGGAGCAGGATCAGACGGCGCATGGCCCCAATAACCACGACCCCGCCCTCGGCGGAAGCGCGACCGGAGCGCGCGCCTCAGCTTGCCGAGCCGGTCCTCAGGCGCTGCTGGTTTCCGGCCCGGGTCTTCGGACCCTGGCCGCTGTCGATCTCGGTGTTGCGCGGCCGGTTGCGGTTGGTCGCCCCCAGCTGGACGTCGTCGGCGCCGAGGGCGTCTCCCTCGTCCATGTAGTCGGCGACCTCGCCGGCGGCCGGGGGCGCGAGGGTCGAGTCGGCCACGTCCGGGGCGGCGTAGCTGCGCGGTTCCGGGCGCCGGGCCTCGCCGCCCGCTTCGGTCTGGTCGCCCGGGCCGACCGGGTCGGTGGCGGCGTTCTGGGCGGTGGCCTTGGAGGAATCGACGTTCTGGTGCGGCATGGCGGGCTCCTTGCGGGACGTTGACTGGACAACCCGTCCGCCGCCGGCCCGTTCCGGATCGCCGTTACCGATCGAGGCTGGCGTAGAAGCGTTCGTATCGGGCCGGGTCCGTGCCGTTGCTGGTCTCCGACAGGCGCGCCGCGACGAAGCCGGAGGCGAGAACCGAAGCGACCGTGCAGGCGAGAATGACGATCAGGTCCCGATCCGCCCGCCGGGTCCCGCGGCGATCCCGCTCCATGCTCACACTCCCTGCGCCGGGCCGGTCGGCTCCCGTGGCGCGCAGGAAACAACTCGCGCGGGCGGGCGGTTCCCCCGCCGGCGCCCCGTTCCGTCAACGCCCCAGGAAGGCCGCCACTTCGGCGGCGAACCGCTCCGGCTCCTCGACGAACATGAAGTGGCCCCGACCGGGATATTCGACGATCCGCGCGTCCGGCAGGGCGCGGACCAGGTCGCGCTGCGGTTCGACCACCGTCTGGAAGTCCGCCAGCCCGGCGATCACCAGCACCGGCATGGTCAGCCGCGCATGGCGGTCGAAACGGTATTCCATCAGGCCGCCCGCGCCGAACAGGGCGCGGCCGATCTGGCCGGTGTTGCGCAGTCCGTCGACCGCGTCGCTCTCCTCCACCAGCCGTTGCGTCGCCGGGTCGGGGAACATGGCGCCGTCGATGAACGAGCGGTCGGCGACGAACGGATTGCACCGCGCGCGCGAGCCTTCCGGGCGCGCCGCGACCGCGCGGACGTAGGTCTCCGGCTCCAGCCGCTCCAGCCGCCGGCACTGCAGGTCCATCGCCGCGGGCAGGTCCGGCGCGGCCGCAGCCAGAACCACCCGCTCGACGCGCTTGGGGTGCGCGGCGGCGTACTCGAGGGCGAGGATGGTCCCGAAGCTGTGCCCGACCAGGGATATGCGCTCGACGCCCCACGTCTGCCGCAGCCGTTCGAGGTCGTCGACCAGCAGCTCGAGGCTGTAGGCGTCGTCCCAGGGCCGCTCCGAGCGCCCGCTGCCCCGCTGGTCCAGATAGACCATGCGCAGGTGCGGCTCGAGCGCCGGCCCGGCGTAGCGGGCGAAGGTCTGGCCGCCCTGCCCCGGACCGCCGTGCAGGAAGACCACCGGCGTCCCCTCCTCGCGCCCCGCGACCCGGTACCAGAGCCGCACGTCGTTGATCACGGCGTGATGGGCGCCCGGGGCGAGGGGCGCCTCCGCCCCGGTGCGGGCGACGGCAGGACCGGCGAGGAGCGTGAGGGCCGCCAGGGCGGACAGAAGCGGACGCAGAAGCACGACGGCGGGACTCCGGAATGGCGCAGGTTCAGGCATGAGGTCGGCGCACCGGCCACCGGATGCAGGCGGAACGAATTTCTGTGCGCCCGGCCCGCCCGGACGGGCGATGGTACGTCCCCTGGGACTCGAACCCAGGACCCCCTGATTAAAAGTCAGGTGCTCTAACCAGCTGAGCTAGGGACGCACGCCGCCAGGTTCGCAGGCCGCGAACCGGAGACCGGCCTTCTCCGACAGGACGCCGTCGGGGTCAAGCCGGCCGCTCGACCGCATCGAACGGAGCCGTTAGGCAGGAGGCATGAAACCTCTTTCCGGCGTGCGCATCCTCGAGTTCGACGGCCTCGGGCCGGTGACCTTCGCCGGCATGGCGCTGGCCGACATGGGCGCCGAGGTGCTGCGCCTCACCCGCAGCGCCGCCGCGGGCGCGCCCGTGTTCGCCGACGTCGGCGGCGAGGTGCTGCACCGGGGCCGGCCCGCGGTCGAGGTCAACCTCAAGGATCCCGCCGATCTCGCCCGCGTGCTCGACCTCGCCGCCGCCGCCGACGCGGTGATCGAAGGCTTCCGGCCGGGAGTCATGGAGCGGCTGTCGCTCGGGCCCGGGGATCTGCACGCCCGGAACCCGCGGCTGGTTTACGGCCGGGTGACCGGCTGGGGCCAGACGGGGCCCCTG
>Ga0154912_142_pt1 | contig 79238 bp, 87 predicted proteins | sample RifCSPhighO2_01_FD_105881 | JGI IMG/M metagenome (GOLD analysis project Ga0154912, IMG submission 105881) | Caulobacterales bacterium RIFCSPHIGHO2_01_FULL_70_19 | reverse complement strand
GGGCGGGGCGGTCGCGCCGTGAAGCGTTCGATCAGCGGGTCGAGCGAGCCGAAGGACAGCTCGCCGTCGGCGAGGCGGGCCCGGATCACAGGGCGGACCAGGCGAATGCGGCCGGGCGTGACGCCGAGACCCTGCGCCGACCACGGCGCGCCGATGGCGAAGTCGACCTCGACCCGTTCGACCGTGACGTCGGGGTCGGCGGGGTCGCCGATGCGCAGGCTGGCCACGAGGCTGTCGAGCTCGACCCGCTCGACCTCCATCTCCGCCTCGATCCCCTGTTGCTCGAGCCAGCCGACCAGCACCTGGCGGGTGGCGGCGCGCCGGTTCAGGTAAAGCAGGGCGACCAGCACCAGCGCGACGCCGAGCACGACGGCGAGTACGGACAGGGCGCGGCCGCCGCGCCGGGGTCTGCGGGCGGGGCGGACAGGGGCGGGGGGCGCCGGGTCGCTCATGCGCCGCTCCTTAGCGGGAGCCGCGTGTCGGAGGAAAGGGCGGCGAACAACCGGAGATCTCCCGAACACAATAGAAGCGTGCCGGCGGGGACACAGTATAGTGGCCTTACGGTCACTTTGAGTGAAGTCGAGTCAGGCGCGTCTGCATTCCGCCACGGCGCCCGCAATTGACGGCGGAACCGTGGCGAATACACGGATGAAAGCTGAGGATCATCTCTGGGTGCACATCCGGTTTACCCCGGACTACGGCTCCGGTTAACCGGTTGTAACGATCTCGCTTCCCATGATGGGACGGACGGGCTATACGGCCTGTCTCGTGCAGGGCGGTTCCCCGGGGGGCGGCCAGGCGCGATCCTTGCTTTCAGTAGCTTTGGCGCCGACTGGCGTCGTCGAATTTCGGGGACCGATGGCTCAGTTCGATCCACGTCGCCAACCGATGCGCATCGCGCCGCACGCCCTCACGGCGGTGGCGGCGATCTCGGTGGCGCTGCTTGCCGGTCGCGTATACCAGCCCGCCCAGGCCCAGGAGGCTCCGCCGCTCAGCGCCGCGGAGATCGCCTATCTGGAGGCGCGCGCCTTCGCCGCCGCCGGCGCGCCGGAAGGGCTTGGCGCCCCCGAGGCGATCCCGGTCGAGGTGCGTCGCGGCGAGACCTTCGAGCAGGCCGTGCGCCGCACCGGCATCGCGCCTGAAGAGGCCTCCGCGGTCGCCGCCACCCTTTCCAACGCCATGGACGTGACTTCGATCCCGGCCGGCCAGCGTTTCGAGACCGCCATCGCCAAGCCGCGCGGCGGGCGCGGCGACGCCCGCCTGATCGGCCTGACGATGCGCACGGGCCCGGCCAGCCAGCTGACGGTGTCGCGCAGCTTCGACGGCGCCCTGCGCCTGCGCGCGCTCGAGGAAAAGGTCACCCACGAGACGGTGGTTCTGAGCGGCAAGGTCGAGGGCTCGCTGTCCCGCACCGCCCGGCGAGAGGGGGCTCCGGCCGCCATCGCCCGCGCCGCCGCCCGCCTGTTCTCGCACAAGTTCGACCTCGAGCGGGACATCCGGGCCAGCGACGAGTTCCGCTACGTCTTCGACCGAACCGTGACCGAGAGCGGCCGCACCATCGACTCGGGCGACCTGCTGTACGCCGAGCTGAAGGGCGTCGCCTTCTACCGCTTCCAGCGTCCCGGCTCCGACAAGATCGAGTATTTCGACGCCACCGGGAAGAACACCCGCTCGGCCTTCATGCGCACCCCGCTGGAGCGCGGCTTCCGGGTTTCCTCCTCGTTCGGCTTCCGTCGCCACCCGATCTCCGGCTACCGCCGGATGCACCAGGGCATCGACTTCGCCGCGGGCATGGGCACCCCGGTGATCGCGCCCGCCGACGGGGTCGTGGTCGAGGCCCGCCGCTGGGGCGGCTACGGCAACTGGCTGCGCATCCGTCACTCCAACGGTCTCGAGAGCGGCTACGGCCACCTGTCGCGCTACGCCTCGGGCATGCGTCCCGGCCAGCGCGTACGCCAGGGGCAGGTGGTGGCCTATGTCGGCTCGACCGGCGCCTCGACCGGCCCGCACCTCCACTATGAGCTGTGGCGCCGCGGCCAGCGCATCAACCCGGCCGGCGTCCGCACCGAGGAAGGCACGGTCCTGACGGGATCGGAGCTGGCCGCCTTCCGCGCCGAAAAGGCGCGGATCGACCGGATCATCGCCGCCGGCGGCGAACGCAAGATCCAGCAGCCGGCCCTGGCCGCCGGCCTGAGGCCCGCCCGGACCTGATCCCGGCCGCCCGGCTTCATCGTCATGCCGCATTCCGAAGCGAGGGTGCGGCCGACGATGCTGGAGGCGGCATGGCGGAAACCAGACGACAATTGCTGACCGGCGCGCTGGCCGGCGCCGCCCTGACGGCCGGACCGGCGCGAGCGCAGGCCGGATTCGCCTCGGGGCGGATCTCCGTCCAGACCCGTGGCCGCGGCGCCGACCTGATCCTGATCCCCGGACTGGCCTCGACCGCGGCGGTCTGGAGCGGCACCGCCGACCGGCTGGCGACCCGCCGGCGGCTGCACCTGGTCTCGGTGCGCGGCTTCGGCGACCTGGCTCCGCAGGCCAACGCCCGCGGGGCGGTGATGGGCGCCGTGGCCGGGGAGGTCCGCCGCTACATAGCCGAGCAGGGCCTGGACCGCCCGGCGATCATCGGCCACTCGATGGGCGGGCAGCTGGCGCTGCGCGTCGCCGCGGACGCCCCGGGCCGGGTGTCGCGGGTGATGACGGTGGATTCCTCGCCCTTCTTTCCCGCCCTGATCAGCCCGCAGGCGACCCTGGGCGATGTCGAGCCGATCGCGCGCGTCGCCTACCAGGCGGTGCATTTCCTCGGGGAGGAGGCGTTGCGCACCGGCGGGCGCGGCATGGGTCTGGATCTGGGCGGGGCCTCCGACGCCCTGTTCAGCGCGGTCGGCTGGCAGGGCGGAGACCGGGGGGTTCTGGCCCAGGCGCTGTACGAGGTGATGACGGTCGATCTCCGCCGGCACCTGCCGGAGATCGCGGCCCCGGTGACCGTGGTCTACGGCTGGAGCGCCGACCGCAACTCGCCACGCAGCCGCGCCGACGGCCTGTTCCGGGCCGCCTACGCCCGCCTTCGTCGGCCGGCCGTTTTCGAGCGCATCGAGGGGGCCGAGCACATGGTGATGATCGATCAGCCGGCGCGCTTCCACGCGGCGGTGGACCGGTTCCTGGGCTGAGCCTCAGTCGGCGTCGGGCTGGTTGTCGGGGTGGGCCGCGACGAAGGCCGGGTGGACGGCCGCGGCGGCCTCGACAGCGAGCAGGCGCGGGAAGGCGCCGAGGGGGACGTTGAAGCGCCGGGCCGAATAGACCTGCGGGATCAGGTAGCAGTCGGCGAAGGTCGGGGCGTCGCCGAAGCACCAGCCGTCGCCATGGCGGGCGACGAGCGCCTCCAGCGCCGTGAAGCCCGGGACGATCCAGCGCGCGGCCCAGGCGTCCACGGCCGGCTGGTCGGCGCCGAAGCTCTCGCGCAGGGCCTTGCCCACCCGCAGGTTGTTGAGCGGATGGATGTCGCAGCCGACCAGGGCGGACATGGCCCGCACCGTGGCGCGATCGACCGGATCCGACGGCAGCAGCGGCGGGACGGGGTGCGCCTCCTCCAGCCATTCGAGAATGGCCGGGCTCTGGGTCAGGACGGCGCCGTCCACCTCCAGCGCCGGGACCAGCCCCTGCGGATTGAGCGCCAGATAGGCCTCCGAGCGCTGCTCGCCCTGGCGCAGGTCGACCCCGCGCTGCTCGTAGGCGAGGCCCTTCAGCTCGAGCGCGATGCGGGTGCGGTAGGAGGTGCCGGAGCGCCAGTAGCCGTGCAGGATCATCGCGGCCTCATCGTGAAGGACAGGGGCGGCAGACCGCCGATGGCGCAGTCGACGCGGGCCCCGGGCCGCAGCGGCCCGACGCCCTCGGGCGTGCCGGTGAAGATGAGGTCCCCGGGACGGACGTCCCAGAGTTCACGCGCCTTGGCGAGGATCTCATGCGGCGCCCAGACCATGTCGCCGAGGCGGCCCGACTGCCGCAGATCGCCGTCGACCCTGAGCTCGATCGCCGCATCCGCGTCCGGCAGGGGGCCGAGCTGCACGGCGCCGCAGGGCGCGGACTGGTCGAAGCCCTTGGCCGCGTCCCACGGCCGCCCCTTCGCCTTCGCGGCCGCCTGCAGGTCCCGGCGGGTCAAGTCGCAGCCGACGGCCCAGCCGGCGATCTCGCCGTCGGCCCCGATCGCGCAGACCAGCTCGACCTCGTGGTGCAGGTCGGCCGTGGCCGGCGGGTAGACCGGGTCCGCGCCGTCGGCCACGAGAGCGTCGGCGGGCTTGGTGAAGAAGAAGGGCTCGGCGCGCTCGTGGCCCATCTCGCGGGCGTGGGCCGCGTAGTTCTGGCCGACGCAGAGAATGCGGCGGACGGGGAAGCGTCGCGTCGATCCGGCGATCGGCAGGGAGGACGGCGCGTGCGGGGGGAACAACCAGTCGGACATGGCCATTGTCTAGGCCGGACGCGAGGGCTTCGCCAGCGGCCGCCGAATGCTGCGTTGCGGGAACCGCCACGCCGGAGTGGCGTTCCGGCTCAGGGTTCTCTATCTAACCGTCAAGCTTGACGAACGGAGCGCGCATCATGGCGACGACCAAGGCGGCACGGGCGGCCGTGAAGAAAGACATCGACACTCTCAAGGACGACCTGAAGGCGCTCAGCGCCGAGGAGACGGCGAACCTGAAGGAGAAGGCGTCGGAGACGGAGGCGCGGCTGCGCGCCCGGGCGGCCGAGGCCGAGGCCCGGCTGCGGGAGCAGAGCGAACAGCTGCGCGAACGCGCCCGCGGCTATTACGACACGGCGCGCGTGCGCGGCCGCGAGTACTACGACGACGCCCAGGAGCGTCTCGACGAGGCCCAGCGCTATCTCACCGAACGTGTGCAGGAGCGGCCGATCCAGTCGACCGCCATCGCCCTCGGCGTGGGGGTCGTGCTCGGCATGCTGCTCGCCGGCCGTCGTCGCTGATGATCGGCGGAGGGCTGGCCCGGACCCTGGTCCGCAAGGCGGTGGCGGCTGCGGTCGCCGCCGGCGCGGCGCTGGTGGCGGTGATCGCCTTCGGCGCGACCGTCTTCTACGCCCTGTGTCTGGTGGTTCCGGCGCTGGCGGCGGCCGCCATCACCTTCCTGCTCTTTGCTCTCGCCGCGCTCGCTGTGACGGTGATCTTCCTGCGCCGCGACGCGGCCGAGGAGGAGGCGCTGGAGGACGAACCGCCGGGGCTGGGCCAGCGGGCGTTCATGCTGTTCCGCGAGCGGCCGATCCTCGGGACGGTGGCGGCGCTCGCCGGCGGATGGATCTTTCTGCGCAACCCCGCGCTGGCCAGCATCGTGGCGGCGGCGTTCACCGAGAAAACGCACAGCCGTCGGGGGCGCTGACCGGAACGGCGGGGCTTCCGGAACGTTGATCCGGTCAGGTGCGGTACAGTTCAGCCGCTCCTGAACTGTATCAACCGCTCCGGGAGAACCGCCTATGCTTCGTTGGGCCCTGATCTTTCTGGTGCTTGCTCTTGTCGCCGGCGCCCTGGGTGCCGGAGGCGTGGCGGGCCTGTCGATGAACATCGCCTATGTGCTGTTCGTCATCTTCCTGATTCTGCTGGTCGTGCACTTCGTCACCGGACGAGGGCGACGAATCTGAACGCTGGAAGCAACGCGTCGAAAGGGCCGCGGTCTTCGGACCGCGGCCTTTTTCATGCGTCGCGGACCGTCTGCTCGAGCGCCCCGGCCCGGGCGGGGTCGGGGGCCGTGGTGCGGCGGCGGGTGTCCTGCCGGCGGGGCAGTCGCCAGGTCTGGGCAGGCTCGAAGCCGTGGCCGTTCCAGGCGATGGCCGTGACGACGATCTCCCCGGCGTCCCACTCGATGCAGTTGAAGCTGGGGGGCGCGCCGCGTTCCCGGTGCGAGAGCGTCCCGCAGCCCACGGCGTAGGAGCAGTGGTCGCCGAGCCGGATGGGCAGGGCGAAGGGGACGTGCACGTGTCCGGTCGCGATCAGGTCGACCCCGGCCTCCGCGAAGATCAGGGCGGCGGCCTCGCCCCGGATGACTTCGCCGGTCATGGGCGTGCCGATCATCTCGACCAGCGGGTGGTGGCAGGCCAGCACCCGAAGGGCGCCGGCGGGCGCCTGGCGCAGGGCCGCGGCGGCCTTGCGGGTCTGGTCGAGATCGATGACGCCCTTGGACCAGTTCAGCCGCGCCTGCCAGCCGCGGGCGGTGACCACGCCGCGGACCATCACCTTGTCGCTGAGGAACTGGTGATCGTGGGCCGGGTGGCCGATCGCCTTCTCGAAGGCCCGCCACGGGGCGAACAGCCGCGCCGGCAGGCTGAAGTAGGGGACGTCGTGATTGCCGACGATGACGAAGGTCGGTTCGGGCATGCGCCGGATCCAGTCGCCGGCGGCGGCGAACTCCTTCGGCAGGCCCTTCTGCGTGACGTCGCCGGTGATCAGGATCAGGTCCGCGGGTGTGGCGTGGGCGTAGTCGAGCGCGGCGGCGCACGCGTGGGCGTGTTCGCGGCCGAAATGGACGTCGGAGAACTGGAGGATGCGGCCCACTAGACGCTGTCCTCGGCGGCGGCCGGAACCGGCGCCAGGGCCCGGAACGCCTTCGGCAGGAAACGAACCGAAGCCTCGTGGTGCAACAACAGGGGCTCGCCGTCGATGACCGACGGAATGCGGGAGCGGGCGCGCAGCCTCACCCGGCGCGCGGGGCGGGTGGTGACGGCGGGGTCGAGACGCCAGTCGTCGAACACCGCGTGCGCCGCCAGCCGGAACGCCTCGCCGGCGTCGTTCGGATTCATCGCCGCCGCCTCGAGGCCTGCGTCCTCGTCGACGGCCTTGGAGATCATCGGACCGATCAGAACCAGGGCCTCGGCCCGGCGCTCGGGCTGATTGTCCAGGGCGTAGCGCAGCCGCCCGGTGAAGGCCCGCTTCAGGGCGCGCCGGGCGTAGAGCCAGGCCAGCCGGAGGCGGCGCAGGCGGATGGCCTCCCGGGCGGGGGCCCACAAGGCCGGAGCGCCGAAGACGGCGGCGCAGAAGAAGGCGCGGCGCACATCGGCGTCGGCGACCTCGCCGCCGGCGATGTCGTGGGACGTCCCCTCCTCAAGGGACACCTTCAGCGCGGTCTTCCAGTCGCTGGAACCGTACAGCGCCCGCGGCAGCATGTTCATGGTGCCGCCCGGCAGGGGCGCGATCAGCGGGCCGTCCGGTCCCGCCCGCGAGGCGATGGTCCCGGCGGTGCCGTCGCCGGCGAGCACGAACACAGCGTCCGGCTTCTCGTCGAACGCCGCCTGGACCTGCGCCTCGAAACTGGCGCGGTCGAGCGAGACGATCGTGGTCTCGCAGGCGTAGCGCGAGAGTATCTCGAGAGCTTCCTCGGCGGCGCGGGGGCCGACGCTGCCCGAGAGCGGGTTGATGAGCATGATGACGCGGGCGAGCCTGACGTGGGAGGTCAGTTCGCAGGCGTCGGCCGCGACGTCCGCCGGGGACGTCGCGGGTTCAGCAACCGTGGCCGTTGTTTCGCTCATGCGGCCCGAACGTTCCGCCGCGAGCCGATGTTCCGGCCGGCGAGCGTCCGACCGCTACTTCTTCAGTTCCTCGGACGCCGCCGCGGCGCCCGCCTGGGCGGCGTCGCCCGCCTTTTCCGCCGCCGCGCCCGCGGCGTCGGCCGCACGGTCGGCGACCTCGGGAGCCTCGCCGCGGACCTTCGAGACGCCGGCGGCGATCCAGCGATCCATAACGGCGCCGCCTTCGGCCAGGGACTTCTCCTTGATCCCCAGGGCCGCGGTCAGCACGCCGAAGACCGCCAGCAGGGTCACCACGACGCCGACCACGGGGTTGCCGCCGCGGCGTCGCTTCGGCCGGGCCCACACCGGACCGTGATCGCCGTCGTCCGCCATGCGGACGGGTTGGGAAAAGCGCATACGAAACCCCCGTTTCACCCGACATCCCGCCCGGACGAGTCCTGCGCGTCCCCGGGACGAAGCCTGACACAGGCTTGGCGCAATCATAGCTGCGGAACCGCAACGCTTATCCAGCGTTCTCACCCACGGGGCGAAACCCGGGATGAAGGATTCCACCATGAAAAAGGCGATCATCGCCATTGCGGGCGCGGGGCTGATGGCCACGGCGTGCGCCAGTGACCCGTACTACGGCGGCACCAACGAGACGGTGCGTCAGGGCGCCATCGGCGCCGGCATCGGCGCTGTGGCCGGCGCCATCATCGGCAACAACACCGGCAGCGGCAACGCCGCCACGGGCGCCGCCATCGGCGCGGTGGTCGGCGGCGCGGCGGGTGCGATCCGCGGCTCGCAGCAGGATCGCGCCAACCAGCAGCGGTACCGCGACAGCCAGGGCCGCTACTACTACTGCTACGATAACCGCCAGGACGAGTGCTACTGGGAGAACGGCCAGCGCCGCTACTAGGGCGAGGGTTGGATGAGTGCAGGGGCGGTTCGTCGGTCGGCGGGCCGCCCCTTTTCGTGGGAGAGGGACGAGCGATGTGGAAGCTGGCGGCGGCGGGACTGGCGGCGATGGCCGTGGCGGGGTGCGGCCTGACGCGCGGGATGGATCGGGACGATCTGGTCGCGGAGACCTCGGCCTGCGGACCGCAGCGCTTCGAGGTCTATTTCGCCGAGGGCGAGGCGCGGCTGACGCAGGCGGCCCTGCAGGCCATCGGCCTGACGGCGACCCGGCTGCAGGGCTGCGACATCCGCCGGGTGCAGGTGACCGGCCTGGCGGATCCGACCGGCGGCGCCGAGGCCAACCTCGACCTGTCGGAGCGGCGGGCCCTGGCGGTGACCGAGGCGCTGGCCGCCGCGGGGTGGCCGGCCCCGGCGTTCGAGCTCGGCGCGGCGGGGGAGTCGGGCTCGGTCACGGCCGCCGGCGCCGTGGAGCCGATGCGGCGGCGCACCGAGGTGCTGGTCGACGCCGCCGCCAGGTGAGGCGACGCGCCGCTGACAGGAGCCGGTGACGCCGACGCCGTGGAGCGGCTAAGGTCCGCGCGACCTCAAGGGAGCCCCGGTTGCGCCTGCTGATCCGCCTTTTCTGCCTGCTGCTGGCCGTCGCCGCCCCGTCCGTCGCGGCGGCCCAGACGTCGGGGGCCCAGGCGTCGGGGCCCCAGCGCACCGAACGAATCGAGGCCGAGCTGGTCCTGATGAGCCGCTGGGCCGCGCCGGGCTCGACCGCCGTGGTCGCCGTGCGTCAGCACATCGAGCCGGGCTGGCACACCTACTGGCGCAATCCGGGCGATTCCGGCGGGGCGACGGCGCTGACCTGGCGCCTGCCGGCGGGGGTGCGGGCGGGCGACATCGTCTGGCCGCTGCCGCAGCGCCAGCGGCTGCAGGGGCTGACCAACTACGGCTACGAGGGCGACGTCTACCTGCCCGTTCCGGTGGAGATTCCCGCCGGCGCCCGGCCCGGCTCAAGCGTGCCGCTGGCGGTCGAGGCGCTGTTCTTCGTGTGCAGCGACGAGATGTGCGTGCCGGAGACGCTGAACCTGCGGCTGGACCTGCCGGTGCGCGAGGGGGCCGCGCCGCCCGACCCGCAGCACGGCGCGGCCATCCAGCGCGTGCTGGCCGAGGCCCCGGCCCCGGCCGGGATCGAGGCGCGGGTGCGGGCGGAGAACGGCGCCCTGACCCTGACCGCCGTCGGCGGTCCGCTGGCCGGACGCGACCCGGGCCCCAGCTACTTCTTCCCTTTCGAGGGCGGGGTGATCGATCACGCCGCCCCGCAGACGGGCGCCTGGGGCCCCGAGGGCCTGACCCTGGCGCTGGGCGCGGGGGCGAAGGCGCGGGGGGGACTGACCGGTCCGCTGGAGGGGGTGCTGGCCACCTCCCTCGGCGCCTTCGAGATCCGCGCGGAGCCGGGGGCCGATCTGCCCGGGGCGCGAGGCTCCGGCGATCTGGCGCCCATGGCGGACGCCGAGGCCGGAACGGCTCCCGCCGCGATCGGATGGATCGGCTTTCTCCAGGCGGCGCTGTTCGCCCTGCTGGGGGGTCTGATCCTCAACCTGATGCCGTGCGTGTTTCCGATCCTGGCCATGAAGGCGGCGGCCCTGAGCGCGGCGGCGCACGATCCGGCGCGGGCGCGTCGGGACGGCCTGGCCTTTCTCGCCGGCGTCCTGACCACCTTCCTCGGCCTGGCCGGCCTGCTGCTGGCGCTGAGGGCGGGGGGCGAGGCGATCGGCTGGGGCTTCCAGCTGCAGTCGCCGGCGGTCATCGCCGGGCTGTCGCTGCTGATGCTGGCGGTGGCGCTGAACCTGTCCGGCGTCTTCCACATGGGCGCGGGCCTGCAGGCCGCGGGCTCGGGTCCGCTGGCGCGGCTGCCGGGGACGGCGGGCGCCTTCTTCACCGGCATGCTGGCGGTGGTGGTGGCCGCCCCCTGCACGGCCCCCTTCATGGCCTTCGCGCTGGGCGCGGCGTTGCTGATGCCGTGGCCGATGGCGCTGGCGGTGTTCCTGATGCTGGGCCTGGGGCTGGCCCTGCCGTTCGTGCTGGTCAGCCTGACGCCGCGGCTGCTGGCCCGCCTGCCGCGCCCCGGCCCGTGGATGGAGCGGCTGAAGGGGCTGCTGGCCTTCCCGATGTACGGCACGGCGGCCTGGCTGGTCTGGGTCTTCGCCCGGCAAAGCGGGGCCGAGGCGCTGGGCCTGCTGCTGCTGGCCGCGGTGCTCGCGGCCTTCGGCCTGTGGCTGGCCGGACTGAACCAGGCGCGGCGGGCCGAGGGCGGGACCGCCGTGGTCAGCGCCGTCGTCGCCGCCGCAGCCCTGGTCTCGGCCATCGCCCTGGCCGCCGTCGCGGCGCGGATGCCGCCGGAGGCGGAAACGGCCGTCGGTCCGACGTCGGCCCTGCCGTCGCAGCCGTGGTCGCCGGACGCGGTCCGGGCCGCGCGCGCCGAGGGCCGGCCGGTGCTGGTCAACTTCACCGCCGACTGGTGCGTGACCTGCAAGATCAACGAGCGGACGGCCCTGTCCTCGCCCGCGGCCCGGCGGGCGCTGGAGGCGGCCGGCGCGGTCTATCTGGTCGGCGACTGGACGCGGCGCGACGACGCCATCACCGCCGAGCTGCGTCGCCATGGACGGTCGGGGGTGCCGCTGTACCTGCTGTACGCGCCCGGCGCGGCGGAGCCGCGGGTGCTGCCGCAGCTGCTCACCGAAGGGGCGGTGATCGCCGCGCTCGAGGCGGCGGCGGTCAGACCGGCGGCTGCGGCGGGGCCGTGATGACCTCGACGTTGTCGTTGAGCAGATAGGCCAGCTCGTCCAGCGCCACGCGACGTTCGGCCGGGCTGCCGGCGGATTCGACCGCCTCCAGCCGCTTGGGCATGTCCTCGGCGATGCCGCGCAGGATGCATTTCAGATCGCCGTCGGTCCCGCGCTCCTTCAGGATCAGGTGACCCTGCATGTCGAGGGCGGCCAGCTCGGTCGCCCGGCTGCGGAAGGCGGCGTATTCGCCGCCGGCGGCGAAGTCGGCCTGTTCGGCCGCCCCGGCCGTGAGCCAGCCGCGGACCAGGCCGTGCAGCTCGCCGGAGCGCGCAACGATGTCCGCGAACAGCGGCTCGCCCGCGACGGAGACCGGGGCCCCGGCCTCGGCCGGCGGCTCGGCGGCGGCCGCGGCGACCGCAGGATCGGAGAGCAGGAGGGAGACGGCCAGGGCGACGCCGCAGGACATGGCAGACCTCTTGGATGAGGCCGAATCAGCGGATTCGGCGTTGAACCGGCTTACGCCCCACCCGTAAACGGGGCTTTACCCTCTTCCGTCAGAGTTCGCCCATGACCGCACGCTCCCAGGCCCTGGACATGCTTCGCGCCGTCGCCCGCAAGGACGCCGACGCCCGCATCGTCCACCAGTTCGCCACCGACCCCGGACGTCTGGAACGTATGGGCGTGGAGGCGGCGGGCCTGTACCTCGACCTGTCCAAGCAGGCGTGGAGCGCGGAGGGGTTCGAGGCGGCGGTGGACCTGGCCCGGGCCTGCGACGTCGAGGGGCGCCGCGCCGCCCTGTTCGGCGGGGAGGCGGTCAACAACACCGAGGGGCGGGCGGTGCTGCACCCGGCCCTTCGCGCGGCGGACGACGCCGACTTCCGCGCCCTGGGCGAGCCGGTGTCCGAGGAGGTGGCCGAGACCCGCCGGGCCATGGCCCGGTTCGCGACCGACATCGGCTCGGGAGCCGAGACCGGCGGCACCAAGCAGCCGTTCCAGGCCATCGTGCACATCGGCATCGGCGGTTCGGATCTGGGGCCCCGGCTGCTGTGGGATGCGCTGCGGCCGCTGGAGCCGACCATCGACCTGCGTTTCGTCGCCAACATCGACCCGCGCGACATGGCCGAGGCGCTGGCGGGACTGGACCCGGAGACCACGCTGGTGGTGGTGGTGTCCAAGACCTTCACCACCCAGGAGACGCTGGCCAACGCCGAACTGGCCAAGGCGTGGCTGGCCGGATCGCTGTCGCCGAAGCGGATGGCGAGGCATCTGGTCGGGGTGACCGCGGCGCCGGAGAAGGCCGAGGCCTTCGGCTGCGGCCGCACCTTCGGCTTCCGCGACTGGGTCGGCGGCCGTTATTCGCTGTGGTCGGCCGTCAGCCTGTCCGTGGGCGTGGCGCTGGGCTGGGATGTCTTCGCACGGGTGCTGGACGGCGCCCGGGCCATGGACGAGCACTTCCTGGCCGCGGATCTGGAGCGCAACGCCCCGGTGCTGCTGGCGCTGGCGCAGGTGTTCAACGTCGAGGGGCTGGGCCGCCACGCCCGCACCGTGGCGCCCTACGCCCACGGCCTGCGCCGGCTGCCGGCCTTCCTGCAGCAGCTGGAGATGGAGTCGAACGGCAAGCGGGTGAAGCGCGACGGCTCGCCCGTCGACACGGCCACCGGGCCGATCGTGTTCGGCGAGCCGGGCACCAACGGCCAGCACGCCTTCTTCCAGCAAATCCATCAGGGCCCGCAGGTGATCCCGGCGGAGTTCGTGGTCGTCGCCCACACCTCGGAGGCCGCCGCCGACGCACGCGAGGGCGACGCGCCGCTGTGGTCGAACGCCCTGGCCCAGGCGCAGGCGCTGATGCTCGGCAAGACCGAGGCCGAGGCGCGGGCGGAGATGCTGGCGGCCGGCGTGGACGAGGCCGAAGCCGACCGGCTGGCCCCGCACCGCGCCTTCCCCGGCAACCGGCCGTCGACCACCATTCTCATGGACGCCCTGACGCCGGAGGCGGTGGGGGCGTTGATCGCCCTCTACGAGCACAAGACCTTCGTCGAGGGCGTGATCCAGGACATCAACAGCTTCGACCAGTGGGGCGTGGAGCTGGGCAAGGTGCTGGCGAAGGCCATCCTGCGCGACGTGGAAGCCGGGGCGCCGTCGGAGGAACTGGACCCCTCGACCGCGGAGCTGATGAAGCGACTGATGGTGTGACGGCGCGCAAAAGGCGGACGCCGTTTCCGGCGCCCGCCTTTCCGCCCTCACGCCCGGCCGGAGTTGATGCGGCCGGGCGAAGCTGGATCGATCACCAGCGGCGATCGTAGCGGTAGTCGCGGTCGTAGCGCCGCTCCTCGCGGCGGTCGCGTCGCCAGTCGCGGCGGTCGCGACGGCGCTCCCAGCGGCTGTAGCCGTCGCGGCTGTTGATGCCGTGCTCGCGTTCCCAGTGGCCCTGGTTCCGGTAGCAGCGGCCGCCACGGTAGTAGCCGCAGTCGTCGCCGCCCGAGGCGGCTCCGACCGCCGCCCCGGCGAGGGCGCCGCCGGCGATGTAGGCGCCGTCGCCGTTGCCGATCAGGGCGCCGGCCAGGGCGCCGACGGCGGCGCCGATCAGGGCGTCCTCGGTCCGGTCGTCGTCGCGGTCGCGGTCGTAACGGCTCTGGGCCGCCGCCGGGCTGGCGACGGCCAGGCCCAGCGCCATGGCGCCGAGAACGGCCGGGGCGGCGATGGCGATCTTCGGGTGCGTCTTCATTGATCCGGTCCTTTCCCTGGCCGGCTCGCGGCCGGCTCCGGAGTCTCTTTTAAACGGCGCAGCCTGAACCGGCCGGGGCGAGGCCGTTCATGCCCGGTTCACCTGACGGGGCAGGCAGGCGACGCGCGTCGGCGAGAGAAAACGACCGGAATTCGGCGGGGCCGCGCTTGACGCTCTCCACCGGCCGCCCTACCTGCCGCTCGCGTTAGCACTCTCGCCCGGTGGCTGCCAAAGCGGCCCGGCGGGAGAGCATCGAAAACCTTTGGGAGAAGACACAGATGGCGTTTCGTCCGCTCGGCGACCGCGTGCTCGTGAAGCGCGTGGAAGAGGAATCCAAGACCAAGGGCGGGATCATCATCCCGGACACCGCCAAGGAGAAGCCGCAGGAAGGCGAAGTCGTCGCGGTCGGCCCGGGCGCCCGGGACGACGACGGCAAGCACGTCGCGATGGACCTGAGGGCGGGCGACCGCATCCTGTTCGGCAAGTGGTCGGGCACCGAGGTCAAGATCGACGGCGAAGACCTGATCATCATGAAGGAATCGGACGTCCTGGGCGTCCTGTCCTGAGTGATTGGTGACGGGTGACTAGCGGCTGGCGCGACCGGTTCCGGTCCTGGCGCCGCGGCTAGTCCCGAACATCACCAACCACGAGCCACCAACCATTTCTTTGAGGAGCAGCCACATGGCCGCCAAACAAGTCCAGTTCTCCACCGACGCCCGCGAGAAGATGCTGCGCGGCGTCAACGTCCTCGCCAACGCGGTCAAGGTCACCCTCGGTCCGAAGGGCCGCAATGTCGTGATCCAGAAGTCCTTCGGCGCCCCGCGCTCGACCAAGGACGGCGTCTCGGTGGCGAAGGAGATCGAACTCGAGGACGCCTTCGAGAACATGGGCGCCCAGATGATCCGCGAAGTCGCGTCGAAGACGAACGACAAGGCGGGCGACGGCACCACCACCGCCACCGTGCTGGCCCAGGCCATCGTGCAGGAAGGCCTGAAGGCCGTGGCCGCCGGCATGAACCCGATGGATCTGAAGCGCGGCATCGACAAGGCCGTCGCCGTGGTCATCGAGAACGTCAAGTCCTCGTCCAAGAAGGTCTCGGCCAACTCGGAGATCGCCCAGGTCGGCACCATCTCGGCCAACGGCGACCTCGAGGTCGGCGAGATGATCGCCCGGGCCATGGAGAAGGTCGGCAACGAGGGCGTGATCACGGTCGAGGAGGCCAAGACGGCCGAGACCGAGCTCGACGTCGTCGAGGGCATGCAGTTCGACCGCGGCTACCTGTCGCCCTACTTCATCACCAACGCCGACAAGATGGAGGCCCAGCTCGAGGAGCCGCTCATCCTGCTCCACGAGAAGAAGCTGTCCTCGCTGCAGGCCATGCTGCCGATCCTCGAGGCCGTGGTGCAGTCGGGCCGTCCGCTGCTGATCATCGCCGAGGACATCGAGGGCGAGGCCCTGGCCACGCTGGTGGTCAACAAGCTGCGCGGCGGCCTGCGCGTCGCCGCCGTCAAGGCCCCGGGCTTCGGCGACCGCCGCAAGGCCATGCTGGAGGACATCGCCGTCCTGACCGGCGGCCAGGTGATCTCGGAAGACCTCGGCATCAAGCTCGAGAACGTCACCCTCGACATGCTCGGCAAGGCCAAGAAGGTCACCATCACCAAGGACGACACCACCATCGTGGACGGCGTCGGTGAGAAGTCGGCCATCGAGGCCCGCATCGCCCAGATCAAGACCCAGATCGAGGCGACCACCTCGGACTACGACCGCGAGAAGCTGCAGGAGCGTCTGGCCAAGCTGGCCGGCGGCGTCGCGGTGATCCGCGTCGGCGGCTCGACCGAGGTCGAGGTCAAGGAGAAGAAGGACCGCGTCGACGACGCCCTCAACGCCACCCGCGCGGCGGTCGAGGAAGGCATCGTCCCGGGCGGCGGCATCGCCCTGCTGAAGGCGTCCAAGGCGCTGGAGGGCATGGAAGGCGACAACCCCGACCAGAAGGCGGGCATCGCCATCATCCGCCGGGCCCTGCAGGCCCCGATCCGTCAGATCTCGGAGAACGCCGGGGTCGAGGGCTCGATCGTGGTCGGCAAGGTGCTGGAGTCGAACGACGCCGCCTTCGGCTTCAACGCCCAGACGGAAGAGTACGGCGACCTGGTGAAGATGGGCGTCATCGACCCGGCCAAGGTGGTCCGCACCGCCCTGCAGGACGCGGCCTCGGTGGCCGGCATCCTGATCACCACCGAAGCGGCCGTGGCCGACGCGCCGAAGAAGGCTTCGGCCGGCGGCGCCGGCGGCGGCATGCCGGGCGGCATGGGCGGCATGGGCGACATGGACTTCTAAGCGGTCCAACGTCCAGCCGAGGCTGACACGGGAAGGGCGGGTCCGGAGACGGGCCCGCCCTTTCTGCGTCCGGGCTCAGGGGGGCTCAGGGGGCCGGCGGGGGCGGCGGCTCGCTTTCGGGGCCGATGAGGTCGGTGACGGTGCGGATCGCCGCCGCCAGCGCCTCGCGCTGTTCCGGCGGCAGCCCGGCGAGGGTGCGCATGGCCCCGGGGCGTAGCAGGCCGGGGGCGCCGACCAGGGCCGCCTCGCCCGCGGGCGTCAGGCGAGCGTGAACGATGCGGCGGTCGCTGGTCGAGCGGTAGCGGACGATCAGGCCGCGCGCCTCGAGCCGGTCCAGCACGGCGACGACGGTCGGAGCCGACATGGAGACGTCGCGGGAAACGGCGTGGGTGCTGACTTCGCCCAGCGCCCGGATCGACTGAAGCACGAGCAGCTGGGGCAGGGTGAGGCCGGTCAGGCGGGCGATCTCGCGCGAGCGGACGTCGATGGCCTGGGCGATGCGGCGCACCGAGCGGACCAGTTCGGCGGTGGGGTCCGGCCCGGACGGGGCGGAAATGTCGCTCATCGGGTTGAAACTCTTTCGTACACTAACCATTTGTACGCGCTGCTTCCACAATTCAAGGAGGGCCCATGTGTGGTCTGAGCGGCGAGATCAATTTCGACGGGCGGCCCGCCGACGCCGGCGCGCTGCAGCGGATGACGGATGCGCTCTCGCCCCGCGGACCGGACGGGTCCGGCATCGTGCTGCGCGGCCCCGTGGGGCTGGGGCATCGACGGCTGAAGATCATCGACCTGTCGGAGAAGGCCCAGCAGCCGATGGTCGACGCCGACCTCGGGATCACGCTGGCCTTCAACGGCTGCATCTACAACTATCCGGAACTGCGTGAGGAGCTGCAGGGGCTGGGCTTCCGCTTCTTCTCGCACGGCGACACCGAGGTGATCATCAAGGCCTGGAAGGCCTGGGGCGATCGCTGCGTCGACCGCTTCAAGGGCATGTTCGCCTTCGTCCTGCACGAGCGCGACAGCGGGCGGGTGGTGATCGCCCGCGACCGCTTCGGCATCAAGCCGCTGTACCTCGCCGAAAAGGGCAAGCGGCTGCGCTTCGCCTCCAGCCTGCCGGCCCTGCTGGCGGCCGGCGACGTGGACACGACGATCGATCCGGTCGGCCTGCACCACTACATGACCTTCCACGCGGTGGTTCCGCCGCCGCACACCCTGCTGAAGGGCGTGAAGAAGTTCCCGCCGGCGACGATCCGGGTCATCGAGGCGGACGGGACGGCGAAGGACCGGCTGTACTGGCGGCCGGACATGACCCGCCATGCGGAGGACGCCTCGCTGACCGCCGAGGACTGGCGCGACCGGGTGCTGGACAGTCTGCGCGCGGCGGTGAAGCGGCGCATGGTGGCGGACGTGCCGGTGGGCGTGCTGCTGTCGGGCGGGGTCGACTCCAGCCTGATCGTCGGCCTGCTGGCCGAGCTGGGCCAGAAGGACCTGATGACCTTCTCGGTCGGCTTCGAGGAGGCCAACGGGGAGAAGGGCGACGAGTTCGTCTGGTCCGACCTGATCGCGAAGCATTACGGGACCAAGCACCACAAGATCTTCGTGCCGCACCAGCGGCTGATGGAGGCCCTGCCGGGGACCATCGGCGCGATGTCGGAGCCGATGGTGAGCTACGACAATGTCGGCTTCTACCTGCTCAGCCAGGAGGTCTCGAAGCACATCAAGGTGGTGCAGTCGGGCCAGGGCGCGGACGAGGTGTTCGGCGGCTACCACTGGTACCCGCCGATGGTCGACGCGGCCGACCCGGTCGAGACCTATGCCAAGGCCTTCTTCGACCGCAGCCACGAGACGCTGAAGGCCCAGCTGAACGGCGCGTACATGGCCGATGTCGACGTCAGCCGGGCGCTGGTCGAGGCGCATTTCGCGCAGCCGGGCGCCGACACGCCCGTGGACAAGGCGCTGCGGCTCGACAGCCAGGTGATGCTGGTCGACGACCCGGTGAAGCGGGTCGACAACATGACCATGGCCTGGGGGCTGGAGGCGCGGGTCCCGTTCCTCGACCACGAGCTGGTCGAACTGGCCGGCCGCATTCCGCCCGAGCACAAGCTGGCCCAAGGCGGCAAGGGGGTGCTGAAGGAGGCGGCGCGTCTGGTGATCCCGTCCGAGGTCATCGACCGCCCGAAGGGCTATTTCCCGGTCCCGGCCCTGAAATACATCCAGGGGCCGTATCTCGACCTGGTGCGCGAGGCCCTGACCAACCAGGCGGCGCGCGACCGCGGCCTGTTCGACAGGGGTTATCTGGACAGGCTGTTCGACGATCCCGCGGCACACATCACCCCGTTGCGGGGTTCAGAGCTCTGGCAAGTCGCCGTTCTCGAGATGTGGATGCAGCAGCATGGCCTCTGACGCCCGCCCGCCCCGCCCCAACGCCCACCGGCTGAAGCGCCTGCGCCACGAGGGGCTGAAGCCGCCGGTGCAGACGGGCGACGGGCCGACGCCGAACGCCGTGCTCGACTGCGGCTGGGGGCGGCTGCTGTTCGCCCAGACCTTCGAGACGGCGGAGCCGCTGGTGGAGGCGCTGCGGGCCGAGCAGCCGGACCGGCGCGACATCGCCTTCTACGTCCGCAATCCGCACGTCCTGCTGGCCCAAGCCCCGCAGGAGGTCTTCCTCGACCCCTCGCACGCCTACCGGCTGGACCTGTCGACCTATCGCGCCAGCCGGCGCCAGCCCCGCGGCTTCACGGTCCGGCGGCTGATCCCCGAGGCCGACGCCCAGGCCGTGAACGAGATCTACGCCAAGCGGCGGATGGTGCAGGTCCCGCCGGAGTTCTTCGCGTCGACCCGCGACGACCGCGCCCTGATCTATTTCGTGGCCGAGGACACCACCTCCGGCGCGGTGATCGGCACCGTGACCGGGGTCAATCACGCGCGCGCCTTCGAGGACCCCGAGTGCGGCTCGTCGCTGTGGTGCCTCGCCGTCGATCCGCAGGCGAGCCAGCCCGGCATCGGCGAGGCGCTGGTGCGCCGGCTGGCCGAACATTTCGCGACCCTGGGTCTGGCCTACATGGATCTGTCGGTCATGCACGACAACGTCCAGGCCATCGCCCTGTACGAGAAGCTGGGCTTCCGGCGCATCCACTTCTTCGGCGTGAAGCGGAAGAACCCGATCAACGAGGTGCTGTTCGTCGGCCACAGCGACGACCGGGACCTGAACCCCTACGGCCGCATCATCGTGGACGAGGCGCGCCGCCGCGGCATTCATGCCGAGATCATCGACGCCGAGGGCGGCCTGTTCCGGCTCAGCTGGGGAGGACGCTCCGTGCGATGCCGCGAGAGCCTGTCCGAACTGACCTCGGCGGTGGCCCTGAGCATCTGCGACGACAAGCGCATGACGCGGCGGCTCGTCGAGGCGGCCGGCGTCCGCGTGCCGGCGCGGGTCGACGCCGACGATCCCGCCGCCATCGCCGCGGCGCTGAAGTCCTACGGCAGCCTGGTGGTGAAGCCGGCCCGCGGCGAGCAGGGACAGGGGGTGGCCGTGGGCCTGACCACCGCGGCCGAAGTCGAGGCGGCGCTGGAACGGGCCCGCCGCATCTGCTCGGAGGTGCTGATCGAGGAGCAGGTCCGGGGCGAGGACCTGCGGCTGGTGGTCATCGACTACAAGGTGGTCGCCTGCGCCCTGCGCCGCCCGCCCCGGGTCGTCGGCGACGGCCGCTCGACCCTGCGGTCGTTGATCGAGCACCAGAGCCGCCGGCGCGAGGCGGCGACCGGCGGGGAGTCGCGGATTCCGGTCGACGCCGAGACCGAACGGACTCTCGCCGAGGCGGGCTACCGCCTGGACGACGTGGCGCCGGAAGGCGAGGAAGTGCTGGTGCGCAAGGCGGCCAACCTGCACCTCGGCGGCACCATCCATGACGTCACCGACGAGGTCCATCCGGAGCTGATCCGGGCGGCCGTGGCGGCGGCGCGGGCCATCGACATTCCGGTCACCGGCATCGACCTGATGGTGAAGTCGCCGCGCGAGCCCGACTACGCCTTCATCGAGGCCAACGAGCGCCCGGGCCTCGCCAACCACGAGCCGCAGCCCACGGCGGAGCGGTTCATCGACCTGCTGTTCCCGCTGTCCGCGCCGGCGGCCGCGCGCGTCGCCGTCCGCACCGACGCGCAGATCTCCGCCTGAGTCCAGAGCCCCGAAGGAGCGACCTTGCCCCGTCCCGCAATCGATCTCGCCTATCTGAAGGCCCGACTGTCCGAGCTGCTCAACACCCCCAGCCCGACCGGCTACACCGACGAGGCGGTCTGGCTGCTGTGTCGCGAGCTGGAGCGGCTGGGCCTGACCTACGAGCTGACCCGTCGCGGCGCCATCCGGGCGCGGCTGCCGGGACGCGACGCCAAGCCGGCGCGCGCCGTCGTGGCCCACGTCGACACCCTCGGGGCGCAGGTGAAGTCGGTGAAGGACAACGGCCGGCTGGAGCTCGTGCCGATCGGCCACTGGTCGTCGCGCTTCGCCGAGGGGGCGCGGGCGACCGTGTTTTCGGAAGGCGGCGCGTATCGCGGCACCATCCTGCCGCTCAAGGCGTCGGGACACACCTTCAACGAGGAGGTCGACAGCCAGCCGGTCAGCTGGCGGCAGGTGGAGCTTCGCATCGACGCGGTGGTCCACAGCCGGGCGGACGTCCACGGCCTCGGCGTCGAGATCGGCGACATCGTCGCCATCGATCCGCAGCCGGAGTTTCTGGACAGCGGCTTCATCGTTTCGCGCCACCTCGACGACAAGGCCGGCGTGGCGACCATGCTGGCGGCGCTGGAATGCATGATCCGGGAGGAGCGGGTCCCGACCGTCGACACCTGGTGGCTGTTCACCATCGCCGAGGAGGTGGGGCACGGCGCCTCGTCGGTGCTGGTCCCGGACGTCGCCTCGATGGTGACGGTCGACAACGGCACCACCGCGCCGGGACAGAACTCGTCGGAGTTCGGGGTCACCATCGCCATGGCCGACCAGACCGGGCCGTTCGACTGGCACCTGACGCGCAAGCTGGTCCACCTCGCCCGCGACCACGACATTCCGCACCAGAAGGACGTGTTCCGCTACTACCGCTCGGACTCGGCCTCGGCGCTGGAGGCGGGCGCGGACATCCGGACGGCCCTGCTGACCTTCGGCATCGACGCCAGCCACGGCTACGAGCGCATCCACGAGACGGCGCTGCGGGACCTGGCGCGCCTGCTGATCGCCTATGCGGAAAGCGAGGTCGAGATCGGCCGCGACGCCAAGCGGCTGGGCGGCGTGAAGGGCTTCACCCACCAACCGCTCGACGAGGGCGGCTGACGCAAGAAAAAAGGGGCGGGCCCGCGTCGGACCCGCCCCTTTCCGGGAATCCGGAGAGGATCAGCCTTCGCTGCGGGCCGCGGCCAGGGCGACGCGGGCCTGCAGGCGCGGATCGGAGGGGAGCGCGGCGGAGATGGCGTTGAAGCGCTCGAGCGCGAGGCCCGACGAGGCGATGGCCTCGGCCATGGCCGTCTGTTGCTCCGCGGTCGGAGCGGCGCCGTTCAGCTGCTCCGCAATCGGACGGACCGCCGCCATCGCCGCGGCGAACTGGCCGAGCTCGGCGTCGGTGGCCGTGGCGCCGACCGAGCCGGCGGGCGACTCCGGGGCGCGGGCGACGGCGAGGCGGGCGGCGAGGATCTCGTCTCCGGCCTGGACGGCCTGGGAGATGGCGTTGAAGCGGTCGAGCGTCAGGCCCGCGCCCTCGATGGCCTCGACCATGGCCGCCTGCTGCTCGGCGGTGATCTGGCCCTGCACCTGGGCCTGGACGGCGCGGACGCCTTCCTCCGCGGCGGCGTAGCTGGCCAGTTCGGCGTCGGTGACGTCCTGCTGCGCGACGGCGGCGGCGACAGGGGCGGCGGCGGCTACCGCCGGAGCGGCGGCGAAGGCGAGCACGGAGGCGGCGGCGAGGAAGGCGATGCGCATGAACTGTTCCTTTCGTTCTCCGCACGACGAGCGATGGCTCAAGGCGGGGCCCGGAGGGGCCACGTCTCCCGGACGCGCGGAAGCACTGGGGGAGGGGGAGGGCGGTGAACGTGCGGGACCGGGCCGCGGGTGTCAAACCGGCGGACGCGATCGTGATCGGCGCGTGATCGCGTCGTCAGTCCTCGTCGGCGGCCAGCGCGGGGCGTTCACCTCGGGCGGCGGCGCGCTTCTCGGCCTTGGCGGCGGCCTTCTCGGCGGCCTTGCGGGCCTCGGCCCGTTCGCGTTCCTGACGCTCGAAGCTGTAGTTCGGTTTGCGCGCCATGGGGCCGCCTTTCTGCTGGGGGGAGCCGTCAATCGACGGCGACGATCTCCACCGGCTGGCCGGCGACCCGGGCCTCGTCGCCGACGCGCTTGCCGAGCAAGGCTCGGGCCAGCGGCGAGACGTGGCTGACCGAACCGGCCGCCGGATCGGCCTCGTCCTCGCCGACGATGCGCCAGGTCTGGCGGCGGCCGTCCTCGCGCTCGATGGTCACGGCGCCGCCGAAGCGGACGCGGCCGTCGGGGGCGGTCTCGACCAGCTGGGCCGAGGCGCGGCGGGCCGACCAGTAACGCAGGTCCCGGGTGGCCCGGGCCATGGCGGTGCGGTCGGCCTCGATCGAGCCCTGCGCCTGGGCGGCGGCGTACGCCGCGCGCGCTCCGGCCAGGGCGGCGTCGATCGCGGCCAGTCCGGCCGACGTGACCAGGTTGGGCGCAAGCGAGATCGGGCGGTCGGGAAGATCGGCGGCCGTGGCCTCCAGATCCTCCTCGCGGGTGAAGGCGACGCTCATGGGACAAGAGCGTATGGCGCCATCGGCCGTTCCGGTCCATCTGGTCCACATGGATGCGAACACGGTGCATGTGATCGGGGCCGGCCCGGCAGGGCTCATGGCCGCCGAGCGGCTGGCGCAGGCGGGGGTGCGCGTGGTCGTGCACGAGGCCATGCCGTCGCCGGCGCGGAAATTCCTCATGGCCGGGCGCGGCGGGCTGAACCTGACCCACTCGGAGCCGCTGGAGGCGTTCGTCGGGCGCTACGGAGCGGCGGCGCCGATGGTCGCGGAATGGCTCGGACGGTTCTCGCCGACGCATCTGGTCGGCTGGGCCGAGGGGCTGGGTCAGCCGACCTTCACCGGCTCGTCCGGGCGGGTGTTCCCCCGGGCGATGAAGGCCTCGCCGCTGCTGCGGGCCTGGCTGGGGCGGCTGGCGGAGCTCGGCGTCGAGGTGCGGACCCGGTCGCGCTGGACGGGTCGGCGCGACGGGGGCTGGGTGTTTTCGACGCCGGAGGGCGAGCGGGTCGAGACGCCGGACGCGGTGGTGCTGGCGCTGGGCGGCGCCAGCTGGCCCCGGCTGGGGAGCGATGGTTCGTGGACGGACGAACTGGCCGCCGCCGGTGTGGAGATCGCGCCGCTGCGGCCGTCCAACATGGGCTTCGACGTGGCGTGGTCGCCGGTCTTCGCGGATCGTTTCGTCGGCCAGCCGCTGAAGAACGTGGCGCTGGGGCACGGCGGACGGACGGTGCGCGGCGAGGCCATGGTCACCCGCTACGGGCTCGAGGGCGGGGCGCTCTACGCGCTGTCGGCCGACCTGCGCGAGGCCATCGCGCGCGAGGGGGCGGCGGAGCTGGTCGTCGACCTGCGGCCCGACCTCGACGAGGCGGCGCTGGCGGCCCGGCTGGCGCGGCCGCGCGGCAAGGACAGCGTGACCAACTGGCTGAGGAAGGCGGGCGGCCTGTCGCCGGCGGCGGCCGGGCTGCTGCGCGAGATCCCCGGCGAGATCCCGCAGGGGGCGGAGAAGCTGGCGAAGCGGATCAAGGCGGTGCGGCTGCGGCTGACCGGGGCGCAGGGACTGGCGCGGGCCATCTCCTCGGCCGGCGGGGTGAAGCTGGACCAGGTCGACGCGCGGCTGATGCTGAAGGCCCTGCCGGGGGTGTTCGTCGCCGGCGAGATGCTGGACTGGGAGGCGCCCACCGGCGGCTACCTGCTGCAGGCCTGCTTCGCCTCGGGCGTGGTCGCGGGCGAGGGGGCGCAGGACTGGCTGGCGCAACGGTGACGCTCGACTCGCGCCGGCGACGGGGTCAGGGTGCGCCCCTCCCCGCCGCAGAGAGACCGCCCATGCGCCCGTTCCGCCTCGCCCTCCTCGCCTCCGCCGCCCTGCTGGCCGCCGGCCCCGCCCTCGCCCAGAACGCCGATCCGGCCCGGCTGAACGAACACACGCGGGTGCTGGCCTCGGACGCGTTCGAGGGCCGCGGCGTGGCCACGCCGGGCGAGGAGAAGACGGTCGAATACCTTGTCGCCCAGTTTCGTGCCCTGGGGCTGGAGCCCGGGGGGCCGGACGGCTCCTGGACGCAGACGGCGCAGCTGAGCCGCACCCAGCAGTCGGGGCCCGCGACCATCGTCGCCCGCACGCCGCAGGGCGAGATGCGGCTGGAGCGGGGGCCGGAGGTGCTGGTGGCCAGCGACCGGCCGGTGGAGCGGATCACGGTGACCGACGCGCCGGTGGTGTTCGCCGGCTACGGCGTCGACGCGCCGGAGCGGAACTGGGACGACTTCAAGGGCGTGGACCTGAAGGACAAGATCCTGCTGGTCATCGTCAACGATCCCGACTTCAACGCGCCGGAGGGCCATCCGGTGGCGGACCGTTTCGACGGCCGGGCGATGACCTTCTATGGCCGCTGGACCTACAAGTTCGAGGAGGCGGCGCGGCAGGGCGCGGCGGGGGTGCTGGTCATCCACGACGATGAGGGGGCCGGCTACGGCTGGTCGGTGCTGGAGGGCTCGTCGACGGCGCCGGACTTCGACATCGTGCGGGAGAACTGGGCCGCCGAGCGGGTGCCCGCCCAGGGCTGGATCCAGGGTTCGGTGGCGGAGCGGCTGCTGGCGGCGGCGGGGCTGGACCTCGGCGCCCTGCGCGAACAGGCGCGGTCGGCGGACTTCCGGCCGGTGGAGCTGCCGGGGACGACGATGTCGATCGATTTCGGCCAGACCCACGCCAACATCGAGAGCCGCAACGTGCTGGCGCGCGTGCCCGGAGCCGAGCGGCCGGACGAGACGGTGATGTACGGCGCGCACTGGGACGCCTACGGCCGGGCCACGCCGGTGGACGGCGACGACATCTACAACGGGGCCGTCGACAACGCGACGGGCGTGGCCGCCCTGCTGGAGCTGGCGCGGCTGTTCAAGGAAGGGGCGCCGCCGGAGCGGTCGGTGGTGTTCGCCGCCTGGACGGCCGAGGAGGCCGGTCTGCTGGGGGCGGAATTCTACGCCGCCAATCCGGTGTGGCCGCTGGAGACGACGGTGGCCAACATCAACATCGACAGCCTTCTTCCGGGTACGGAGGTTTCGCCGGAGATCGTCGTCATCGGCCCGGGCAAGAGCGAGACGGAGCAGTGGCTGGAGCGCCGGGCGGAGGCCGCGGGGCGGCGGCTGATACCCGATCCCGCCCCGCACGCCGGCGGCTTCTACCGCTCGGATCACTTCCCGCTGGCCAAGAAGGGCGTGCCGGCCCTGTTCGGCGTCGCCGGCTTCACCGGCCACAACGCCGCCAGCGCCGACTATGTCGCCAACCGCTACCACAAGCCCTCGGACGAATGGACGCCGGAGTGGACCATGGACGCGGCGGCGGTCGACGTGGACCTGCTCTACGCCGTCGGGCGCGACATGGCCGACAGCGAGGAATGGCCCGAATGGAACGAGGGGGCGGAGTTCGAGGCGGCGCGCCAGGCCTCGGCCGCGGCGCGGGAGTAGCCGTCAGCCGACGAAGGGCGCCGCTCCCAGCCAGCCGGTGCAGGCGGCGATGAACACCAGCTCCGCGACGATCAGCAGGTACAGCCAGTGGAGCCGGAGGAAGCGGAACACGAGGGTAATCCCGGTGGGTGCGGAACGGGGCGGGCGGCGGGTCGCCCGGCCGTGGCCCTCAACCCCCGGGCGGGCCGCCGGTTCCGCGCCGCGGACCGCCTGCCGTCGACGGGCCGCGCCGGGCCGGATATCAGGACGCCATGACCGATCTCCCCGACATCCGCGGCGTCTGCCCGCCCGAATTCGCCGCGGTGAAGGACGCCTTCGCCGCCAACTTCACCGGCGCGCCCGAGGGGCTGGACGAGCAGGGGGCGCGGTTCAGCCTCTGCGTCGACGGTGAGGTGGCGGTCGACCTGATCGGCGGCCGGGCCGACGCGGCGGGGACCGTGCCGTATGCGGAGGACACGCTGACGCCGGTGTTCTCGACGGGCAAGGCGGTGATGGCCCTGCTGATCGCGACCTGCGTCGAGCGGGGGCTGCTGGACTACGAACGGCCGGTCGCGGCCTACTGGCCGGCCTTCGGCCAGGCGGGCAAGGACGCGATCACCGTGGCCCAGCTGATGAGCCACCAGGCGGGACTGCCGGGGTTCGACGCCGCGGTCGAGCCGACCATCTGGTTCGACCGGCAGGCGGTGCTGGAGCGGCTGTGCGCCCAGGCGCCGATGTGGGCGCCGGGGACGGCCAGCGGCTATCATCCGATCACCATCGGCTACCTGGCCGGGGAGCTGTTCCGGATCGTCGACGGACGGTCGATGGGGACGGCGCTGCGCGAGGACTTCCCGGGGCTGGACCTGTGGATCGGCCTGCCGGAGTCCGAACACGGACGGGTGGCGCAGATGAAGAAGCCGACGGCCGCGCCGGACCTCGGGGAGATCGACGCGGTCAAGCGCGCGGCCTTCCTCGACAGGGGCTCGGCCCCGGGCGGGCGCGGCTCGGCGGAGTGGCGGATGGCCGAGATTCCGTCGGCCAACCTGCACGGAACGGCGAAGGATCTGGCGCGGATCATGGCCGTGGTCGCCAGCGGAGAATTCGAGGGGCGGCCGGTGCTGTCGGAGGCGACCCGGGCGGCGGCGCTGAAGGAGCGCATCCGCGGACAGGACCGGGTGCTGCCCTTCGTCATGGGCTGGGCGGCGGGCTGGACGCGCAACGCGGGGCTCAACGTGTTCGGTCCGGGCGAACAGACGGTCGGCCATTACGGCTGGGGCGGCTCATGCGCCTTCGCCGATCCGGAGCGGCGGCTGTCGGGCAGCTATGTGATGACGCGCCAGTCGCGGCATCTGCTCGGCGATCCGCGGGCGGTGCGGCTGATCGAGGCGGCCTACGCCGGCAGGTGAGGGCGTTCAGCCGTCACACCGGCTCCGCCGCGTCCTTCAGCGCCCGCCGCGCCGCCTGCCGGCGGAGCAGGGCCGCCGCCGCGAACACCGCCGCGCCGCCCCAGATGAAGCCGAAGGAGGCGATGCGCAGCGCCGTCAGCGGCTCGCCCGCGGCGACGCCGACCATGAACTGCAGGGTCGGGGCGAGGAACTGGATGAAGCCGATGGTCGACAGCGGCAGGCGCCGGGCCGACCAGGCGAACAGGGCCAGCGGCAGGACGGTGGCGGGGCCGTTGGCCAGGGCCCAGAGGGTGTTGGTCGGGCTGTCGAAGGCGGCCCCGGCGCCGGAAGCCTGAAGCCACAACACCCAGGCCAGGCCGAGCGGGGCCAGCAGCAGGCACTCCACGAACAGGCCGGCCTGGGCGTCGACCGGAATGCGCTTGCGGATCACGCCGTAGGTGGCGAACGACACGGCCAGCACGATGGAGATCCACGGCGGACGGCCGAGGGCGGCGGTCTGGAAGGCGACGCCGACGGCGGCCAGGCCGATGGCCACCCAGCCCCAGCGGTCGATCCGTTCCCGGAACAGCCACAGGCCCACGACCATGTTGAGCAGCGGGTTGATGTAGTAGCCGAGGCTGGCCTCGAGCGTGGCGCCGTGGGTGGTGGCCCAGACGTAGATGCCCCAGTTGAGGCCGATCAGGGCGGTGGAGAAGGCCAGCCAGGCGAGGGTGCGGGGGTTGCGGAACACGCCCGCGACCTGTCCGCCCTGCTTGGCCAGCCAGACCAGAAGGGCCGCGACCGCGACGGCCCAGACGCAGCGATGGGCGAGGATCTCGAGCGAGTCGAAGCCGGCCTGCGCCTGGCCCATGAACAGCAGGGGCATGAGCCCCCACAGGGTGTAGCAGGCGAAGGCGGAGAGGAGGGCGGCGCGGGAGGAGTCGGACTGGGGCACGGGGATGTTCCAGGGAAGGAGGGGAGCCCCTCGCCCTTTCGCCTTGCCGATCGCTTCGCTCTCGGAGGCTCAAGCCCTCTCCCGAGGGGAGAGGGAGGCTAGACGGTGATCGAGCGGTAGCCGCTCTTCGGCTGGATGGTCCCGGATTCGTCGAGCAGCTGGGCGATCTGGACGGCATTGAGGGCGGCGCCCTTGCGCAGGTTGTCGGAGACGACCCAGAAGCTCAGGCCGTTCGGAACGGTCGGGTCCTGGCGGATGCGCGAGACGTAGACGGCGAACTCGCCGGCGGCGTCGACCGGAGTGACGTAGCCGTCGGCCTCCTGCTTGTCGACGACCATGACCCCGGGGGCTTCGCGCAGGATGGCGCGGGCCTCGTCGGGGGTGATCGGGCGGTCGAATTCGACGGTGACCGCTTCCGAATGGCCGACGAAGACCGGCACGCGCACGCAGGTGACGGTCAGACGGATGTCGGGATCGAGCATCTTGTGGGTCTCGTCCCACATCTTGGCCTCTTCATCCGTATAGCCGTCGTCGCGGAACGACCCGATGAAGGGCAGGACGTTGAAGGCGATCTGCTTGGGAAAGAATTTCGGCGAGGCGTCGCCGAGGCCGTAGATGGCCTTGGTCTGGTTCCACAGCTCGTCCATGCCCTCCTTCCCGGCGCCGGAGACCGACTGGTAGGTCGAGACCACCGCGCGGGTGATCCTCGCGGCGTCGTGGAGGGGCTTCAGCGCCACCACCAGCTGGGCGGTCGAGCAGTTGGGGTTGGCGACGATGTTCTTCTTCTTCGCCAGCCGGACGTCGTCGGGGTTCACCTCGGGGACGATCAGCGGCACGTCCGGGTCCATGCGGAAGGCCGAGGAGTTGTCGATGACCATGGCCCCGGCCTTGCCGATCTTTTCGGACCACTCCTTCGACACCGCCCCGCCGGCCGACATCAGCACGATGTCGACGGTCGAGAAGTCGAAGGTCTCGAGATCCTCGCACTTCACGGTGCGGTCGCCGAAGGCCACCTCGACGCCCTTGGACTTGCGCGAGGCGAGGGCGTGCAGCTTCGAGACCGGGAATTGCAGCTCGTCCAGGATGTTGAGCATCTCCTGGCCGACATTGCCGGTGGCGCCCACGACGGCGACGACATAGCTCATGCTTGGTTGTCCTTCGGACGCGCTAACGCTCGGCGCGCGGCGCCTCGCTGCTTGAGCGCGGAATGTGGGATACTGGAGGCGTGCATGTAGGCCTTCGCGGGCGCGAAGCAATCGCTTTTCAGGGCGGCCGGGGGCGGCTAAGCCCGAGAACGATGCCCTCCCGCATACGCACCGCTTATGAAGAGCGGCTGGCCGACGGCCGGCTGACGCCCGATCCGTCGCAGCTTCCGGTGGTCGACGCCCTCGCCCGGGTCGAGCGGGATCTGGCGAAGCGCGGTCTGTTCGGGCGCACGCCCGAGGTGCGCGGCCTGTACCTGTGGGGCCCGCCGGGGCGGGGCAAGTCGCTGCTGATGGACCTGTTCTGCGCCTGCGCGCCCGAGCCGCGGAAGACGCGGGCCCACTTCCACGTGTTCATGGCCCGGGTGCACGGCCTGATCCGGCAGTGGCGGGAAGGCGACGCGGCCGAGCGCAAGCGGGTGTTCGGCCAGTCGAAGGGCGACGACCCGATCCGGCCGACGGCGGAGCTGATTGCGTCCGAGGCGCGGCTGCTGTGTTTCGACGAGCTGCAGGTCACCGACATCGGCGACGCCATGATCCTCGGCCGACTGTTCGAGGCCCTGTTCGAGAAGAAGGTGGTGCTGGTGGTGACCTCCAACCGGGCCCCGGACCAGCTGTACCTGAACGGCATCAATCGCCAGCTCTTCCTGCCCTTCATCGACATGATCCGGGACCGCTGCGAGGTGGTCGAGGTCGGCGGCGCGCGCGACTGGCGGCTGGACCGGATCATCGGCGCGCGGGTCTGGCATGGTCCGGACGACCGTGCGGGCTTCGAGGCCCTGTGGACGGCGCTGAAGGGCGAGCAGGACGAGGCGCCGACCACCCTTCACGTGCAGGGGCGGGAGGTGACGCTGGAGCGGACCGATGGCGGCCTCGCGCGGGCCACCTTCGCCGAACTGTGCGCCCGGCCGCTGGGGGCGCAGGACTATCTGGCCATCGCCGGGCGCTTCCACACCCTGTTCCTCGAGGACGTGCCGGTGCTGGGCCCGCACAATCACCACGAGGCGCGGCGCTTCGTGACCCTGGTGGACGCCCTCTACGAGGCCGGCACCCGGCTGGTGACCCTGGCCGCGGCGCAGCCGGAGGGGCTGTACCGCGAGGGCGTCGGCGCCTTCGAGTTCGAACGCACCGTGTCGCGACTGCACGAGATGGCCGGGGCCGACTGGCTGGCGCGCGAGCGGGCCTGACGCCTTGCTTTCGCCGCCGCGGCGGGCTTGGCTGCGGATCTCAGGAGATCCGCATGATCCGCAGCCTCGCCGCCGTCGTCGCCGCCGCCGCACTGTCGACGGCCGTCCCCGCCGCCGCCCAGACCGCGCCCGAGCCGGGGCTGGCCATCGCTGACGTGGGGGCGTGGATCACCTCAAAGGGCGGGGTGGTGGAGCCGGCGCAGCGGCAGGGCGACGAGGTCTGGCTGACCGTCCGCGACGGCGACCTGACCTGGCTGGTGTTCTTCTACGGCTGCCGGAACGACGTCTGCGCCGACCTCCAGTATTCGGCCAGCTTCAGCAACGAGGCGATCACGCCGGAGATTATCAACGACTGGAACCGCGACCGGCGCTTCCTCAAGGCCTTCCATGCGCCGGGCGCCGCCGGGGAGCCGGCGACCGCGGTGGTGCAGTACGACCTGCTGCTGCAGCCGGGCGGCGTCGACCAGCTGAACGACCCGACCGGCATGTGGGTGGCCCTGCTGCAGGAGTTCGCGCGCCACGTCGGCTACCTGCCCGCGGCGGCCGAAGCGGCGCCGGCGCAATAGGAAAGGGCCGCGGATCGCTCCGCGGCCCCTTTGCTCTCTCATTCGGATCGCAGGCCTCAGGCCAGCGACGGATCCTGCTGCTTGCAGGCCTCGATCAGGCCCTTCACCGAGTCGACCGACTTGGCCAGCATGGCCTTCTCGTCGTCGGTGGTGGTGAACTCGACGATCCTCTCGACGCCGCCGGCGCCGATCAGGGCCGGCAGGCCGACGTAGAGGTCGTTCAGGCCGTATTCGCCCGACACCCAGACGGCGCAGGGCAGGACGCGCTTCTGGTCGAGCAGGTAGGAGCGGGCCATGGCGATGGCGCTCTCGGCCGGGGCGTAGAAGGCCGAGCCGGTCTTGAGCAGGGCGACGATCTCGCCGCCGCCCTTGCGGGTGCGCTCGACGATGGCGTCGAGATCGGCCTGGCTCATGAAGCCGGCCTTGACCGCGTCCGGCAGCGGCAGACCGCCGACGGTCGAGTGGCGCACCATCGGCACCATGTCGTCGCCGTGGCCGCCCAGGGTCCAGGCGTGGATGTCCTGCACCGAGACGCCGGTCTTTTCAGCCAGGAAGTAGGCGAAGCGCGCCGAGTCGAGCACGCCGGCCATGCCGACGACCTTCTCCTTCGGCAGGCCAGAGAACTTCTGCAGCGCCCAGACCATGGCGTCGAGCGGGTTGGTGATGCAGATCACGAAGGCGTTCGGGGCATGCTTCGCGATGCCCTCGCCGACGGCCTTCATGACCTTCAGGTTGATGCCGATCAGGTCGTCGCGGCTCATGCCCGGCTTGCGCGGCACGCCGGCGGTGACGATGCAGACGTCGGCGCCGGCGATGTCGGCGTAGTCGTTGGCGCCCTTCAGGGCGACGTCCTGGCCGAACACGGCGGTGGCCTCGGCGATGTCGAGGCCCTTGCCCTGCGGGGTGCCCTCGGCGATGTCGAACAGGATCACGTCGCCCAGCGCCTCGCGCGCGCAGATGTGGGCCAGGGTGCCGCCGATCATGCCGGCGCCGATGAGGGCGATCTTCGCGCGAGCCATGCGTTGTGTCTCCGGGAGGAATGGGGTGTGCGGTTGCGAAACCGCGATCGACCGGGGGTCTAGACCCGGCGGCGCGACCCTGCAACCGTGACGCCGCGTCACGGAGAGAGCATGGCCCGACCGCCCGAGAGTCCCCGCCAGACCCTGCCCGAGATGGTGGCGCCGGACGACGTGCCGGAGGGCCTGCTGACGGTCGCCGACGAGGGCGCGATCCGCGCCGAACTGGAGGCGTGGCGGGCGAAGGTGCTGAAGCGGCCGGGCCTGTGGGACAGGGCCTCGCGCGCGACCCAGACGCGGATCAACCGGGCCATCCCCGAGCGGGTGCACGCCGTCGTCACCTCCGGGGTGGAGGCGATGACGAAGGGAATCCTGACCGGGTCGGAGGTGCTGAACGTCCGACCGCCGGCGGGCGGGTCGCTGGCGGCGCGCGAGGCGAAGGTGCGGGCCCTGATCCGGACGTACCGGACCACGGCGGGGGTCGAGGGCGGCGTGGCCGGGGCGGGCGGCTTCGTGCTGGCGGCGGCGGACTTCCCGGCCCTGATGGCGATCAAGGTGCGGATGCTGGCCGACATCGTCTCGGTCTACGGCTGGGGCGGCGGGGCCCCGCGCGAGCGGCTGTTCCTGCTGCACGTCTTTCACCTGGCCTTCGCCAGCGCGGAACGCCGGCCGGAGGCGCTCCGGGCGCTGGAGGACTGGATCGCGGGGGCCGGAGCCGCGCAGGTCGCCGACTATGACTGGCGGCGCTTCCAGCAGGAGTACCGGGACTACATCGACCTGGCCAAGATGGCCCAGCTGATCCCGGTGGTCGGCGCGCCGATCGGGGCGGTGGTCAACTGGCGGCTGGTCGACCGGCTGGGCGAAACGGCGATGATGGCGTGCCGGATGCGGTGGTTCGCGGAGACGGCCTCATAAGCTGCGCCGCTGGCGAGAACAAAATCTATCGATTTTACTTTGTCCAACCCCGGGCACAGGCTGACTCCTCAGACCGAAAGAGGAGGAAAGCCATGGACGGATCCGCTGGAAGCCCGCTGAGCGACCCGAAGAAGGGGCCGGCCGCGCTGAGGTCGCTGCTGGGCCGCACCAACCGCGACTGGTGGCCGAACCAGCTGTCGCTGGAGATCCTGCACCAGCACGGCAAGTCGGGCGACCCGATGGGCGACGACTTCGACTACGCCGAAGCCTTCCAGTCGCTGGACTATGCGGCGGTGAAGCGCGACCTGACCGCCCTGATGACCGACAGCCAGCCGTGGTGGCCGGCGGACTACGGCCACTACGGTCCCTTCTTCATCCGCATGGCCTGGCACTCGGCCGGCACCTACCGCACCGGCGACGGCCGCGGCGGCGCCACCTCGGGCTCGCAGCGCTTCGCCCCGCTGAACAGCTGGCCGGACAACGCCAACCTCGACAAGGCCCGCCGCCTGCTGTGGCCGATCAAGCAGAAGTACGGGGCGAAGCTGTCGTGGGCCGACCTGATGATCATGGCCGGGAATGTGGCCATCGAGAGCATGGGCGGGCCGGTGTTCGGCTTCGGCGGCGGCCGCAAGGACATCTGGGAGCCGATGCGGGACATCTACTGGGGCACCGAGGAAGAGTGGCTCGGCGAGACCCGGATCGACGAGGAGTCCGGCAAGGCGCTGGAGAACCCCCTGGCCGCGATCCAGATGGGCCTGATCTACGTCAATCCCGAGGGGCCCGGCGGCAAGCCCGACCCGGTTCAGTCGGCGCGCGACATCCGGGAGACCTTTTCGCGCATGGGCATGAACGACGAGGAGACCCTGGCCCTGACCGCCGGCGGCCACACCTTCGGCAAGTGCCACGGCGCCGGCGACGCCTCGAAGGTGGGGGCCGAGCCGGAAGGCTCCGACATCGCCCAGCAGGGGCTCGGCTGGCAGAGCAGCCATGAGAGCGGCATGGGCGACCACACCATCACCTCGGGCCTCGAGGGGGCGTGGACGCCGACCCCGATCCGCTGGTCGATGAACTACTTCCGCATGCTGCTGGAGTACGATTACGAGCTGGTGAAGAGCCCGGCGGGCGCGTGGCAGTGGCAGCCGAAGGACCAGAAGCCCGAGGACATGGCCCCGGCGGCGCACAATCCGGCCCGGCGCGTGCCGACGATGATGACCACGGCCGACATGGCCTTCAAGGTCGACCCGAAGTACCGGGAGATCGCCGAGCGCTTCTACCGCAATCCGGACCAGTTCGCCGACGCCTTCGCCCGCGCCTGGTTCAAGCTGTGCCACCGCGACATGGGCCCGAAGGCCCGCTACCTCGGGCCGGAGGTGCCGGCGGAGGACCTGATCTGGCAGGACCCGATCCCCGAGGCCGACTACGCCCCGATCGACGCCGCCGATGTGGCGACGCTGAAGCGGCGGATCGCGGAGAGCGGCCTGTCGGTGGCCGAGCTGGTGAAGACCGCCTGGGCCTCGGCCTCGACCTACCGCTGCTCGGACCACCGCGGCGGGGCCAACGGGGCGCGCATCCGGCTGGAGCCGCAGCGCAACTGGGACGTCAACGAGCCGGCCGAGCTGGACCGGGTGCTGAAGACCTACGAGCGGATCAAGGCCGACTTCGACGGTTCGGCGACCGGCGGCAAGAAGGTGTCGCTGGCCGACCTGATCGTGCTGGGCGGCTCGGTCGGGATCGAACAGGCGGCGAAGGCGGCCGGCCACGAGGTCGAGGTTCCGTTCGCTCCGGGCCGCACCGACGCCTCGGCCGAGCAGACCGACGCCGACAGCTTCGACGTGCTGGAGCCCAGGGCGGACGGTTTCCGCAACTACCTGAGCGTCCGCTTCAGCGTGCCGACCGAGGAGCTTCTGGTCGACCGGTCGCAACTGCTGGGCCTGACCGCCCCGCAGATGACGGTGCTGGTCGGCGGCCTGCGGGTGCTGGGCGCCAACCACGGCGGCTCGAAGCACGGCGTGCTGACCGACCGCCCGGGCCAGCTGACCAACGACTTCTTCGTCAACCTGCTGGACATGGGCACGGCGTGGAAGGAGGTCGACGACCGCGGCGACGAGGTCTTCGTCGGAACCTGCCGCAGGACCGACGAGGAGAAGTGGACCGCCACCCGCACCGACCTGGTGTTCGGCTCCAACTCGCAGCTGCGGGCGCTGTCGGAGGTCTATGCGTCGGCGGACGCGGGCGAGAAGTTCGTCCGCGACTTCGTCAGGGCCTGGACCCAGGTGATGAACGCCGACCGCTTCGACCTGTCGCGGCCGCAGCGGCGGGCCGCCTGATCCGCACCCTCCCCGGGGCCGGTCGCGGGCGCTTCGGCGTCGGCGGCCGGTCAGGGGGGCGGGGATATTCGGATAAGCCGGTTCAATCGGCCTTTGATGTCGGCATAGGGAAGCCCTATGTCGGCCGCATGCTCCCGACCCTGCGCCAGCTCCACTATCTCAAGCTCCTCGCCGAGCACGCCTCCTTCAGCCGCGCGGCCGAGGCGGCGCATGTCAGCCAGCCCGCCCTGTCCGCCGGGGTGCAGGAACTGGAGAAGATCCTCGGCGCGCCCGTGGTCGAGCGGACGCGCGGCAACGTCCAGCTGACGGCGGTCGGGGCCGAGGCGGTGAAGCGGGCCGAGGACGTGCTGGCGCGCACCGAGGATCTGGTCGAGGCGGCCCGCAACGCCGGCAAGCCGCTGTCCGGCCGCTTCCGCCTGGGGGTGATCCCGACGGTGGCGCCCTTCCTGCTGCCGGCCCGGCTGCCCGACCTGCGCGAGGCCTATCCCAATCTGCGCCTGTTCATCCGGGAGGACCTGACGCCGCGGCTGGTGGCGGCGCTCAAGGCGGGGCATCTCGACGCCGCGGTGATCGCCCTGCCCTACACGGCCCACGGCGTGGACCACGCGCGCATCGGCGACGACGAGATCCTCGCCGCCGCCCCGGCCGGGCATGCGCTGGCGGGCGAGGGACCGCTGTCGCCCGGCTCCCTGAAGGCCGAGGACCTGATCCTGCTGGAGGACGGCCACTGCCTGCGCGACCAGGCGCTGGCCGCCTGCAACATCGAGGCGCCCAAGGGCGACGACGTCTTCGCCGCCACCAGCCTGCACACCCTGGTGCAGATGGTGTCCTCGGGGCTGGGGGTCAGCTTCCTGCCCGAGATGGCGGTTCGCGCGGGGCTGGCGGACATGCCCGGCGTGGTGGTGCGGCCGATTTCGGCGAGAGCCCCGCGTCGGGAGATCGTGGTCGCCTGGCGCACCGGGTCGAGCCGCGCCGCCGAGGCGAAGCTGCTGGCCGAGGCCCTGAAGCTCGACTGAGCGCGACATTACGAGTCCGTAAGGTGCGGCGCGGGATTCCGGCCTGATAGGGTCCGGCGCCGCTGTCCCGCGCCCGGAGCCTGTCCATGAAGAGCCGCCTGATCCTGTCCGTCGCCGCATCGGCCCTGCTGCTGGGCCTGCCGGCCGCGACCATCGCCCATGCGTCCGTCCCCGCCGTCGCCGCCGCCCCGGCCCAGGCCGCCGTCGAGGTGCCGCCGCTGGGCTTCACCCGGCGGGTGCTGGACAACGGCATGGAGGTCTATTCGGCCCGCGACGCCTCGACCTCGAACGTGACGGTGCAGGTCTGGTACCGGGTCGGCTCGAAGGACGATCCCGCCGGCCGCTCGGGCTTCGCCCACCTGTTCGAACACCTGATGTTCAAGGCGACGAAGAACATGCCGACGGAGAGCTTCGACCGGCTCACCGAGGACGTCGGCGGCATGAACAACGCCTTCACCGCCGACGACGTCACCGCCTATTACGAGGTGGTGCCGGCCAACCACCTCGAGCGCATCCTGTTCGCGGAAGCCGACCGCATGGGCTCGCTGGTGGTCGACGAGCCGACCTTCGTGTCCGAGCGCGACGTGGTGAAGGAGGAATACCGGCAGCGCATCCTCGCCAGCCCCTATGGCCGGCTGTTCGGCCTCTTCGCGCCGCAGACCATCTACCAGGACCACCCCTACCGCCGGCCGGGCATCGGCTCGATCGAGGAGCTGGACTCCTCGACCCTCGAGGACGTGCTGCGCTTCCACGCCACCTACTACCGGCCGGACAACGCCATCCTGATCGTGGCGGGCAACTTCGACCAGGCGCAGCTGGACGCCTGGGTCGACCAGTACTTCGCCCCGCTGCAGCGGCCGTCGACCCCGCTGCCGACGAACGCCGTCAGCGAGCCGGAGCCGGGCGGCCCGCGCTCGGCCACCTACTACGCGCCCAACGTGCCGCTGCCGGCGGTGGCCCTGGCGTGGAACACGGTCCCCTACGCGCATGAGGACCGGGCGGCGCTGACCGTGCTGGACGGCATCCTGTCGACCGGCGAGAGCAGCCGTCTGTACCGGTCGCTGGTCTACCAGCAGCAGATCGCGGCCCAGACCAGCTCCAGCCCCGACTTCGCCCAGCAGGCCGGCAACCTGACCGCTTTCGCCATCATGGCCCAGGGCCAGCCCGTCGAGGCCGGCAAGGCGGCGCTGGAGGCCGAGATCGCCCGGCTGCGGGACGAGCCGGTCACGGCGGCCGAACTGGCCGAGGCCAAGAACGAGCTGGTCGCCAACGCCCTGCGCAGCCGGGAGAGCGTCGAGGACCGCGCCACCACCCTCGGCATGGCGCTGATCATGACCGGCGACCCCACCGCCGCTGACCGGGAGATCGCCGAGATCCAGGCGGTGACGGCGGCGGACGTGCAGCGGGTGGCGCAGCGCTATCTGACGCCGCAGCGCCAGATCACCATCAACTATCTGCCCGCCGACGAGCAGAACCCGCCGAGCGTGCAGAACATGAACGTCGACGCGCCGGTGACGGTGGCCGACCTCGCGCCGGCCGGGCCCGTCGCCACCCTGCTGCCGGAGGCCGAGCGCGCCCGCCTGCCCGAGGCGGGCCCCGAGGGGTCGCCGGCCACCCCGGCCATCGCCGACTTCCGTCTCGGCAACGGCATGCGCGTGCTGGTCGCGCCGACCGAGGGCCTGCCGCTGGTCTCGGCGCGGCTCAACTTCGACGCCGGCTCGGCCCACGACCCGGCGGGCAAGCCGGGGGTGGCGGCGATGACCGCCGCCCTGCTGACCCAGGGCACCGCCAGCCGCTCGGCGCCGGAGATCGCCACCGCTCTCGAGCAGCTGGGCGCCGCCGTCGGGGCCGGCTCGGGGCCGGACTTCACCAACGTCTACGCCAATGCGCCGAAAGACGTGTTCGACGAGACCGTGGCCCTGATGGCCGACCTCGTGCGCAATCCGGCCTTCGCCGCCGAGGAGCTGGAGCGGCAGCAGTCGCAGACGCTGGACGGCCTGCGGGTGGCGCTGAGCCAGCCCGGCTCGGTGGCCGGCCAGTCGGTCGGCCGGGTGGTCTACGGGGACGCGCCCTACGCCCCGCCGGGCGGCGGCACGCTGGCCAGCGTGCCGGCCATCACCCGCGACGACGTCGCCGCCTTCCATGCGGCGCTCTATCGCCCGTCGCAGGCGACCCTGGTGTTCTCCGGCGACATCACCGAGGCCGAGGCCCGGGCGCTGGCGCAGCAGGCCTTCGGCGACTGGCGCGATCCGGCGGGCGCCGCTCCGGCCCTGGCCGACAAGGCCGGCGCGGCCCTGCCGCCCCGGGTGGTGGTGATCGATCAGCCGGGCGCCGGACAGGCGGCGGTGGTCGCCGCCATGCGCAGCGTCGGCCGCACCGACGCCGACTTCTTCCCCCTGGTGCTGGGCAACACCCTGCTGGGCGGCGGCTTCTCCTCGCGCCTGAACCAGGAGATCCGCATCGAGCGGGGCCTGAGCTACGGCGCCCGGGCCGGCCTGGGCGTGCGTGAGGACGAGGGCGCCTTCACGGCCTCGACCCAGACCAAGAACGAGACCGCCGTCGAGGTGGCCGATCTGATCCTGGCCGAGATCGCGCGCATGGGGACCTCGGAGCCGACGCCGGCCGAGCTGGCGCCGCGTCGCGCCACCCTGATCGGCGGCTTCGGCCGGTCGCTGGAGACGGTCGACGGCCTCGGCGGCCTGGTCGCCGAGCTGGCGCTCTACGATCTGCCGATGAGCGAGCTCGCCGAGTACGCCGACCGGGTGCGGGCGGTGACGCCCGCCCAGGTGCAGGCCGCCTTCGCCGAGCACCTGCCGGCCGACCGCGCCAGCCTGGTGATCGTCGGCGACGCCTCAGTGTTCATCGAGGCGCTGCGGGCCAAATACCCGAACGTCGAGGTCATCCCGCTGTCGGAGCTGAACCTCGACTCGGCGGCGCTTCGCTAGGGGTCAGGCGGAGAGGCAGACGACCTGCGCCACGCGGAGTTCGCGGCGCAGCTCGTCGGCGACCAGGCCGTAGTTGTCGATGGTGACGGCGCGGCCGGTCAGCCGTTCGTCCGCCTTCTGCAGTCCGCGGACGGCGGGGCCGAAGGTGTCCGGCGCGGTGGTGTAGATGCGGCCGCGGCGGGGACTCTCGGCGATGGTCACGCCGACGGCGCGCCCCTGCCGGTCCAGCACGGGCGCGCCCGACAGCCCGGCCAGGGTGCCGCCGAGGCCGTCGGTGCGGCCGACTTCGGCCCACGCCAGCACCGGCTCGTCGCGCTGGCCGCGGCCGCGCACCTTGAGCGTCTCGCGGCCGAGCAGGCGGGAGGCGACCTCGCCGGCGCGGGCCTGGGGATAGCCGGGGTGGAAGCCGCGCTGGTTCTCGCGCAGGCCGCCCAGCTCCGCGACGGGGATGGCCGGCGGGCCGCCCGCGGTTTGCAGGACGGCGACGTCGGCCCGGGGGGCGAGGCGCACGTCGGCCGCCACGGCCCGACCGCCGCCGACCTTGATCGCCGGCTGCCGGCAGCCTTCGACCACATGCCGCGCCGTCACCCAGAGGCCCTCGTCGGCGATCGAGAAGGCGGTGCCTGAGCTGGGCTGGAAGGGAATGTCCGGAGCGTGGACGGTGACCGACGGATCGAAGGGCGTCACCGGGCCTAGCAGGGCGCCCTCCGTCTCGTCCGGCGGCGGCGGCGCGGGCGGCGCGTCGGCGTTCTCGCGGCGGTTGAGGGATGCGACCAGCAGCGCGGCGGCGACGGCGGCGTAAATGGTCCAGTCGGGGACGCGCATCGGGGAGGTTCTAGGTTCTAGGGGCTAGGTTCTAGGGGAAGGGAACGGGTGACGAGGCGGGCCCGGAGGGCGGTGAGCATCCGCCCGACTTCATCCGCTTGCGACAGGACTGGATCAGTAGCGGCTGGCGTCGCAAGGTCGAGTTCTCGCACCAAGAGCAGGAAGGTCTCGAGTTCGGCGAGGGAGCCCTTAGCGATGCTGACGAAGTGGCCGTAGTCCTTGCGCGTTCCACGGCCATGTCCCTCGGCGATGTTCGCCGGGATGGATGTCGCCGCGCGGATCATCTGGCCAGAAATCCGGTACTCCTCTTGTTTGGGCATCTGACGCGTCAGTCGGTACACCGCCGCAGCCAAGTCCATACCCTTTTTCCAGACCATCAAGTCCCGGTACGAACGAACCGACATCGGCTCCTCCCGCGAGGCTCCCAGCAACCCCAGCCCCTAGAACCTAGCCCCTAGAACCTAGAACCTAGCACCTTCCTAGCCCGTGAGGGCCGCGGCGAGGATCAGCGCCGTGGCCAGCTTGGCGCCGACCAGCAGGACGGCGGCGGCGACCTCGCCCTCGCGGATGCGCTGGGGCAGGCCGGTGAGCAGGACGTCGACGACGCGGAAGGCGAGCAGCTGCAGGACCACGGTGGCCACGCCCCACAGAACGATGTCCTTGAGCGAGGTCGAGACGCTGAGGCTGACCGCCAGCGGGATGGACAGGCCGACCAGTACGCCGGCGAACGCGACGGCGGCGGCGGCGTTGCCCTCGCGGATCAGGGCGATCTCCTTCCACGGCGTCAGCAGGGCGTAGATCACCGCGCCGGCCAGCATGAGGACCAGGGTGACGCCGAGATGGGCCAGGGTGGTCGGAAAGCCGGTGGCGAAGGCCTGGACTTCCGCGCTTTCGAGCAGGGGAGAGAGGGACGAGGAGTCCATGGGGGTCCGTGCAGGTGCAATCATGAATGGATTGCCCGCTTTCCGCCGCATTCCGCAAGCGTCGCGGCGCCACACCCGGTCAAGATTGGTGTCCCTGTGTGACGGCTCAGGCCGCCGCCTGCTCCGCCTTGCGCAGCGCCGAGGCCCGCACCTTCTCGCTCTCGCTCTTGAGTTGGCCGCAGGCGGCGAGGATGTCGCGGCCGCGGGGGGTGCGGATCGGGCTGGCGTAGCCGGCGCGGTTGAGGATGGCGGCGAAGGCCTCGATCGTCTTCCAGTCCGAGCACTGGTAGTCCGTGCCGGGCCACGGGTTGAACGGGATCAGGTTGATCTTGGCGGGGATGCCCGAGATCAGCTTCACCAGGGCGCGGGCCTCGTCGGGGCTGTCATTGACGCCCTTGAGCATCACGTACTCGAAGGTCACGCGGCGCGCGTTGCCGAGGCCCGGATAGGCGCGGATGGCGGCCATCAGCTGCTCGAGCGGGTACTTCCTGTTCAGCGGCACCAGCTGGTCGCGCAGCGGGTCGTTGGTCGCGTGCAGGCTGATCGCCAGCATGGTCTGGGTGCGCTCGCCCAGCTCGGGGATCATCGGCACCACGCCCGAGGTCGAGACGGTGATGCGCCGGCGCGAGATGGCGATGCCCTCGCCGTCGGAGATGATGTCGATGGCGTTCGCCACGTGGTCGAGATTGTACAGCGGCTCGCCCATGCCCATGAACACGATGTTCGACAGGCGGCGGTCCTCCTTGGGCGACGGCCATTCGCCGAGGTCGTCGCGGGCCACCTGGACCTGGGCCACGATCTCGGCCGCGGTCAGGTTGCGCACCAGCTTCTGGGTGCCGGTGTGGCAGAAGGTGCAGTTCAGGGTGCAGCCGACCTGGGACGACACGCACAGGGCCCCGGCGCGGCCGACGTCGGGGATGTAGACGGTCTCGATCTCGATGCCCGGGGCGGTGCGGATCAGCCACTTGCGGGTGCCGTCCTTCGACACCTGGCGCTCGACGATCTCGGGACGGGCGAGGGTGAAGGCTTCGGCCAGCTTCGCCTGCATGTCCTTGGCCACATTGGTCATCGCCGCGAAGTCGACGACGCCGTAGTGATGGATCCAGCTCCAGATCTGGCTGGCCCGCATCTTCGCCTTCTCGGGCGGACAGACCCCGCCGTCGACCAGAGCCTGGCGCAGCTCGTCGCGCGTCAGACCGGACAGGTTGACGGGCGCCGCGGCGGCGGCGGCGGGCGTGCGCGAGAGGTCGAGCGTCAGGCTCAAGGGCGGGATCCTTCGGCGGCGGGAGGCGGGGCTTATACCACAGAACGCGCTGGATTTAAGGCGGCCGGCCCGGCGGTCAGTCGGCGCTGTCCTCGATGTGGTGGATCTGGTCGTCGTCGAGGCCGAAGTGGTGGCCGATCTCGTGGATCAGCACGTGGGCGATGATCTCGTCGAGGCCGACGTCGCCGCGCTCGCACCATTCGTCGAGGATGGGCCGGCGGTAGAGGAAGATGCGGGCGGGCTCCGGCGCCGGGCCCATCTCGTCGCGGCGGCCGATGTCGACGCCGAAGTACAGGCCGGTCAGCTCGAACGGGTCCTCGATCCCCATCGAGGCGAGCGTCTCTTCGTCGGCGAAGTCGTCGACGCGGATGACCACGTCGCCGGCCAGCGTCCGGAACGGATCGGGCAGGTCGTCGAAGGCCGCCCGCGCCAGGCGGGCGAAGTCGTCGAGCGAGGGGGCGGTCTGGTCGGTCCACTGCTGCATAGGGATGAGGGATTAGGGATGGGGGATGATGTTGGGAAGGGTTCCGGCCCCCGCCGGGCGCCGCGTCTGCAATCTCTCATCCCTCATCCCTAGTCCCTCATCCCTCATCAGGTATGGTTACCGAATCAGGGCGCGGGAGCTGAACGGGACCAGATGGCGGAAGCCGACATCGCCTATGTCGCGACCGCGGGGGCCGCGGGGCTGGCTCTGGCGCTCAGCGCCTGGGCGGCGCGGCTGCGCGGGCGGCTGGCGGAACGCAACGCCGCGCTGGAGGCGGCGATGGCCGCCGCGCGGGTCGATCTGGCCCACCGCGACGGGGCCCTGGCGGCGTTCGAGGATGTGCGGCTGGCCCTGACTCCCGGCGGCGGGGCGGCCCGGCTCGGGGCGCCGGCGACCTGGGACGCCCTGCTGAAGGAACTGGCCGTCCCCGAGGATGTCGCCGACGATCCGGCGCTGGTGGTGCTGGACGCCGTCCGCGGCGTGGCCGGGCCGCGTCTGGACGGGCTGATCGAGCGCGGCGAGCCGTTCGACGCGGTCATGGAGGGCGCCGGCGGGGCCTGGGCCGTCGAGGGACGGTCGTCGGCCGGGGCGGCGTGGCTCAGGCTGTCGCGCCTCGGCCTGGTCGGCACCGCGGCCGAGAGCGGGCTGGGACTGCTGGCCGACTTCTACCCCTCGCCGACCTGGGTGGTCGACGCGGCCGGGCGGCTGGCGTGGGCCAACCGGGCCTGGCTGGCCGAGATGAAGGTCGAGAACGTCGAGGCGGCGCGCGAGAGGGGGCTGAGCTTCGACCGCGGCGCCGACGCCATCGTCGCCGAGGCGGGGCGGCTGCACCAGCGGCAGGAGGGCTTCCGCTGGACCACGGGCGGCGGACGGCGGCGGGCCTGGCGGATCGTGGCCGAGCCGGCCCCCGGCGGGGCAGGCGCGGTGCTGGCCTTCGCTCTCGACATGACCGAGGCCGAGGAGACCCGCGACACCCTGCGTCGCCACGTCGAGGCCCACGACGAGACGCTGAACCACCTGGCCGACGCGGTGGCCATCTTCGGCCCGTCGAAGCGGCTGGCCTTCCACAACACCGCCTTCCAGCAGCTGTTCGGCCTCGACCCCGCCTGGCTGGACGAGCGGCCGACGCACGCCGAACTGCTGGACCGGCTGCGCCAGCGCCGGCAGCTGCCGGAGGTCGTCGACTACGCCGGCTGGAAGGCCAAGGAGCTGGACTTCTACGGGGCGGCGGCGGCGGCGCCCGACGACAGCTGGTCCCTGCCCGACGGCCGCACCCTGCGGGTGGTGCGCCAGCCGCACCCACTCGGCGGAGTCCTGCTGCTGTTCTCTGACATCACCGACGAACTGAAGCTGCGCAGCCGCTTCAACGCCCAGCTGCAGGTGCAGACGGCCACCCTGGACAAGCTCAACGACGCGGTGGCGGTGTTCGGCTCGGACGGCCGGATCCGGCTGCACAACGAGGCGTTCGAGGCTTTCTGGGGCGTCACCGGCGACCAGTTGCGGGCCGCCGGCGACTTCGACGCGATCGCGGCCCTCTGCCAGCAGACCATGCCGGACCCCAGCCTGTGGCTCGGCCTGAAGGCGCGGGTCGCCGATCCGGATCCGGAGAGCCGGGTGCCGATCTCCGGCGAGGGGCGCACCGCCGACGGCCGCGTGGCGGCGTGGCAGACCCGGCCGCTGCCGGACGGGGCCACCCTGGTGGCCTTCTCCGACGTGACCGCGCGCCGGGAGCTGGAGCAGGCGCTGGCGGCCAAGGCGGCGGCGCTGGAGGAGAGCCAGGCGCTGAAGCGCGAGTTCGTCGGCAGCGTCTCCTACGAACTGCGCACGCCGCTGACCACCATCGTCGGCTACTCGGAACTGCTCGAGGCCCAGACCGATCTGCCCGAGCGCAGCCGCCAGCATGCGGGCGCGATCCGGGTGGCGGCGAGCCAGCTGGCGGACTCCATCGACGACGTGCTGGACATGGCCCAGATTGACGCCGGCGAGATGGAGCTGGCCCTGGGCGACGTTCGCGTCTGCGACCTGATGGACGAGGCCGCGGCCCGGGCGCGGGCGCGCATCGAGGGCCGTGGCGCGGTTCTCAATGTGCACTGCCCCTCTGGTCTGCGTCCGATCCGGGCCGACGCCCAGAGGGTGGAGCAGGCGCTGGAGCTGCTGCTCGACAACGCCGCGCGCGCGGTCGGCGACGGCGGCGCCGTGACGCTGACGGCCGAGAGCGGCCCGGCCGAGGTGCGGATCCGGGTCGAGGATACGGGGCGCGGCATTCCCTACCACCTGCAGGCTCACGTCTTCGATCGCTTCGTCCGGCGCGAGCGCGGCGGCCCCGGCGTCGGCCTTGCGCTGGTCAAGGCGCTGGTCGAGCTGCACGGCGGCTGGGCCGAGGTGGAGAGCGAGCCGGGAAAAGGCGCGGCCTTCATCCTGCACCTGCCGCTGGAGGCCCAGAGCGCCGCGGCGCCGCCGGAACTGGGGCTCGGCAACGACTGGCGAATGGCGGGCGCCGACTGACCGGCGGCCGCCGGCTCCTTTGACTCCGCTCGCGTGGCTCACTAACGAGCAGCCCTTCGCCGCCACGCGCCTTCCGGCGCCGGAAGCTCCCCATGGCCAAGCTGCTCAAGACCGCCCTGATCTACGACTTCGACGGCACCCTGGCCCGCGGCAACATGCAGGAGGTCAGCTTCATCCCGTCGGTCGGGATGGAGAAGGGCGCATTCTGGGACGAGGCCGAACGGCTGACCCGGGTCGCCGACGGCGACGGCATCCTGATGTACATGCAGCTGATGCTGAGCCATGCGCGGGCCAACGGCTCGCCGATCACCCGCGCCATGCTGCGCGAGCATGGCCACGACGTGAAACTGTTCGACGGGCTGAAGTCCGACCTGACCGGCCCCGGCTGGTTCGAGCGCATCGACGCGCTCGGCGCGAAGTACGGGCTGGAGATCGAGCACTACATCATCTCGGCCGGGCTGGAGGAGATGATCGACGGCTGCCCGATCCGGCACGCCTTCCGCCACGTGTTCGCGTCGAAGTTCGTCTACGACGAGGAAGGCGTTGCGATCTGGCCGGCGGTGGGCGTGAACTACACCACCAAGACCCAGTACCTGTTCCGCATCAACAAGGGCGTGCTGAACCACTGGGAGCACGACAAGATCAACCGCTTCATGCCCGACGACGACCGGCCGGTGCCGTTCGAACGCATGATCTTCCTCGGCGACGGCGACACCGACGTGCCGACCATGAAGATGATGCACACCAAGGGCGGTTTCTCGATCGCGGTCTACGACCCGCGCAATTCCGAGCGCGACCAGCAGAAGATCTACAGCCTGATCTCCGAGGACCGGGTCAATTTCGTCGCCGCCGCGGACTATCGCGAGGGCTCGGCCCTGGATCTGATCGTCAAGGGACTGATCGGACGCATCGCCATCAACGCCGGGACCATGCCCGAGGGCGTATGAGCCCTATCGGCCGCCGGCGCGGAGATAGGCGGCGCGGGCGGCGGCAAGGCGGGAGGGGACCAGGCCACGCAGGGAGGCCTGGCCGCGGCGCCTGAAGCCGGCCTCGTGACCCTTGCTCCACGCCACCTCCGCCTCGATCACCACCCCTTGCGCGACGTCGATCAGCTGGACGACCGGCGGGAGGGCGAGCTTGCGGTCGAGGCGGATGCGCAGGCCGGATGCGGAAGCGTCGACGATCAGACAGGGCAGCTCCAGGCCGGGCGCCACCACGACGCCGCGACCGCTGACGGCGGCGCGAGGTTCGAAGCGGCGGTCGACGGGAGGGCTCATTCAGGCGCTGCCACGGGCTGGCGGTTGCGATCGAGTCGAACCGTGACGCTGCTCCGGACTCCGCCGGCCAGCATACGGCGGGTGATGCGCTCGAAATACTGGATGAAGCCGGCGAGACGGCGACGCTCGTCCTGCGGCAGATCGTCCGGGGCGACGCCGAGCAGGTCGGCCTCCTGCTGGCAGCGCCAGTCGAGCACCACGTCGAAGCCGGGGGCCGCCAGGAACAGGATGGCGTCGAAGCGGCCGGCGAAGTCGGCGTAGGGGCCGCGGACCTGCTCGTTCACCCAGCTCCGCCAGCGGCCGTCGGAATCCTGCTCCCGCTCCAGCGCATTCACCGGCGTCGCCAGCGCCGACCGGTCTTCCGCGACAGCGCCGAGGCACCAGGCGTCGATCAGGATTGCAGAAGGTCGACCACGGAAGGCGCGCCAACGCTCGACCGGCCAACGGTCGTCGCCGCGCTTGTCGAAGTCAGGGATGAGGGTCTCGTCGTCGGGGCCGGCGGAGGAGAGCCGGTCGATCAGGCCCTGAAGCAGGCCCAGGTCGTGCGTCCCCGGCGGTCCGCGGGTGAGCAGCAGCGGATGGATCTCCCGCGCCAGCGCCTCCCGCTCGGCGCGGGTGAGGTAGACGTCGTCGATGGAGATCTGAACGGCGCCGAAGCGCGTCGCCGCCGCCCGGGCGAGGGTGGTCTTGCCGGACCCCTGCGCGCCGACGATCCCGATCAGGGGCGGTCGGTCCTCCGGTCCGTCGGCGATGAGCCGGCCGACGAGGTCGACCAGGTCGGGCCGGGCGCGGCTCAGTGCTGGCTTTCCGGCAGGCGGACGATCAGGCCGTCGAGGTCGTCCGAGACGCGGATCTGGCAGGACAGGCGGCTGTTCGGCTGGACGTTCTCGGCGAAGTCGAGCATCGACTCCTCCATCGCCGAGGCCCGGCCGGTCTCGGCCTGGAAGGCCTCGTCGACGTAGACATGGCAGGTGGCGCAGGCGCAGGCGCCGCCGCAGTCGGCGTCGATGCCCGGCACATTGTTGCGGATCGCGCCTTCCATGACGGAGAGGCCGTTCTTCACCTCGACCGTGTGCTCGGTCCCGTCGTGCTCGATGTAGGTGATCCTCGCCACGTCAGGCCGGGGTCTTCTTGCGCGACGGCGAGACCATCAGCTTCTTGGTCTCGGCGATGGCCTTGGCCGGGTTCAGGCCCTTCGGACACACCTGGGCGCAGTTCATGATGGTGTGGCAGCGGTAGAGCTTGAACGGGTCCTCGAGGTCGTCGAGGCGCTTGTCCGTGGCGTCGTCGCGGCTGTCGGCGATCCAGCGGTACGACTGCAGCAGGGCGGCCGGGCCGAGGTAGTCGGTCTGGTTCCACCAGTAGCTGGGGCAGCTGGTCGAGCAGCAGGCGCACAGGATGCACTCATAGAGGCCGTCCAGCTTCGCCCGCTCCTCCGGCGTCTGCAGCCGCTCCTTCTCCGGGTCCGGCTCGTCGGACTGGAGGTAGGGCTGGATCGAGTCGTACTGGGCGTAGAACAGCGACAGGTCGGTCACCAGGTCCTTGACCACCGGCTGGTGCGGCAGCGGCGCGATGGCGATGGTCGAGGACGAGCACTCCTCCCAGCCCTTGGTGCAGGCCAGGCTGTTGCGTCCGTCGATGTTCATCGAGCAGGAGCCGCAGATGCCCTCGCGGCACGAGCGGCGGAAGGTCAGGGTCGGGTCGATCTCGTTCTTGATGTGGATCAGGGCGTCCAGCAGCATCGGCCCGTGATCGTCGGCGGAGACCTCGTAGACGTCCCAGCGCGGGTCGGCGTCGACCTCGGGGTCGTAGCGGTAGACCTTGTAGGTCTTGACGTTCTTCGCGCCGGGCGGGGCCTTGTAGACCTTGCCGGTCGTGGGCTTCGAGCCTTTGGGGAGGGTGAGCTGGACCATGGATCAGGCTTCTGTCGGTCGGCGGTCAAGGTCGTCGGGCAGGGCGTGGGCGGCGGCCATCCACGGGAGACGGCTGCGCACCCAGATCTGCTCGACCGGAGGCGCGGCCTCCGGATCGTCGAGGCTGGCGGTGGTGAGGTCGATGCGGTCGCCGTAGGCGGCGTCCTTGAAGGTGATCTGCGTCCCGCAGCGGCCGCAGAAGGTGCGCACGGCATGGTCCGACGCGGCGTAGGTCGTCGGCTCCCCGGTCAGGCGCAGGGTGCTTTCGCGGACGGTGAACCAGGCCACGGCCGGCGCGCCGGTGGTCCGGCGGCACAGCTCGCAATGGCAGAGGGCGCGCTCGAACGGCTCGTCGGCCGTCTCGTAGCGCACGCTCCCGCAGTGGCAGCCGCCGGTCAGCACGTCAGTACACCCGCGCCTTGGGCTCGATGTACGAGATGTCGTTCGACATCGTGTAGTTGTGCACCGGCCGGTAATCGATGCGGACCGTCTCGCCCGGGACCTTCCAGGCGAGGGTGTGCTTCATCCAGTTGACGTCGTCGCGATCCGGATAGTCCTCGCGGGCGTGGGCGCCGCGCGACTCGGTGCGGTTCAGCGCCCCCTCGATGGTGACCATCGCCTGGGCGATCAGGTTGTCGTACTCGAGGGTCTCGACGAGGTCGGTGTTCCAGATCAGGCCGCGGTCGGTGGTCCTGATGTCGGCGCCCGCGGCGTCGATGGCGCGCAGCTTCTGAACGCCTTCCTCCAGCGTCCGGCCGGTGCGGAACACGGCCGCGTCGGACTGCATGGCGCGCTGCATCTCGACCCGCAGCTTCGCCGTCGGGGTCGAGCCGTTGGCGTGGCGGAAGCGGTCGAGGCGGGCCAGGTGGGCGTCGGTGGCCGAGGCGGGGACGTCCGGCACGGCCGAGGCCTTGTCGACGATCTCGCCGGTGCGCAGGCCGGCGGCGCGGCCGAACACGACCAGATCGGTCAGCGAGTTGGAGCCCAGCCGGTTGGCGCCGTGCACCGAGACGCAGGCGGCTTCGCCGACGGCCATCAGGCCGGGGACGACCGCGTCGGGATTGCCGTCGCGCAGGGTCAGCACCTCGCCGTGATAGTTCGTGGGGATGCCGCCCATGTTGTAGTGCACGGTCGGGAGCACCGGGATCGGCTGCTTCGTGACGTCCACCCCGGCGAAGATCTTGGCCGACTCCGAGATGCCCGGCAGGCGCTCGTGCAGGATGGCCGGGTCGAGGTGGTCGAGGTGCAGGAAGATGTGGTCCTTGTTCGGACCGACGCCGCGGCCCTCGCGGATCTCGATGGTCATGGAGCGGCTGACCATGTCGCGCGGGGCGAGGTCCTTCACGGTCGGGGCGTAGCGCTCCATGAAGCGCTCGCCTTCCGAGTTGGTCAGGTAGCCGCCCTCGCCGCGCGCGCCCTCGGTGATCAGGCAGCCGGCGCCGTAGATGCCGGTCGGGTGGAACTGCACGAACTCCATGTCCTGCAGCGGCAGGCCGGCGCGCAGCACCATGGCGTTGCCGTCGCCGGTGCAGGTGTGGGCCGAGGTGGCCGAGAAGTAGGCGCGGCCGTAGCCGCCGGTGGCCAGGATGACCAGCTTGGCGCGGAAGCGGTGCAGGGTGCCGTCGTCCAGCTTCAGCGCCGTCAGGCCGGTGCAGACCCCGTCCTGCATGATCAGGTCGAGGCCGAAATATTCGACGAAGAACTCGACCTCGCGGCGGACCGACTGGCCGTACAGGGTGTGCAGGATGGCGTGGCCGGTGCGGTCGGCGGCGGCGCAGGTGCGCTGCACGGGGCCCTCGCCGAAGTTGCGGGTCATGCCCCCGAAGGCGCGCTGGTAGATGCGGCCGTCCTCGGTGCGGCTGAAGGGCACGCCCCAGTGCTCGAGCTCGTAGACGGCCTTGGGGGCGTTGCGGACCAGGTATTCGATGGCGTCCTGGTCGCCCAGCCAGTCCGACCCCTTGACGGTGTCGTACATGTGCCACTGCCAGGAGTCCTCGCCCATGTTGCCGAGCGAGGCGGAGATGCCGCCCTGGGCCGCGACGGTGTGCGAGCGGGTCGGGAAGACCTTGGTGACGCAGGCGACCTTCAGCCCCTGCTGGGCGGCGCCGAGGGCGGCGCGCAGGCCGGAGCCGCCGGCCCCGAGCACCACGACGTCATAGGCGTGATCGACGAATTCGTAGGCGGCCAAAGATCAGGCTCCGAGACCGGCCGGGAGCGGGGCCGAGCCCAGCGCCAGGCGCACGATGAAGAAGACGCCGGCCGCGGCCAGCAGGAGGCAGAGGGCGCCGATGAGGCCGAGCAGGGCCGTGCGCGACGACGGCTTGTGGATGTAGTCGTCGACGATGACCTTCAGGCCCATGTTCATGTGCCAGACCGAGATCAGCAGGGTGATCGCCAGCACCGTGGCGTTCACCGGCGAGCGGAACCAGTCCAGCGCGCCGTCGTAGCCGGCGCCCGACAGCGTCCAGGCGCTCCACAGGCCCCAGAGGGCGAGCGGGATGAGCACGAGCGAGGACAGCCGCTCGGCCTTCCACTCCCCGGCGCCCTCGCGCTCGGAAACCTTCACATGGCGGATGTAGCGGGCGGGCTTGCTCACAGGACCACCTTTCCGGTCGCGAACAGGACGATCCAGAAGCCGACGGCGATGACCAGGGCGGCGACGAAGCTGGCCACGGTCAGGTTGTCGGCGGCCTTGGGGGTCAGGCCCGAGCCGGCGTCCCAGATCAGGTGCCGTATGCCGGCGGTCAGGTGATAGGCGGCGGCGAGGGTGACGCCGAACCAGATCAGCAGGCCGAGCGGAGAGCCCATCAGGCCGGCGAAGCCGGCGTAGGCGTCGGACCCGAACGCCGCGGCCGCCAGCCAGGCGCCGATGAACAGCGTGCCGACCGACAGCGCCCCGGCGGCGAAGCGGTTGAGGATCGAGCCCCACATGGTGATGTGGAAGCGCCAGATCTGGAGGTGGGGGGACAGGGGTCGCACGCGACCGTTGGGCTGACGCACGAAACGGCCGGTCTGGTCGGTCACCGGATCGTTGGAGGCGTCGCCCGGCAGGGGAGAGCTCGACATAGTGCGAATGGTTCTCAAAAACCCGAGCGTAATCAGCCGCCCGCTATCGGTGCACAGGCTTTAGTCAGCGCGAGGCGGGGGGTCAACGCGCCAGGATATCGCGGACTTGTCCCGCATTCGGGACAATCAGCCTGCGCCAATCCGCAGCTGCGCCTTGAGCGGCGGCGCTTGCCGCGCGGCCTGAATGGCGGCAGCCTGCCCCTCATGTCGGGGATCATCGCAGCCGCCGTCGCGGTCCTGCTGCAGCAGGCCGGGCCGCATCCGTCCACCCAGGCCCTCTACGAGCCGCCGGCGATCCGGCCGTTCGAGCCCCCGTCCGATTTCGGGCGGGAAACGGCGCAGGGCGACGGCGCCGGCGAGGCCGGCCGACGGGCGCTGGAGGCGCCGGTCACCGTCGACGCCTACACGCGCTCCTACGAGGCGAGCCCCGCCGACGCCGAGATCGCGTACGACCAGGGCGTGGCGTCCGCCGAGATCCGGGCCGACCAGGCGGCGGGACCGCTGGTCGGCTACTGGCGGGTCGTCGACGCGGACGGGGCCGATCTCTTCGACCTGGTGCTGGGCGAGGCCGGCGGCCTCGTGGAGGGCGGCTGGCGGGGCCCGGAAGGGGCCGGCGCCGCCGAGGCGGCGGACGGGACCCTGCGGCTCGAGGGTCTCGGGACCGTGACGCTGGAGCGCGCGGGCGGCGGCTGGCGCGGCCGGCTTCGCGCCGAAGGGCGCACCCTGGCGGTGACGCTCAACCGGCTCCGCTGAGCCGAAGACCCGAGAGTATTCGCTGCAGGACCGGCGCGCCGTAGGGCGACGCGGCGCCGCGACCCCAGACCGGATCCGGCCACAGGCCGTCGTCGTGGCGGCGGCCGACGACGTGCACGTGCAGCTGGGCGGTGACGTTGCCGAGGGCGGCGATGTTCAGCTTTTCGACCGGGTTTCCGGTCAGCGCCCCGATCTCGCGCACATACTGCCCGGCGCGGACGACCTCCTCGACCAGGGCCGCCCTGCCGGCCGGGTCCAGGTCCTCCAGTTCGTGCAGGCCGGGGCGGCGGGGGATCAGGATCAGCCACGGAAAACGGGCGTCGTCCTGGACACGCACATGGCACAACGGCCAGTCGACCGCGGCGACGGACCCCGACGCGAAGGCCGGGTCGATCTGGAAAGCGTACATCGCCTTCTGGTTGCGTGATCGCGACCGGCCGGTCAAGCCTTCTTCAGTCCAGGGCGTAGACGACGCAAGCCTGGTCGGTGAGCTCGCGCAGCGGCGGCTGCAACGCCAGGCGGGCGGACTCGATCTGCTGCTCGGTCGGCGCGCCGCGCGCGGAAGGGGCGGACGGCGGCGGCGGCGGCGCGGGCGGCGGGACGAAGGCCGGGGCGTAGTCCACGTCGGTCGCCAGCCCGCTGGATCCATAGGCCGGCCAGCCGGCCAGCACGTCGGTCTCGCAGGCCCGGCCGGTGGGATCGATCACCCGCACCGCGCCGAGACCGGCCCCCGCGTTGGAGGCCGCCTCGCGCGCCCGGCGGGCGGCGTCGCGCACCGCTTCGCCCTGCAGCCAGGTCTTCACCGCATTGTCGGGCTCCAGGCTGAAGGAAACCTGGCCGATCGAGGTCGGCTGCGACGCCACGACCGTGGCGTAGACACGCTCCAGCACCCGCATGTCGCGGACAGCGAGGCTGACCGAGGCGTCGGCCTGGTAGCGCTCGATGCGATCGGCGCGGACGTTGTCGCGAAGCACGCCGCTCTCGTCGCGATACTGGTCATAGAGCGGCCGCGTGGTGACGGTGGTCTCCACACGAACGGCGTCGACGCCGTAGGCGCCGAGCGCCTGGCTGAGGGCGCGGATCTGGTCGGCGGCCTTGGCCGAGGCGTCGGCGGCGCTGCGGTCGATGGCCTGGAAGGAGGCGCCGAAGACGGCCCGGTTGGCGGCCACCTGGGTGCGCACGTGGCCGATCGACGCGATCACCGGGTCTCTCATCCACCAGGGCGCCGGAACATAGCGCTCGCCGATCGTGGCCGGCGGGGTCTGCGCCGCGGCCAGGACCGGTGCGGCGGAGGCGACGACGACGACGGCGGCGAAAAGGCGACGCATGGCGGAGCTCCCAATGTGGTCGCGCCACCGTGGCTGCGGCGGCGGCGGCCGTAAAGGTCGGGCGGCGAGATCCTCAGACGCCGTCAGCCTATGGCATGTATAAAAACTATCTATGGGCAAATAGCTTTTCGCATCATTGACTTTGTGCAGCGCACGAGCCATTTCGCGGTTGCGGCGCCGCTCCCCCGGCGCTCCACGGATTTCCAATCAGTCCACCGTTCGAGGAGAACAGCGATGCTGGGCGTCGGTCAGAAACTGCCTGAGTTCAAGATCATCGGCGTGAAGCCGGGCTTCAACAGCCACGAGGAAAACGGCGTCTCGGCCTTCGAGCCGGTCACCGAGAAGAGCTTCGAGGGCAAGTGGAAGGTGATCTTCTTCTACCCGAAGGACTTCACCTTCGTGTGCCCGACCGAAATCGCCGAGTTCGCCCGGCTGGCGAAGGACTTCGAGGACCGCGACACCGTGGTGCTCGGCGGCTCCACGGACAACGAGTTCGTCAAGCTGGCCTGGCGGCGTGACCACGCCGACCTGAACAAGCTGCCGATCTGGCAGTTCGCCGACAACGGCGGCAAGTTCGCCCGCGATCTCGGCGTCCTGAACGAGGAAGAGGGCGTCGCCCTGCGCGCCACCTTCGTGGTCGACCCGCACAACGTCGTCCAGCACGTCTACGTCACCAACCTGAACGTCGGCCGCGCGCCGGCGGACACCCTGCGTGTCGTCGACGCCCTGCAGACCGACGAACTGTGCGCCTGCAACCGCCCGGTGGGCGGCGAGACCCTGGCGGCGTAACAGTAGCGCCAGCGTCTTCACGGACAGGCGGCGGCGGAAGTCGCCGCCTGTTCTGTTTCCGGTTGCGCCCAACGCCCGCCGCACGGCGGCTCCCTGCTTGAGCGCACGTGTCCTGAAGGATCTCCCATGTCGATCGACGCCCTGCGCGACCTCATCCCCGCCTACGCCAAGGACATCTCGCTGAACCTGTCCTCGCTGGCCAGCGAGACGGTGCTCAACGACCAGCAGAAGTGGGGCTGCTTCCTCGCCTCCGCCCATGCCGTGGGCGTTCCGCCGGTGGTCCGGGCCGTCGAGGCCCAGGCCGCGACCGTGCTGACGCCCGAGGCGATGAACGCGGCCAAGGCCGCGGCCGCCATCATGGGCATGAACAACATCTACTACCGGTCGCTGCACCTGATGAAGAACCCGGAGTACACGACCCTGCCGGCCCGGCTGCGCATGAACGTCCTGGCCAATCCGGGCGTGACGAAGATGGACTTCGAGCTGTGGTCGACGGCGGTGTCGGCGATCAACGGCTGCGGCGCCTGCATGGACGCCCATGAAGGAGAGCTGCGCAAGCACGGGGTGGCCAACACCCAGGTCCAGGCGGCGCTGCGCATCGCCTCGGTGGTTCACGCCGCCAGCCGGATCATCGCCTCGGAGTCGGCGCTGGCGGGTTAGGCGGCGGGCGCGGCCCAGTCCGTCCCCTTCAGCGCGGCGGCGTAGGTCCGGCTGACCGGCGCGGTCGAGCCGTCCGAAAGGACGAGCTCGCCGCGGCCGCCTCTCCAGCGGGCGGCCTCGACCGCGGTGCGGGCGACCCACCAGGAGCGATGGGTGCGGAAGCCGTCGGCCCCGGCCAGAAGCGCGAGCGCATCGGCGAACCGCATCAGGACCAGGTCCGATCCGGCCTCCGTCCGGATGCGGAGGTAGTGGTCCTCGGCCTCGACGGCGACCAGGCGGGCCCGGGCCAGCCGGGGCGGCAGCCGGCGCCGAAGCCCGGGCGGCGCCAGGCCTTCGGGCGGGGCGACCCGGGTCAGCGGTCGGTTGAAGGCCGAACGGGTCAGCCAGGCCAGGCCGACGACGGCGACGTTGATGGTCAGCACGCTGGGCATGAGCCACAGGAACTTGTCCCACGAGGGCCCGCGGCCGAACACCAGAACCGGGAACACGGCGACCCACACCGAGACGGCCGGGGTCATGGCGGCCAGCTGCGCGATGACGAAGACGCGCGGGCGATCGGGAAACAGGCGCGCGATCCAGGGCTCCATCATCGCGGCGATGGACCCGCCGCCGACCAGCGCCAGCTGCCAGTAGAGATAGCGTTCGACCGGGGGGATGCCCTCGGTGTCGTAGGCCGAGATGGCCGCGAGGAAGAGGCCGAACAGCGACAGGCCGATCAGCTCGGCGATCCCCGACCGGCCGATGCGCAGCCCGCCGACCTTCCGCCTCACATCCTCCGCCGTCACGCCCCGCTCCGTTCGCGAAGCGGACCGCTCCGTTCGCGAAAGTCAGGCTGACACGTCCAGCGGAGCGGTTTCAAGCCGGCCTCGAGGTTTCGAGGAGCGATCAAATGGCCCGTGCGGCGACGACGACCCTGTTCTGGTTCATGGCCCTGATGGGCCTGGCGGTGGCGCTGTTCAGCGCCCGCTTCCTGCTGCCCGGCGGCTTCATGACCGAGGGGATGGCGTTTCACCTCGAGGCCCGTCCGGCGATCTTCCTGGCCCATGTGGTCGGCGGGGCGACGGCGCTGGGACTGGGCGCCTTCCAGCTGGCGACCTGGCGCGGTCCCCGGCGAACGTGGCACCGCCGGGCGGGGCGGGTCTATGTCGCGGCCTGCCTGATCGGGGCGGCGGCCGGCTTCGGACTGGCGGTGACCACCAGCGCCGGACCGGTGGCGAGCCTCGGGTTCGGCCTGCTGGCGGTCGCCTGGTTCGGCACGACGTTCCTGGGATGGCGCAGGGCCGTGTCGGGAGAGTTCGGCCAGCACCGGCGGTGGATGATCCGCAGCCTGTCGCTGACGTTCGCGGCGGTGACGCTGAGGCTGATGCTGCCGATGATCCCGCTGACCGGACTGGACTACATCGAGGCCTACCGCCTGATCTCCTTCCTGTGCTGGATCCCGAACCTCCTGCTGGCCGAGCTGTGGCTTCGGACCTCGGCCTGGGAGACGCCGGCGCCGCGCCCCCGGTGACGCGCGCCGCGGCGGGACCGCGCAGCCTCAGGCGGCGGTGGAAAGATGCTCCGCGAGCCGCCCGAACTGCTCGGCCATGACCGCCTCGACCGGATCGGCGAGGGCGCCGGCGCCCGGACCGACGACGACGAAGGCCCATTTCAGCAGACGGCCCTGACCTTCCGGAGCCGGGGCCCAGGTCACGGTCAGGACGGCGTCCGCGCCGAGCGATTGCAGGGGGCCGAACGGCGCGTCGAAGCGGACCATGTTGCGTTCGGGCCAGACGAGCACGGCCTCGGCGTGCTTGACGCCCCCGCCGGGCAGATCCTCGCACCAGCAGCCGCCGGGCCGCAGGTCCATGCGGAGGTTCGCGGCGCTGCCGGAATAGGTGTGGGCGTCGCTCCACCAGGCGGAGGGGCGGGCCAGGGCGGACAGGACCGCGTCCGGGGAGGCGTCGACCCGACGTTCGTAGGTCAGGGTGAAGCCGTCATCGGTCCGGCTGGACACCTCGGCGGCGGCGGAACCCGCGGCCAGCGACAAGGTCGCCGCGGCGGCGGCGGCGAGCGACGAATGTTTCATCCGGACTCCTCCCGTACCGCATGCGCGCCCAGTCTGGACCGGCCGTCAAGCGCCGGACGTCACGCCGCCGTGAAGGTCAGCGGCTCGCCCCAGAACTGGCTGACCAGCTCCGACTGCGGCCCGGGCCGGCCAGTGGTCAGGAAGTCGCGCCGGCCGGAGCCGCCCAGCTCGTATTCGGGGTGTCGTTCGAAATAGCGGTCCAGCGCGTCGGCCACGGCGGTCGGCTGGTGGATCACCGGCGTGCCTGGGGGCAGGGCGGCGGCGAAAATGTCCGCGACGATCTCGTAGTGGGTGCAGCCGAGGATGGCCTTGTCGGGGTGGCGGCCGATGCGCCGCCGCAGGGCGTCGACGTGGTCCTGCACCACCACCCGCAGCTCCTCGGCGGGCGCCCCCAGCTCGATCAGTCCGGCCAGGCCGGGGCAGGCTTCGGAAAAGACCGCCAGATCCTCGCGCCGCTTGTCGATCTCGATCTCGTAGACCCGGCTCATGGCGGTGGCGGCGGTGCAGAAGACGCCGATGACGTCGATCGCCTCGACCTTCTCGCCGTGGCGTTCGGCCTCGTAGGACCAGGGCAGGCCGGTGGCCGCCTCGATGGTCGGCACGATGATGCCCAGCACGTTGACGGGGCGGCCGTGGCGCGCCCGCGCCTCGGGCACCCAGGTCTGCTGCAGTCGGCGCAGGGCGATCGCGGAGGCGGTGTTGCAGGCCAGCACGATGACGCTGGCCCCGGCCTCGAACAGCCGCTCGCAGCCGGCCCGGGTCAGGTCGACGATCTCCTCGCCGTCGCGGCCGCCGTAGGGGGCGTTGGCCTGGTCGGCCAGATAGACGAAGTCCCGCTCCGGAAAGCGGCGGGTCAGTTCGCGGTGGACCGTCAGCCCGCCCACGCCGGAGTCGAAAACGCCAATCGCCATGGCGCGCGCTTTAGACGCGGGACCGGCCGACGTCCACCGCCGAAGATTGCGGCGGGTTCAGGTGACAGTCAGACGCCGGAAGGCATAGGGTCCCCCGACCCGAAAGTTCGGCACGCACGGAGCTTCACATGCACAGACGACATCTTCTTATCGCCGGAGGCAGTTTCATGGCCCTGACGGGCTGCGCCGCGAGCGGCATGGACATGGGCGCGGGCGGGACCGGACAGACCCCTTCGTCTCTGGCCGAGGACGCCCGCATCGGGCGGGCGGTGTTGCCGGCGCAGACGCCGCGCGCGGAGCTGCTTCAGCCGTGGACCGGCCCCTACCAGGGCGTGCCCCCGTGGGACAAGGTGACGGCGCCCAAACTGCGCGAGGCGATCCTCGAGGGCATCGAGCTGCAGCGGGCCGAGATCGCGGCCATCGCCAACCAGGCCGACGATCCGACCTTCGCCAACACCCTGGTGCCCTACCAGATGGCCGGCGAGCCGCTGGACCGCGCCTCCAGCATCTTCGGGGTGATGACGCAGAACATCGGCTCGGACGACTACCAGGCCGTCGACACCGAGGTGTCGCCCCTGCTGTCGGCCGCCGGCGACGAGATCATCTTCAACGAGGCCCTGTTCGCCCGCATCCGCAAGGTCGCTGACGAGGCGGCCGACATGGGCCTGACGCCCGAACAGACCCGCTACGCCGAGCGCACCCGCGACGCCTTCGTCCGTAACGGCGCGGCGCTTGACGCGGCCGGCAAGGCCGAACTGGGCCGGATCAACACCGCCCTGTCGAACGCCTTCACCGCCTTCTCGCAGAAGGTGGTCAACGACGAGAAGACCTGGACCGTCATCCCGACCGAGGCGGGGATGGCCGGCATGCCGGAGTCCAACAAGGCCGCCGCCGCCGCCGCCGCCCGCGCCCGCAATCTCGACGGCTGGGTGATCGTCAACACCCGCTCCAGCGTCGATCCGTTCCTGACCTTCGCCGACGACCGCGACCTGCGCGAGCAGGTGTGGCGCAAGTTCGTCAATCGGGGGGATAACGGGGATGGCAATGACACCAACGCCATCATCGCCGAGATCGTGAAGCTGCGCGCCGAGCGGGCCAAGCTGCTGGGCTTCCCGCACCACGCGGCCTGGCGGATGCAGGACACCATGGCCAAGACGCCGGAAGCGGCCATGGACCTGATGATGCGGGTCTGGGCGCCGGCCAAGGCGCGGGTCGCCGAGGAGGTGGCCGACATGCGCGCCATCGCCGGCCACGACATCGAGCCGTGGGACTACCTGTACTACGCCGAGAAGGTCCGGAAGCAGAAGTACGACCTCGACCAGAACGAGCTGAAGCCCTACTTCGAGCTCAACAACGTGCGCGCCGGCTCGTTCGAGATGGCGCGGCGGCTGTACGGCTTCACCTTCGAGCGCCTGCCGCAGGGAACGGTGCCGGTCTGGCATCCGGACGTGGTGGTCTACGAGGTCAAGGACCACGGCCGGCACGCCGGCCTCTACTACGCCGACGACTACGCCCGTCCGGGCAAGCGCTCGGGCGCCTGGATGACCAGCTACCGCGGCTACTCGACCTACGACGGGGTCAAGAACGTGCTGGCCTCGAACAACAACAACTTCATCAAGGCCGAGGGCGACGCCCCGGTGCTGATCTCGCTGGACGACGCCGAGACCCTGTTCCACGAGTTCGGCCACGCGCTGCACTACCTGTCGTACCGGATCACCTATCCGGGCCTCGGCGGCACGCCGCGCGACTACGTGGAGTATCCGTCGCAGGTGCACGAGCACTGGGTGCTGAGCCGGCCGATCCTCGACGGCTACATGAAGCACGTCGAGACGGGCCAGCCGATGCCGCAGGCGCTGGTCGACAAGATCGAGGCCTCGCAGACCTTCAACCAGGGCTACGCCACGGTCAGCTACCTGTCGTCGGCCCTGGTCGACATGGACCTGCACACCCGCGCCGATCCGCCGACCGATCCGGACGCCTTCGAGCGCGAGAGCCTGGAGCGCTACGGCATGCCGCGGGAGATCGTGATGCGGCACCGCCTGCCGCAGTTCAATCACCTGTTCACCTCGGACGCCTACTCGGCCGGGTACTATTCGTACCTGTGGTCGGAGGTGATGGACGCCGACACCTGGGCCTACTTCGAGGAGTCGGGCGACGTGTTCAATCCGGACATCGCCGCCCGCTACAAGGCGATCATCCTGTCGGAGGGCAACTCGTCGGATCGCGGCGAGGCCTACCGCCGCTTCCGCGGCCGCGACCCGGACGTGGCCGCCCTGCTCAAGGTGCGGGGCTTCCCGACCAACTGATGCGAGAGGGGCCCGCGGAGCGATCCGCGGGCCCTTCCGCAAGCGATACTTTCCGGCGAGGACAAGGGGGACCCGCCGGGGGGACAGGCGATACCGGCGCGACAGCCGATACGGCTCACGCTGGCCAGGCGGGGGCGGCCATGGCCAGGACCCGCTCGCCGCGGCGGGCGCGGGCGTAGTCGTCCTGCCGCGCCGCCGGCAGCTGACGGACGATCTCGCGCTGCACGACCTTGACGCAGGTGGTGTCGACCATGCCCGACGGGCCGCGGCGGCAGGCGTCGCGGGCGGCCTCGGCGGCGCGCGCGTCGAAGGCGGCGGCGCCGGCGCCGGTGGACAGGTCGAGGTCGCCGAAGGGCACGCGCACGGCGTCCTGGGCGGCGGCGGGGGCGGCGTACAGCAGCACGGCGCCGGCGAGGGAAAGCAGGGTCCGGTTCATCACGGGGTCTCCAGGCCGCGGGATTGCGGCACAAGCCACATGATTGGCGGATGTGACGTTCGCCAGACCAGAACCGCTACAAAACGGCGACCAGAGGCTGAGAACCGCAAAGCTATCCAGAAGCATGCCTTATGGATAGGGGAGCCGTCGGCGGCGACGACTCCCCGAGGCGCGGGCTCAGGCCTCGATCAGCGGCAGGCGGCTGAGCGCGTACTCGACCTGGGCCGTTCCGGGCAGCTGGCGGATGGCCTCGCTGCGGAAGGCGGACCGGCACCAGGCGCGGTCGCCGATGCGGCTGCCCGGACGCCGGGCTTCGCGGCACATGCGGCGCGCCGCGGCGTCGAGGCGGGCGTCGAAGGCGTCGGCGCCGGCGGCGGTCGACAGGTCGAGGTCGTTCCAGCGGACGCGCGCCTCTCCGGCGGCGGCGGAGCCGGCGGCGGCGAGGGTCAGGACGGCGGCGAGAGAAGCGAGGACTTTCACGGCGATCTCCTTGAGGGATGCGGTCGCTCTTGTCGGCGACGGTCGGGAGATACGGCGACGCTGTTGCAGCCTCGTGTGCCTTCGGAGGCGAAATCGCGACGCTGCGTGAATTCGCCGAAAGCTGAACGGTGATCACCCTGGAAGACCGGCCGCCTTGTCTTCGCCGGGGTTTTCCGCCATAAGCCGCCGCTTCCGGCGCAAGTGAACCCTGCGTCTCCACCTGCACGACCCCGGCCCGGCCGGACGAGGCAGGCGAGAACCCCCCGTCGACGTGATCGTCCACGGGGGTCGTCGTCGTATGGAGCCGCGGGACCGCGCATGAAAGGGTTTGGATGTTCGAGGCTCTGAACGAGCGGCTGTCAGGCGTCTTCGACCGGATCACCGGTCGCGGCGCCCTGTCCGAGAAGGACGTGGCCGAGGCCATGCGCGAGGTGCGCGTGGCCCTGCTCGAGGCCGACGTCGCCCTGCCGGTCGTCAAGGACTTCATCGCCTTCGCCACCGAACGCGCCACCGGCGAGGAGGTGATCCGCTCGGTCAAGCCGGCCGACCAGGTGATCAAGATCGTCTACGACGGCCTGGTCGAGATGCTGGGCGGCGAGGAGCCGGTCCCGCTCAACACCAACGCCACGCCGCCGGCCGTGTTGCTGATGGCCGGCCTGCAGGGCTCGGGCAAGACGACCACCTCCGCCAAGCTGGCGCTGCGGCTGACGAAGTTCGACCGCAAGAAGGTGATGATGGCCTCGCTGGACACCCGGCGTCCGGCGGCCATGGAGCAGCTCGAAACCCTCGGTCGGCAGATCGAGGTCGCCACCCTGCCGATCGTCAAGGGCGAGTCGGCGGTCCAGATCACCCGCCGCGCTTTGCAGGCGGCGAAGCTGCAGGGCTTCGACGTCCTGATCCTCGACACCGCCGGCCGCATCACCCTCGACGAGGCGCTGATGGCCGAGGTGGCCGAGGTCGCCGCGGTGGCGAAGCCGGTCGAAACCCTCCTCGTCGCCGACAGCCTGACCGGCCAGGACGCGGTACGCACGGCCCGCGCCTTCCACGAGCGCCTGCCGCTGACCGGCCTGATCCTGACCCGCGCCGACGGCGACGGGCGCGGCGGGGCCATGCTGTCGATGCGGGCCGTCACCGGCCTGCCGATCAAATACCTCGGCGCCGGCGAGAAGGTCGACCAGCTGGAGGTCTTCGACGCCCGTCGCGTGGCCGGACGCATCCTCGGCCAGGGCGACATCGTGGCCCTGGTCGAGAAGGCCAGCCAGGAGCTCGACCAGGCCAAGGCCGAGAAGATGGCGCGGAAGCTGGCCAAGGGCCAGTTCGACCTCGACGACCTGATGGGCCAGCTGCAGCAGATGAAGCGCATGGGCGGCCTGCAGGGCATCATGGGCCTGCTGCCGGGCGTGGCCAAGATGAAGGCCCAGATGGCCGACGCCAACATCGACGACCGGATGATCAGCCGCCAGGAGGCGATCATCAGCTCGATGACCAAGGCCGAGCGCAAGAAGCCCGACCTGCTGAACGCCAGCCGCAAGCGGCGCATCGCCGCCGGCGCCGGGGTCGAGGTCCAGGACGTCAACCGCCTGCTGAAGCAGCACCGCCAGATGGCCGACACGGTCAAGGCGCTGTCGCGCGGCGGGCCGAAGAAGATGCAGCAGATGGCCGCCATGCTGGGCGGCGTCGGCGGCGGCATGGGCGGGCCGGACATGGCGCGCCTCAAGGCCATGGGCGGCGGCAAGATGCCGGAACCCTCGGCCGACGAACTGAAAGCCCTCCAGGACCGGCTCGCCGGCATGGGCGGCGGACAACTGCCGGGGGGGCTTCCGGGCCTGCCGGGCTTCCCCAAGAAGAACTGACTACCGAAAGAGACCTGAAATGCTGAAGATTCGTCTGGCCCGCGGCGGCGCCAAGAAGCGCCCCTACTACCACATCGTCGTCGCCGACTCGCACGCTCCGCGCGACGGCAAGTTCATCGAGAAGGTCGGCAGCTACAACCCGATGCTGCCGCGCGACGGCGAGCAGAAGCGCGTCTCGCTGAAGGCCGACCGCATCGCCGAGTGGCTGGGCAAGGGCGCCCAGCCGACCGACCGCGTCGCCCGCTTCCTGTCGCAGGACGAGGCGCTGGCCGACAAGGTGAAGTGGACCCAGGGCAACAACCCGAAGAAGGCCGAGCCGGGCAAGAAGGCCCAGGAGCGGGCCGCCGAGCGCGCCCAGCGCGAGGCCGACCGTCTGGAAGCCGAGGCCGCGGCCAAGGCCGAGGCTGCGGAAGCCGCCGCCCGCGCCAAGGAAGAGGCCGAGGCCGCCAAGGCCGCCGCCGCGGCCGCTCCGGCCGAGGAGGCTCCGGCTGAGGAGGCTCCGGCCGCCGAAGCCGCCGCCGAAGAGGCCCCGGCCGCCGAAGAGGCGACCGAGGAGAAGGCCGAGGGCTGATCCCTCCGCCGGATCGGAACTGAAGGAAGGCGGCGTCTGCACGGACGCCGCCTTTCTGCTATCTGGCGCCAGGTTCAGACGCGGAGATGCGGGTGGCTGAGGACAAGCTGGTGCTGGTCGGCCAGGTGGCCGGCGGGTTCGGGGTGAAGGGCGAGGTGCGGGTGACGGCCTGGACCGCCGATCCCATGACCCTGCTCGACTACCGCGAGCTGCTGCGCGCCGACGGCTCGCCGGGGCTGACCCTGCTGTCGGGCCGCCCCGACAAGAACGGCGTGGTCGGGCGGGCCAGGGAGATCGCCACCAAGGAACAGGCCGACGCCCTGCGCGGTCTGAAGCTGTTCGTGCCCCGCGCCCGGCTGCCGGAGCCGGAGGAGGACGAGTTCTACCTGACCGACCTGATCGGGCTGGAGGCGCGCGATCCCGACGACGCCGTGCTGGGCCGGGTCAAGTCGGTGCAGAATTTCGGGGCCTCGGACATGCTGGAGATCGCCCCGGCGGCCGGCGGACCGACCTGGTACCTGCCCTTCACCCGCGACGCGGTCCCGGACCTGCACATCGCCGACGGCTGGCTGCGCGCCGTGCGGCCGACGGAGGTCGACGAGCGCGAGCCCGACTGAACCCCGCCCTCCGCCGGGCGTTGATCGCCCGCACCAAGGAGGCGACGCGCATGGGCATCTTCAGCTCGATCTGGGACCGGATCCGGGGACACAGGAAGGCGCAGGCGCCGACACCGCAGATCCCGACGCCGACCATCGCCCCGACCGCCGCCGCGCCGGTCGCGACGACCCTGCCGCCGGTCGACGTCGAGGCGGTGCTGCAGTCCATGGCCGAGATGAAGGGCGAGGCGGCCGGCAACTGGCGCACCTCGATCGTCGACCTGCTCAAGCTGCTAGGCCTCGACTCCAGCCTCGAGGCGCGCAAGCAGCTCGCGGAGGAGCTGAATATCCACGCCGGCCCGCACGGCTCGGCCGAGCAGAACATGGCCCTGTCGAAGGCGGTGTGGCGCAAGCTGGCCGAGAACGGCGGCCTGGTGCCCGACTCGCTGCGGGACTGAGGCGGAAGCGGCGGCCATGCCCTCCAGCGTCATCCGCCGCTTCACCTACGATGAACCGCACCGTCGCCTGCGCGTGGTCTTCACCTCGGGCGACGTCTACGACTACGAGGCGGTGCCGCCGGAGGTGGTCGCGGACTTCCGCGCCGCCTTTTCGAAAGGCCGCTTCTTCGGTCCGAACATCCGCGACCGGTACGCCTACCGCCGCGTGGAGCGGAGCGCGCGCTAGCCCTCGTCGCCGTCCGGCAGGCCCATCATGTGGAAGCCGGCGTCGACGTGGATGACCTCGCCGGTGGTCGACAGGCCGAGGTCCGAGCACAGCCACAGGGCGCAGCCGGCGACGCCCTCCATGGAGGTGTCCTCCTTCATCGCCGACATGGCCCGGCCCTGGGCGATCATGCCGCGGCCGCCGGAGATGCCGGCCAGCGAGAGGGTGCGCATGGCCCCGGCCGAGATGGCGTTGACGCGGATCCCCTTCGGCCCGAGGTCGCGGGCGATGTAGCGGGTCGCCGCCTCCAGCGCCGCCTTGGCCACGCCCATGGTGTTGTAGTTGGGGATGGCGCGCTCGGACCCGAGGTAGGTCATGGTGATCATGGCGCCGCCGTTCGGCATCAGCTTCGAGGCGCGGCGGGCCACGTCGACGAAGCTGAAGGCCGAGATGTTCATGGCCAGCAGGAAGCTGTCGCGGGTGGTGTTGTCGACGAAGGAGCCCTGCAGCTCGTTCTTGTTGGCGAAGGCGACCGAGTGAACGACGAAGTCCAGCGTGCCGAACTCCTTCTCCAGCTCGGCGAAGGCGGCGTCCATCGAGGCGTCGTCGGTGACGTCGGCCTGGATCAGCAGCCTGGCGCCGACGCTCTCGGCCAGCGGGCGCACGCGGCGCTCCAGCCCCTCGCCGAGGTAGGTGAAGGCCAGCTCGGCGCCCTGGGCGGCCAGCTGGGAGGCGATGCCCCAGGCGATGGAGTTGCTGTTGGCGACCCCCATGATCAGGCCCTTCTTGCCCTTCATGAGATCGCCCGTGGGCATGTTCCAGCCGCTCTCGCTCGCCATGGTTCAGTCTCCGTCCTTCGAGCCGGGAGGGTTAGCAGGGGCGGCGCCCTCGGGGAAGGCCGCGGGGGTCGTCTCGCGGCGGCGGGTCAGCCGCTCCATCAGCGGCGCGGCGGTCACACCGTGGACGACGGTGGACAGCAGGATGATGAAGCCGACGACGGCCCAGAGGCGCTCGCTGTTCCCGAACGCGCCGTGGTTGATGCCGTAGGCGAGATAGTAGACCGACCCGACGCCGCGGATGCCGAGGAAGGCCAGCAGCAGGCGCTCGCGCAGCGGCTGGGCGGAGCCGATCATGGAGAGCAGGCCGGCGACGGGCCGCACCACAAAGACCACGGCGAGACCGACGAGGGCGTCGATCCAGGTCAGGCTGGCGAGCAGGCCGTTGGCCAGCGCCCCGCCGAACAGCACGAGCAGAAGCATCATCAGCAGCCGCTCGATCTGGTCGGAGAAGTCGTGCATCTCCTGGTGAAATTCGTGGTCGCGCTCGGAGTCGCGGATCATCACGGCGCAGACGAAGACGGCGAGGAAGCCGTAGCCGTGCGCCAGCTCGGCCACGGCGTAGGCGATCAGCGTGGCCGCCAGGGCGATCAGGCCGTCCCCGAGCCGGGACAGCCCCCGCGGCCCGCGGAACAGCATGAGGCCGAGCGCCTTGCCGACCAGCACGCCCGCGCCCAGACCCGCGAGCAGCTTCCAGCCGACCTTGACGGCGAGCCAGTCGAGCAGCCCGCCCTGGGTCGCCAGCCCGCCGGCGGCGGCGAGGATGGCCAGGTGGACGAAGGGAAACGCGAGCGCGTCGTTCAGCCCCGCCTCGGAGGTCAGGCCGAAGCGCACCTCGTCCTCGTCGCCGGAGCGCGGCGGGCCGACCTGGACGTCCGAGGCGAGCACCGGGTCGGTCGGGGCCATGGAGGCGCCGAACAGCAGGGCCATGGCGAGGCTGAAGCCCAGCCCGGCCCAGCCCAGCCAGGCGGTGGCGGCGATGGTCAGGGGCATGGCCACGATCAGCAGCCGCCAGGTCGTCGACCAGGCGCGCCAGCCGGGCGGCCGGTCGATCTTCAGCCCGGCCCCCATCAGGCTGATGATCACCACCAGCTCGGTCAGCCGCTCGGTGGCGGTGTCCCAGGTGCGCGGGTCGGGATCGAAGGCCATGAGGCCGCTGGAGAAGACCAGCACGCCCAGCGCCACGCAGAGGATGGCCAGGGTCAGCGGCAGGCGCTTCAGGCCGACCGGCGCCCACGACACCAGCAGCACCACCCCGCCGAGGCCGAGCAGGAAGAGGATGTAGGGATCAGGGCTCAGGAGCGGCTCCGTGTGTCGGGGAGCCGACTATAGCGCGCCGGGCGTGTTGCGGTTCAGACCTTCGACAGGATCAGCGTGCCGTTGGTGCCGCCGAAGCCGAAGCTGTTGGACATGACGTGGGTCAGCTCGCCGTCGTGGCGTTCGCGCAGGATCGGCATGCCCTCGAACTCGGGGTCGAGGTTTTCGATGTGGGCGCTCTCGGCGGCGAAGCCGTGCTTCATCATCAGCAGGCAGTAGATCGCCTCCTGCGCCCCCGCGGCGCCGAGGCTGTGGCCGGTCAGCGACTTGGTCGAGGAGATCATCGGCAGGGCGTCGCCGAAGACGTTGCGCACCGCGCCCATCTCCTTGGAGTCGCCGACCGGGGTCGAGGTGCCGTGCGGGTTCAGATAGTCGATCTTCGGATTGCCGGCCATCTCCAGGGCGATGCGCATGCAGCGCTCGGCGCCCTCGCCCGAGGGGGCGACCATGTCGTAGCCGTCGGAGTTCGCGCCGTAGCCGGTGACCTCGGCGTAGATGGTCGCGCCGCGCGCCTTCGCCCGCTCGTACTCCTCGAGCACCACGATGCCGGCGCCCCCGGCGATGACGAAGCCGTCGCGGTCCTTGTCGTAGGCGCGGCTGGCCTTCGCCGGCGTGTCGTTGAAGTTCGAGGACATGGCGCCCATGGCGTCGAACATGTTGGACATCGACCAGTCGATGTCCTCGCAGCCGCCGGCGAAGACCACGTCCTGCTTGCCCCAGGCGATCTGTTCGGCGGCCGCGCCGATGCAGTGGGCGCTGGTCGCGCAGGCCGAGCTGATCGAATAGTTGATGCCCTTGAGCTCGAACCAGGTGGCCAGCACGGCCGAGGGGCCGGAGGCCATGGCCTTGGGCACGGCGAACGGGCCGATGCGCTTGGGCGAGCCCTTCTCGATCGTGGTCTGGGCCGCCTGCAGGATCACCTGGGTCGAGGGGCCGCCCTCGCCGACGATCAGGCCGATGCGCTCGTCCTTGATCTCGTCGGGCGTCAGGCCGGAGTCCTTCAGGGCCTCCTCGAAGGCGATGTGGCCCCAGGCGGTGCCGTTGGCGAGGAAGCGGGCGGCGCGGCGGTCGACGTGCGGAGCCCAGTCCTCGGCCGTGTGGCCCAGCGACGGCGGGGCCCAGACCTGCGAGCGGAAGCCGTGGGCGGCGTGGTCGGCGGCGTGCTTCACGCCCGAGCGCGCCTCGCGCAGGGAGGCCGCGACCTCGTCCTGCCCCGTGCCGATCGAGGAGACGATGCCCAGTCCGGTGACGACCACACGCCGCATGAATTGTCCTTCCACTACTCTCGTCGCGCCGCCCTGCCCGCGGCTTCCGTTAGAGGGATTCAGCCGCCCGCCGGTTCCGTGTTTCCGCCGAACAGGCCGACCCGCATGTCGTCGCACCGGTAGATGATCTCGCCGTCGGCCTCGAGCACCCCGTCGGCGATGCCCATGACCAGCTTGCGGTTGATGACCCGCTTGAGGTCGATCTTGTAGACCACCCGCTTGATGTCGGGAGTGACCTGACCGGTGAACTTGACGTCGCCGACGCCGAGCGCCCGGCCGCGGCCCTGGCCGCCGATCCAGCCGAGATAGAAGCCGACCAGCTGCCACATGGCGTCGAGGCCGAGGCAGCCCGGCATCACCGGATCGCCGATGAAGTGGCACTGGAAGAACCAGAGGTCCGGGTGGATGTCGAGTTCGGCCTCGACATAGCCCTTTCCGTGGGCGCCGCCGTCGGCGTTGATCTGCACGATGCGGTCGAACATCAGCATCGGCGGGGCCGGCAGCTGGGGATTGCCGGGTCCGAACAGCTCTCCGCGGCCGGAAGCCAGCAGCGCCGGGTAGTCGAAGGACGAAGGATATTGCGACTGGGTCAAGGGCGTCTCCGCGGGGGCTTCCCCTGCGCCGGCGCAGGGCCGGATTCGTATGGTTGCGCTGCCGGTTACACGAGGGAACCTCACGGCTCAAACGTTTTAACCCGCGCTCCGGCCGGAGGTTCAGCGCGGGCCGGTCAGGCGGATCTCGAAGAGCGAGGGCCAATTCTTGCCGGTGACGAACAGGCGCCGCCCGTCCGGATCCCAGGCGATGCCGTTCAGGACGTCGTCGGTCGGGTCCATCCCGCTGCGATCCGACAGCAGGCCGGAGAGATCGACGATTCCGCTGACCTCGCCCGTCGCGGGATCGATGCGCACCAGCACATCCGTCTGCCAGACGTTGGCGAACACCTCTCCCTCGATCCACTCCAGCTCGTTGATGCGCGCGAGGGGACGGCCGTCGAGGGTGACGTCGACCCGCCCGGTCTCGGCGAAGGTGCCGGGATCGAGAAAGCGGAGAACCGGCGTGCCGTCGGAGAGGATCAGTCGACGCCCGTCATCCGCCAGACCCCATCCCTCTCCCGCGTAGGCGAACTCGCCCAGCGGCGCGAGATTCCCGGCGTCCCAGACGAAGCCCCTGCCGCTCCGCCAGGTGAGGGTGAACACGCGGCCGTCGATCTCGTTCAGACCCTCGCCGAACAGCGCGGACCCGAGCTCCTGCCGCTGCAGCACGACGCCGTCCTCCAGCCGGACGCGGCGGACCGTCGACGGATAACGGCCGGTGCTCTCGAGCAGTTCGCCGTCCCGCCAGGCGAGTCCCTGGGTGAAGGCGTTCCGGTCATGCGGCCACACCCGCACCACCTCGTAGCCATAGACCGGCACGACCGGGATCGCCGACGCCGACGGCCCCGGCGGCCCGGCCAGCAACAGGCTCGCGAGGAGGGCGAGCCAGCTCAAGTCAGACCCCGGGTTCGGCGGTCTCGCGACGATTGAGCTCCGCCTGCCGGGCCTCTTCCGCGCGGGCCTTCCTCTCGGCCCCGGCGCGGCCCCACATGTTCAGGGCCTCGACCAGCGCCGAGAAGGCCATGGCGGCGTAGATGTAGCCCTTGGGCACGTGGACGCCGAAGCCGTCGGCGATGAGCACGGCGCCGATCATCAGCAGGAAGCCGAGCGCCAGCATCACCACGGTCGGGTTCTTCTCGATGAAGTTGGCCAGCGGGTCGGCGGCCAGCAGCATGACGGTGACGGCGGCGATCACGGCCACGACCATGATCGGGATGTGATCGGTCATGCCCACCGCGGTCAGGATCGAGTCGATCGAGAACACCAGGTCCAGCAGGATGATCTGGAAGATGGCCGCGCCCATGTTGTTGATGACGGCATGCTTCGCGTCCAGCACGTCATGGGTCGGCTTGGGGTCGACCGTGTGGTGGATCTCCTTGGTCGCCTTCCACACCAGGAACAGGCCGCCGGCGATGAGGATCAGGTCGCGCCAGCTGAAGGCGGTCTCGAAGGTGGGCTCGCCGTGCGATCCCGCCGGGCCGACGAGGCCGAGATCGAAGACCGGCGCGGTCAGGCCGACGATCCAGCCGATGGTCATCAGCAGGGCGAGGCGCATGATCAGGGCCAGGCCGATGCCGATCCGGCGCGTCCGCTGGCGTTGCTCGGGGGGCAGCTTGTTCGACAGGATCGAGATGAAGACCAGGTTGTCGATGCCGAGCACGACCTCCATCACCACCAGGGTGACCAGGGCCGCCCAGGCGGCCGGGTCGGAAAAGAGGGCGATGAGGCTGTCGAACATGTTCGGGTCCTGGAGATCCGGTCTGGAATGCGCGTGATACGGCGCCGGTTGCGGTTGCGGCAATGCACGAAGGTCGCGGCCGGTCGCGGGGAGCGGGAAAATGCCGCAGCCGGCGGGCCTCGTTTCCTGTAGCGGTTCCGCCGGCGGAGGTTCAGGCTGCAGCGTCCGTCACCGCTGAAGCGCCGCATGCACGTTCGCCGGCTCCTCTCCCTGATCCTGACGCTCGGCATCCTGATGCTGGGCGCGCCGGCGATCGCCATGAGCGCTCCGGCGCATCATCCGGCGCCGGCCGACTGCGCCCCGGAGAAGTCCGAGAAGACCTCCCCCGCCTGCATCCAGGTCTGCGTGACGCGCACGGTCTGCCCGCCGGCGCCGGTCCCGTCCGCGGAGCCCGCTCCCCCGGCCGCAAAGCCCGCCGTTCCGCGACCGGCCGATGACCGGATCGCCGGCCGTTCCCTCGGACCCGAACCGCCTCCGCCCCGGGGCTGAATGCGTCTGCAAAGCCTGCAAACCATTCAATCCTGAACAACGGAGACTGAGATGAAACGCGTTCTCACCCTGGCCGCGCTGGCCCTGACCATGTCCGGCGGCGCCGCCCTTGCGGCCGAACCGGCCGCCCTGGCCCAGCTGGCCCACAGCTGCTGCGATCTGCTCGCGGCATGCTGCGACGCCTGCGTCGAGTGCTGCAAGGCGTGCGTCGAGTGCATCGGCGACTGCGCCGGGCACTGCGCCGACCACGGCGGCCACTGACGCCTGACTGAGGGAAGGGCGCCCGGCCCGCGCGGCCGGGCGCCCTTCCTTTTTCTGCACCCGGCCGCCTTCAGGGCGCGGCGGGTCGGAGGTCGGCGACCAGCGGGAAGTGGTCGGAGATGACGCGTCCCCCGAAGGAATCGGTGAGCACCCCGAACCGCTCGACGGCGAGGCCGGGGCCGATGAACAGGTGGTCGATGGCGACGCCGTCGTTGTCCCGGGCGATGTCGAAGGCGTTGAAGGTGCCGGCGGGGCCGAACACCACCGGACTCACGCCGCGGGCGTCGGTCAGGCCTGCGCCGACGATCGTTTCGTAGGGCGGCGTGCCCGGGCCGGTGTTGAAGTCGCCCATCAGCACCACGGCGGCGCGGACGCCGTCGATCTCCACCGGGGCGATCTGCGCGACGAGCGCGGCGCAGCGCTCTCGGGCGACCGCGCCGACGTGGTCGAAGTGGGTGTTGCGCACATCGAGCAGACGACCGTCGCGCCGGTCGCGCAGCACCGCGCGGGTGACGGTGCGGGGATAGGCCGCGTCCCAGCCCTTCGACGGGACCTCCGGCGTGGGCGAACACCAGAAGGTCCCGGTCCGCAACGGTTCGAACCGGTCGCGCTTCCAGAACAGCGTGGCGCTCTCGCCCACCCGGCCGTCGTCCCGGCCGACGCCGTAGCGGTCGTACTCGGGCAGTCGCTCCGCCAGGTAGTCGACCATGTGCGGCTGCGCCTCCTGCACCCCGAGAATGTCGGGATCCACGAAGGCGATCTGGGCGGCCATGTGCGGCCGTCGCTCGGCCCAGGTCGGATTGTCCGAGGGCACGTCCACGCGGATGTTGTAGCTCATGGCCCGGAACGCCCCGGGCTCGCCCGCCGCCGAGGGTCCGGCGACGGCGGCGAGGCAGAGGGCGGCGAGGGCGAGGGTTCGGGCGAAGAGCATGGCGGCGTTTCCATCAGGCGAAGGCCGCCGCACCTTGCCCGCGGCCGCGACGGCGGCGCGCCTCACATCCTGTTACGTCGCGGCCCGGTGCGGCCTGCTGCCTCGGTTGCGGTTTGGGGGCGCGGGTGCTATCAGGCGCCCGGCTTAGGCCGAGGGCGCGTCGCAAGGCGCGTCCCCGGCGTGCTTTCTTCAAGCATTTCAGGCCTTTGATCGGGGCGAACCCGCCGCCGGTCCTAACCCGAACGCTAACCCGCGCGGACCTTGTAAGTGGCTGACGATTTCAGAACGACGGAAGTCGGCGAGCGCTATGCACAGGCGCTGTTCGACCTCGCTGACGAGACGGGCGCGCTGGACGCCGTGCGCGCGGACCTGAAGTCGCTGCGCGCGGCCTGGATCGACAGCGCCGACCTGCGCCGCCTGGCGACCTCGCCGGTGATCGCCGCCGAGGACCAGCAGAAGGGGCTCGTCGCCATCTCGGACGCGGCGAAGTTCCACCGCACCACCCGCAACTTCCTCGGCCTGCTCGGCCAGAACGGCCGCGCCCGGGACCTGCCCGGCGTGATCGCCGGCTTCGAGGCGCTGTATGCGAAGAAGACCGGCGTGGTCGCCGCCGAGGTGGTCACCGCCCAGCCGCTCGACGCCGGGCAGCTGAAGTCGATCCAGACCGCCCTGCGCGCCGCGCTCGGCAAGGATCCTGAACTGACCACCCGCGTGGATCCGTCGATCCTCGGCGGCCTCAAGGTCAAGGTGGGCTCGAAGCTGTTCGACGCCTCGCTGAAGACCAAGCTCGACCAGATGAAGTTCGCCCTCAAGCGCGCGTAACCGCGCGCAGACCAACAAGCATGCAGCGCGCCTGACGGCCCGCCCCGAAGACGAAGACAGAGAGATCCCATGGACATCCGCGCCGCCGAAATCTCGGCCATCCTCAAGTCGCAGATCGCCAACTTCGGCGTGGAAGCCGACGTCTCGGACGTCGGCCAGGTGCTGTCGGTCGGCGACGGCATCGCCCGCATCCACGGCCTCGACAACGTCCAGGCCGGCGAGATGATCGAGTTCCCGAAGGCCGGCGTGAAGGGCATGGCCCTGAACCTCGAGCGCGACAACGTCGGCGCCGTGATCTTCGGCTCGGACGCCGCCATCTCGGAGGGCGATGAAGTCCGCCGCCTCGGCGAGATCGTGGACGTGCCGGTCGGCAAGGGCCTGCTGGGCCGCGTCGTCAACCCGCTGGGCGAGCCGATCGACGGCAAGGGCCCGATCCAGTTCACCGAGCGCCGCCGCGTGGACGTGAAGGCTCCGGGCATCATCCCCCGCAAGTCGGTGCACGAGCCGATGCAGACCGGCCTGAAGGCGATCGACACCCTGATCCCGATCGGCCGCGGTCAGCGCGAGCTGATCATCGGCGACCGCCAGGTCGGCAAGACCGCCGTGGCCATCGACGCCATCCTGAACCAGAAGTCGGTCAACGCCACCGACGACGAGTCGGCCAAGCTGTACTGCATCTATGTGGCCATCGGTCAGAAGCGCTCGACCGTCGCCCAGATCGTCAAGACGCTCGAGGAGTCGGGCGCGCTGGAGTACACCATCGTCGTCGCCGCCACCGCCTCGGAGCCGGCCCCGCTGCAGTTCCTGGCGCCGTTCGCCGGCACCGCCATGGGCGAGTACTTCCGCGACAACGGCATGCACGGCCTGATCGTCTATGACGACCTGTCCAAGCAGGCCGTGGCCTACCGCCAGATGTCGCTGCTGCTGCGCCGTCCGCCGGGCCGCGAAGCCTACCCGGGCGACGTCTTCTACCTGCACTCGCGCCTGCTGGAGCGTTCGGCCAAGCTGAACGCCGAGTACGGCTCGGGCTCGCTGACCGCCCTGCCGCTGATCGAGACCCAGGCCAACGACGTGTCGGCCTACATTCCGACCAATGTGATCTCGATCACCGACGGCCAGATCTTCCTCGAGTCCGATTTGTTCTACCAGGGCATCCGCCCGGCCGTGAACGTCGGCATCTCGGTGTCGCGGGTGGGCTCCTCGGCCCAGACCAAGGCGATGAAGAAGGTCGCCGGCACCATCAAGGGCGAGCTGGCGCAGTACCGGGAAATGGCCGCCTTCGCGAAGTTCGGTTCGGACCTCGACGCCTCGACCCAGAAGCTGCTGGCCCGCGGCGCCCGCCTGACGGAGCTGCTGAAGCAGCCGCAGTACAGCCCGCTGACGATGGAAGAGCAGGTCGTGTCGATCTACGCCGGCACCCGCGGCTATCTCGACAGCGTCGCCGTGTCGGACATCGGCCGCTTCGAGAGCGAGCTGCTGGCCCGGATCAAATCCTCCAACCCCGGCCTGCTGGAAGGCATCCGGACGAAGAAGGACCTGACCCCGGAGCTGGAGACCGAGCTGAAGTCGGTGCTGGACGCCTTCGTCAAGACGTTCGCCTGAGACCGGACCGGATAGCGAGAGAGTAGCGCCGGATGGCCAGCCTCAAGGAAATGCGCAATCGGATCGGAAGCGTGAAGTCCACGCAGAAGATCACGAAAGCCCTGAACATGGTCGCCGCGGCCAAGCTGAAGCGCGCCCAGGAGCAGGCCGAGAGCGCCCGTCCCTACGCCCGCAAGATGGCCGCCGTGATCGCCAACCTGGCGGCCGGCGTCTCGGGCGACGGGGCGCCGAAGCTGCTGGCCGGCACGGGCTCGGACCAGAAGCACCTGATCGTCGTCGCCACCGGCGACAAGGGTCTGGCCGGCGGCTTCAACACCAACGTCATCCGGGCCGCGCGCGAGCGCATCAAGACCCTGCTGGCCGAGGGCAAGGACGTCCGCATCGTCGCCGTGGGCCGCAAGGTCCGCGACGGCCTGTCGCGCATCTACGGCGACCGCATCGTCCGCACCTTCGAGATGTCGGAGCACAAGACCATCGGCCTGCCGGCGGCGGAGCCGGTCGCGGCCCTGATCGCCGAGGAGTTCGAGGCCGGCAACGCCGACGTCGTGACCCTGTTCTACAGCCGCTTCCAGTCGGTCATCTCCCAGGTGCCGACGCCGAAGCAGCTGATCCCGGCGGTCGTCGACGGCGACGCGCCGCCCATCGACCTGAACGGCGCCGTCTACGACTACGAGCCGTCCGAGGAGGAGATCCTCGAGACCCTGCTGCCGCGCAACATCACCACCCAGGTGCTGGCCGCCCTGTACGAGAACCAGGCCAGCTTCTTCGGGGCCCAGATGGGCGCCATGGACAACGCCACGCGCAACGCGGGCGACCTGATCAACAGCCTGACCCTGCAGTACAACCGCAAGCGCCAGGCCCAGATCACCACCGAACTGATCGAGATCATCGCCGGCGCGGAAGCGCTCTGATCCGACCCCGCACAGACACGACCTTCCGAACGGAATGAACCGATGACCGACACCACCGCCCCGAAGACCCGCGCTCCCCGCGCCAAGAAGGCCGCTCCGGCCGCCGCCGCCTCGACCGCCCAGCCGACCGGCGCGGTCGCCACGGGCCGCATCGCCCAGGTCATCGGCGCCGTCGTCGACGTCGAGTTCGACGGCCACCTGCCGGCCATCCTGTCGGCGCTGGAGACCCAGAACGTCGACCAGAAGACGGGCGAGCCCTTCACCCTGGTGCTGGAAGTCGCCCAGCACCTCGGCGAGAACGTGGTCCGCACCATCGCCATGGACACCACCGAGGGCCTGACCCGCGGCCAGCCGGTCACCGACACCGGCCAGTCGATCCTCGCCCCGGTGGGCCCGGGCACCCTGGGCCGCATCATGAACGTCGTCGGCCGTCCGATCGACGAGCAGGGCCCGATCAAGACGACGATGTACCGTCCGATCCACCGCGACGCCCCGTCGTTCGAGGAGCAGTCGACCTCGTCGGAAATCCTCGTCACCGGCATCAAGGTCATCGACCTGATGTGCCCCTACACCAAGGGCGGCAAGATCGGCCTGTTCGGCGGCGCCGGCGTGGGCAAGACCGTGACCATGCAGGAGCTGATCAACAACATCGCCAAGGCGTACGGCGGTTACTCGGTGCTGGCCGGCGTGGGCGAGCGCACCCGCGAGGGCAACGACCTGTACCACGAGATGATCGAGTCCAACGTGAACGTGGACCCGACCAAGAACAACGGCTCGACCGAAGGCTCCAAGTGCGCCCTCGTCTACGGCCAGATGAACGAGCCGCCGGGCGCCCGCGCCCGCGTCGCCCTGACCGGCCTCGCCCAGGCCGAGTACTTCCGCGACGAGGAAGGCAAGGACGTGCTGCTGTTCGTCGACAACATCTTCCGCTTCACCCAGGCGGGTTCGGAAGTGTCGGCGCTGCTGGGCCGCATCCCCTCGGCCGTGGGCTATCAGCCGACGCTGGCGACGGAGATGGGCAACCTGCAGGAGCGCATCACCTCGACCAAGAAGGGCTCGATCACCTCGGTCCAGGCCATCTACGTGCCCGCCGACGACCTGACCGACCCGGCCCCGGCCGCCTCGTTCGCCCACCTCGACGCGACGACCGTGCTGAGCCGCGACATCGCCGCCCAGGCCATCTTCCCGGCCGTGGACCCGCTGGACTCGACCTCGCGGATCATGGACCCGCTGGTCATCGGCGAGGAGCACTACAACGTCGCCCGCTCGGTCCAGGAAGTGCTGCAGCAGTACAAGGCGCTGAAGGACATCATCGCCATCCTGGGCATGGACGAGCTGTCGGAAGAGGACAAGCTGATCGTGGCCCGCGCCCGCAAGATCCAGCGCTTCCTGTCGCAGCCGTTCTTCGTGGCCGAGCAGTTCACCAACTCGCCGGGCAAGTTCGTCTCGCTGGAAGACACGATCCGCTCGTTCAAGGGCATCGTCGCCGGCGAGTACGACCACCTGCCGGAAGCGGCCTTCTACATGGTCGGCGCCATCGAGGAAGCCGTCGAGAAGGCCCAGAAGCTGGCCGCGGAAGCCGCGTAAGATGGCCGGAAAGCTGCAGTTCTCGCTGGTCGCCCCGGAACGCGAGGTCTTCTCGGGCCTCGTGGACCAGGTCGACGCCCCGGGCGTCGAGGGCGACTTCGGCGTGCTGGCCGACCACGCCCCGTTCATGACCGCCCTGCGCGAAGGCGTGGTGACGGTCATTGACGGCGGTTCGCGCCGCCAGTTCGAGGTGCACGGCGGCTTCGCCGACGTCACCCCGGCCGGCCTGACCATCCTGGCCGAGAAGGCCGCGGAAGTCGCGGCGGGCTGATCCCGGCATGGCGGGGCCGGAACTCGTTCTGGTCCTTGCGTGGATCGGGGCGGTCGTCGGACCGGTCATCTTCGTCCTTCTGATCCGGCGGTTGCTGCGCAGCCGCCGGATTTTTCTTGCCGCAATCCTCGCCGCCCTCATCGCCGTCGGGTGGTGCTTCGGCGTCTGGGCGTTCCTGATCGAGCCGAGCACCCTCAAGGTGCGGCAGGTGGCGGTAGAAAGCGCGCGATGGCAGGGGCCGCCACTCCGCATCGGCATCATCTCCGACACCCATGTCGCCGCCCCGCACATGGACGTGGCGAGGGTCCGCGGCCTGGTCGACCGCATGAACGCCGAGCGGCCGGACGTGGTGGTTCTGCTTGGCGACTACGCCGGCGGGCACGAGCCGGCGGCCGTGCGGGCGGCGTCCGAGCGGTCGGATGTCCTGCAGGGCGTCGAGGCCTTCCGGGCGCTGAAGAGCCCGCTGGGCACCTTCGCGGTGCTCGGCAACCATGACTCCTGGTTCGACGACCGGGCGACGGCGGCAGCCTTGGCCCGAGCGGACGTCGTCTTGCTCGAGAATCGTGCGGTCAGGGTTGCGCGCCCGGGCGGAGCGTTTTGGGTCGGGGGGCTGGCCGATATGGATTCGCGGCGGCTGACGACCTCGGTACCGCAGACGCTGGCCCACGCAGACGATGACGCGCCGGTGATTGTGCTAAGCCACTGGCCCGATCCGTTCGCTGAGGTTCCGGACCGCGTCGCCCTGACCCTCGCGGGCCACACGCACTGCGGCCAGGTGAACCTCCCGATACTCGGCAGGCCCGTCCTGCCGTCGGCGGGATCGTACCGCTGGCCGTGCGGCCTGTATGACGAAGGCGGCCGTAAGCTGTTCGTCACCGGCGGGGTGGGCGTGTCGATCCTGCCGGTGCGGTTCCGCGCGCCGCCTGAGATCGTGATCCTGACGCTCCGGGCTCCCACGCTTGACCCGGCTAAAAGGCGCCCTAGATAGCCCCTGCAAGACGAGGCCACGTCCTCGCCCCGCTGCGCGGGCCAAGTCCGGGACGGCCCGGCCCTTTGCGAGGAGGGCCGCGCGTGGCCTGGACCTATCTGATCATCGCCGGCCTGTTCGAGATCGTCTGGGCCGGTTTCATGAAGCAGTCGGCGGGCTTCACCCGCCTGTGGCCCAGCGTGGCGACGCTGGCCTTCATGGGCGTCAGCTTCGCCCTGCTGTCGCTGGCCATGAAGAGCCTGCCGATGGGCACCGCCTATGTGGTGTGGACCGGCATCGGGGCGGTGGGCGCCTTCATCGTCGGCGTGATCTTTCTCGGCGAGCACCTGAGCCCGCTGCGGGTGCTGGCCGCCCTGCTGGTGCTGGCGGGGCTGGTGCTGTTCCGTCTGGCGCCGGGCGGAGAGGCGCGCTGACGGCTTGCCTGCCTCCGCCCCCTCCACCATGCTTCGCATGGTCCCCCTCCCCCTG